>ERZ778024.1210-NODE-1210-length-32823-cov-11.683228_pt1 | contig 32823 bp, 25 predicted proteins | sample MGYA00375754_ERZ778024 | MGnify/ENA primary metagenome ERZ778024 (study PRJEB29350, sample SAMN05389827) | bioreactor metagenome | isolation source: Thiocyanate bioreactor | place: South Africa: University of Cape Town | collected 2014-02-18 ...
AAAATTGAGATGTAGTCATCGAAACGACTTTTAAAACGTTCGATCGTTTGGGAGGTAAGAGCAATTTCAGGTACCAGCATGATCACACGTAAATTGCTTTTTAATGCTTTTTCAATGGCTTGAAGATAAACTTCAGTTTTACCGCTTCCTGTTATACCGTATAACAAATGGACCGCAAATTCTTTTTTTTCTAAAGAGATATTAATTTTTTGTAAGGCTTCTGCTTGTTGAGAATTTAACACTTTTGGCTTCGTTTTAAAGTATTCTTCATTTACAAGAGGGCTTCTATCAATCCTCACAATATCAACTTCTAATAACCCTTTTTTTACTAATGCATCTACGCTACTTCTTGAGCTTTTTGCTTTTTCCAATAATTCTGTTAGAAGAATCCCTTTTTTTACTTTTAACATTTCTTCTAAAATAGCGACTTGTATAGGGGATTTTTCCCGATTTAAAAGACAGTATTCAATAATTTCATCTTTTGTTTTTTTACGAATGACAAATAGTTGCTGCTTAAATGTAGTTTTGCTTGCAATAACAGAGGGTAAAATAGTCTTAAAAATAAGGCTTAAGGGGGAAGCGTAATAGCGACTCATCCATAGAGCTAATTCAAATAGTTCTTGGGTTAAATAAATTTGTTCCGATTGAAAGCTGTTTATAGCTTGTAAATTATCAAAAGGAGAGGAATCTTTAATTTCTAATATATAGCCTGTTTGCAATTTCCCTCTAATTGGCGCGCTAATGCGCATGCCAGGCGCGGCAAAGGAAATGTGCTCATCCTTAATTCCATAATCTAAAGTTTTATCTAAATAAATATCTAAAACTACAACAGCAATTTTTTTATAAGGGGTCTTTATGAGGCTTTTATCGTTTGATCTATCTGCAGTTGTATGTTTTTCCATAAATCTTGTTTTAATTGTGGATTAGTTAGATAAACATTTAGGTCATCGATGAGTATAACATTTTTATTGGAAGGAATTGGAAATGAAAAAGGAAGAAGAATTAATTCAATGTTATCAAAAGTATTTGCATGGTTTTTTTGCCATTCTTCAAAATCACTAACCGAAACGTGAAAAATGGTGCCATGATAATTTTCTATGGCTTTTAATATTTTATGCAGAAAAGATTTATACGGAGAGGGTTCTAAAGGAAGAATAAATGCTATGTTCATGTTTACTTGCGTAATTGCATGCACTGCTGGAATTTGATCAAAATATTTTTTATGAGGGAACTTTTCTTGTAAGTTTTTTCTCACCTGCGTTAAATCACATAAAGTTATGTTTTTCTCTAAAGGTTGCAAGTCAAACGGTTTTTGTTGATAGAGTTCTTCGAGAGTATTTTTTTTGTCATTGGTTAAAAGGGGGGAAGGGGGAGTAAGTGGTTTTTTTTCATTGGTAACTTTTTCGCTTGAAATTACAGGAGCTGTTATCTCAACTTTCTTTACAGGCGTGTCTTCATAAGCTTCTTCAATGATTGGAGCGTTGGAAGGTAAAGAAAAACCAGCTAGTAAATGGGACTGGGGTGGGAGATCTTGTGTAAGATAGAGCTTGGCATAACAAATAATCTCTAAAAACTCATCCGTTAATTTCATACAAAGACTTCTTTTGCTGCATTTTCTATAGAAAGATGGAGATGTGTAAATCCTCTTAAATGATATTTTTCTTGAATATAAGAAATGCCTTGATCTAGGCCGTTGGCAAATAGTTTTTGAAATAGTTCTTCCACAAAATGCATTCCATAAATACTTTTTAGATCTTTATAATTTTTTAAAAGAAAATATAAAACATTTTCATCTTGTGAAAATTCTAGGATTAAATCAGCTAATAAAATTCCCAATTTTTCGATAGCTTTTTCCACTTTTCTCAAATTTGATTGAATGGATTGAAAATGACTTTCCTTTAAAAGTTTCTTTTTTTCCAATAAATGGATGTAATCTAAACTTTTTAATCCTAAAATCCAGGCTTTTTGTGATTCTTTCTGAATATCTATTAAATTTTTTTTCTTTAAATCTATTATTTGTAAAAGAAATGTGCAATTGTTTCTAAGTTTTGTCAATAGCCCATGTTCATTTGTAAATGAAAAAAAACGCATGTATTGATAGGAAGAACCAATCAATTTATTGATCCCAACCTTTAAAGAAAAAAATAAATCTTGTATTACCTCATTATTAATGGGAAGAAATAATTCATTTATTTTTTTAATCTCAAGTTTAGCTTCTATAAATTCAGATAAAATAAATTGTAAAAGAAGCCCTTTTTGGAAACGAGGTTGAAGATCAATAGCCTTTTCATTACTAGACATAGAAATTTATAAATATATATAGAGAACTTTAAGTTTAGCAAATTTCCTTTTTACTAGCATTTATTAACTTAAATCTAGCAAAATAATAAATTACAAGTTGTTAATAGTAAATAATCAATGAAAAAAACATTTAGTTTATACGCTCCTAATTTTCAAGAAAATAATTTACCACTCCCTTTATTTTTAGAAAAAGTGGTGGCAGGTTTTCCTTCCCCGGCCAATGATTTTATTGAGCAAAAATTAGATTTAAATGAATTAATAATAAAACACCCAGCTTCTACTTTTTTTGTGAAAGTAGAAGGGAATTCTATGGTTAATGCCAATATTCAAACAGGAGACATTTTAGTTGTCGATCGTTCAATATCAGCTTCAAATGGGAAAATCATAGTAGCCATTATTAACGGAGAGTTTACTGTTAAGCGATTATTTATCAACGAAAAAACCATGCAATTGCTTCCTGAGAATGACAATTATCCCGTTATAGAAATCACTGACCAGGATGAATTTCAAGTTTGGGGCGTCGTAACTTATGTCATTCACAAAACCTAAAAAATGGATTGCTTTAGTCGATTGCGATAATTTTTTTGCTACTTGTGAAAAAATATTTCGACCTTACTTAAAGCAACCCTTAGTTATTTTATCCAATAACGATGGCTGTGTAATTTCACGCTCCCATGAAGCTAAGGCTTTAGGTATTCCCATGGGGGCACCTTTCTTTCAATATGAAAAATTTTTTAAAGATCATAATGTGGCCGTTTTTTCTGCAAACTTCCCCCTTTATGGTGATATGTCTGATCGGGTAATGAGTTTACTCGAAGACTATTCTTCTGAAATTCAAATCTATTCTATAGATGAAGCTTTTATCACGATCCCAAGCTCTATTGAAAATTGTGAAGAATATGGGCAAAAAATTATCCAAGAAATTAAACAAAAAACTGGAATTATTTTATCCATTGGTATTGCAGAGACTAAAGTTTTAGCTAAAATGGCGAATTATATCGCTAAAAAAAATAGATTAGGGTGTTTTTTCTTAAAACCAGATCAAAAAGAACAAATATTAGATAAGGTTCCCATTAATGAAATATGGGGAATTGGGGGACAATTAACGCAAACCTTAAAAAAATATAATATACAGACTGCCTGGGAGTTTTGTAATCAAGAAGAAGGGTTTATTCGTAAAAAATTAAGCGTGGTGGGCTTGCGTTTGGCATTAGAGCTAAAAGGTGTTTCTTGTTTGCCATTTGAAGAATTACCTGAACCTAAAAAATCAATTATGAGTTCTAGGTCTTTTGGTACTTACACAAGCGATTATAATAAAATAGCGGAGGCTTTATCCTCCTATACAGCTCTTGCGAGTGAAAAATTGAGGAAGCAAGGAAGTATAGCTTCTTATGTTGGGGTGTTTTTGAAAACAAATAAACATAATATTCATCAAGAATATTATGCAAATAGTACTATTATATCCTTACCTCAGGCTAGCGCTTATACTCCATTATTAGTCCATGCAGCAAAATTGGGTTTAAAAAGTATATACAAAGAAAATACAGTTTATAAAAAGGTTGGGGTTATTTTAGGGGGTCTTGTCGAAGAAAATTGCCTCCAAATGGATTTCTTTTGCGAAAATGAAGAAGAGTTGCGAGATAAGCAAAAAAAAATAATGGATCTTATGGATTCAGCCAATCTTAAATACCAAAAAAAAATCTTGAAATTTGCAAGCGAAGGGGGAAAATGCTCTTCTTGGAAAATGAATCAAACTTATAAGTCACCTGCCTACACCACTTCTTGGGAACAAATTCTAAAAATAAAAATTTAGAACTTTCATAGTAATAGAGATTTTTTAATAAAATCGAATAGTTAATTTACTTGATAGCTGTAAGAAAATTTAAGATTTTGCTACACTTGAAAATTGTCTTTTGCAAAAATTTAAAAAAAACTTTCACAAAAGAAGGAAACACAAATGTTATCATATGATTATGGATTTGTGATAGCTTGCGGATTTTTAGCCATTCTTTATGGTATAATCATGATTCGCTATATCCTATCATTAAGTTCAGGTAATGAAAAAATGCAATCTATCGCTTCTGCTATTCAAGAAGGAGCTAGTGCTTATTTAAATCGTCAATATCAAATGATCACTTTAGTAGGAATTGTAATATTTGCTCTTCTTACTTGGATCTTAGGTTGGCACGTTGGTATCGGATTTTTAATCGGAGCTATTCTTTCAGGTTTAGCTGGTTATATCGGAATGAATATTTCAGTTAGAGCTAACGTTAGAACAACAGAGGCTGCCAAAAAAGGTTTATCAGAAGCTCTTGGAGTCGCTTTTAAATCGGGCGCAATTACTGGTATGCTAGTGGTTGGACTTGGATTGCTCGGTATTACAGGTTACTACCTATATCTAAAATGGCATAACGTGCCTATGAGAGAGCTTTTAGAAGCTTTGGTAGGTTTAGGCTTTGGAGCCTCTTTGATTTCAATATTTGCAAGATTGGGTGGAGGTATCTTCACAAAAGGTGCAGATGTTGGGGCTGACTTAGTGGGAAAAATTGAAGCTAATATTCCAGAAGATGATCCAAGAAATGCCGCTGTAATTGCCGATAACGTAGGGGATAACGTAGGGGATTGCGCTGGAATGGCAGCTGACCTTTTTGAAACTTATTGTGTAACATTAGTTGGTACAATGTTGCTAGCAGGTGTCTTTTTCCAAGGCGCTATTTTAGAAAAAATGATGTTTTATCCTTTAGCTATCTGTGCTGTATGTATTATAGCCTCTTTGTTTGGCACTTATTTTGTTAAGCTTGGCACAAGCAACAACATTATGAATGCGCTTTACAAAGGATTTGTCTCGACAGCTATCTTTTCAGCAGCGGGTATCTGGGCTGTAACTAAATATGTTTTAGGAACTGATGTAATTTATGAAAATAATGGAATCTCTTTTAATGGGATGAATCTATTTTATTGCGCATTAACGGGTCTCGCTGTTACTGGTTTGATCATTTTAATTACAGAATATTATACATTAGGTAAATATAGACCGGTAAAAAGCATTGCAGAATCTTCAAAAACTGGGCATGGAACCAATATTATTCAAGGCTTGGCAGTTTCAATGGAAGCCACTGCATTGCCAGTTATTACTATTTGTGCCGGGATTTTAATTGCCAATGCAAATGCTGGACTTTTCGGTATAGCAGTAGCTGCGACTAGTATGTTAGCTTTAGCTGGTATGGTTGTAGCCTTAGATGCATATGGTCCAGTGACTGATAATGCTGGGGGCATTGCTGAAATGTCAAATTTACCAGCAGAAATTCGTAAAACAACCGATGCTTTAGATGCTGTTGGTAACACTACAAAAGCTGTTACAAAAGGTTATGCGATAGGTTCTGCCGGTTTTGCAGCGTTAGTGCTTTTTGCAGCTTTTTTACAAGATTTGACAAGATATTTCCCAGCCTCTGCTGATCAATGTAGTTTCAACTTGACTAATACTTATGTTTTAGTTGGATTGTTAATTGGAGGCTTATTGCCTTATCTATTTGGTGCTTTAAGTATGATGGCTGTTGGAAGAGCTGCAGGTTCTGTTGTCGTTGAAGTGAGAAGACAGTTCAAAGAAATTCCAGGGATCATGGATGGATCTGGAAAGCCGGATTATGGCAAAGCCGTTGATTTGTTAACTAAATCTGCTATTAAGGAAATGATTCTACCTTCTTTACTACCAGTTGGCGCACCTATTTTACTATATGTAATTATCAATGCTTTCGTTGGTCAAAATGAAGCGTTTGTGGCACTAGGATCTATGTTGCTAGGTGTTGTAATTACTGGTTTATTTGTAGGACTTTCTATGACGTCTGGTGGCGGTGCATGGGATAATGCCAAAAAGTTTATTGAAGAAGGAAATTTTGGTGGAAAAGGTTCTGATGCTCATCACGCATCGGTTACAGGAGACACTGTTGGTGATCCGTACAAAGACACTGCAGGGCCAGCTATTAATCCGATGATTAAAATTGCGAATATTGTAGCTTTATTGCTTTTAGCAATCCTTGCTGCAATGTCAAATCAATAGTCTTTTTTTGCCATGAAGATTTAAGTCTTCATGGCATTTCCTCACTATAAAATTAATCAAAAAAAAAATATAGTTGATGCTTCCAATAAAATACCTATCAGTGGTTTTAATTGGTTGTAGCAAAATTTATGTGATTAATTAGTTTAATTTAAAAGTTAAAGTTGTTATACTTCTGTTAATTTTTTTTATTTTTTTTAATAAAATTAATTAAATTTTTTTTCTTTTGAATAATTAATAATATTAAATTGTTTGCATGAATTAAGTGTGTTTTTTTTATAACAAAATTATTCTAATAGCAAAAAGTTATTTTAAATTAAGTTTATTAAACTAAACTTTAAAAGCTATTTTCCTTTTTGCTAAAGTAATCAAGTATTAAAAACGTGACAAATTATATGGCTAACTTTTTATCTAATTTGGATTAAACATATGTTTAATGAAGTATCTAGTTTTATTAAAGTGGCGGTAAATTCTGTAGGTAAATGGTTCAAGCCAAACAGTGCACAAGTTCCAAAACAAACTGAAATAAGTAATATTGTTGAGAGATCTCTCTTCAATCTCGGCAGTTATGATGATAAATATTGTGAAAAATTTGCGATCTGCCATGATTTATTTCAAAAGATAGCCGAAACGAAAAATTGGGTTCTTTATAAACTATTACTTACAAAAATTCCAAAACACGAAGATCATACCCATTTCGAAGGATGCTTTCATCCAGATGACATTAAAGATATGTGTATCGAAGAGGATCTATATGTAGATCCAATCACTTTTTCAAATCTAGTGATCGATATAAATGAACAATTTATGTTCTATAAAGAGCCTGTGGCTGGAAAGGAATTGATAAAAGCAAAAGATTTAGGGTCTGATGCTTGGGCAAAACTAAATGCCTCGATTAGTATCACTAAAGGTGAACGGAAAAAATTTGTAGATAGTGAAATTAGAGATAAATTTTTAGTCAAAGCCTTTATTATTAGAGGAAAAATCTTAGATCTAATTTCAGAAGAAAAAAAAATTGAAAGGTTTTTGAGAATTCAAAAAGAAAGCAATGTTATCTACACTGAATTGATGAGTGAACTAGATAAATCTTTAGTACCTACTGAATTTATTGAAAGACACACAGCTTCTTGGACTTCAGAAAAATTTGCGAAGGCTGATTTTGCTGAATTAGAGGAATTAGAAAAAGAATTAAAAAATAGTGGTTTCATAGACAAATATTACTTAGGATCCATGGATTTGCTCAACAAAAGCTCCCCCCCTGCTGGATCTGGTATACAATTTACAAGAATTTTAGAGTTATTAAGAACTGATAAATCAGGACTTGAAATTGACAAAGAGTTTTTGCTTAAGTTTTTTGCTCATACCGCAGCCTATATGCGATTAGCTCATACTGATTCTAGAGTTAGTGGTATTAATTTAGTAGGACCTCAATATAAAGAAGACGCAAAAGTCAATTTACCAGCTCAAATGAGAATCTTAGAATATTTTGGATGCAAATATTACAATGCTGGGATTGCGGTTCATGTTGGTGAAGTAAATACTGAAATGATGTCCAAGGCAAAAATCAATTCTGAACTTGAAATTGTTTTACAAACTCTAGAAAGAATTAATGAATCAAGAAAAGAAAAGGATACGAAAACTACCCGTTTAGGACATTTTACAAGTATCCAATATTCGGACAAATTAGTTGAAATCATTTGTCGTTTAAAGGAACTAAAAGTTGTTATTGAGCTTAGTTTAACAAGTATTACAAGTTCAATATCCTCAAAAGCTAAAACCCCCGCCGTTATTTTAGTAGAAACTGGTCTTCCAATATTACTTAACACAGATGATGGGGGAATAACTGGAAAAACACTTGAGGATGAATATAAAAAATTTACTAAGCTTGTCATTAAACATACAACAAGTGAGAGTAACCCAAATTTACAAAGGGTGAGAAATTGTTTTTATACTTTCTTCAATGATATGAATAAATTGGGCTTAAGAGGTTCTTTTTTAGAGGGGGAGAGTTTATATGATGAAAAACAACTTTTTGATGAATTTCACAGAACAAGAACTATATATGAAATAAAAGAGCCTTTCAAAAATATTTTAAGTCAAAATTTTACTTTATCCGAAGAAGCGGCGCGGTTTTTAGCAACATCAAAGAAAGCCAATGAAGAATATAGATTGATTATGGCTACCAAAAAAGCACAGGAAGAACTTGTAGATTTGACCGTTGATTTTATTCGACAAGGTCTTTTATCTCCTGAACAATTTATTAAATATAAAACGATTCAAGAAAAGTTAAACGAAAAAAAGAGTAGTAATCGTCTTAATAAGTAATGGAATTTTTATTACAAATACTATATAAATAAGCTTTTTAATAATAAAGATTCTATTCATGCTTAGAAGTATGACTGGCTTTGGAAAAAGTCAACTGACAAATGACCTCGGAAATTTCAATCTTGAAATTTCAAGTGTTAACCGAAAGTTTTTTGAAGTTAATGGATATTTGCCTCGAGAATTTCAATTTTTGGAATTTGATATAAAAAAATGGGTTAGTGAATCCATACAAAGAGGGCAAGTTAACTATAAGCTTACCGTTAATATAGATACTTCTGCTTTTACCTCTTTGAAATCCAATATTTCTTTAGCTCGTCAATACAAAAATGTTTATGAGCAAATGGCTAAAGAATTAGGTTTATCCAATTATACATTTGATCTTTCCTCCATATTGCAAGAAAAAAATCTTTTTTATATGGAAGAAAATGAAACAAAAAAATCTCTTTATATCAATACTCTAGAGAGTCTTTTTAAAGCTGCTTTAAAACGATTAGTTGAATTAAAAGAAGCTGAAGGGAATTTTCTAGAGATAGAACTAAAAAAAAATTTAGAGTTTTTACAAAAAATTCTGTTTAATATTTCCTTAAACGCTAATCACGCTGTAGAGAAATACAAAGAAAAAATCACCTCAAAAATTAATGAGTGGGCTTTAAATCTTCCCGATAATGAAGATAAAGTTTTAAGAGAAGTTTGTTTATATGCAGAAAAAGCTGATATTACCGAAGAGATAACCCGTTTTAACTCCCATCTTCAAAGATTTTCACAAACTTTAGAATCTAAAGAGATTAGTAAAGGAAAGTTACTTGAATTTATTTTACAAGAAATGTTGAGAGAAATGAATACCATTGGTTCAAAATCAAATGATATTACAATCACAAATTTTGTCATTTCAGGTAAAGCTGAGATAGAAAAAATCCGAGAACAAATTCAAAATATTGAGTAAATGTGAGTAAGCTTTTAGGAAACAGCCAAAAAGGCTTATTATTTATTATAAGCGCTCCGGCGGGTACCGGTAAAACGACCCTCGTGCATATGTTGACAAAAGAGTTTCCACAAGTTTGCGAAAGTGTTTCTTTTACAACTCGCTATTTAAGGCCAAATGAAATCGAGGGAAAACATTATTTCTTTGTATCAAAAGATGAGTTCGAATTAATGGTGCGCAACCAGAGTTTTTTGGAGTATGTTGAACTTTATGGTTTTTATTATGGCACTTCTAAAGCTTTTGTAGAGGAAAAATTAAACGAAGGTAAACATGTCGTTTTAGTCATAGATACGCAAGGAGCTTTAGCCTTACAAAAAACAGAAATTCCAGCCATTTACATTTTTTTAAAACCTCCTTCTATGGAAGAACTTGAAAAGCGATTAATTAATCGAAAAACAGAATCGGAAAAAAAAGTAGAAGAGAGGATCGAATGGGCAGAAAAGGAACTGCAAGATAGTAAATTTTATAATTACCACATTGTGAATGATGACCTTCAAATAGCTTATCAAGTTCTTCGAAGTATTGTGATAGCAGAAGATCATCGAAATAAAAAAGATTATTAAGGAGAAATATGGAAAAAGAGCATTTAACAAATGAGCAACTAAAGAAAAAATTTGGAAGCCAATTTGACTTAGTTATTTATGCGATTAAGTTGGCTGAAAATATGATTAAGTCTGGAAGAGGTCCAAGAGTTAGAATTGATACTCAAAATCCCGCGATGCAAGTTCTAGCTGAAATTTCTCAAGGAAAAGATCAATTTGAAGAAATTATAGAAAAACAAGATTTTGATGAAAAAATAGTAGAAAAAAAAGAAACAGTATCAGAAGCTCCAGTTAAAGAGAAAAAAAAGTTAAAGAAAGTGGCTTTAGATTAATCTTTTTTGGTAATTATAGTGATAGCAGTCATCACGGAAGCTCAAATCATTTTTTTTAGTCTATCTATTTTAGTTGTTGTCATTTTGACTGTTATTTTTACTTTTTCAGGTTATCGGCTTATAAACAGGCCACCGAGTAATAGCCCTTACGTTAAAATTCCTTTACGCAAGGGCTCAGATCTTCCAAGTGATAGTATCGAAAAAATTTTGCGCTATTTATACCACCTCCATCAGTACGATAATCGGATGTTTGATCTAAATAAAGCAGCTTATTGTAGAGAAACTGGAAGAATATTTCCAAATGCACTCAATTGGTATGGGCAAATAAAAGTAGATTGGACTTTTTTGCAAAAAAGATTTCCTGGAACTTATGTTTCATGGGGAAGTTTAAGCCCACAGCAACAATTATATATTAGGGAACAACATGATGTTATAGAAGGATATAATACACGAATATCTAGTCCAAATCCATCGCCTCGACAGATCGAATTAGAATATGCTCTGGCAAAACCCGGGCCCTTATATGTTGATCTTGAAACAAATATTCTTTTAGGGTGGAAAAATGTTCCAGATACTATGTTTGAAGTGCTTATTGTTCAAAAACCAAAAAATTTCGTCGATTTAATTTAATATCTAGTTTTTATTTTCACTCTTAAATTTTGTAAAATTTCTTAAACTTATTTAAAACATAATTACTTGATTTTTAGTTATTTTTTAGGCTATTTTATTCTTTTCGTTACAACTTAAATTATATAATTTTAGCAAAGTTTTTGTTAAATTTGCCAATCGATCTACAGGAAATTCCATGAATAAAAAACAAAAGATTTTAATTACATCTGCTCTGCCTTATGCAAATGGACCTCTTCATTTTGGTCATATAGCGGGTGCTTATCTGCCAGGAGATGCCTATGCGCGCTTCCAAAGATTACAAGAAAATGATGTTATCTATATTTGTGGTTCGGATGAATATGGTGTAGCCATTACTTTAAGTGCTGAAATGGCAGGAAGAACTCCTAAAGAACATGTAGATCTATATCATGAGATAAATAAAAACTTTTTTGCAAAAATGAATTTTTCTTTTGATCATTACTCTCGAACTACTTGGGAAGGTCATGTTGAAACAGTTCATCAATTTTTTTTAGATCTTTTAAATAATGGTTACATTGAAGAACGTGTAACAGATCAACTCTATTCTGAAAAAGATCATAAGTTTTTAGCTGATAGGTATGTAATTGGAACTTGCCCTAAATGTGGTTTTGATAAAGCGAGAGGCGATGAGTGTCCAGATTGCGGGTCAAGCTATGAAGCCACTGATTTAATAAACCCTAGATCCAAAATTTCAAATGCTCCTTTAATAAAGAAGCCCAGCAAACATTGGTTTTTGTTGCTTGATAAATTTAAAACAAGATTACTAGATTGGCTTGCAACTAAAAATTGGAAGCCAAATGTAACCAATTTCATTAGAGGGTACATTAACGACTTACATGCCAGATCAATTACAAGAGATTCAACGTGGGGCGTTTCTATCCCATTACCTAATACAGAAGGAAAGATTTTGTATGTTTGGTTTGAGGCTTTAATTGGGTACATTTCTGCTACTAAAGAATGGTCTAATTTACAAGGTGATCCTGATTTATGGAAATCTTATTGGTTTGATAAAGAAACTAAACTACTCCATTTTTTAGGTAAAGACAATATACCTTTTCACGCTTCCATTTTTCCCGCCATGATCATGGGGCAAAATCAACCTTTTATTTTGGTTGATGAACTTCCAGCAAATGAATTTTATAAATTAGAAGGCAGGCAGTTTAGTAAATCAGATGGATGGTATATAGATTTAGAGAGCTTTTTCAAAAAGTATACGACAGATCAAATTCGGTACACAATTGCTGCTAACTCTCCAGAAACTAGCGATTCTGAGTTTACTTGGAAAGATTTTCAAACTCGTTGTAATTCAGAATTATTGGGTAAATATGGAAACCTAGTCAATCGTGTCCTAGTATTTGCAAAAAATAATTGTAATAGCAAAGTACCTCCTTTGTTTGATATGCAAGAAATTGATCTGGAATTTATCAATAAAATGAATGAACTTGTTATCCAGGCAAGTCAAGCTTATGCAACTTTTAAGTTAAGACGAGCCTCTCAAATTATTATGGAATTAGCACAGCTTGGTAACACTTATTTTGATGCTAAGAAGCCCTGGACCGAAGCTAAAAATCCAGATGCTAAGCATTCTTTACAAACTACTGTAAATTGCTGCTTAAACTGCCTTAAATTATTAAGTTTAATTTCTTTTCCAATTATTCCAGAAACTGCCAACCAAGTTTGGAATATGCTTGGATTCGTTAATGATTTAGGTCAATCTCGTTGGAATGAGGTAGCGAGTCGTCCAATTCCTGAAGGACAAAAAATCTTAGAGCCAAAAATTTTATTTAGAAAGATAGAGGATGAAGAAGTGGAAGCTGAAGTAAACAAACTACATGAAATGGCCAATCAGTGCAAAAAAGAAAAAGAAGATGAAATCCAATTTGAACCATTAAAAGAAGCGATTGATTTTGACAATTTTCGAAATATCGACTTAAGAGTTGGCCAAATTGTAGAAGCAGAAAATCTTCCAAAAAGTAAAAAGTTGCTGAAGTTGCTCGTTGATTTAGGTTTTGAAAAAAGGACGATTGTATCAGGAATTAGTCAATATTATAAACCTGAAGAAATAATTGGTAAAAAAGTGATTGTAGTAGCCAATCTAAAGCCAGCTGTTTTAATGGGAGTTGAAAGCCAGGGCATGCTATTAGCTGCTAACAGTAAAGACGGATTGGAACTGCTATCAATAGATAAAATACCAGTTGGTTGTGTAGTTTCTTAAAAATTGACTTTAAGCAGGAGAAGTAATGAATTATTTTTCCTGCTTGTTTTCATTACCCTCAGTTAGACTTTCAGGATTCTTTTTCAAAAGATTGGGACCAGCTTCAGCTGTAATAGTTTGGTTGGCTTGGCTTTTGATTGTTTCATCTTCTGAATCTAATTTATCTTCACTTGGTGTGGCAATGATCTCTTTATCTTTTGGAATATGAAGTTCAATAGCTTTCTTTCTTTTGTCGTGGCCAAGTTCTAATTTGCCAACTGGCATCAACACATTATTTTTTTGAAATTCTCTTTTTATCAAACGAATAACGGATGATTTTACTTTTAGCCAGCTATGTAGATTGCGGTTAATCCAAAAATAAATTTTAAGATTTACAGATTTTTCGCCTAAGTTATCTACCAAAACCCAAGGTTCAGGTTTTTTTAAAACAGCTGGATGTTCATCTAATACCTTTAAAGCTATTTCTTGCGCATTTGAAATGGAACTTTCATAGCTTATAGCAATAGCAAATTCTTCTCTATGTTGCGTATTGCTCGTAAAATTACTGATTTTACTTCTGTAAACAGTGGCATTGGGAATCTGGACGTACGTACCTTCTAAGGTTATGATATTTGTACTTCGAAAAGTTAACCGCTCAACATAGCCCATTATCCCTTCTATTTCTATTAAGTCACCTGTCTTAAAAGGGTTATTGTAGCTTAAAAAAATACTCGCTAAAAAGTTTTCAGTAATTTCTCTAAAGGCAATACCTAAAATAATACCGATAAGCCCCGTACCACCAATCACTGTAAAAGCCACCGTGGATAACCCCATCAAATTGAAAACCACCATAAGTCCAATTAAAAAAACAATCAAACCTATACTCCAGGCAATGACTCTTTGGATTAAGGGATTAATCATACGATCTTTTAATAAAGACTGTATAATAAAAGTGATTAAGCGAGACATTAACCACGTAAGGGTTAATATAAATAAGCCAAATAGAACAGTTGGTATTGTCCTTAGCAAAGTAATCCACTGTTCTTTTAACCCATATAAAACAGGGGTAAAATCCCAAACAGAAGGAGAGATTATTTCAATTCTATTGACAACGGCAGCTGTGTCTTGAGTTTTGCGAGCAAGCTCTTCTGCCCACTTTTTTAATTGCTCAGTTTTTGTCTTTCCTTCTAAAAAAACAACCCCATTTTGCACTTTAACTTTTGGGGTGACAAACCATCCAGTTGCTTTTAAAATATCTTCGAGCCTTTTACTAATATCAGCATCGTGCGTGGCTGGATTTACGGTTACTTTCTCTGGAACAACAATGGGTTTATTGGTAAGGGTTTCACTTTCCTCTTTTTGTGTGGGAGGAGGGGTTGGTTCTTGCGAACAAACGTCTTTATTCAAAAAAAGGAATGTGCAAGCAATAAAAAAATATTTCAAATACAAAAAATTAAAACTCGATAAAAGATTGTTAGGCATAAAATATTACTTAACTACTTTTATTGAGTTATAAAATATTTTTTATTATTGAAGAAGAGTTAAATGGTGCTATTAATAAAATAGGCTAACTATTCTTCTCATAATTTTTAAAATCTAATTTTGGATTGATAATATTAAGAATGCAAAAAATTAAGTCTTTAATTATCCCCGTTGGTTGCAAGGCCGCAAAAGCGATAGCATTAACTGTGTCATACCTACCAAAGGTGACTAGGGAAATAAGCATGGAGTTTACACCTATAATTGCATCTACAACTCTTGAAATTGATAAAGCTACTGCTAAAACAACATAAGTTAAACGTGTTACAATTTTCTTTTTTAGAAAACTTGAAGAATAGCCGTTTTTGTAAGCGAGTTTTTGTAATACATCTTTGACATAATCAGTAAGCAAACCATCTGTATCGTCTTTTGGTAGATTTTCTTTTTTATTAAAAAGATTATTACTTCTTACTCTATAAAGAACTTGGGTTAAAGGTTTATCTTTATCGTAGGCATAAGCTCCACTAAAATTAGCTCTAGGGTTTAAAATTCTTAAAAGATTGGCATAGGGTCTGACTACTAATTTGCGTGCACTGTCTAAATGATTAATGGCTATATTATAAATTTTATGATTTTTGCCCAATGTTGCTATTGAGGCAACTGCTGCTCCAACGCCTATAATTATATCACAGATATTTGTAAATGTTGTGGAGGGGATTGCAGTTAAATGTACATAACGTACTAAAACAGTATTCGAAAAAAAATCGTTACTATTTAAGGAATTATTAGAAACGGTAATAAATTTTCGATCACATGCTATAGATAGATTTTCATAAGGTGTCATAATTCGCTCGCATTAACGTTTAGGTAATAAAAAATTCTAAATTAAGAGACGTTAAAAATAAATAAATTTTTAAATGTGTAGAAAAATAGAACCTTCAAAAAACTATTATATAAGCCATAGCGAGGTTTTGATACTTTTAACTAGAATAGAAGTCGTAAAAAACACTTATAAGAGAATATAAAACCCATGATTTAAAATCATGGGTCGTAAAAACTTAAAGTAGATGATTAAACAGTTTGACCTTTTAGACGAAGATCTTTGATCACTGCATCAATTCCTAACTTATCAATTGTACGCATAGCTGCTGTAGAAAGGCGAAGAGTTACAAAACGATTTTCAGCACCGTACCAAAAACGTTTTTTTACCAAATTAGGTTCAAAACGACGTTTTGTTTTTCCTGTAACTTTAAGACCGATCCCTTTCTTTTTCTTTGCAATACCACGGATTGCATATTTGTAGCCACGCGCCGGCTTTTTACCTGTTATTTGACAAACTTTTGACATTTTATCACTCCAGAGTCGACGTAATTAAAGAAAAAAAATAGCAAAAAGAAAACTAAAAAACAAGGATTTTATTAATTAATGATAAAATAGATTATTGAATTAGAAAAATATAGAATTTTTAGCAGCTAAAGAGGTAGCCACTCGTCCTTTTTATGGATCCTTTTATTAATGTGTTGCTTTCTTTGTTCTTCAACTAAAGATCGATCATCTTTTGATTCTTGTCCTTTCAAAAATTCTTCCATCACTTTCGCGCTTTGTTTCAAAAAGTTCCATTCTTCCTCATCTAAAGGCTTATCTTTTTGTAATAAAGTGATTAATTTTTGTCGGTCAAGAGAAAGAATTTCAGGAAAATTCTTGTTTTTTCTTATAAGAAAATTAAGTTTATGAATTAATCGTTCTAAAAACCTCTTTTTTTCTATATATTCTTCCAACCGCGCAGGGTCTTCTTCTATATCCATAGTTTTTAATAAAAGTTTATTAATAAAAATACGTCTTTGTAATTTATCTAAAGCTTTATCAACTTTGGAAAAGGGAATTTTTCGCATAAATTTTCTCCTAAAGCTATTTTATCATATAAAAGTAATAAGTAAAATTTGAATCATTTACTCTTTTGCATTAGGATGAAGTTAATATAAGGCTTTAAGTTGGTTGATATCCCATGGAAGAAATTTCCGTTGATCTAGTTATCATTGGGTCTGGTCCCGCTGGACAAAAGGCTGCCATCCAAGGTGCAAAACTTGGAAAGAAAGTCATTGTCATTGAAAAATTGCAAGAACCTGGTGGTAATTGTTTATATAGCGGAACAATTCCTTCAAAATCTTTAAGGGAAGCGATTATTGATTTAACCCGTTTTAACGAAAGAAGTTTTTATGGGCATGAATATGAATTAAAAGATATTTCGATTTCGCAATTATACAATCGTTTACATAAAGTGATTGAAGAAGAGCGGAATATGGTTTTTCGACAGTTTAAAAAAAATGGGATCCGGTTAATTCATGGAAACGCTAGATTTGAGAATTCTCATACCTTAACAGTTGTCGATCGTGACTTTCGGATGATCTGTCAGATTCGATCTGAATACATTATTATAGCAACTGGTTCTAAGCCCCGCAATCCCATTAATGTTCCCTTCGATAGGGAAGTGATCTTGGATTCTACTCGTCTTTTAGGAATTGAGTGTGTGCCTAAAACTATGGTTGTTTTAGGAGGAGGGATCATAGGTTCTGAGTATGCGAGCTTTTTTGCAGCCTTGGGAACAGAAGTGACTGTTATAGATAAAAGAGAACATATTTTGCCTTTACTTGATAGTGAAATTGGCATTATTTTGCAAACCGCTCTAACTGATCTTGGTTTAAAATTTTTGGGAAGAAAAGAGCCTGAGAGAATTGAAAGAATAGATAATAAAGCCAAAGTCATTTTTAAAGATGGATCACAAATAGAATCGGATGTTCTCTTATACGCGCTTGGCCGTACAGCTAACGTGGATGCCCTTCATATTGAAAATGCAGGCATAGAGGTCAATGAGAAAGGGTATATCCCAGTAAACGCCTTATTTCAAACAAATATTTCCCACATTTATGCAGTAGGTGATGTGATTGGGGGCCCTTCATTAGCCTCTACCAGTATGGAGCAGGGAAGACTTGCTACTCGCCATGCTTTTGGGGAGCAGACAGCCTTATTTCCCAACTATTATCCCATTGGCATTTATACCGTGCCTGAAATTTCTAGTTGCGGCTATACCGAAGATGAATTAAAGCAATTGGGTTTTCGCTATGAAGTGGGGAGAGCCTATTATTACGAAATTGCAAGAAGCCACATCGATGGTAGCAACGTCGGTATGTTTAAAATTTTATTTCATGCGGAGACGTTGGAGATACTAGGTGTGCACGTCATTGGAAGGGGAGCAACTGAAGTGATTCATATTGGTCAAGTGGCCACAAGTTTTAATGCAAAGATTGACTATTTTATCGATCAGGTGTTTAATTATCCTACTTACGCTGAAGGTTATAGAATTGCAGCGTTAAACGGGTATAATAAAATTAAACGAAAAAAATGATGAATAATCAATCCAGTCAAGAGATTAAACAGCCAGATTATATATACATCGATGGGGAAGAAATTCCTTTTCAAGATAAACAAGATAATGATTCATATACTCATGTGGAAGGCTTATATAAACGAAAATTTTCAATTTTTATTCGAATGATTTCAGTTGTAGGTGCTTTCATAAGCTTTTTAAGTTTTTGTATCATTGGAATACTTGTAGCTATTTTAACAGGCTTTTGTGTGATAACCTTATTTCGCTCAAGTCAATTAAAAGAAGCCTTTTATAAGTATTGGACTATATTTTGTAAAACAATTGTTTTAACTTTAGGTTTTTCAACCGCTGTCTTTAGCCCTTCCTTAGGTTATAGTTTTTTACTTTTATATTTCACTATGAAAGGGGATAAAGACAACGAGTCATTACTTAGAAAAATATTAAAAATTTAAATTATTTTTCAGGTTTAGGACTACAGGTGAATGTTACTTTATGCTTTTCGTAATTTAAAGTAACTTCACAATCGCCCGGTATTTCTCCTTTTAAAATAGCGTCCGATAAGAGATTTACAACTTCTTGAAGAATTAATCTTTTTAAAGGACGTGCGCCGTAAACGGGATCATAGCCATCTTCTGCTAAATGTGTGACTAAACTAGGTGTCCATTTTAATTCTACATGACGCTCTCTTAATCGCTTTTCTAGCCTATCTAGTTGAATGACCACAATTTTTTCCATATCTTCTTCTCGAAGAGGTAAGAAGGGGAGAATGTCATCTAAGCGATTGATGAACTCAGGACGAAAATGAGATTTTATGACTGAATCTAGTATATTTAAAATTTGCTCTTTCGATAAACGAGCTTTAGAATGTTGTATTCTATCTAGGAGTAAATCGGAGCCTAGATTGGACGTCATAATAAAAATAGCATTTTTACAATTGACAATTCTACCTTTGCTGTCGGTAATTCTTCCGTCATCAAAAATTTGTAAAAGTATATTAAATACATCGTGGTTGGCTTTTTCAATCTCATCAAATAATACAACAGCGTATGGTCTTCTCCTTAAAGCTTCAGTTAATTGACCACCCTCATCATAACCCACATAACCCGGTGGCGATCCTATCAAACGGGACACGCTATGTTTTTCCATGTATTCAGACATGTCAAAACGAATCAAGGCTTCTTCTTGATTAAATAGTTGCTCTGCTAAGGCTTTAGCAAGTTCTGTTTTTCCAACACCCGTGGGTCCTAAAAATAGAAAAGCACCAACCGGCCTTGAAGGATCGCTAAGTCCAGAACGGGAGCGTCGAATAGCTTCACTTATAGATTTTACCGCAAAATCTTGCCCAACAACTCTTTTTTCAAGCTCTGATTCTAAATGTAATAATCTTTCCGCTTCCCCTTCTAACATTTTCCGAACAGGTATGCCGGTCCATTTTGACACAATTTGAGCAATCAAATGTTCATCAACCTCTTCTTGCAGTAACCGATTAGATTTGTGGTCTAAACGACTTTGGGTCTCCTCTATCTCTTTTTGCAATTTTGGGATAGTATTATAACGAAGTTCTGCCACTTTATTATAATCGGCTTTTCGCTCCGCTTCTTCCTCTTGAAATCGATACTGCTCTAACTGGTTTTTCTTTTCTTTTAAACCTTCAATAACTTCTTTCTCATGTTCCCATTGATTTTTTAAAGTAGCTAATTCTTCTTTAATTTCGGCTATTTTAGCTTCTAATTTTTCAGCTTCTGCTTTTGAGCTGGTAGTGTTTTCCCGTTTTAGAGCTTCTTGCTCTACGATGAGATTGGATAATTCCCTTTCTTTTGTATCGATTGGAATTGGGCGACTACCAAGTTGCATTTTGATTAAGCTTGCGGCCTCATCAATTAAATCTATGGCCTTATCTGGTAAGTGTCTTTCTGTTATGTAACGATTAGAAAGGATAACGGCAGCGTGAATAGCAGACTCAGTAATATGAACCCCGTGAAAAATTTCATACCTTTCTCTTAAACCCCTTAAAATGGCGATAGAGTCTTCAACTGTTGGTTCTTGCACTAAAATGGGTTGGAAGCGTCTTTCTAAAGCAGCATCTTTTTCGATATGCTTTTGATATTCATTTAAAGTTGTAGCTCCAATACAATGAAGAGTCCCTCTAGCAAGTGCTGGTTTTAACAAATTAGCCGCATCCATGGCGCCTTCTGTAGCACCAGCGCCGATTAGTGTATGAACCTCGTCAATGAAAAGGATAATGCGTCCTTCGTTTTGCTCAACTTCTTGTAAAATTCCTTTTAGACGCTCCTCAAATTCTCCCCGATATTTAGTGCCTGCAATTAAACTCCCCATATCAAGCGCTAAAAGTTCTTTGTTTTTTAAAGAATCGGGTACGTCTTGTTGCACAATTCTTTGGGCTAATCCTTCAGCAATTGCTGTTTTACCAACGCCTGGATCCCCAATTAACATAGGATTATTTTTAGTGCGACGACTTAACACCTGCATTGTCCGTCTAATCTCTTCATCGCGCCCGATAACAGGATCGAGTTTACCTTCGCGAGCAAGTCCGGTTAAATTCTTACAATATTTTTCTAATGTTTGTAGATTGGCTTCTGCGCCTGGAGAATCCATGTGTCGGCCTCCTCGAATTTTCCGAATTTGTTCTTCAACTTGTTTAATATCTATATTCGTAGCTTTTTTCCATGAAAAAAATGGATCACCACCACCTTTCCAATAAGAGAGTAAAAAATGATCACTGCTTGTATAGGTATCTTTCCAATCCTTTGCAATATTTTGAGCTTCGATGATCCGAGCGGATAAATCTCTAGATGTAGTAGGAGATTGAGCATTTCCACTATATGTGGCCAGTTTATTTAAAGCTCTATCCACATCTTTTTTTAAAGAATCGGGATCTGTATTTAAATTTCGTAAAATGGAGTCAAAATACCCTTCAGGATCTGATAAAAAGGCGTATAAAAGGTGGTTTTCGGTTAGTTCTGTATTTTTTCGCTTAGTGGCATCGGATAAAGCAGACTGTAAGGCGGAAGTTACAGCTTCTGTAAAATTTTGGTTCATAGTGCATCTCCATGACAGATTTGTAAACCCTGTATTTAAAATACATTTCCAAAAGACAAGTGTCAAGAAGCTTGTAATAGTAAATATAATTGTAAAATTTAAAAATTATAGTTAACTTTGTTTATTAAAAATAAAAATTAATATATAATACATTTTTATTTTTAATTTATGTTTTTATTATGGATCCCAATTTAACTAATATTAGTAATTATTCTTCTCAAGTTATTAACTATAATTTACAACCACAATTCTTAGACTTTCAAAGTTTTGAAAACGAGGAGAGCAATTCTTCAAAATCAAGAGATGACATTATTCTATACCTAGTCGATAAAGGGATAATCTCAGCAGATGATTGGTCTTTAAAAACTGACGTTTTATTACCAAGATTTGATCCAGTTAAACTTGTAGCAATCCCAGAAGTCGTACATAAAGTCTTTTATTCTAAACTAGCATCGAATGGTAAACAAAAAAACTTACAATTTATAAACGTTTTAAAGCTCTTTAACGCTTATTATCTAGACTACGCTTATAAAAATAATATTAGCGCTCCTCTTAAAATAGTGATAGCTGGTAGTTGCGCCACATTTTGTCTTTGGCAATGGATGGAAACTCAATTGAAGAACTTGTGGCATGAAAACAAATTAGATGAGCAATTCTTACCTAATGCTGAGCCGATTCCGTTTAATGATATAGATATTAAGTTTCAAGTAGAAGGACTTGACATCCAGCATTTACAAAATCTTTTTTTAGGATTTCAAGCGATATTAAAAAAATTACAATCTCTTACCTTTAACGCAAATCCACTCAATTTGACTATTCTTCCTAATAAATCAGATCAACATTCCCTATTCTTAAGCGCAAGTTTCGATTTACATTTTAAAGATTTTTCCATGCCGGTTGATACTGTCTTAGAAAGTAAGCAGCAAGTTAGCCATCTATTTTCTATGAAATATTTCAAATTGCAAATTTGTTTTAATGAAGATAGCGTTCCTTGTGGTTATGAAGTTGTTTGCGATAACTTGGAAAGGGAAAAGGGGTATCAAGCTATTCTCGATAACTATTTGGGAGCTATTCGATCAGATGATGCTAAAATTATTAACGGTTATGGATATGTACGGGCATTAATTACTAAAATATATGGGTGCTACCCGGTTCAAATCGTTGATGGGAAAAATATAGAAACGATTTTATTCGATACTGCCAAAAAAGAAATGGCTATAAAGGGATTTTCCGTTGCTAGCTCCATCGATCATTATGATAAATCTTTGCCTGAGAATTTTAGTCGCAAACAAGCTCTTTTTTTACAAAGTCTTTTTAGTGAATGGGAAAGTAGTGAATTAAAAAAATTTAGAACTGATGCTAAGCAATATCTTTTCCCTTTTATTAACACTCCAAAAGATATTTCAGCTTTTACCCGCTTATTTTTCAATAACACCATCACCTTTTCTCAAGCTTATTTTCTTTTTGAAACTTATGCCTATATAGCTACTTTAATAAGTCAAGAAAGCTCTATTTATCTAGAAGATGGGTATAAACCAAGCTGGCTCCTATGTCTTCCTGGTAATTGGACGGTAATTATTCCAAGAACTTTTAGTTTATGTGAAGCTACCTTTAGTGATACAACTTTTGGGGATTTAGACCACCTTATAAACAGCTTAAAAATTACTGAAGAAGAATTAATCCTGGAAAGTAGTAAACAAAAAATTGCCGGAAAATATTCCCTTATTTCTGCCCGTCACTTACTTAACCAACCTTCAAACTTTTTAAAAAAATTAGGCTTTTTAGCTCTTTGCACCTTGTATATAGAAACCAAAAGCCAAAACGCTTTAGCTGAACTTTTATACTATATGCCTTCCTATATTGGTAAATTCCATGAAAACCAAAAAAACGCGTTAATTAATCTTTTACAAAATATTCTTCATACCCAGTGCCAAATACAAGAAAATGAAAAAATAATCGTTGAAATTGAAAAATTTAGAGCCTTTGATAATTTTTCTTTTATAGATTGGACAAAAGTTATTTATGCTTTAGCCCCATCTCATGGATTAACTTTTTTTGAAAAGCACATTGAGAATTTCACTGATAGTGAAAAAGAAAAATTTATAAATGTTTTATTAAAAAAAGATTTGCCACAAGCCTTCCAATTAATAGAAAAACTAATCAAGCAAAATAATCTTACCAATTCTTCTTTGCAAACTATCATTCATAAGATTCAATTAGCTATTGTAACGAATAAAGTAGCTTTCTATGAAGACGCTGAAAAATTATATACAGTTATGCTAGAACACTGCGATGCAAAACAAGATAAAAGCCTAAATGTTTCTTTAGCACAGATTGGACAAGCTCTTTTTGAGAAAACAAAACGTTTAAATCTGTTAGAAAAAATTAACGCATTTAAACTACTCGATCAAGTCAAAATAGAGAGAAAAACAGAATTTTGGATCCACTTAGCTTCCAGTTGTTTAAAAGAAAATTGGGAATTATCCTTACAAATTTTAAAACTCGCTCCTTCGTTAGCGTCCGATTTTGACAAAGGTAAAGTTTTATACAAGTCATTGTTAGATCATTTTTGCGACAGTGAACAAGTAGAAATTTTTAAAACTTTTTTAACAATCATTCCAGCTACCTATTACCAAACCTTTATAAATGATATTAATGAAAAAATCCTTAATTTCTATCCTGAAATATTAAAGGATCATCAAATAATTAATGTAGTTAAAAATAATATCAATACAAATGAACTTGCCCATCTAAAAAGAAGACATATATCACAACTTATTGATAAGGGAGCATTAGAACTTGCGACTAAGGAATTAATCGAACTTATACCAAAAGAATTCAATCAAGAATTTATCAATTTACGAATAAAACTTTTGCAAGAATTTATAAAACATCCAATCGAGAAGCATCAGCTAGAAACAATTCTTAGTCTTTTTAAAAAGGAAGATTATGTAGCGGCAGGTATTGGAAAAGAAACTTTAGCAAAAGAGTTTTTGGATATTTTAAATCAAATCGATAGTACAAGCCCTCATTATAAGGTTGCATTTCAATTTTATATGACCGAATTTGAAACAGAGATTTTTGCCTTTTCACAAGATCTTTGGGAGAGCTTCTCTAATTATTTAGATAAATATATTGTAAGTTTGCACATTGAACCCTCTCAAGATAAAGGTTTTAAAAACCTTATTGAAAGAATTTTACCAAAATTTTTTGAAAAATTTTCTGGCCTTTCTTTACATGAAAAAAATTTAAAACTATTCAATCAAGCATATCTAAAAGGAATTAGTTTTCAAGTCGTTTCTAACGTATTAATAGAAAAAGCTTTTCTAGAGGTTATTAAAGAAGAAGAGTTTGATAAAGAGTTGAGCAATCTTTGCGTTTCTTTTTTAAAAAACGTCCAAAAAAGTAAAAATTTATTTACTCAAAGTCAATTAGTAAATTTGATTCGCAGCTATTTAAAAGCTGTGCTGAAACATAAACTTTACGACAATAACGTCCACGCACCCATCGTATTATCTTTACTAACTAATGTTAATAAAGATGACTTTCAAACTTTGCTTCTTTTAGAAGATATTATAGAACACATCGTAACCTTTAAAAAAATTAATTACCAAATAGTAACTCCGTTAGTTGATTGGATTTTAGCCTTTCCTTTAAGTGCAAAATTAGTAAGCTATAAAGTTGTGTATAATCATAGCGATTTTTTTAATTGCGAAATTGAACAAGATAACAACTATAAAGCCGAAGATGATTTGGTTATGATTAAAACAAGCCAAATACCCTATGACAAAGATCGCCCTCTTATTATTTCACCGAATCAATATGAATTATTCAGAAGGATAAAAAAAGGGGAAAAATTTGTTTTATCAAACGAACAATTCAATAACACTTTATTAGTTCCCTTAAAAAATTTTAAGGAATTGACGGAAATTAATCCCTTTAGCGTGAATGTACCTGACATAGAAGAAGATTTAGAAGTTTACAAGAAAAAATTTGCTTTGCTTCTATCATTGCTCAATTATCTACTAAAAAAAGAAAATGATAACAATATCGAAATAATTGATCGGATAAATAGCGCAATTACTTCATCCATAACAGTCGAAAATGTAATAGCTATTTTTGAAAAATATGTAAATAATGTTAATGAAAAAACATTTAAAAAATTATTCTATTATTTACAGTTTATTTACTTTAATAAATTTTTTCCTGAAACTGAGTTACATAAATTGATTGTTTTTTGGGAATTGTTATTAAAGTCACTAATAAATATTAAAGATTTTAATGAAGAAATAATTGAACATTTTTTATGCCAAGCTCATTTAGGGGAAGAAAACTGGCAAATGTTATTGTTAAAAATGTTTACGACTATTAACCAAAAATGTGTGAATAAAGCAATTTTTAGTGATGATGTTATTGTGAAATTAGTAGATGTTCGAGATGAGTTATTGGGTTATGAGCAATATAATTCTAAATTCATAATGTCTACGACAACTCTTATTGAAAGAATAATTGTTCATTATTACATGGATAGTAAAGATTATGCTAATGCATTGGAGTATTTTTGCATTTATTTAGAAGCAAATGATTATAAATTAAGATTAAAAGAAACAGCTAAAAAATTGTTTGATCTTGTTTTAGATAATTATCAAATGCTTGATATGACCAAAGAAAGTGATTTTCTAGCTCTTTGTGAGTTGGTCGATCCAAAGGGTGTAGACTTACTTTTTAAAATGATACCGATAACTATAAAGGCCTATAATCAAAGCGTAGAGTTAAAGACTGAATTTGATAATTTTAAAGATGAAGCTCTGAAGGATATACAAAAACAAACTCAATTACAAACTCTAAAGAAAACTATTGATGATATCGCTAACGCAAACAATGTTTTATTAAAAATTGTAATAAAATTTTTGCTAAAAATTATTGATGCAAACATAAAGCCCAAAGAATTGCCAAAAACTCAATGGCAACTTTTACAAAATTTATATAGTTATTTACCTTTAGCTTATATTGATACATTTGAGAAATTAACAAAAATTATTAATTTTTATGCAGATAACGGGATCATTCCTTTAAAATCAAAAATCGATGTAATTTTACTTTTTGATCGTGAAGTTACAAAAAATAGCGATCCTGACTTTGTCGATTCTATTAGTAATCAAATGGAGCTATTGATTAGTGTTAATGATCCTATTACGATTGCTGATACTTTGGCTTATTACACCTACTTTTTGTTAACAAACTATACTTTTGATAAATCAATAGAAAAAATCGCCCTTCTTTTGAAAAAGTGTAAATACGCCTTTGTCAAAGACAAGAATGAATTTGATCTTTTTAAAAATTCTTTATCACAAGTTTTTGCCTATTTGGAAAATAACGATAACGAAAAACCCTCTCTTAAAACACTAGTCGATATTTTTAGCATTACCTCTTTAAATCATTTTTTTAAATATTACTATTCTTTCTTAGAATTATGTCTTATTGGAAAACTTCCTAAAGATAAAGAAAATGAGATCTTTTTCTTCTCTTGTATGCTTTTTGAAGTTATCTCCAAGCATTTTTCAAAAGAGCTTATTGCTAGAAATCCTCTAATTTTCACAAGTTTTGTTACAAAATGGAGTTTTCACTCTAATTATCATTATTTATTAGATAAACTTATTATTTATGTTTTGAATAATCTTAAAAATGCAAATCAAATTGATTTTATAAAAAAAATACTTAATAGTTCACCCTGTTTTGAACATATTATTGGAGCTTCCAGTGCTTTAGAATATGTTAAAATTTTCGGTTTTGTTTTTAAAGACATAGATAAAATACCTTCTTTAGATGATAAAGCAAGTTATATCTTAAGTTGCCTTGTGGCCTATGAAAATTTAAGAAGATACATTATAAGATCTACTTATTGTAAAAGAGAAATTGAAAATAGAGCTCAGCTAAATAAAGATAATAAAAGAACAGTTGAAGATTTTTTAGAACTTTGTTTTGCTCAAATCGCTAAGCAATTGCCAAGTTGTTACGATTGGTCATCAGGTGTAAATTCGGTTAAAATTTTTGCTGGAGTTAAGAATATAGTGATTCATGCTTTAAAGACGAAAGAATCTAAAAACATTGTCATCCAATTTTTAGAGTCGTTAGTAAATTCTTATGATTTACTCATTCAAAAAAAGGATCGTGAAACGATAATTCGGCTTGAGAGTTTTATAACAAATGCTGTTGTAACCATTGAAGATTTAATGAACATAGTGCCAAATCCTTTCAACTTGTTGAGTTTGGAAGAATTTAAAAGGATCATGGAAAAGTTTTTAACAATATTTACTTCCCGTAAAAATGAGTATACTACATTAGGTAAAGAACTTTTAAAAAATATCATCTTAACTCGCCTTGACCAAGAAAATAACAACCAAATGATTGATTGGCTAAACAAAGTATTAAATGAACTAGAAAAAAATTAAAAAATCTACAATCTTGCCTCTTTTTTTATTCTAATGTAATAAGAATAAAAAAGGGGGCACTATGTCAAAACTATCCAAGGGCGAAGATGTTTCATGGAATACACCGCAAGGTAAAACAAGTGGGAAAGTTGTAAAAAAAGTAAAAGGAACACAAAGTGTTACAGTTGGCAACAATAAAAAACGAACTGTAAAAGCCTCTGATGAAGATAAAGTTGTTGTTAAAAGTAAAAAATCAGGCAAGCAGGCTGTTCACTCTGCTAAATCTTTAAAAAAAGAAACTTAAGATAAATTTAAATTTTTGATTTATCTTTTTTTTTAACTTTTTAAATCTATTTTTAAATTTATTATTGTACATCTTAATTTTTAACTACTTCTATTTTATTTCTTTATGTTGTATCATGAACAATAGCTTTTTTAAAAACACTTCAAACATTAAGTTTCTAGTTACTATAATTAGTTACACTTAACGTTTAAAACGAAAACTCAAGAGGTTGTTATGAAAAAATGTAAAATATCTTTAACAGTGTTAAGTATTCTTACTTGTTTAGGGTTAGTCACAAGCTGTTCTAACGATACTAATAAACAAACTCCGGGTCAAAAGCTAGATCAAACAATCGAGCAAACTGATAGAAACTTGCAAGAGTCTAAAAGAGAAACTAAAGATTGGTTTGATCATTCCAAAGATAAAGCTAAGGATGTTTATCTGGATTCAAAACGTACAACGCAAGATTTGTATGAAAAATCAAAAGCTGAATCAAAAGCTGTTTATGAAAATTCTAAAGTAAAAGCTGAAGAAACATTAAATCGTTCAAAAGATAGAGCAAACGAAGTTTATAATAATTCGAAGGCTTCTACTCAAGAATGGCTTGATAAAGCTAAAGACGATTCTAAAAACATCTATAATGATGCTAAAAGAAAAACTGAAGAATCCTATAATAAAACTAAAGAGAAAGCTCAAGAAATTTATAAAGATTCTAAAGACTCCGCCAAAGATTTATTTGAAAAATCAAAAAAAGAGACACAAGCTCTTTACAATGATGCTAAAGAAAAAACAGAAGAAACATATAACAAATCTAAGGATTACTTAGAAAATAAGTATAATGAAGCAAATAATAAGCTCAATTCTTCAAATCCAAATGAACCTGTAAGATCAAATAATCTTTAAGAGTTATATTCGCGATCTTCTTTTTAGAAGATCGCAGTCGTAAGTTTTTTAATGCTCTCTTACTTTATGGGGAAGCCAATGAGTTTCTTCTACTTGATGAGAAAAATTTGCAAACCTGGCAGCTACAAATAAATAATCTGATAGTCGATTTAAATAAACTAATACAGAATTTGGAATTTGGTTATTTTGTATTAAAGGAATAATCATTCGTTCAGCTCTTCTGCAAAGAGCACGTGAAAAATGTAACATAGCCCCAGATGGATGGCCACTTGGTAATATAAAGGTTTTTAGTGGGACCAACTTATCTTCCATTGTGTCAATCCACTTTTCTAATTCTGTAATAGACTCTTCATCAAAACGGGTTTTTTCTATTTTTTTTAATGAGGACGAAGTAAGAGGGGTAGCAAGAGATGCGCCAACATCAAATAGAGCATGCTGAATTGAGGTGAGCTGATCTTTTAGATCTTTTTCATTTGCTTGCAAATGTGAAATGGCAACTCCTAAAGATGAATTACATTCGTCTACGGCACCTAAGGCTTCAATAAAGTGATTATTTTTTAGAACACGTTCTCCTGAAAAAAGTGAGGTTTCCCCTTTATCGCCAGTTCTTGTGTATATATTTGTCATAAGTGTATTCCTTTTAAAATTAATCGGGAAAAATCATTTGCAATTCCCTACGCAATTCTTTTAAAACTTTAGGATAATGGTTTTTAGAGGCTGCTATTCTTTCACTATTTTTTAAATGTTCCCATGCTTTTTTATAATTTAAACGTTGCATGTATAAAACACTTAAGTAATATTCTGCGGTTGGATCTTTAGGGTCAAGATCGTGGTATTTTTTTAAGATATCGAGGGCTTCACCTTCTCGATTGAGCTGTAACCATAAAGAGGCTAAGTGAAAAACTCCAGCCTTAAATTTTGGAAATCGCTTTACGAGTTTTTCAAGCTTTCCTTTTTTTTCTAAAAGGGATTCTCTAGTTTCATCTATACTTTCAAAAACAAGTTTGATTCCGTCAGCATTTACTTTGCCATTCAAAAAATCTTCAGCAATTGTTTCTTTATAAACAGCATGAGGGGGAGTATAATCTTTCACTTGCTCTAAGAGTATTTTTGCTTTCACATCTAAATTTAAAAAAAGGTAGGTGTAAGCCATTAATTCTCTTAAAAGTAAATCATGAGGCAAATAAGCTTCAGCTTTTTGATAACTTTCTAAAGCTTTATGATAGGAGTTTTCTTTCCAAAAAACAGAAGCTTGGTTGAAGTGAGCAAGACCGATTACTTCTTTTATATTTCTTTGTTGTAAGGAGAGTGTGTCAACAGATAAATATTCTTCGCAATCTAAATGTATACCGCGGGCTGTTGTTTCGATATTAATTATAGAATTATCCCGATTTCTATATCTAACATAGATGTGTCCTGGTGGAGTGATCATTTCCAAAGGTAAACTAAGTCTTTGTGCTATACATAAATAAAGAATAGAAACACCAAGGCATACCCCTTTTCTGCTATCTAATACAGTGGGAAGAAAAGTGTATGTATCTATGTTTTTAGCATGTACAGAATGAGGGGGAAAACGAAATCCCATTTCGTCAAAAATAAAATTGTTAATAGCTGTAATTTTTTGCTTATCGGTTGCTTTCTTGGGTAGTTTAGCAATGATTTGTAAAGCCATTAAATCAATTGTTGCTTCGTAATTTTTTACTTTTTGTAGAACGTCAGCTTCATGGGAAAATTGTGAAAGAAATAATCCTCTTGCTAAATCGACTTCTTCACTCGGTAATTGCAAAACTTCCTCTTCTGAAACCGCGTAGTGCCCTTTTAATTTTCGATTAGGTAAGTGTCGGCATAACTCATCTATAAATTGTAATTGTTCTTGAGCAAAATGAATCTTTTTTTGATTTGGCTGTTGGTTAACTAAATTAACTATGATATCGATAACAGATTGATCAAATAATTTAGGATTTATGTTGTGAGATAATCTGCTATCTTTTCCAACTAACAAACGAAGGGCATCTTGTAATGCATTTTTTCCTTCCTGGGTATCAGGAAATACAGAATAAAAAGCTAAGTGTTCTGAAATTGATGTAGGGGAAAGGCTGTAGTATAATGTTCTGATTTTTTCAGGGGTATAATCCATACTAAAGAGTTGTAAGGGAAAAAAAAGAAAAAAAATATATTTGATCATTCTTTAACTATTGTTATTTAGTCGAATTATAAAGTGCTAAAAAATAAAATCTAAAAAAATTTGCGTTAAATCTTTCTCATTTACTATAGATAAAACAAAATTTGGATTAATAGTTTATTCTATCATGGAGTTTATCATAGTGAAAAGAGTTTTATTTTTGATAATCTCTTCCACTGTTGGAATAAATCGGTAAGACCAATTATTTTCTGAAATGGTACCTGGGATATTAATTCTCTCCTCTTTGAAATCATTTGATGTCATCCCGGGAATTAATGCTAAATATTCAGATAGCAAATTAATATGAAATAAACTTGAAGTTTGGTGACTATCTCTTAAAATTTCCCATAATTGTTCTTGATTTAAAGAACGATTATATTCCCAACCCTTCAACGCACAATATTCTTGAGCTTCTGTTGGCTCTATTTCCCACCATTGTTTAATAGATTCACAATCATGCGTCGATACAGTTGTTAAACTTTCGGGGTCGTAATGTTTAAAGTTTTTGTATTTTTGATCTGTTTCAAAATTCCTTTCCCATCTAATAACCTTTGTTCCGCAGATGCCAAACTTTTTCAATGTTTCTCTAACTCCTGGAGGAATCACCCCCAAATCTTCTCCGATCGGTAACATAGAGGAACTATCGACAAAAACTTCTAATATTTTTTCTCCATGAGATATCCAAACTTCTTTATTTTCAGGAATAAATTTGCCATTTATCGGATCTTCGCCAACACCACAAGCCCAAATACGAAAAAAACCTACGATGTGATCTAATCGATAAATATCGTAAAGCTTTTGGGCTAAGGCCAACCTTTCTTTCCACCAATAATAGTTAGTTTTTTCTAAATTTTCCCAATGATAAAGGGGAAAGCCCCAGTTTTGACCATTTTGAGAAAAGTAATCTGGAGGAGCCCCAGCAGATAAATGAGTGATAAAAACGGATGGATTTAGCCAAACATCGGCACTTTCCCGATTTAGTAAAATGGGAATATCTCCCATGAGGTAAACCCCAACTTCTTCAGCAATTTTTTTTACATAAAACATTTGGTGAAAACATAGGAATTGTAAAAAGATGTGATAATCAACTTCCGTTCTAAATTCTTGAAGAAGTTCATTATAAGTAGTAGGTTTTATGTTTCGTATCGCTTCTGGCCAATGTTCCCAAGAAGACCACTCATAAGCAATTTTTATAGTTTTAAAAAGAGCATAACCTTCTAACCAAGTATTTTCTTTTAAAAATTTCTCGAAGTCAAAAGTTGTAATGACTCTGTTTTTATAGAGCTGATAATAGCGACGTAAAAAATTATCCTTTAGTTTGTAAACTTCTGGATATTGAATTCTTTTGGTCTTATCAAGTGCTTTCAAAGTTTCGATTAATTGTAATAACTCTCTATCTTCTAAATAAGGCAAATGATCTAAATTTAAATAGAGGGGATTTAAAGCGAAAGCTGAAATAGAAGAATAAGGGCTCGGATCAGATCCTGTATCATTTAAAGGTAAGAGTTGGATAACATCAAATTTTAAGCTCTTTGTCCAATGGATCATTGGAATTAAATCAATATAATCTCCAATACCACAACTACTTCTACTATGGAGTGAGAAAAGAGGGATAACAAAGCCGTGATGATGTTTTACCCCAATTTTTTTCCAAGCGGGTATTTTTGTTTCTAAGTAAGCTGAAAAAAAATCTTGTTCCATTTTGTGCACTTTTTAAGGCTT
>ERZ778024.1237-NODE-1237-length-32281-cov-27.382021_pt1 | contig 32281 bp, 30 predicted proteins | sample MGYA00375754_ERZ778024 | MGnify/ENA primary metagenome ERZ778024 (study PRJEB29350, sample SAMN05389827) | bioreactor metagenome | isolation source: Thiocyanate bioreactor | place: South Africa: University of Cape Town | collected 2014-02-18 ...
CAAATGCAGCACATAATCTTCCAAAAACTCATACTTCAGGAACGACTAGTTATTTATGTGTTATGAGCATAATGTTAAAGAGAAAATGCTAAGCATCCAAATTTATTTTTAAGTGACTTATTGAGCTAATTTAGAAGGCCAGAGTTGGTCAAAAGCTGCAAGGCGTGCTTCATCTAAAGTGTTATACCATTTGTTTATGTAACTCTTATCAATAGATGCAGAGTAACGTTGCCCACTCTTGGTTATCACAACATGATGAGGATTATTATCAAGATTGTTTGCTCTTGTTTTAATATAAGGATTTCCATTTTTAGAAGTTTTCCACTTAAGTGCTAGCCAATTTGCTCTGCGTTGCGTTCTTGATCTTAATTCTTTATCTCTTGACTTTGCAGCTTCAAGATTTCCTTCCATATGGCCGGCGCAAATACAACCTACGTTGAGAGATGGGTGGTTGGCATGATTCATGCGGTGTACATATCTCACAACTTCCCTTTCGCACATTTCACAATCTTGAGAAGGTTGTCCCAAATCTTCAACTTCATAACATTGCCAATTGCGATGAGGAACGTTCTGATCTAACCATTTTCCAGTTGATCCATGAATAGAGGCCCCTATAGCACCTCTACATTGATCACAATCATGATCTGTTGCATAAGCTGATGTTATACCCAGTGTAAATAGCAGGGCTAAGACAAAACGATAATTTTTCATAGAATACTCCTGTGATAAGCAGTTTTACAAAATTGCTATAAATCATTTTTCATTTGAATATATTTAAAATGATTACTTCTAAGAAAGAAAAGATATTGAAATAGCTATGTATAAAACCTTTTTTCTTTCTTAGTGCGGCAACATATTAACTTTAAGAAGTAAATTTCATTTATTATATAAGTAAAGTCTACTTAGGTATTATAAATGAGCAAAATTTACTTATTTTTGAGTAAGATTGTTAACGATTTTGAAGATGAGAAGCTAGACAAATTCCCGCAAAATTTCTTTGGGTTTTCCATGTCACGATGTGGCGGAAAAAAGCCCCCTTTCGACTAGAATAGGGTGCACTTACAAAAGTTAAATCACTATTGCTATTTTCAATTTCTCCAGGGCCTGCATTTGAGTCTTGCCGTGTTTGAGATGATCCTTTCCCAAGATAAGCGCCATTTCCGGTAGGACCGTGACTTACAAGAACAAACAAGATACAGTCTTCTCCCGCGGCTAAAACACTTGCGCCATTTTCATCCATTACTTTTAGGAAGCGAGGCGAGATTTTTCCACAAAATCTTTTAAAATCTCGCTCATGTCCTGGTCTCGAGATAACTTTTGATTCAAGAGCATATGTTGTAAAATTTTTATAGCCATCTCTTGCAACATTTTCAGGAAGCCCCAATGTTCGATAAGGAACGATCCCTATGGATTCAGAGGTTGTTGAACAATGTAAACGCGCAACACCTGAAGAGGGACCTTGAGTTGCAGGATCAGCAGGACAAGGGAGCGTTTTATATTGCGCTACATAAGAAGCAAGACTATCAACAATTTCTTGATGATGACGACGTGTAACTTCTAGTTTTGATCTTTCCATTTGATGCGTTAAAAGAGGAATTGTTAATCCTCCAAGAATGCCAATAATGGCTAACACAATAGCAAGTTCAATTAAAGAAAATCCATCCTTATTGTGTTTACATTTGGAAATAAACGACACAAGCTTTTTCATTATTTTTAGTATTGTATTCACCTTTCAAAGTTACACAGCTTCCTTTTTTAGTCCCAGCTCCATCTTTGGCTCTGATTTTTCCTGTTGTTGGATTGCCGTCATCAGCTTTCTTGTCGAGACTCATTGCTTGAAGAGGTGTTAACCCTGGAGCATCTCCTTTCTCACCATTTTCATTTCCAAGTAGAAACCAATGACCAGGCATATCTTCATAAGGGTGATAGCAAATTGTAAAACCTCCACCAATTTTAGCTTTTGGGGCGCCTGCGCCAAACTTTAAGTAATTTCCTGTCGAAGTTCCAGGGTTAGGAATAAGATTGGCTGCGGCTAAGTGAGCCCAGAAAGAAGCGGCTTCATGATCTTTACTATGAGCTATTAATCCAGGACCATCTATAACGCCATTATTATTGCCATTAAGAAGCTTCTCATTAATAAGTTCCGTTGCCTGATCAAAATCACCGGGAAGAGCATCATAACGATCTATGAATGTACTCGTAGCAACACGATATTCATTTATTTGTGTAAGAATGGATTTAAGGCGTGCACTTTCAAGAAGTTCTTGTCCTTTAAGAATACCGCCTACAATCAGCCCTATAATCATTAGTGCGATAGCAAGTTCAACTAAACTAAAGCCTGCTTGAGATGTTTTATGTTTTCTCATAAAGATCCTCTTTTAAACAAAACCATTTTTAAAAAAGCTCGGGTTTTTTTATTCGTGAAGTGTGTACGCAAAAATATGCACCAAGACAACGAGAAATTTAGGTAATAAGATTTGTAAGAGTTTTAAAGAAAAATTGTATTGTAAGTTCAAATAATCCTTTACATTAGAAATTGGCTAATATTGCTTTTAGGCAAAAATTTTATGTGAAATTACCTTTTTCTTGATTTTTTTCATCATATTTGTTATTTCAAAAGGATTAAGAAGTGACGAATTTTTATTCTTTTTTCTTGATTTTTTAGTTTACGAACGACAAAGGTAAATAAGTTTTACTGCCTACATAAACTTGAGGGATAAGGTTGCAACGTCTTATGCATGAAATTAAAGCCCAGGTGGCGGAATTGGTAGACGCGCTAGATTCAGGTTCTAGTAGGTGTAAGCTTGTGGAAGTTCGAGCCTTCTCCTGGGCACCATATAAAGGAATGGAGCATTGATGTGATTGCGCTACCAAATCTTGAAATTCAGCATCATTTTGGAGACTTACCTTCTTCTGTAAGGTTTCAAGGATCAATTGCGATTGATACAGAAGCTATGGGGTTAAATCCTCATCGGGATCGTTTATGTGCTGTGCAACTATCGCAAGGCGATGGGATTTGTCATGTGGTGCAGTTTAGTCATGAGAAAAGTTATCATGCTCCAAATCTTGTACGCTTGCTAGAAGATCAATCTATCTTAAAAATATTTCATTTTGCCCGTTTTGATGTAGCTTTATTATCGTATACATTTAGGATCGAAGTTAAAACTATTTATTGTACGAAAATAGCCTCCAAGATTGCCCGCACCTTTACGGATCGTCATGGGTTGAGAGATCTTTGTAAAGATCTTTTAAACGTTGATATCTCCAAAGAAGCTCAAACTTCGGATTGGGGAGCATTAACTTTTACGCCTGAACAATTAAGATATGCAGCGACAGATGTGCTTTACCTCCATAAGATTAAAGAGATTTTAGATCTTATGTTGAAACGCGAAGAGAAAGAGCAGTTAACACAAGCCTGTTTTGATTTCTTACCGACGTGTGCCAAATTAGATCTTTTAGGACACCCAAACTTAAATGTACTTGAACATTAAGCCATCTGAAATAAAGGAATTATAATGACAGTTCTTGCTTTTAATTCTTCTGCGAATTCAAAAATACAGCCTTCTAATCCAGAGCAACAATTTACCTTAGAAGAGGCTCAGCGTGTTTTAAATTTAGAAGCAAACGCTCTTCAATCGCTTGCAACAACGCTCGATGAAAATTTCTTGAAAGCTTGTCAGATTATTGTTGATACAAAAGGTCGCGTTGTTGTTTCAGGCATGGGTAAAAGTGGACATATTGCGCGTAAAATTGCAGCAACATTTTCTTCTACGGGAACTCCTTCATTGTTTGTCCATCCAGCTGAAGCAAGTCATGGTGATTTAGGAATGATTTCACCCAATGACGTTTTAATTGTTTTGTCTTCGTCAGGAGAAACAACAGAACTCTCTAATTTACTAGCTTATGCTCAGCGTCGTCTCATTCCTATTATTGCGATAACGCAAAAAAAAGAGAGTACTCTAGCTGAAACATCAACAATAACATTGCTTTTACCTTCAATTGAAGAAGCTTGTCCTTTAGGGCTTGCGCCCACAACATCGACAACGATGATGTTAGCTTTGGGGGATGCTTTGGCGACAACACTTCTGAATTTTAGAAGTTTTTCTCCTGAAGATTTCGGCCTTTTTCATCCTGGTGGTAAACTAGGGCAACGTTTGATTAGAGTATCGCAAATTATGCACAAGAATGAGAAAATTCCTACAGTGCCTATGGGAACCCCAATGGATCAAGCTATTTTAATAATGACATCTCACGGTTTTGGATGTGTAGGTGTTGTCGAAAATTCGGACCGTTTGATTGGCGTTATTACAGATGGAGATTTGAGGCGCCATATGAATACGCATCTTTTATCGTCTCCTGTTGAAGAGATAATGACAAATCATCCTTACACAATTCATGCTGGAGCTTTGGCAGAGGAAGCACTTGCATTTATGAATGAAAAGAAAATTACAGCACTTTTTGTTGTTGATAGCAAAAAAGAGAAAGAACACATTGTAGGAATTGTTCATGTTCATGATTTTTTAAGAGCAAATATTTCTTAAGGGTACATTGAAAAACGATGAGTTCTACGAAAAAAAAAATCTATTTAGGCCGTAAGGGCCAACCATTAAGTCAGGAATTACAACGTCAACAGGAAAGACGTTCAAAACACATTATTTTTCTAAGGAAATTTTTTTGTATTACACTTGCGTTCATGTTAACAATTATGATCACTTGGCCACAGATAGAAAAATTTTTTAATAATAGGCTGGATGAAGAGAACAACCTTAAAAATCTTTCTCTTCAAAATAAAATTCATCAACCAAGTATGCATTCTTACGATAAAGATCAGCGTCCCTTTAATATCAATGCGCAAAGTGCTGAACAAATTGCAGCAGAAGAAGTTGATCTTGAACAACCTTTCAGTAAGCATATCCTTCAAAATGGTGTTGAAGTAGAAATTAAGGGAAATAAAGGGCATTTTCACCAAGAAACAAAACTTCTTAACTATCAAGAAAACGTTAAATTAAAAACAAGCTCAGGATATGAATTTAAAACATCTTCTGCGTTAGTGGATACAAATAATAAAAAAGTTATTGGTTCAGAAGAAGTTATCGGGAAAGGTCCATCAAGTGAAATTAAGGCGGAAGGGTTTACAATAGAGAATGGCGGGGAAAAGATCCATTTTACAGGAAAAAGTAAGCTTATATTGCACCCCTCAACTTCTGAAAATACAGAAGGAAAGGGGACGCCCTATGTTAAATAAGTTTCTCCTAAAAACTCTCATTTATTACGGTTTGTTAGCTTTTAGTCTTGCAACGACAGGAAGTACAACCGAGACAATCGTTTCTGATAATAATACAAAAGTTCCTATAGAGATTAATTGTGATAGCGGCATTATTTGTGAAAGAGACAAGAATATTTGTACTGCCTATGGAAATGTTGTGGTAACTCATAAAGAATATAAATTAAATTGTGATAAACTGATAACTTACTTTAGATCGACAGAACATTCAAAAAATGAACTGTATAAAATTGAAGCCATAGGGAATGCAATCATGCGTTCCCAAGATAAAATTATAGAAGCTGAAACCTTAAAAGCCGATGTTTATAAAAACACCTTAGAAAAATATGAAATTAAAGAAATTGAAGCTTTTAATAATGTGAAAATTATTACACAAAAAGAAGTTGCTAAAGCAAAATATGGCCATTATCAACCTGATAGAAAGTTGATAATATTAAAGAAAGATGTTCAAATTACCAATCAACAGGGACAAATGCATGGTCCTTATGCTGAAGTAGATCTCGACAAAGGCATAAGTAAAATGCTAATGAAATCACCGACTCACGCAAAAGGTGAAAACTTAGAAGTAATACCAAAACAGGTTCAAGTACTGATTTTACCAAAATCTCAGAAACAATAAGACAAAATATTATGACTTCTTCTCAATCTGATTCATATCTTCTTAAAGGAGCGGGGCTCGAGGCATCGATGCTTGGAAAAAGTTATCGCAAGCGACCTGTTGTAAAAGAAGTTTCTTTGCACGTACAAAGGGGCGAGGCCGTGGGTTTGTTAGGACCAAATGGAGCTGGTAAAACCACATGTTTCTCAATGATCTCTGGATTAGTAAAGCCTGATCAAGGCCAAATATTTCTTGATGGCTACGAAATCAGCATGCTTCCGATGTACCGTCGAGCACGTTTAGGAATTGGGTATCTTCCGCAAGAAGCTTCTATTTTTAGAGGGTTAACGGTTGAGCAAAATATAAAAGCCGTTCTTGAGGTCGCCATAAAAAATTCTGATGAACGTGAAGATATTTTAGAGGGATTACTTTCAGAATTTATGATTACGCATTTAAGGCGTTCTGCGGCAGTGACACTGTCAGGAGGAGAAAGACGTCGCGTCGAAATAGCACGAGCTCTTGCAATGCAGCCACATTTTATTATGCTTGATGAGCCCCTTGCAGGGATTGATCCGATTGCTGTTCACGATATTCGAGAGCTTATCTCTCACCTTAAAGATCGCAACATCGGTGTTCTTATTACAGATCATAATGTGCGTGAAACATTAGATATTGTTGATCGTGCTTATATTATGAATGAAGGCTCTGTCTTGATGCAAGGAACGCCTTCTGAGATTATCGCTGATAAAACAGTCAGGCGTGTTTATCTTGGTGAAGGCTTTAAGCTTTAACTTTTAATACATTACATTTTATTGATGATTTAACAAGTAATGCTAATTTTCTTTGCTTATCTTTAACATATAAGTTTGAATTTTAAATGATGAAGAAGTTTTTTTTAAATATTATAGCATTTATGATAGGATCAGCTTCAGGGCAAGCAACTAATACTTATTTTTTTGATGGCTTAGATGCTTTTGTTCAGGAAAAGCTCTCATCAAAAGGTTATCCATCTGCTCTCTATTATTCCCCTTCACTGAGATTTAGTGATGTGGAAAAAATAAAAAATGCAAGGTTAGTGCTTGGCAATTATGGCGCATGGAACCCTGAATTTCCTGTCCATTTTCAGGCTATTTCTTTTGATGATAACTTGGATTTTTGCCCCCAAGACCCTATCTCTGCTATTTTACAAATTCTTTTCCCGTCGCCAGGTAACATCCGACTTCAACCAAATCAAACAATTTCAGATCCTATTAATTTAGCTTCATTTGAAGCTTTAAGCTTAATGTTACGTCAGATTGAAGAAAGTTTTATGATTCCTTATGAAATGAAGAGGACTGAATTTCTTAGAGATAGGCTTTATAAGATATTCCCGTTAGAAACAGTTGATAATGAGGTTTCTCAATTTGACGCTTCTATTTTAAACGTAGAGGAATGCAAAAAATATTATACTGATTTTCTTGCTTATGATTTTAAAAAAAGTTTAGCACTATACCTTGCTACAGTTCTTGCAGGAGTTTCGGAAGAAGATTTAGCAAATGAAGATATTACCCAAAATGATCCGGATAAATATACAAAAGCCCTCAAAATTATAGATGCCGAGCTTTTTCAAAGAGGATTACTACAAGATAATGAATTAGAAACATATATTCATTATTGGAATACTTATAATAAATTAAGAACATATAGGAGTAAAAAATTAACTCCTGAGCAACAAACTGAATTAACTCAGTTTAAAGAAAGATATAAAGATTATTTGTTGTTAGAAGAAAATATAAGGCAGCTTAGAACAGTTGTATTTGTAGAAACATTAGTTGAAGCCCTTTTACAACAAAAAGTTGATCAAGAAAAATACTCATATCCTCCATTTATTGTTCAAAGAGCTCTTATAAGTTATTTTTGGATGAAAGCAAAAAAAGAAACAGATATTGCTGATTGGTTGTCAGGATTGTTAGAGATTTCTCCCAATGATTTAATGCCGCGCATTAAATCACGCTTTTCTCTATATGATTATGAGCCCTGGAAAAAGATGGTTTTAGGCCAGGAATCTGACAGTAAAGAAATAATATTAAACCCTGAGAAATTAGCCTTTCTGTCTTATGGGTATCAACTGTTTGATGCTTTTCTTCCACCTTCTATTCCTTATGGGACATCAAGGTACAAGGGAAAACCATTCGCGAATTGCGTTGAGAATTCATGTTTTAATTTCTTACGTTTCATTTCTAGACGAAAAGGGCCAGCTGGTTATTATCAAGATATAGAAACATTTTTTCCAGATTCTCCAGCTCGCAACCTTTTTGAACAATCCACGGATCCTGAGAAACACTTTTTACCAGAAATTCAAGACAAATGTGCTGAAATGCTATCAGCAAGAAAAGGGATTGTTTATTGTAAACCAATGACGGCACAAAGAGACAAACGAACTTATGAAGTAAAGTCAGGAATTATTAATATTCATAATTGCCTTTCTTATTTACTTAGCGATTCTACAGAAAAAACTTTATTTATTAAATTTGAAGATGGTCAAGACGCATTTAAATATGCAGTTGAAAAATTGACTCAACGTTGCTGTTTAGAAGGACGTACTTTAGAAACAGAACTCGAGGATGATCCTTTAAAAGACGAAGTTTTAGAAGATTATTTTGGTGATATTGTGTTTAAAATTAATGGAAAAAAGAGATTTACATGGCATATTAGCAAGATGCACTCTGACATTGAGGTGCATGAAGATGAAGAGGACGACTGGCGACAAACTCTTTCTAGGCAACATTTATTTTCTACACCAATTTTAACAGAAATAAGTCCAGGATTTTTGGGGCTTACTTCGCTTAAAGAAACTTTTTTTAGGTTATCTCCATCAGAACGTGCATCAATCTGTTATGGGATGGATGTTAGACCACTTAAAACGAAATTATCGCTTATAAAGATAATTTTTGAAGATCGCTACGTTTCATTAGAAAATTTTGCACATTCTCTTATTAGAGCAGTATTAAAGTTAGATGACCATCATGCAAAAAGTGCTCTAATTTCAATGTTAATCTCTCTAGCAACAGGAGTTAATCCTATTCTCAATGATGAAAAAATGTGCGAAATAATTTTTCGTAATCCTAGAGTTATGGAAGGATGTATTGAGGTTCAAAGACCTACACCTGCTTTGAGAATGGCAGTCTTATGGGCATATGAAAATAATAAAAAGTCATGGGTTAACCTTTCTGCTCCAGCTATAACAAGCTTAGGCCTTGATGCTAAATGGCAAAAATCAGAAGAGTTTTTGGATATACTTTCACATTTCAAGAAGTTGGATAGCTTGCATTATACGTTGTGGGATCCGCTTAATGAACTCCCTCCACTTTTATATTCTTTTCTTCCTTTACTAAAACCTCTAAAATCCCTCTATCTAACTTTTGGGCCAATTGATAAAATGCATGTTATGAGCTTGTTAGATCATCTTCCCCCTAAATTAGAGGATTTAATTTTATTTAGCGCCTTAAAAGAAGAAGAGCTTTGTGAGTTTATTAAGATCTTTTTCAAAAAAGTTCCAAAAAGTAAGTTGATACTTGCTTCTTCAATCATTCAAGCTGACCAAAAACAAATTTTGCGACAACTTGAAGTAACATTACGACAATTTGCAGAAACACTTGATATTTCTGAAGATCAATTAGACTTGTGGTTTTTATCACAGGTAGAACAGAATGCCGTAAGAATTGAAAATTAGGATCTAAGTTAGTGCATATAAAGGTTAAACACTTTTAAATAGTGCATAATAAATCACGTAAAACCATGAAAAAAGACCATGGATAATTGCCCAAAGGATCGAATGGTTTGCTGTGAAAGAAATAGCTATGGCAAGGGCGCTGCCGAAAGAGACACCATACTTTAAGCCTTTTTTAATCGTAATGTTATGCATATATTCTCCTGAATCCTGGTTAATAACTTTCATAGACATTTCCTTTTTTTTAATAAACATGCCTTAAATTATTCACGAAAGTCGCAAGCCCAATTTGCCTTTGGCGCTTTAGTCGTTCTGCTACCAAAATAGCTTGAGCTTCGGCAACGCTTTGGTCGAAATCTTCATTAACAATCACATAATCGTATTCGGCCCAATGACTCATTTCATTCACTGCTTGGGCCATACGTTCTTCAACGACTTCGATAGAATCTTGAGCACGATTTTTTAAGCGTTCTTCAAGAACTTCGCAAGAAGGAGGCAAAATAAAAATCGTCACCATATCTCCTCGAGCTGTATGACTTAAAGCTTGAGTTCCCTGCCAATCGATATCAAAGATAACATCTTTTCCTTCTGATAGGGCTTTATTAACAGGTGCTCTTGGCGTGCCATAATCATTATTAAAAACACGAGCATGTTCAAGCAATTCGCCCTCATCACGTAACTTTGTAAACTCATTAGGTGTCACAAAGAAATAATCACGACTATGAATTTCACCAGGTCTTTGTGTTCGAGTTGTAACTGATATTGAAAGCATAAGTTGCGGATCTGTTTCTAACAACTTTCTGGCTAATGATGTCTTTCCAGCTCCTGAAGGAGATGAAAGCACAAGCATTAATCCTCGCCTCTCAATGTTAATAAATTGTTTTTTCATACTAAACCATTATCACTCATTAAGTTTGGCGACAAGTAAAAGACACAGTAATAAGCTTTAAAAACTATAAAAACATCTTGAAAATACAAAACCTAAAAAAGGTCATTTGAAAAAGATATAAAACTATTTAGCAAAAATATGGTGATCTGTTATAATGAGGTTCTATATAATTTCTGTTTAAGTGTTAGAGGGAATATTTAAATATATATATTCAGACTTCGATCAAAGGCATCTCATAACTGCTATATAAAAATTTCATTAAATAAAAGGAAATCGATGGATAAGAAATTTGATTGGTTAGTTCCTGTAATTTTAGTGTTAGCAATTGCAACAACTGAAATGGCAGTCGACATGTATATTCCAAGTTTGCCACTACTTTCTCATTATTTTCATGCTAAAGAAGAAATTGTTGCTTTGACCCTCAGTGGCCATCTTTTGGCTCTTTTCATTTCAGGAACAATTTATGGTCCTCTCTCAGATCGTTTAGGTCGTAGATTCACGCTTATTTTAGGAATGACAGTTTTTGCTTTTGGTGCATTTTTAGGAGGCCTTTCTCCGACAATAGAATTTTTAATTGCATCTCGTTTTATTCAAGGCTTAGGGGGTAGTGTTTCTTGGATTGTAGGTATTGCGATGGTGAAAGATCTTTATGAAGAAGAAAAGTGTTCACGCATTCTTTCAACGATGTATATGATCATAGCTTTTGCACCAGGAATTGCGCCTATTATTGGAACTCAAGTTGTTGCTGCTTCAGGGTGGAGGGCAACATTCTTTATTGTTGCAGGGCTTTCTATTTTTGTGACCATGATTATGGCGATTGCTTTGAAGGAAACCTTATCGCCGTCTAATCGAATGAGGCTGTCTTTAAAGACTTTATTGTTGAACTATTTTACAATTATTCGAAACCCATTTTTTTCAGGGTATGCAATGATTTCAGCTTTACTTTATGCAGGATGGTGGGGATATATTTCGGCTATTCCTTATATCTTTATGGATGTTCTTAAAATTGAGTTAATTCATTTCGGTTATTACCAAATAGGACTGGTATGTGCGTTTATTATTGGTTCAAACTTAAACCGCTTTTGCGTCACAAGATTTGGGGTCAATCTTGTCTTAATCTATGGTCTTATTGTGTGTACGGTTGGAAGTCTGATATTTTTATTTTATGCTTTAGTAGCGACACCCGATCCTATCTACATAACAACCTTAATGGGTATTTATTGTATTGGTATGGGGCTTGTTTTTGCGAATACAGCAACCCGTGCTCTTGACCTTTTCCCAAACTTTAAAGGAGCTGCATCTGCTATGATGGGTGGGTTCGAATCCTTAATTCCAGTGGCGACGGTTTCTTTAGTCAGTAATTTTTTCAATGATACAATTTTACCTGTTGTTTTAATTCAGCTTGCCTGTGCTGTTGTTTGTATTTTGATTATTTCCGCTTTAGTGGTAAAAGAATCCTCCTTGAACACTTTACAAAGAAATTTTAAGAAAGCAGCTTAAGTTTACATAGGATTAAAAACGTGACATCGACTAAAACGTCTGCTTTCGGTATTTTTCGAGCTACTTCCCTCGTCGTTGGTAATATGGTTGGCACAAGTATATTCTTATTGCCTTCTGTTCTTTCTGCTTATGGTTCAATTAGTTTGATAGGATGGTTGATAACTGCGAGCGGAGCAATTTTTCTTGCCTTAACATTTGCCAGCCTTAGTCGACGTTTCCCACAAAGTGGAGGACCCTATATTTATAGTCGGCATGTCTTTGGCGATTTTGTGGGTTTTCAAATGGCATGGACTTATTGGATTGCGAATTGGGTTAGCAATGCGGCGGTTGCTATCGCCTTTGTTAACTTTTTAAGTTATTTTTGGACACCGCTTGTAACCACGCCCGTGTATAGTTTTCTACTCTCTGTTACGACATTATGGATATTAACAGCCATAAACGCATTAAGCCTTCGTCAAGTTGGAAATATTCAGGTCTTGACAACGGCGCTTAAGCTTTTTCCTTTAATAATTATCATTATTTTTGGGATCTTTAATGTTGATAAGACTAATTTTTTTCCTTTGGTAACTGATTCTGAAAGCATATCATTTACAATTCAGCAAGCTGCAGCTTTAACATTGTTTAGCTTTATGGGGCTTGAGTCAGCAACAATTCCTGCAGAACAAGTTCAAAATCCTAAAAAAATAATTCCGCGTGCAACAGTATGGGGTACGCTTATCGCAGCTTTTATTTATATTGCAAGTAATTTTGTTGTTTTTGGAGTTATTCCTTCCAATAAACTTATTGGGGCTTGCTCACCATTTTCTCAGGTGGGTGAAATCTTATTTGGGTCTTGGGCAGGTCCTATTATTGCGATTGCAGCTATTTTTTCTTGCTTTGGAACTTTAAATGGATGGATTCTTATTCAGGGACAAATTCCTATGGCAGCGGCTCGGGATGGTTTGTTCCCTGCTTCTTTTGCTAAAGTTTCTAAAAAAGGTATTCCTGTTTTTGGCCTGGTTTTTTCAAGTGTCCTTATTACATTCCTTTTAGCTATGAATTATGAAATGGGACTTGTTGAACAATTTAAATTTATTCTTAACCTAACGACGTTTGCAATTTTAATGCCGTATTTATATTCAAGTGCTGCTGAACTATTAATTCTCGTCCAAGAAAATAAAAAAAACCAAAATACGAAATTCTCAAAAGCAATGATTATTCCAATAATTGGGATAATTTATGCTATGTGGACTATTACGGGAGCTGGTACAGAAATTGTTTTTCTAGGAAGCCTTTTTTTATTTTCTAGCCTTCCTGTATATATCTGGATGAAAGCAAATCAAAGTTTAAAATAAGAAATTTAAGACAGCTTTACCTCAAGAAGAGACACGCTAATGAACTTTATACCTGAGAACGTTGGAACTGTATTGCCTGAACCGCTTAGTGTAAGCGCTGTTGCTTATTCTATTAAAAATACGCTTGAACAGGTATTTAATAATGTAAAAATTAAAGGAGAAATTTCTGGGGCTAAACTTCATACTTCAGGACATTTTTATTTTTCTTTAAAAGATGAACAAGCTGTTTTAGATGGGGTATGTTGGAAAGGAAACTATGGGCGCTTACCATTTAAACCAGTAGATGGAATGGAAGTTATTTGTGCTGGTCGTATTACAAGTTATCCTGCTCGTTCAAAATACCAAATTGTTATCGAGGCTATGGAAATAGCAGGAGAAGGGGCTCTATTAAAAGTTTTAGAAGAGCGACGTCGTAAACTTTCTGCAGAAGGTCTTTTTGCCGAAGAACGAAAGAAGCCGTTACCTCTAATTCCTCAAGTAATTGGTGTTGTAACGTCAGCAACTGGAGCTGTTATTAGAGATATTTTGCATCGACTTCATGATCGTTTCCCTCGACATGTGATAGTTTGGCCTGTTTTGGTCCAAGGTGAGGGTGCAGCCATACAAATAGCAACAGCGATTGAGGGATTTAATAGGTTAACATCTGAAAACAATATCCCAAAACCTGATTTACTTATTGTTGCAAGAGGGGGTGGAAGCTTAGAAGATTTATGGGCTTTTAATGAAGAGATTGTTGTGCGCGCTGTTGCAGCAAGTGATATCCCTATTATCTCGGCTGTTGGGCATGAAACGGATACAACTTTAATTGATTTCGTTGCTGATTGGCGCGCACCAACGCCTACCGCAGCTGCAGAAAAAGCTGTTCCAGTACGCAGAGAGTTATTAACCATAATTTTAAAATTATCAGACCGTTTGACACGAGGATCTTTAAGATATCTTGAAGGATTAATTCAATATTTTGATGATTGGAACGAGCGTTTTATCAACACAAAAACAATGTTTTTTACGCATCTTAAACAACATTTACAAACCCTTATAGTACAACTGAAACATCCACGTATGTTACTTTCTCAGTCAGAAATAAATATTAATAATCTTAAAGAGAGGCTTCAGTTAAGCATAAAGCAATTTTTAGAGAGAGAATCTCTTTCATTCCGAAATATAGCTCAATTACTTCAAAGTTATTCATTTCATCAAACTTTAGAACGTGGGTTTTGCTTAGTGCGTTCTACAAAAGGAGAGATATTACAAAAGGCAATAGAATTACGTCCTTTGCAAGTTGTTACATTAACTTTTCATGATGGTGAAAAAACTGCAAAAATACAAAGCGCAGAAGAAGATAATGATGTAAAGAAACCTAATCTACAGGGGTCACTTTTTTAGCTCGTTTCTGTATTGAAAATACTTCTGATGAAGTCCTTGCTTTAAAAGCAACGCTGGGATTGTTTGAACAAAAAAATGTCCGAAAAACTTTTAAGGCTTTAAAGATGAAACTTGACAAGTCAGGTGTCTAAAAGATTATCATCATTATTATTTTTTAAGAGAGTACAATGCAATTTGATCTTAAACAATTTCCGACTGAACTTGCTATTTTAGATTTACCAGGAATGATATTACTTCCTCGAGGCCATCTGCCTCTTCATCTAACAGAAAACAAGTATAAACTTTTGATAGAGGATATTTTAAAGTCTGATCGTTATGTTGGCGTGGTCCAAACAGATAGTCGCATAGAAGGTGAAAAATTATTTCGTTCTGGATGCCTAGGAAAGATCACAACTTTTTCTGAAGGAGACAATGGTGATTATTTCATTATTGTTTCAGGGTTATGTCGCTTTAATTTGTCTACTCCTCTTGTAACATCTAAACCTTATCTTGTTCATTCCGTGTCCTATGAAACTTTCTCCTTTGATATTTATGAAGAAAGAGAAAATGAAACGGAACGTGAAAAGCTTTTAAATTTAGTAAAAGCTTATTTTTCTTCAGCCAATTTATTAGCTAATTGGGATGAGATTAAAACGGCTTCTAATGAGCGTTTGATAAGTTCTTTAACTTTGTTATGTCCTTTTGATCCAGAAGAAAAACAAGCTCTTTTAGAGTCTCCAACTTTAATAGAAAGAACTAGAATGATGACAGCATTATTAGAGATTGCTTTTTTAAGAAATTCTCAAACTTCATGGTTTAAACATTAAAAGAGAGTAGAATGAGTAAAAACTATTTTGATTTAAAATTACTTGAGATTCTTGTTTGTCCCCAAACGAAGACAGCCTTGCGTTATGATCCTGAAACTCAAGAACTCATTAGTGATAAAGCTGGGTTAGCTTATCCTATTCGCGATGGCATACCCATTTTATTATTCGATGAAGCTCGACAACTTAAGGATTCTTGAGCTCAAGTATACATTTCTTAGCTAATAAAAAGAGAGGAAAAATAAAACTTAGAAACCCTCCAAGAAAAGAAATCTTTAATATAAAACTCATATTCATATTGTTGATAATTAAAAGAGGGATATTCAAAGGTAAGCTCAATAAAGGGCTTATGTAAGAAGAAATTTTCCCGCCTAAAGAAAGCATAGATATAAATGCTGTCACGGCGCACAAGAAGAGAGAACTCATCAATAGGCAAAGCAAAAATTGCACAGAGTTTTCAAAAGAAGTTCCAACAACAAATCCAATTATTATCAAAAATAAGAAAAGAGGTCCTATAAGACGGATCCAATGACCTAAGAATTTTATAATAAGGATCCATTCAAAAGAGATAGGCGATAATCGTATTAAATCAATAGTCCCATCTTCGTAATCATCTTTTAAAAATAGAGAGAAGTTTAAGTTCACAATAAATAAGAAGATGATCCAGAATAAATTGAAGTTTTGCAAAGCTATAACTTTAGAAGGCTCAAAGCTAACAAGTAAAAGACTAAAAGAGGTTAATAAAAAGGCCAAAGGATTCCACAAATTTTTAGGATTATTTATTTTTATAATTTCATAATAAAATAAGCTAAAAAGGATTTTTACCATTGATTGTTATCTCTGATAATTAACATTGGCTTATGTTGTTCTAAATATAAAGGTGTTCCTAAAATAAGCTGTGAGTCTTGAGGAAACGCCGTAATTATTAATCCTTTTTGTAAAATATGAGATTTTATCAGAGTGCAAAAAATATTAATTTGTTGCGTATCAAGATGAGCAAAAGGTTCATCTAAAATCCATATGGGCGTATGTTTTAAGAAAAGTTGGCAGAGGTTAAGAGATTGTCTTTGGCCAGCAGAAAGATAACAAACAGGTGTATCCCATAAATTTTCTAATTTAAAATGGGCTAAAATTTTTTTTAATCTTTGAAGGGATTTTAAACGGGCGCTGGAAATGAGTTCCCCTTTTAAAAGTAGCCAAAGATGAAGTTGCTCAAAAACACGAAGATTACTTTTAAGCGGTGGAATAACGGGGATAAAGGTCAAGTTGATATTATTTAAGGAGTGAACGTTTGTAATAATTTTTCCTTCAGAAGGAGGAGTTAAGCCTGCAATCACTCTTAAAAGAGTTGTTTTACCTGAGCCATTAGCGCCAATAATTTTTAAAATCTCCCCTGATTTAATTGAAAAACTTAAATTTGAAAACAGGGGTTTCTTTCTAAAAAAAACAGCTAAATTACGTGCCTCAACCGAGTAAGAAGTCATTAGTGTTGAAAAAACCTGTGGAGAAGGTGGATAATTTCTTTACTTGCTGGGAGTATATCATAATTAACAAGTTCTTGAATGGTTACCCAGCGCAGAAGTTGACCTTCAAGCCCTTGAGGTTCGTTTTCCCAATGTTGACATAGAAAAGTTGGCATCGATAAATGAAAATCTGGGTATTCATAAGAAATTTCGGTAATCTTTTGAAGTTTATGCCCCTCAATATTGATCCCTAACTCCTCAGAAAGTTCTCGTTCAAGAGCTTCTTCAGGCGTCTCAGGAAAGTGAATTTTTCCTCCCGGAAACTCCCATAATCCTGCAAAAGGCTTTCCTTCAGGTCTTTTTGCGATCAAACAAAATTGCTCTTTTTTTAAAACACCGGCAGCGCAAAAAATAACATTTTTATTAGAGTTCAAGAGAAAGACCCTGTCTTAAAATCGTATCAACATTTAAGGTAATTTTCCCATTTGGTTCATGCAATACTAAGCCATGTAAGAGACGGGTTGGTCCTTGTACATTTTTACGTCCACGAACAATAATCCGTTTAGCTTCTCTCCCTGGCATTGGCCATAAGGGATAAATAATGATTTCTCCAAACTTTTGATGCATGAGAGCTAACAGTTCATCCATACGTTCAGCGGGATAGATAAAGGTTACAGATCCTTTAGGCCGTACCATAAGATAAGCAAAATTAATCCAATCTGAGAGTGTTGCTTCACTTTCAATATTCGAGAGACGTTTATTATTAATTTTTGAAGGGCTTGATCGTTTCTCTTCAAAATAGGGGGGGTTCGCCATGACATGATGAAAAGAGCCTGCAGCAAGCCGAGGGGGAAGTTTTAAAAGATTTCCAATAATAATTTCGCATCGATCTTGCATAGAGTTAGCTCGGACATTCTTTCCTGCAAGGCGTCCTAGTTCTTGCTGTATTTCTAATCCAATCACGCGGACGTCAGTTATGCGATGAGCAAGGCATAATAAGGCTGCTCCAGCGCCAGTGCCAATATCAAGAATTGTTTCGCCTGAAAGAGCGGGAATTGAAGCGGCTAGAAAGATAGGATCAATTGCAACACGATAACCCTCTTGAGGTTGTTCTAAAAGAATTTTTCCGTTTAATAAGGTATCCATTGTCGTATTCATGACATTCCTGGTAAAGAAAGTAGGTTTGTATTATAAACTCTGAGTTTGTAGCATAGTCATATTAGTTAATTTTTTAAAGAGATAAGATCAACTTATTTAAAGAGGGACATGAATGGCACAAGAAGATTTAGGAATTTTTAAAAAAGAACATAGAAAAACAGCAAGTCTAGAGTCATTAATGTCGCTTGTAAAAATCGATCTTGCTCAAGTCAACGCACTTATTTTGGAAAGACTTCAAAGTCCCGTAAAGTTAATTGCAGAAATAGCTGGTTATCTAATTAAGAGTGGGGGAAAACGTTTAAGACCTGTTTTAACATTAGCAAGCGCTCAACTTTTTAATTATCAAGGGAATAAAGCAATAGGTTTAGCTGCGTGCGTTGAATTTATTCACACAGCGACCCTTTTACATGATGATGTGGTTGATGACAGTATTTTGCGCAGAGGACATGCATCCGCTAATCAAATTTGGGGAAACCAGGCCTCTGTGCTTGTGGGGGATTTTTTGTTTAGTCGTGCTTTTGAACTTATGGTCGAGCAAGAATCGCTTGCCGCTCTTAAGGTGCTTTCTAAAGCTTCCTCGACAATTTCCCAAGGCGAGGTTTTGCAACTTCTCCATATTAACGATCTTACAATGACGGTTGAGAAGTACTTAGAAATAGTCCATGCAAAAACAGCAACGCTTTTTGAAGCCGCCACGCGTATAGGACCAATTATTGCCCAAAAATCTTATGAAGATGAGAAAAAACTTGCTGAATTCGGTCGTGATTTAGGAATAGCATTTCAACTGGTAGATGATGTCTTAGATTATACCGCAGAGGAAGCACTTCTTGGAAAAGCAATAGGAGATGATTTTCGAGAAGGAAAAATTACGCTTCCCGTCATTTATGCTTATCAAATGGGTGATCAATCTGAGAAAAGCTTCTGGCATAAAACGATGGTTAATCTTGAACAAGATAAAAAGGATTTTAATCAGGCTATTATATTGTTGAAAAAATACCAAGCTTTTGAAAAAACTCTTTCCTTAGCAGAACAGTATATTCAGAAAGCAAAACAGACATTAACTACATTTCCTATAAGTCCTATTCGGGAAGCTTTGTTGGAAACTTGTACTTATGTGATGTCTCGTCATTCTTAAATATAATTTCTCATGTCTGAAAAAATATGGAGTCGTTTAGACTATAGCAAGACTTTAAAGTTGAGATGTACTAATTCAGATTTGCCGAGCCACACTTTTCATAATCTGGCTCAGCAAATAATTAGCTCAAATTACAAGTATTAAAAAACGTCACAAGTAGCTCCTGTGCCTTGAGTAGCTTTATGAATTACAATATTTAATGTTGCACCTACTACTGCTGCGCTTGGATCATATTTGCATGTGTATACGGTATCTCCATTACTTCTTTTAATTAATTTTATTTTAGTGTAACCAGTAGCAGCCATAATATGTGTATCTCCCGGGCCCTGTGGATCTTTTACTGGTACATCTTGATATAGAGGAGGTAAAGCGTTACGCTCAAATTTAATCTGATAAGGGAGTGGTGTTGAAGAAGTAAACGAAAAATCAAAATTTTTAATAACCACTGTGGCTGAAGCTGTCCCTGCCGTGAAAAGACTTGTGACTAACAAAGATAAATAAAATTTTTTCATGGTATATTCTCCTTAATATTTTACTAACCCAGTATATCTTTTTAGAGATTAATAAAGAGTTAATATATTTTTTATATCCAATATATTATTACCATCTTTCTTAAAATACCTAACGATGTTAATGTACCTGTTATTATTTTTAAGTTAATGATTAAAGACCTACAGCTAATGAAACTATCTTCATTTTTGGTGTGTTTACATACTCAATCATTAAGTTTTAAGGAAAGAAAAATTATTGATGCCTGGGTATTCCTTTAATAAAACTATTTTAAGAGAGTATGATATTAGAGGTATCTATAATGAAACCCTTTTTGATCAAGATGCCTATTATATTGGAAAATGTTTTGGAAACTTTTTAAGAAGATCAAAAAAAACAAGTATCAGTGTCGGCTACGATGGAAGGCTTAGTTCTCCAGCCCTTGAGCGCCATTTAGTAGAAGGGTTGAAAGATTGTGGTCTGATTGTTCATAGAGTAGGCATGTGTCCAACGCCTCTGGTTTATTTTTCTGAATATAGCTTAAATGTTGATGCTGCAATAATGGTTACCGGCTCTCATAACCCTATTGACCATAATGGATTTAAAATTTCTTTTAATAAATCCGCTTTTTTTGGAACATCTCTTACAAACTTTATTGAGGTAGCAGAAAAGGGTGATTTTATAAATGGAAATGGAAAAAGCATCGATGTAAATCTTAATGAAAATTATATAAACCACCTTATAAATGATTTTAACGAGTTTTATCCTCAAATTAAAAACTTAAGAGTTGTATGGGATGCAGGAAATGGATCAACAGGTAATATTTTACAAAAACTTGTAAAGTTTTTACCGGGGGATCATAAAATCATCAACCAAGAAATAAATGGGCTTTTCCCTGCGCATGGCCCTGATCCCACTGATCCAAAAAATCTAGAACAGTTACAGACGACAGTTCAAGAAGGAAGTTTTGATATCGGAATTGCTTTTGATGGCGATGGCGATAGGTTAATTATTATTGATAACAAAGGTCAGATTCTACTGGGTGACATGGTCCTTCTTTTTCTCTCTCAAGAAATTTTAGAGTATCATCCGGGTCAAACTCTTATTGCAGATGTTAAGGCGAGCAAGATTTTATTTGATCAAATTGAAAAGTTAGGGGGAATCCCTCTGATGTGGAAAACAGGTCATTCTCATATTAAAAAGAAAATGAAAGAAATAGACTGTCCACTTGCAGGAGAAGTGAGTGGTCATATATTTTTTGCTGATCGATATTATGGGTTTGATGATGCTTTATATGCTGCTTTACGGTTTATTGGCGTCCTCTCAAAAAAAGGTTATACCTTAAACGAATGGCTTAATAACTTGCCCAAGACAGTTTGTACGCGCGAACATAAAATTGTGTGTAGCGATATAAGAAAGTTTGAAATTATTGAAGAAGTTAAAACTCGACTTAAAAATACTTCGGAAAACTTTATAGATATTGATGGTATCCGTGTAACAAATGACCGTGGATGGTGGTTGTTAAGAGCATCAAACACTCAATCAGCTCTCATTTTACGAGCTGAAGCTTTCAATAAAAATGATCTTGAATTTTTAATAAAGGATTTATCAAGTCAGCTTATAAAAAGTAATATAATCCAAACAGAACTTAAAGATTTATTCTAAAAATGATTTTACTGGTGTCGAAGAGCATGCCCTCTCCACAGCCTTTCTTTCCCTGTTCAGACAGCTTATGGGGATTGAGGGCGGTTTTGGGCTTAAGCTTTTTAACAGCTTGAGCAACTCTCTCAGCTTTCTGCACAATTGCCTTCGTCTTACCCCCTAAAAACAAAGCAAAAGCAAGTTTAAAACAATTCTCTGTAATCTCAACCTTATTCTCAGGAACGTCAAGATGGTTGGAAACAAACTGAACAATTTTCGTCTCAAGATCTTCGATTGTATCTCCTAAAACCAAATCTTTCGCAACGCTTATAAAAGTGCTCACGGGACCACTTATGACAGCTTGCATTCCAGCTATGATAACTTGCGCCATAAAAGGATTTTCTTTGGCTTTTTGAACAATGAAGTTGGCATAGTCTTCGATAAGATGGATGAAAGCACGTTGAGAAGCAGGGGTGTCTTGGTCTCTGATGCTAGGTTTAAAATCTTCTTCCATGCCTTCCTCAGGTGGAAGTTTAATGGCAATGAGTTGATCGTTGAAGCGATGACCTGCAAGAAACAGTCGCATAGCATCAGGATCCCTGAGAGCTTCAAGGGCGTCTTCATGAGTTGCTCCCCCAGCACGCATCCCTTGATAAATCTTCTCCAGCTCATTTGGTTGAGCCGCAAGAGAGGTGGGCAGGCGATATTGAAGCTTTCTTAAATCTTCGCCTCCAGTAAAAGCACGTTCAATCTCCTTAAAGCCTTTCTTCACTTCTTGTGGATTAGGAAGCGGAACGGCAACGCGAACATGTGTCTTGGTTGATTTGGTGATGGTGGGCGAGGCAGCAACTTGACTTGTATCCCCCACAATAGAATGGGTGACCGCTTGGATATTATGGCGCTTAACGCCAATATCCACCATGCCATGAATGCCCGCTTGAGGAATGGGTTGATAGCCAGAAAGAGAAGATAATGCTGTCAGACCAATAGATAAACTATTCCCTGTATCATGGCTGTGCAAATCTTCTTGAACAAGTGTGGGTGTCTCAAGCATCACTTGGTTACTGCTTGACGTGATCGCCGCCCCCGTGAGATGAGTGCCTCCGTGCGCAACTTAAAGAACTGTAAAAAATGAGTTAACTCTTCATGCTTTGCATAATTTGTTGTTTTAAAGTTATTAAATTTTGTTTAAAGGATTCAAACTTTGCCTCTTCAATTGCCTTATCCAATATTTCGCAACTTTTCTCAGGCTTATCTATGAAGTAATACAATGCAGCTAACCAATCTGCTGTTTGCGGCCCTGGATCTGGAACCGACCAACGAGCCTCTTTAAAAGGGGTACTTTCTAGAATATGGATGATATCTTCGAGTGTTTTAAATGAAAATACAAAAGGAATAATGTCCTTTTCTATAATATCTTTAATTTCTTGCTGAATGGCTTCATCTGTCTCAGAAGTATCCGTACTTTTCAGGGTAAACCAAAGGCCTCTTTTCCCTTTGGTAAGGTTTCCATGGGTCCCATAAAGTGCTTCGGCTTTAAAAGGAACATCCGGCTTCTTACAATCTTCATTAATATCAATACCCCATTCTAACCGAAAATCTAACTCTTTATCAGTGTTATAACGGCTTTTATAAACCTTAATCAGATAAATTAATTTTTCAGCCTTATAAACATAAGTTGTTCCTTGTTTTCGAAATCCATATTTCTTAAGAGTCATAGGAAGACTTGCTTTAATAATAGAAGATAATCTGTCTCGAACTGTAAGATTATTTTGGGTCATAGTATATTACTCTTCCTTTCTTATCTAAAGCTTGTTGATATTTTTTAAGCTGTTTTACACCTTGTGCACGACCGCTTGGTGTATTTGGTTTCAATTCTAAAAAATTTCCTGATGGTAGCTTAGCATCAGGAATAACTATTTCCCCTGTAATCCTACTTCTTTCTGGCTCTTCTGAAACCCAACCTTTGTGCTGCTTAGCTTGAACTTTTTCCTTAAATTCTTTATGTTTTTCTCGACCAATCCGTATTGCCTCTCTAACTTTTGGATTCTGTGCTCCTCTGAGTGGTTTTTCTGCAGCTACGTTAATTTTTTTAGCTTTCTGAACATGTGTCTTCTCCATCACCTTCTTTCCCTGGTTAGAGAGTTTGTGGTGATTGAGGGCGGTTTTGGACTTAAGCTTCTTAACAGCTTGAACCACCCCCTCAGCTTTCTGCACAATAGCCTTCGTCTTACCCCCTAAAAACAAAGCAAAAGCAAGTTTAAAACAATTCTCTGTAATCTCAACCTTATTCTCAGGAACGTCAAGATGGTTGGAAACAAACTGAACAATTTTCGTCTCAAGATCTTCGATTGTATCTCCTAAAACCAAATCTTTCGCAACGCTTATAAAAGTGCTCACGGGACCACTTATGACAGCTTGCATTCCAGCTATGATAACTTGCGCCATAAAAGGATTTTCTTTGGCTTTTTGAACAATGAAGTTGGCATAGTCTTCGATAAGATGGATGAAAGCACGTTGAGAAGCAGGGGTGTCTTGGTCTCTGATGCTAGGTTTAAAATCTTCTTCCATGCCTTCCTCAGGTGGAAGTTTAATGGCAATGAGTTGATCGTTGAAGCGATGACCTGCAAGAAACAGTCGCATAGCATCAGGATCCCTGAGAGCTTCAAGGGCGTCTTCATGAGTTGCTCCCCCAGCACGCATCCCTTGATAAATCTTCTCCAGCTCATTTGGTTGAGCCGCAAGAGAGGTGGGCAGGCGATATTGAAGCTTTCTTAAATCTTCGCCTCCAGTAAAAGCATGCTCAATCTCCTCAAACCCTTTCTTCACTTCTTGTGGATTAGGAAGCGGAACGGCAACGCGCCAATAAATCTAATTCTGGCGCTTTTCAAAAGGCTTCATTCTGGGATTAATTCCTCTTGTGGAATATAAGTTAGGTTATGCTTGATAATTTCTTGTTTTGATATTTTCCTCAGAACTTCAGGGTGTGCTATTCTTTCTTCCATACTTGCGCGCCATGCTTCAGGACTACTACCATAGTCTGGATCATACTGCAAATTTTCTGGCCATTTTAAGAATTCACCATAACCCCAATCAAGCGCTTTTTGGGCTATGTCTGGTCGTCCCGCCCAAGCTGCAATCAACGCAGGATCTTGAAGTTGATCGATTAATCCTGAATTAGGATGTATTCCGTGATACTTGCGATATGCTTCCCAGATCATGGATACAGAAATTGTCCCTTCTAACGGAAGGTAAGCTTGAGTCTTCATTCGCTCAGCTGCCTCAAGGTACTTTCCTGCTTCATGCCCTCGCACCGTAATCGAATCTGGCCCGTTTGTCCGAATTGTCCGTAAAGGTTCATCTAGCATAGAATATAAAGCCTCTTCAATATTACATAGATTATGTACACCAAAATTAGGCTCGTAATCTTCATTTCCTCTAGGAACTCCAAATCCAATGGTGATTAGAAGGGGACCAACTACTCTTGAGAGATTAAATGTCTTTTCTCGAATGGTAAAAGACGGTAGCTGGGTGTGCCAATCTTTTTTGACTTTTTTCTTAAAAGAAGATGTGATTTTAGGTTTAGGAACACTCATCATTTGGGTCCTTTTTCTGGGTTAATTTCGATAATTTTGGTTAGATCTTCAGGTCCCTCTTTTTTAATTTTTGCAATTTGTTTGGGTTGAATGTCTATGGCAAATTACTTTCAAAGTACATGAAGATCTTGAATCTGAATTGTCAGGTTATTATGGGCCTTTTCTTCTAAAAGGAGAGATAGTGTTAAATCACTTTTTTCGCCATTACACCAAAGATCTATATCTAAATACCAACAGTTAGAAGTTGTTTTATTATTAACTTTTATAGGAATTAAATTTGCTAGTACTTCTTCAGGTAGAGTAATGTATTGACAATGAAAGTCCTCTAAGGTTTTTAAAATTTCCAATTGAGTTAGTCTTCCCATATAACCCTTATCTTTTAAACGTTTAAAATCTTTTTCTGAAAGGATTCTTAAAATTTCAATGATTTCATCTTTAAATTTAATTAATATTTGGTTATCATCCATTACTACTTTCTCCTTTTTTTCTATTCTGTGGGATTTTTAATTTAGTTTCTTTTTTAACTCCTAATTGTTCAAAGTACTCATCAGCTCTTGTAATTTGTTCTCTTGCTTCTTTTTTCTCAAGGCCACTTCTTCTTAATGCTTTATATCCAATTCTTCTTTCTGAACCATAATCGCCACCACCTGTTGCTCGTTGTACTTTAGTAGCTTTATTATGCTCAGTACCTAATCGAGTCGATGGACCTTTAAGCTGAACCGCTGGAGCTGCCAAACGATTATATCCAGGAATATTTTTCACTGCAGCGTCTTGAATAATATGATGAGCATCGGTAGCTTGAGATTTAACTAAATCTTTATAGGTGCCTTCTGCCCTCTGTACTGCTTTTCTTCCCTGTTCAGACAGCTTATGGGGATTGAGGGCGGTTTTGGACTTAAGCTTCTTAACAGCTTGAACCACCCCCTCAGCTTTCTGCACAATAGCCTTCGTCTTACCCCCTAAAAACAAAGCAAAAGCAAGTTTAAAACAATTCTCTGTAATCTCAACCTTATTCTCAGGAACGTCAAGATGGTTGGAAACAAACTGAACAATTTTCGTCTCAAGATCTTCGATTGTATCTCCTAAAACCAAATCTTTCGCAACGCTTATAAAAGTGCTCACGGGACCACTTATGACAGCTTGCATTCCAGCTATGATAACTTGCGCCATAAAAGGATTTTCTTTGGCTTTTTGAACAATGAAGTTGGCATAGTCTTCGATAAGATGGATGAAAGCACGTTGAGAAGCAGGGGTGTCTTGGTCTCTGATGCTAGGTTTAAAATCTTCTTCCATGCCTTCCTCAGGTGGAAGTTTAATGGCAATGAGTTGATCGTTGAAGCGATGACCTGCAAGAAACAGTCGCATAGCATCAGGATCCCTGAGGAGTTGAAGGGCTTGGTCATGGATTACCACTTATGAACGTTTGGTACTTATTCTCTAATTCACAACTGGATGATTATAATCATATGCAAATTATCTATCCTGGTTAATAAGGTTTTTAAGTGTTTTACATAGATCTTTATGATGTTCTGACTCTTTAGAAACAAGATTTAGAAGCTCTAATATCGAATCTTGAGGAATAGTATGGATATAAAATTTAAAACACTTTAATGATTCTTCATGGTTTAAAATTCTATAAGCTATAGTCAATAACCAATTTGGAGAGTTCTTTAACAAATAAGGAATAGCTTTCATAATTTCTCTTGTATAAATTTCATCTGAAAAGCTTTCTAAAGCATGGATCATAGATTGCATGATCCAACTGTAATCTGTATCATCTTCAAAATACTTTAGAAGTATAGGAAAACAAATTGGATCTTGGTAAGAAACTATTTTCTCCACTGTTTCAATAAATGGGATTAGATTATCTTCATTTTCAAAGTTAGAGAATACCTCTAGTTTTTGATATAAATCTTTTAAACTCATTTAGGCTCTTTCTTAAATAAATTAGGATAAAGTTTTTTATTCTCTTCTATTACCTGTTTCACAGATTGTCTTACTTCTTGGGTATAAACTCCATCTTTTTTATATACATCTCTGGTCACCTTAACACTCTCAGCTAAAGCATCTCTTGGCTGTTTATTAGCGTCCTGTTTTTTGAGAATTTTATGTATTTCCCGATGTCTCCCTCCTGTGCCAGGATAAGGATCTTCGACCATCATTGAAACGCCCTCATTTTTCTTTACACCTCTTGATCTCATGTAACTATCATGTGGCATATGGTGGGCAGAAAGATTATCTTTTTTTATACCTTCTGCGTTTAATTTTCCATAAGCACCTACTTTTCCTTCACCAGGAAGCAATTTTTTAGCTTGCTGAACTTGTGCCCTCTCCACTGCTTTCTTTCCCTGTTCAGAGAGCTGATGGTGATTAAGGGCGGTTTTGGGCTTAAGTTTCTTAACAGCTTTTACAACCCCTTCAGCTCTCTCCACAATTGCCTTGGTCTTGCCGCCTAAGAAAAAGGTAAAAGCAAGTTTAAAACAATTCTCTGTAATCTCAACCTTATTCTCAGGAACCTCAAGATACTGAGAGACATATTCAATGGCCTTGGTTTCAACCTCTTCCATCTTATCGCCTAAGATAAAATCTTTCGCAACGCTTATAAAAGCACTCACCGGACCACTTATGACTGCTTGCATTCCAGCTATGATAACTTGCGCCTTATAAGGATGTTCTTTAGCTTTTTGAACAATGAAGTCAGCATAGTCTTGAATAAGATGAAGGAACGCTCTTTGAGAAGCAGGGGTGTCTTGGTCTCTGATGCTAGGTTTAAAATCTTCTTCCATGCCTTCCTCAGGTGGAAGTTTAATGGCAATGAGTTGATCGTTGAAGCGATGACCTGCAAGAAACAGTCGCATAGCATCAGGATCCCTGAGAGCTTCAAGGGCGTCTTCATGAGTTGCTCCCCCAGCACGCATCCCTTGATAAATCTTCTCCAGCTCATTTGGTTGAGCCGCAAGAGAGGTGGGCAGGCGGGATTGAAGCTTTCTTAAATCTTGGTTTCCTGAGAAAGCACGCTCAATCTCATCGAACCCTTTCTTCACTTCTTGTGGGTGAGCCAGCGGAACCGCAACCCGAACGTGACTCTTGGTGGATTTGGTGATGGTTGGCGAGGCAGCAACTTGACTTGCATCCCCCACCACTGACTGGGTCACAGCTTGCACATTATGGCGTTTAACACCAATATCTACCATGCCATGAATCCCGGCTTGAGGAATGGGTTGATAGCCTGAAAGAGACGCTAATCCTGTTATACCAAAAGAGAGGTTTTTTCCCGTATCATGACTCTCGAGGTCTTGTTGCATCAGTGTAGGGGTTTCAAGAATCACTTGATTGGTATTCGAGACAATCGCCGCCCCTGTTAAGTGTGTTCCACCCTCTGCGATGACATGATTCTGACCCTCAGCAAATAAGCCAGACATCGTATCAGCCCACTCACGACTCGCTTCAGCCGTGGCAAACTGAATCATCCCACTCGTCGACGCCGCAAAAGATAAACTCTCAGAACTTGACGCGGCCTGGACTGTTTCAATCGACAATTTTCCTTCAATCTCGGCATAAATTTCTAAAGCGCGTAGTTGAGCACCTTTTAAAGACAGATCTCGTCCGACATGCGCTGTAATGAGGGGGGCTGTTACGACAGCATTAAGAGGTTCAGCACTTTGACTTTTCTGCTCAGCAAAATCCACCCCAACATCAAAAACTGTCGGTGAGCGGAGATTAAAGCTAACACTCGAACCTGCATTATGAGCCTTATGAGAAGTCGTGTTATAGCCGGCTTCTAAAGTAAGGTCTTGTCCAACATCAAACTGAACCTCTTTGGTGAATGTCGCCCGTGTTCCCTCTAATAAAGAGGTGTCCTGGCCGCTTTCAAAGACCCCGGTTCCGGCACTCATTTGCGTAGGCGTTAAGATATCTTGCGTTTGTTTAGAGCCATAAACACCAGCTCTTATTGTAATGCGTGGATTAAAATTACCATCCATATCCGTAATGCCTAAACGTTGGCCTGTCATGTTTAAGAGAGAACCACCCGTATTAAGGGTTTGGCTGATTTGGTAAAGAAGGCGATAGCCATCAACGGTGGTATGTATACCGTTTCCAACAACATCTGCTGTATCATGAGACTTTAATAAAGAAGAAGCTGACCTTAGGAAGGCATCTTCTTTTGCGAGGGCACCTAAAACTTTTTCGCCACTCGCACCATGTATAGCTTTATCAAGCGCAGAGGCGCCAAAGAAGTCAACGGAAAGAGAAACCCCTTTGGTTTCAACCGTGTGATGACAGTGAGCTGCATTAAAAATGTTATCAACACCAGCAGTCCATTGCATGGCGTCACCAACCTCTAATTGAAGACCTGTCGCTACATTACTGGCCGGTGTAATGGAATTAAAATCATGACCTGAAATGACAATTGGATGGCTTAAAAATTCATCATGAACGGTTGTTTTTGAGGACGTAAACCCAAGACCTCTACTTCCTGTAAAACTTTGTGTACTTTTAAGAGGCGTATGACTTGTTTCAAAGAAATTTCCGTGCTGACCTAAAAAGTTGGTATCTTGCCCTGCGGCAATTAGTGAGCCCCGATTGGTGAAAGTGCCTTCAGGCGCATCAAACGTGGAACTGCCTTTTAAACTGACGATATGGGCAGCTTGGCCTGTAACTTTTTGAGAAGTTTGGTTTCTTATACTTAAGCCACGGATTGAAGAACGTTTCTCAGCCACATAAGGCACATGAATATCAGACACTAAAATCCCTTTGCGACCGTAAAAGTATTGATCACCTGTGGTAATAAAATCAGAGCCAATAATGCGAATCCAATCATTTTCCGCACGCGTTTCGCTAGATCCTAATTGAATTTGAGTAGGGATAAAAATAGGCACGACAGCCGCATTTTTATGTCCCATGAGGCGCCCCATAGAACCAGTCTTCGATGTGACGACAGTGCTAGCTTGAGCTGGTTTAATCTCAACGGGTCCTTGTTGACTGGTGAGTTGACCATCTTCTTTAGCTGTAATGGCGCCGCCTTCTTGGAGAAAACCGCGATGACCTTCGATCTTTAGAGTGCCTTCAGAAGAAGCATTCCCGCCAGGTTGCGCTACTTGAATTGTATGATGATCTGTTTTCTTTTTCTTAAGAAGACCTGATTTACGTGTTGTTGTCACGTCTTTAGTAACTGTTCTTTGATATCCATGATAATGACCAGCTTCAATATCGAGATCTGTTTTTGCATGAAGCGTTCCAGTATTTACAAGGTTTTGAGAGACTTCAATTTTTTGAGTATGACTTGCAGATATAACGCCTTCATTTCCAAGAAGAACAGGATTGATGGAAGTTGTTGGGACACGGAGTTCGGGAACATCCACAAGTTCTCCCTCTATCTTTTTAGGTGCTTGAACAATCATAGGTTCTGAAGCTTCAATAGCGGTGGATGGTGTTATGGAAATAGATGTTTCATCATCTTCCTCAATTATAGCTGCTGCCGGTAAAGCCTTCATACGACCATGACGTGCTTGACTGCGAGCATTCTTGTACAAAACAACAAGGAGTTGTTCTGTATTCAAATGAGGATAAAAGTAGGTCATCCGATAGTTTTCGGCCATCAAGATGTTAAGACCAATGGTTTGGATGAAAGGGTCATATAATCCCCTTAATCTTACGACAGGTGTGGCATCAGGAACCCCTTCGATCAAGCGAGTGGCAGCTGGAAGCTGAAGTGAAAAATCGAAGCCGACTTGCTCACCATACATATAGTCTTGGTTTGATGCGTTACGGCCAACAAGACCACCAATAAGCGTGAAAAGCCTTGGTAATAATTCCTCAAATGAGATGCTGGTCCTTAAAGCTAAAGACGGAGCAGTTTCATCATTTGTAACAAGCCCATTTAAGAAATTTTGGGCTCTAATTTTTAAAACATGTGCACTTAAAGCCCCTGCATTTGAGAAGTAGTCATTCACATTAATTGAGCAGCTTCCTGAATGTGATTGAACGGGATAGAGAGTGTTATAAACATACGAGACAAATGTTCCTTCTTTATTTCTCATATTATAACAGTAATGAAGAGGTTGCTGAGATTCAGAATAAGCTCCCGCAAGACCATCAAAATTTGGGGCGCTAATGATACTTGCTAAATTATATACCCCCGCTTGGCATGTAAATTTTAATTGTTTCCCTGCATAAAGTTGCGCAGGATTTGATCTTGCAACAAATTGATAGACATAACGTTTGTCTCCATACTCGCCACAACAAATCCATCGAAAGTAGGGATTCGCTCTCAGGTTTGAATATGAGGCTGAAATAATTTGTCCTGCGCCAAGAGCATATATAAGTCCCGAATAATTAATAACATTTCCAGATGTTTCAATTGAGAAATCTCCTAATGTTACCATATGTGCTATATCATTCGTAATCGTTCCCCCTGCTTTTAAAATCATGTCTCCTTTGCAGGCCATGTAACTTTTGTTGCCGTACCAAAACTGTTCAGAATAATTATTAAGGAAAGGTGTCATATCCGTATCAAGTTCAGGATGAGATCTGAAAGGGGCTAAATAATCTGGTTGAGCTTGCTGGTACTTAGAAAATTTTGTTAGAGCTTGAGGCGGATTTATAATATGATTGCACCATCTACGTCCATTTCGAATCCAAGTTGTAATTGTTGCAATGATAGGTCCATTTGCAAACAACTTCCCAAAAGTATTATTAAGAAAGTTTGCTTTAATGATAAGAGAACCTTCTTCACATCTTAAGTTGGCCAAGCTCGTTGTTGAAACCAAGCTATTGGTAAAACCACCTATTAGATTAAAATCAGCACTTGCAAGAGTGAGTGAAGCTGTATTTGTAAAAGAAGCTGCTTTAACACTTAAGGCACCAGGAATCACTTGGTCGCGTGAATTACTAAAGGAATAATTTCCAAGATCCAATGTCAGGCGCTTAAATTTAAAAGGGATCTGAGCTCCAAAATCAGTAATATCCTGCTGAAGAGACATCCTTAATTCGCCAGCAGAGACGATTTCGCCCCATACATTCTTTTGGGATGCAACAATTTCAAGCTGATCAACAGCCTCAATTAAACCATTATTAGAATAATTCTGATTTACATTGATGTACGCTTGTTTACCATGGATAAGACCGATGTTTGAAAAAGAAGACGTATTTAAGCGTAAAGAGCCTGCTGACTTGATGTCTTTATGATTACTTAAAGAAGGAGCCTCAATTTCAAGAGATACTTCAGCTTTTAGGTCACCGTGATTAGCTAGTCGTTCCTGAAGTATGAGTTTTTGGAAGATTATGTGCTGCATTTGG
>ERZ778024.1248-NODE-1248-length-32046-cov-10.089744_pt1 | contig 32046 bp, 30 predicted proteins | sample MGYA00375754_ERZ778024 | MGnify/ENA primary metagenome ERZ778024 (study PRJEB29350, sample SAMN05389827) | bioreactor metagenome | isolation source: Thiocyanate bioreactor | place: South Africa: University of Cape Town | collected 2014-02-18 ...
CTCACTTTGGATTTACGCCACCACCTTCAGGCTCATGTGTCATTGGACAAGGCTGGCGGTTGACTTGCCGCCCGAGTCAGGGTTTAATTGCGCGCTTTGCTGCCTGTCGCGGCACGCAAAAATTCAGGCGACTCAAAGCGGCCAGGTAGCTCAGTTGGTAGAGCAGCGGATTGAAAATCCGCGTGTCGACGGTTCGATTCCGCCCCTGGCCACCAAAACATCCAACGGCTCGCGATTCTCGCGGGCCGTTTTTGCTCTGGCTTCCCAATATGCCCGCTTTGCCGGGTCTTTTTCTCGCTCGGCATTCGCCAGCGCAATCAATTCCATTTCATCTATGCCTAAAACCTCAGCAATCTTTGATGCTGTGTAGTCATCCATGATTCTATGGCCTGTCTGATAGTGGGTGATCGCTGACCGCGCTATTCCTAGCATTCTGGCTAGTTCGGCATTTATGCCGTGCGCACGTTTTGTTAGTGCCAGTTCCAAATATTCTGAAGTCTTCATGATTTCGTTCTCCTTTTGAGGTTCAAGATAGACCTGTCGTAGACACTTGACAACACTTGTTTACTCCCGTCTACTCGGCTGCGTTTACATAAGTAAACAATTTCAACCGACAGGGGAATTCCTCATGAAAATGCAAGTACTCGGCGCGAAGGTCCTCAAGGGCCAGAAGGATGGCAACGACTGGGACATGTCGTCCATTCTCGTTCAGACCAAGATCGAATCTTTCCAGAATCAGAAAGTCACCGTCACCGGCTACGGCTTCGAAGTGACCGAAATGCCGCTTGATCCGGCGTGCATCGAACAGTTCAAACACATTCAATTCCCAGCCCTCGTCGATCTTGACATTGGCCAGCGTGCCCGCATGGGCAAGTTCGAAAGTTACGTTGTCGGGGTCATCCCGGCCATGGCTTCGGTCAAGTCGGCTTGATCGGTTTGGGGTCGAACGGCTAGTAACACTAGTCCGTTCAGTCTCATTTTGAGACTTTTTTAGACTTGGGGCAGGGGAAACAGGGGTGTCGAATGGCTCGCTCTTCATCGATTGGATCACCATTACTCAACATCATTCGGGAAAGGTCCTCCCGATCCTCACGGGAGGGGTCACCGTCCACTATTCCGCCGACGGTGTCCCGGTTTTTGAGCGCAACCAGTCCACGCGCTTTCAGGGAAGCTTTGACACATCGGTCCGTGTTGGATGTGATGGTTTCCGTGTGTCCCTCAGTGGCAACCCGGGACGGCTTTCTCGCCCGGACAACGTTTTTAACCATGGACTTGCAGGCACGATCAAGGCTTGTAACCGAATACTGGTGGAGCTTGGCCTCCCACCATTCACAGCTTATGGACCTGACCTCCCAGCGGGTGCCGCGCGAGAGGTGGCACAACCCGGGCGCGGCGCTGTCGTTTCGCGTCTGGACATTACCCGGAATTACTCAACAGGGTCGGAAAGTGCAGCCCGTGCTTTCATCCGCTGGCTCGGTGCTCGATCTATCTCACGCATGAAACGCGGACAGGCGGGCGACGAATCGGTGTGGTGGGCCAATACGCGTCACATGCTTAAAGCCTACATCAAGCATCTCGAAATGATTAAGCACGGTGCTGATTTAAACGATGAGATGGTGTCGTGGCTCAAGAATCAAGGAGTGGTACGCGTGGAAATCGAACTTAAAAAACGCTTGCTTTCAGAGCTCGGCCTGAGCGATTTGGCCAACATCACCGATGCAAAACTCGAAGAGCTGTATGAGCAGCAGATCGAGCCATTCAAGCGCGCGGATCGCTCCTGCGATGAGGACATTCTCGATGCGATTCCTTCGAAAAGTCGGGTCTATGCGGCAGCTTGGCTTGCTGGTCAAGACATGCGCGAAATGGCTTCACGCGCCACGCTCTTTCGTCATGCCAAAGTGCTTCGTGAATGCGGCATCGACATTCTTGCACCGCGCAACGTCGAGCGTTTCCCGGTCAAGGTCCGTTTCATTGAACTTGAACCCCTCCGTGTGCCTGACTGGTACGACCTTGAAGCGAGGGCCGCCTGATGATTCCATCCGATGTTGTCACTGCTCTTCAAAATGGTCTGCTCGCCGTAGTTGAAGTTGCTGCGCTTGCGTTTTCTGTTCTTGTCGCGATCGCAGCGGTCAACTACATGCGCCGCGCTGTTGGTGGTGGATATACCGGGCCTGTTGTTAATGAATACGCTACCGAAGCGAGCGCATACGGTGCAACTCCTGACCGCTCCAGTGATTCATATTTGTCCGATCGCTATCGCGCCTACGAATCCGAAGTGGCTGACGGCAACACTGATACTTATGAGGAATGGGTAGCTAAAAACGATCCTGATTCTCCTACTCAAGAAGATCGTCGATTCGCCGAACTCAATGCCCGTACCGACCTCGACGAATGGGAAAAAAACCAGATTTACGCTGATTGGGTTAACAAAAAATAGCTTTCCCCCTTCGGGGAAAAAACCGCCGAAGTGGCTCTTCGACCGGCTTAACCTTCGCCTCGCCAGCAAATTTTAGGAGTAATACCATGCTGAAAAAAGTCGCCGGTAAAATCGTTTCGGGCTTCGCTGCTGCCACCGCAACTATGGGCACCGCGTTTGCCGAAGTTCCTACCGAAGTCTCTACCGCATTGACCGATGCCAAGGCCGACAGCCTCACGGTCGCCGGTCTCGCCCTGGTGATTATCATCGCCATCGCCGCATTCAAGTTCATGCGTCGCGCTGTGTAAGCGTTTTCCCACGGAGGCGACTCCGTGGGCCTTCATCTTTCATCTTTTTTTTAACCATGGCTACCACGTTCGAATGTGCAGTTGGTGATTTTGCCCTTCATCTTAATTCCTCGACCGGACTTTATTCGATGGCCTGTCTCGATCAGGATGGTATTCCTTACATGGGTGGCCTGACTTTTTCTCAGTCGTCTGATGGTGGTGGTGGTACCTCGCCTGATCCCGTCACGTCCTTCGTCGACGGTCATATCTTAGGCTGGGGCGTCGCCCTAGCCATGGCTGCCGCATGGGGCATGCACATCCTCCGCCGGGCCGCGACATGAACATCGACATCTACACCCTCGCTGGTTTCCTTATCGTCGTTCTGCCTGCTTGGATTATTTTCAGATGAGCCCTTTCCATCTGTTCGCTGCTCTCCTGCTCATCACCATGCTGGCCCTGTCGCCCCGCGCCGATGCTGCTGTTTCTGCTAAGCCCATCGTTGATGGTCTGTCTGGTGGTACCTATAAACCGCTCTCTATGCCTGCCCTGACGGGTAGTAACTTTTCTGCTACGGGCAGAGTTCTCATCAACGGCAAGATGGTCCCGATTCCCGGCTATCTGCCTCCGTCTTCTGGTGCTGCCCAGTTCGCGAAGACCGCACTTTTCACCAATCCCTTGCTGCAAGGTGCTCTGCTCGCGCTCTGGCCTTCCGAGCTTGCCAGCGGTGATCTGACATTCGTTGGTGGCTCCTGGAATTTTTCTTCTGAGGGGACTCCTGCATCCACTGTGCCTTTAGGTGATTTTCGGGAGGTTTATACAACCAGTTCTACTTACAGCCAGTATCCTCAGTATGCGAATTTCATGGAGTCGCCTTCTGCCCTCTGTCAGCTTTATCCAGACTACACATGTTCTGTTGAAGGAAATAGCCTTTTTATCAACGGCAACCAGTATTTGCCGATTTATTCAACGCAGTCTCGTTGTGGTCAGGCGTATTATTCGAATGGGTCATCCTGTGTTCTCGCCAATCCTGCGTATGCGATTCCCGACGTTGTGAGCCGTCCCGCGACTCAAGAGGATTTCGATGCCCTCCCCGACCCCTCCCCCGGCATCCTCCGTGAGCTCGCTCCTCAAACTGGTGTTCCAGTAGATGACCCTGTTTATCAGCCGCTCGATGTTGATATCGGCGCTCCCTACACCAAACCCGACGGCTCAACGGCGCAGCAGCGTGCAAAGATCAGCCCTGCCGGCAATGGCGATGTTTGGATCGACACGTATGAGCAGCCTGTTACTGATAGTCAAGGTAACCCTGTCGAAAATCCCGAGCCGTCTCCCCTTCCCGATCCACAGTTAACTCAGTGCGACCGCTATCCCGATACGGTCGGCTGCGCTCGCTTCGGTTCTGTGCCCGATGGTTCTGTGCCGGCTGAATCCCGCAGCATTGACCTGATTTCGCCTGTGAGCGTTGGCGGTTCTGGCCAGTGTCCCGCACCCATGACCGCCACTGTCGCCGGCATGACGATTGAATGGTCTTTCGATCCGCTCTGTCAGTACGCCAACAGCCTCCGTCCTCTCGTCCTCGCTCTCGCCTGGCTTTCCGCAGGCGTCATCTTCATCGGAGGTGTTCGCAATGGGTAATCTCGCCGTTTTTCTCCTTGGCCTTGTCACGCCCCTCGTTCGTAAAGCGCTTGTCGCTCTCGGTCTCGGCGTCATCAGCTATGCCGGCTTGGCCTTGATCGCCAACCAGGTACGCGATGCCGTCATAGCTAATTACGGTGCCATGAGCGGCAGTGTTCTCGATCTGCTCAATCTTCTCGGCGCTGGTCAGGCACTCGGCATCATTCTCGGCGGCATTATTGCCCGTGCTGCTTTCGCGGCCGTTAGCCGCATCGGAGTCATGTCAGCATGATCACACTCATCACCGGTGGTCCTGGTCTCGGCAAGACTGCGCTGGCTGTATCGCTCCTTCAGAGCCAATATGCTGATCGGCCAATTTTTTCCAATGTTCGTGGGCTTACCCTTGAGCATTCGCCACTGCCGAAACTGGAAGAGTGGACGCACGAGGAACAGAATGCTCAGGGCACTTCAGAGCACCATTTCACCTTTCCGGCCGGCAGCGTCATTGTCATTGACGAATGTCAGCAGTTCTTCCGTCCCCGTGCATCAGGTTCTAGAGTCCCGCCCTACGTCAGCGCTTTCGAGACCCATCGGCATCGCGGCATTGACTTCATCCTGATCACTCAAGGTAGCCGGCTCATTGACTCCAACCTGCGCAGCCTCGTTAAAGGTGGTCAGCACATTTTTTTGAAGAGCAGCTACCTTGGCCGCTACCGCTACGAGAAGAGCGAGGTCATTAACGAAGACGACAAGTCTAGCTACAGCCTCGCTAGTAAGCGCAAGTACACTCTTCCCAAAGAGGCGTTCAACCTCTACAAGAGCGCTGAGCTTCACACTAAACCGCCACGCCCAAAGCTTCCTTGGGCGGTTTACCTTATCGCTGTGGCCGTAATTGGTGGTGGCATCCTCGCGTGGCGCGTCACGCATCGTATTGAAGGCGCTATTGCAGGTCAGGATGCTTCGGCGCGGACGCACACGACCGGGCCGGCCGCGCAGCGGCCGGCATCGGGCGTGAAGGCCTCGCTGGTGCCTTCCATGCCGATTACCGAAGCCCTGACCCCAACCGATCCCTACAACCCACTCAGCGCCCCGCTGTACGCGTCTGCGATCCCTCCCGTCGTCGCTCCCGAGATTCAGGGCTGTATCGCATCAAGATCTCGCTGTACCTGCTACAGCCAGCAGCAGACTCCCGTATGGCTGCCCGAAGACCAGTGCCGTCAGCGCGCATCTGGCGAATACTTCGACCCCTACCGCCAACCGCTGCGGACACAACAAGCTCACACGTCGCCGGTCGAACCGCCAAAAGAAAAGGGGGCCGAAGCCCCCTTGTCCTAGCTCGTTAGTTCGAGCCTCTTTTCAATACGGTCTATTCGGCCGTCCACTCGGTCGATTCGACCCTGCACGATCACGATATCATCGTGAAAGCCGGATACCAGCCGTTCCAGCGAATTCAGCCGCATCTTCACGCCGTGGAACTCCTCCCGGGCTTCTTCACGCATCGCCTGCACCTCGTTCCTCAGCGCTTGAATCTCGCCGCGAAATACTCTTAGCTGTTCCAGGATCAGGTTTTCAATGTTGTCGCTCATGCTTCTCTCCTTTCGGTCAGTTTAACAAACTCCATTCAAATACAAGCTGCTCGCCCCGATTTGCCCGAACCGCCTCTGGCCGAACGAAGCCGCGCAGCCAGTTCTTGAACCGCCTACGGCTTCCCATCACAACCCCTGCAATCGCTTCCAGCGCCGGCCCTACTGCGTCCTGAAAGTCCAACCACAGTTGACGGGCCTCGAACTCGGCCCCCGCCATGTAACGCCGGCCAAGACCACGAAACCACACACCAGCGTTGGCCCCTCTAGCCAAGCGGCGATGAGCGTCTGGGTTTTTTAAAGAGTGGTTCATGGTTTTTCCCTTTCGATGGGTTAAAAAAATCGCGCCGCCCCCTCGCTTTTCATGGGGGGCGGTGTGGTTTTTTTATCGAAAGGGAAAAGACAGGAACTACAAAAAAGCTAGACGCCGTAGTTTGGTGATGCCGGAGCAGGAAAGAAAGCGCCGGGCGTGCCACGGCTTTTTGTGGCGCGGCTGGTGCGTTTCCTGCGGGTTGGGGCGTTGGCCTAAATTTCCGACTTATTCGTCCGTTTCAGTGAGACATGTCCAGGATCGGAGGTCGTTGTGGGTTTGCTTTTGATAGTTGTCGTACTGCTGGCCTTGGCTTTCTTTCTCGCCGCGATTTTTAAGATGAAGGGCATGCCCGGTACTGCCGCGGAATGGCCCTTCTATGCCAAGAAGCCCCTCACGAAGCCAGAACAGGTTCTGTATCATCGTTTCGTTTCGGCGCTCCCCGAGTGCATCGTCCTTGCCCAGGTGCAGCTATCCCGCGTCCTCGGTGTCAAGAAGGGCTTCAATTTCAACCAGTGGAATAACCGCATCAACCGTATGAGTCTTGATTACGTCATATGCCTTAAGGATTCCACTGTCGTCGCGGCCGTCGAGCTGGACGATAGCAGTCACCTCAAGCCGGCACGTATTGAAGCCGACGCCAAGAAAGAAAAAGCCCTCTCGGCCGCTGGTATTACTCTTCTGCGCTGGAATGTCGGCAATCTGCCTGACGAAGCCACAATCCGGCAGGCGTTCGACAAATAAACCCGAAGACCTGGAACGATGCGGCGACCCTCTGGCTCGCCGAGATGAGCCATAAGCGTTCGATCGACCATGACCGGCGTAAACTTCTGTGGTTGCGGCCTCAGATTGGTCATTTGCGGCTTGTTGATGTCGATCGTTTTATCATCGCCGGCATTGCTGAACGCAAACTGGCCGAGTCCTCGCCTTCGACGGCGAATCGTTATCTGGCCCTGATCCGGGCCATTGTCCGCAAGGCTGCTTTCGATTGGGAGTGGATCCACAAGCCACCTCGGGTTCGTCTCTACAAGGAGCCAAGCCGGCGTGTTCGCTGGCTCACACCCGCCCAGGTGCGCACGTTGTTGGACGAACTTTTACCGCATCAGCGGGATGCCTGTCTCTTCGCCTTGGCGACTGGTTTGCGTCATTCCAACGTCTCAGGCCTGCGCTGGCAGCAGGTGGATTTTCGGAGAAAGACTGCTTGGCTCTATGCTGACCAAACCAAGAATAATGAGGACTTGCACGTCAGTTTGAACGATACCGCGCTTGAAGTGCTCAAGCGCCGTCAGGGCAAGCATGCGGAGTACGTTTTCAGCTATAGGAATCGCCCAATTAAGCGATTTACTACCCGATCTTGGTATAAAGCTTTAGAACGTGCACAAATCACAAACTTCCGCTGGCATGACCTGCGTCATACGTGGGCTAGTTGGTTGGTTCAGGAGGGTGTACCGCTTTACTCTTTACAGGAAATGGGTGGCTGGAAAACCGCCATAATGGTGCGTCGGTACGCCCATCTTTCGCCAAGCGTGAATCTGGAAAATGCCCGCAAGATCGATGCAGTACTTAACAATATCGCTGACGATCATTGAAAATCCGCGTGTCGACGGTTCGATTCCGCCCCTGGCCACCACTATTCAGCGCCCAACCGTTCTCGGTTGGGCGTTTTCATTTGTGGATTCCCCACGTCACGCGAGGTGCCGGGTCGTTCTGCGTGTGCCAGCAGATCCAAGTGCGGGCGGCAAAACGCGCCCAGTTCGCCCCTGTTCTGCTCTCTCTTCTCTCGAAACCGGTACCAATTTCTTCGCCGTGTCACACGCAGATAGCCCTGTGTGACAACGGTTTACGCGCTGGCCATTGCCAGCAGTTACCCAGCGAGTTTGAAGCAGCAATCCACATACCAAAACAGCCGCCGCGCATGGCATCGCATACAGCCCTTCGCATTGCTGGGTAATCACGAGTGCGTGGTAGGCCGCAAGCCGAGCCTCATGCAGGGGCTTGGCTTCACTGCCTAACAGCGCGTTCATGTCAGCAACACCACCACGGAGCATTGACCATGAGCCACCGATTCAAGCACGCCGTCATCGACGCGAGCCTGCAAGACCATCTGCTCGACCTGTTCGAGTCGGCCATGAAATCGGTGACCACGACGTTGGTGCGCGAGGCCAAATTTGACACCACTGACTTCACCACCGCCAAGCAACGTGGCTGCGAGGGATTCACACTGCTGGTGAGCCACACCCGCGCCGACTCGCGACGGTTGGTTCGGCGCGTTTCAGCGCGGCGACGAACGCCTCGACGTCATCGGCCACCTGGAATAGACGGTCAGTCGTCCAGTTCGGGAACGTCCCAGTCCGCCGCACGCGCCTCGCCGGTCTGGTAGAACTGCTTCACCAGCTTCACGTATTCCAGAAAATCTCGGTTCTCCGTGGCCAGCCGATTGGCCATGTCCCAATCGATCTCGTCGCGCTCGCGCGCCGGAATCAGCACCTGACTGTCGGCAGGGTTGTCCACGTCCAGCTTGATGAAGCCGATGCCGTGGGCGGCGAACAGCATCCGCAGTTCCTTCAGCGTGTCGGTGCCGCCGATTTCCGCCGCGACCAGATAGCCGAAATTGGCCCACGACGAATTCGACACCGCTTGAAAAAAGCACTCGCGCACGTTCGAGCGGTTGATCAGCAGCTTGACCTCGAACGACCACAGCTTGGTGCGCTTGTCGGAATACTGCGTGACGCAATCGCGCACTTCGCGGTACCATTCCTTGCTCAAATCCTCCATGCCCACCACGTCCGGGTACAGCCAGCGGTTGCCGTTGGGCCCGCGCTTGTTCGAGGCGCGCTTTTCGTCGATGCGCTTGGAGAACACCCCAAACTCCTCCCACAGGTACTGCGACATCATCGGGTACAGCGCGTGTTCATCGATCTTCAAGGCGCTCGCATCCGCATCTGATGCTGCCTCCTCACTCTCGACCGCCGCCACTTCGGCGCTGTCCGAGCGCTCCGAGTAGTAATACTTGCGCGGTCGCCCTTCGGTTGTTTTCAGTTCGGGATGACGTGCCTGCAGGCGCGGGCGCTGGGAGCTGATTTCCGCAACGAGCTGCTGTACCAAGTCGGCATCGGACTTGATGTAATCGCCGCGACTATTGGCCCGCTTTTCCTGGCATTCATCCGGGTAAGTGGCGAACACCCACTCGGCAATCTGCCGTGCGCTGAATTTTTCTTCGGGCCGACCTTTCAGATAGCCGATGACGACTTTTGCCAGATTCAGTGCCATACCCATTCCTCTCTCGTCCCGGCCATCACGCCGACGCCCCTGTCTGCGGCGGTGCCTTCGGCGGCACCGCACCCTGATGGTAGGTCGCATCGAACACCATATCCGTCAGCCAGCGCTTGAAGTTGGGGTTGTCGCTGAACTGCTTGAACAGCTCGGTGTGGTCGGACAGCAACTCCAGCACCACGCGGTTGAGCACCTTGTCGTGCTCAAGCCGGGCGTTCTGCTTGTCGGAGTTCGCCTGCGCGTTCTGGTACGCCTTGTCCTGCGCCACCCGCATCGGGATTTCTTCGGCGATGACCTTGCGAATCTTGTCCTCGTCCTTCCATTCGATGTTGCCGAACAGGTCGTTGAAGGTCTTGATGATCGCGGAGAGCTTGTCGATGTCTGCCTCGCCCTTGCCGCCTCCCGGCCCTGTCGGAGGCGGCTCGACCGTGGCGTCGGCATCCATCATCGCCATCTTCAGCGCTACTTTGGCCTCTACCCTGTAGCTGTCCATGTCGATGGTCTCCAGCACCCCCTTGGAGAGGTCTTCCTCTTTGGGTGCGGGCAGCTTGGGAATGAGGAAGTTCAGGAAGATAGCCAGCTTCTCCCACGTCGGGTGGCCGTAGCTCAGGATCGCGGCAAGAAAGCCGTAGCTGCGCACGAAAGCCTTGGCCTTACCCTTGAACTTGACCTGATCGTCCTCGCCAAGCTGGTCGGTGTATTCGGCCACGCAAGCATCGAGGATGGGGTCGAGTTTGTCCCGGTCTGCGCCGCTCACGTACAGCGCCACCAAATCTTCCACCTGTTGCCAGCTATACACCTGCTGCCCGTCGAGTTCGGCCTTCAGGTCGTGCAGCTTGTTGGCGTCGGTTTCGCCGGTCTGGATGGTGGCGCGGTAGTAGTCCTGGAACGCCGCCTTCACGCCTTCCGCGTTGTCGGCGAAGTCGAGCACGAAGGTGTCGTGCTTTTGCGGGTGCGCGCGATTCAGGCGTGACAAAGTCTGTACCGCCAGCACACCCGCCAACGGCTTGTCCACGTACATCGTGTGCAGCAAGGGCTCATCGAAGCCGGTGATGAACTTGTTGGCAACGATCAGGAAGCGATACGGCTCTTGCTTGAGATTGGCCGGAATGTCCTTGCTCGGAAACCCGTTGAGATCGGCCTCGGTCTTCTTCTGGCCGCCCATCTCGAAGTCGCCCGAGTACGCCACGATGGCCTTGTACGGGCTCTTGATCTGCGTGAGGTAGTCCGACACCTCGCGCCAGTAGTCGATGGCACGCGCGATGCCGTTGCACACGATCATTGCCCGCGCCTTGCCGCCGATTTTTTGCTTGCCTGCCACCTGTGCGGTGAAGTGATCGACCATGATCTCGGCCTTGCGGCGAATGGCCTTGTCGCGCGATTCGACGTAGTGGCGGATCTTCTTCAGCGCCTTCACCTTGTCGAATTCCGGGTCGTCCGCCACCGTCTTGGCCACCTGGTAGAAGCTGTCGTAGGGGGTGTAGTTCTCCACTACGTCGAGGATGAACTTCTCCTGGATGGCCTGCTTGGTGGTGTAGGTCAGTTCTTCGGGCGAGCGGAACTGCACCTTGTCGCCGACGAGGGTCTTCTCGCCGAACAACTCCAGCGTCTTGTTCTTGGGGGTGGCCGTGAACGCGAAGTAGCTGGCGTTGACCAGCAGCCTGCGCGAGGTGATGCGCTTTTCGATTTCCGCGTTGACCGCGTCCTGCGTGCTGTCCTCCTCGAATTCCTCCTCGGCCACCTTGCCGCCGAGGGCTTCGTGCATCCGCGCCGTGGTCTTGCCGCCTTGGCTGGAGTGCGCCTCGTCGATCAACAGTGCGAAGTTCTTGCCGGAGAGGTCGCCCAGCTCATCGAGGATGAACGGAAATTTCTGCACCGTGGTGACGATGATCTTCTTGCCCCGGCGCAGAAAGGTGCGCAACTCATCCGCACTGTCCGAGTGGCCGAAGATCGCCGCCACGTGGTCGTAACCCTTGATGGTGCGGGCGATCTGCGTGTCCAGCGCGCGCCGGTCGGTGATGACGATGATGGAATCGAACTGCGCCGAAGGGGTTGAACCATCGGGGTCGCCCTTGCGGCGCAGCTCCACCAACTGGTGCGCCAGCCAGGCAATGGTGTTGCTCTTGCCACTGCCTGCCGAATGCTGAATCAGGTAACGCTTGCCCACGCCGTCGGCGTGGGCGCGGCGCAGCAGGGCGCGCACCGTGCGCAACTGATGAAAGCGCGGGAAGATCTGCTTGCGCTTCTTGCGTTTCTTGCCGCTGGTGTCCGCCTCTACCTCCTCCACCACCTGCGCGTAGCTCTCGATGATGTTGGCCAGCGACTCGCGGGTTAGCACCTGCTTCCACAGGTAATCGGTCTTGATGCCGTCCGGGTTGGGCGGGTTGCCCGCGCCGCTGTTCCAGCCCTGATTGAACGGCAGGAACCACGATGCCTTGCCCTTCAGCTCGGTGCAGAAGCGCACCTCGACATCATCGACCGCCATGTGCGCGATGCAGCGCCCAGACTGGAATAGCAGCTCCTGTGGGCTGCGCGTGGTCTGGTACTGGACGATGGCATCGGCCACCGTCTGTTTGGTCAGGGAGTTCTTCAACTCGAACGTCAGCACCGGCAGGCCGTTGATGAAGACCACCAAGTCCAGCTCATTGCCCGAATCATTGCTGTAGCGCACCTGCCGGGTGACGCTGAAGATGTTCTTGCCGAAGGCGTCCTTTGCGGCGGCATTGCCCGGCGTGGGCAGCAGCTTGTAGAGATCGACGTGTACCGGCCCGTGGCTCACACCCTTGCGCAGCACATCCACCACGCCGCGCTTGGTGATTTCCCCTTGCAGGCGGTGCAAAAACTGGGTGCGCTTGATGCCTTCCGCCGCCAGCTCCAGCGTGTCCACCGCCTTGGACTGGGTGGCTTGCAGAAAGGCCAGCAACTGCACCACATCCAGCGCCACGTCGCGGTTGTAGTCACTCGCCCGGCCCAGCACATAGCCGCCCAGCGCGTACACAGCCTGCGGCTGCTGCACAGTATTCGCTGGAACAGAGGGATGTTCACTGATGCCCGCCAGATGGCGCACGATCAGCCGTTCCAGGCCCAATTCGCTGGTGTCGGTCGGTTTCATGCATCGCCTCCCTTCTTCTGCCGTGGCAAGGTCTTTCGGCTCTTCTCCAGCTGCTTCACCGGCTGCGCAATGGCTGCCTCAAAGTCCTTCTCCACCGGCGATGGCAGGTTGCGCACCCGCGTCTGGTATTCGGCATAGGCCGCTTCGGCCTTGGCCAGTGCCGACTTGGCCGGAACCTTGCCCGCGTGAGTCAGGATGTCCTTGCGCGTCAGGCGCAGGAAGTTATCCAGCTCTGATGCCCAATCGCGCATGGTCATGGGCTGATGCGCCTGCGCCTGCAACTCCGCCACCTCGGTATAGGCTGTGACGATGCGGTTGAGCGTGTCTAGCTCTTCGGCATCGAGGTAGTTCTTGGCAATCCCTACGTCGGCCTTGCGTACCGGCCCGCCCTTGCTGGCAGCGGCCCAACTGGTCAGGCCCATGTTCTGCGCCTTGGCGTCCACGCGCTGCACGATCAGCTCGGCCGCCGTGTGGCCGTGCGCCGCCCAGTGCATCTTGTTCTGCACCGTGGCAAAGAACTGCTGCGAGGTTTCGGTGTGCGGGTCGTAGTCCAGGCTGGTGGCGTAGATGTCCAGCACCTTGCGCCAGAACACCTTTTCCGACGAGCGAATGTCGCGGATGCGCGCCAGCAGCTCCTCGAAATACTCGGCGTCGTCACCGCGCTTGAAGCGCTCATCGTCCAGCAGCACGCCTTTGCGCAAATAGGTCTTGAGCTGCTCCGTGGCCCAGCGGCGGAACTGCGTGCCACGGTGCGACTTCACCCGGTAGCCGATGGCCAGCGCCACCTCCAGGTTGTAGTGCTTGAGGCTGCGGCTGACCTGCCGACCGCGCTCCTGCCGAACTTGTAAGTACGGCTTACAAGTTGCCGCCTCCTGCAATTCCCCGGTCTGGTAGATGGCGCGGATGTGCTGGGTGATGTTCTGTGGCGAGCTTTGATAAAGATCGGCCAACTGCTGCTGGGTCAGCCACACGTCACCCGCCTCAAAGCGCACCTGCACGCGGGTCTGGGCGTCCTCGGTCTGGTAGAGCAGAAATTCGCCTTGCCCGGTGGTGGGTCGAACGGCCCTTTGCCTCGCAATTTGCTGGGCGGCAGATAGTGTCGGCGTTGTCGACACTTTCGGTGGGTCAGTTCTCTTCGCCATCGCCGTTCTCCCCGCCTGAACCGGCGACCTGGTTTTCGATCAAGGCGCGTTCACGTTGCAGTTCACGCTGCAACTCTTCTTCACTGGGAAGCGTCAGTTGGTAGCGCGAGGCGAAAAGCTGTTGGCTGTCGCGCAGAACGGAGTAACGCGCCACAGCCTCGTTTTTCTCCGAGCACAGAACCAGGCCGATGGTGGGGTTGTCACCTTCGATGCGGCGCTGCTCCTCGTACATGCGCACATAGCCGTCCATCTGGCCGATGTCCTGGTGCGTCAGTTCGCCGATCTTCAAATCCACCAACACGAAGCATTTGAGCAGGTAGTTGTAGAACACCAGATCGACATAGAAGTCCCTGTCCTCGAAGCGCAGCCGCTGCTGTCGCGCCACGAAGGAAAACCCCCGCCCCAGCTCCAGCAAGAACTGCTGGAGCCGAGTGATGATCGCGTCTTCCAACTGACTTTCGCGCAGGCGCGGGGCGTCCGGCAGGTCGAGAAACTCCAGCACATAGGGATCTTTCAGCACATCGATGGGGCGCAGCGGATCGGCGTCTTTGTCGGCCTCGGCCAGCATTCCGGCCTTGTCACGGCTGGCGAGCAGGCGTTCGTAGAACAGGCTGCCAATCTGCCGTTCCAACTCGCGGCGCGACCAGTTGGCGCGGGCGCATTCCTGCTCGTAAAAGCGGCGAGCTTCGGGCTTTGTGATCCGCATCAGGGCGCGATAGTGCGACCAGCTCAAGGCAGGGTCAAAGGCTGGCAATTCTCCAACCACCGGCTGGAGAATTTGGGCAGGCGATTCCCTATCCGCCGGGTGGCCGATTGCAACCGGAGATTCGTTACCCATTGGGTAGCCAATTCGGGCTGGCAATTCGCTACCCGCCGGGTAGCGAATCCGGTCGGCGTAGGCCAGATAGAACTGCCGGAAGTTCTTTAGATTGGCGACGGAAAATCCCCTGCCGTACCGCGCCGTCAGTTGTCCGGCCAGCCGCTCGATGAGGGCCTGTCCATAGGCGGCGCGTTGCTCGCCTTGCTGCACGGCCTCGACCAGTTCGCGCCCGATCAGCCAATAGGCCGTGACGGTGGCCGTATTGACCGTGCGCACCACCTGCGAGCGTGCTGACTCCAGAATCTGGACGACGCGCTGCATCAGCACATCGGGGGTGGCTGATTGTGTCGGCAACGCCGACACAATCTCCGGTTCAATTTTCTTCGCCATAGCCGTTCTCCTCGTCGCTCACATCGTCCTGGTCATCGCCGAGCGCGGCCAGCGCTGCGTCATCCACCACGTCCTCCGGGCCGGGCTGCCAGCCGCGCACGTCCACCTGGCCGGTGACCACATCGGCAATCAGGCGGTCGCGGTATTCGCGGATCAGCTTGATTTCTTCTTCGGTGCGGGCGATGGCGGCGTCCAAGTCCTTCGTTTCGATCTCGATGTAATCCAGGATTGCTTCCTGCTCATCTTTGCAAGGAATCGGGAGCCGCACGTTGCCGATAAAAGTCCAATCGGCACGCGGCATCTTCGCTCCCGCCGTCGAACTGTTAATCAGGTCGATGGCACGCTTGCAGCGCAGTAGCTGCTCAAGATACGCAGGCAGGATGATTTCCTTGCGCGACCGCAACACCAGGAACTCGCTCACGCACACGCCATTGCATTTCGCCCGTGTCACCTTTGCCAAGTACGGACGGAGCTTGCCGAACAAAACATCGTCGGCGACGAACCGTTTTACCGTGCTGGCAAACTCAACTTCACCTTCGAGCGGTCGCGCCACACCCGTCCAGCTTTGGACGTGCTCCATTGCCAGATAGATTTCATCGCTGGCCTTGGTGGTGGTCTGGTTTGTGGTGTTGCTGGCGAGGAACTTCAAACGGCGAAGCTCCCAATGCACCGGCACCTCGCCCAGCCATTCGATGCCGGACGGCTTGAGCTTGACGGAAGGGTCAAGCCCGCGCGTGACGGCGTGGTCGATGATGCGCAGCTTCTGCTCGGTGAGCAGTTTGATCAACTCGCGCTTGGCCTTGATGAAGCGGGCTATATGCGCATCCTGCGCGCGCAGGTAGGCGACGATCTGGTCTTGCTCGGGGCGCGGCGGCAACAAGGTCGGGAAGCTGCCGACGATGGCGCAGTTCAGCGCAGCCTGATTGCCGCCGCGACCGTAATTGCGCTGAAAGTCGTAGGCGGCGATCAGCATGTAGTGCAGGTAGCGCCCATCGAGCTCCTTGGCCGGTGTAATGCCTGCAAGGTTCTGATTTATGGTGGCGTCGATGGCCAAATACGCTGACATGCCGCGTGTCTTGCCTTGCCCAACCATCCCGAGAATCACGCTACCTGCTGGTAGCACTCGCAACGACGACTCTTTTACGGCCGGCAGCGTGACCAGCTCGCGCGCCTTGCGCACGATGTAGTCATTGACTTGTCCACTGGCCAACCACGGCACGGTGCCATTGCTCCAGTAATCGAACCGGTCGCGCGATGGCGTAGTGCCGTTGCAAACGCGAGCGACGTAGCGCAGCCGTGCCGTTCGCCAATGCGCGGGAATGCGCGCCGCCCACGCTGTATCGGACACGCGGTAGTCGGAATAAGCCACCACCATCACGCACCCCCCACGATCTTGTGCAGCAAACCTTCGCTCTGCTGCTCCAGCGCGAGGATGTCGGCACGGATTTCCGCCAGAGTGCGCAGCGGCGCGGGCTTGTAGAAGTAGCGGGCAAAGGAGATTTCGTAGCCGATCTGGGTCTTGTCGGTGGCGATCCAGGCATCCGGCGCGTGCGGCAGCACTTCGCGGGCGAAGAAGGCGTCGATGCCGCCCGGCGCCAATAGCGGCACCTGCTCGGTATCGCGCAGCTCGCTGTCCGGCTCGTACTCGACCATGAAGCGATCCTTGCCTACGGTTTCCAGATACGCGCCATCGAAGCCGGACTCAAAATGCTCGTCCGTCTTGAGCTTGTTGCGCTTGGCAATCACCGGCGGTGCGGTTTCATCGCGCCAGCTCACGGCCTTGAAGATGGCCTTCTTCTCCGCTGCGCCGAGCTTGTCGCCCTGCGCCTTCAGGGCCGCATCGAAGCGGGAACGGAATTCATTGTGGTCATCGAACACGGCGCTGCCCAGTGCCTTCTGGGCGCGCTGCGCCACCTCCATCAGCGCGTTGCCGCGCTGCCACGTCGTGGCATCCAGCAACTTCTTGCGGCGCTTGGCGGGCACGGCTTTGCGCGCGGCGGGAGACTCGCCGTCATCGCCGCTGTTGTCGTCACGGCTGTCTTCGCCCTCGTCGTCTTCGTTTTCGTCCTCGCCTTTCAACCATGCCTCGATGGCGGGTTTGCGCTTGGCGAACTCGGTATAGAGCGCGTCGCCGTGGGCGGCATGGATCTCGGCGCGCAGTGCCTCATCTCCGGAGGCAAAGCGTAGCGGCGCGATGCGTTCGTCGGCAAGCTGGCTTTTCAGGCGCAGCGGGCGCTCGACGGTGATCTTCCAGTAGCCGAAGTCCTGGGTGTCGAACCATTTGGACTGGGCGGTTTCCGGCAAAGGCGAACCCTCACCCCCGGCCCCTCTCCCGGGGGGAGAGGGGAGGTAAAGGTCGAGAATGCGCTGGATGTCGGTATCGCCCAGTTCGCAGTTCTTCTTGCCGAGGTTGCGGCGCAGCGGCTGGAACCACTGGCTGGCGTCAATCAACTGCACTTTGCCACGGCGCGCTGCGGCCTTCTTGTTGGCCAGCACCCAGATGTAGGTGGCGATGCCGGTGTTGTAGAAGATGTTGAGCGGCAGGGCGATGATGGCTTCGAGCCAGTCGTTTTCCAGCACCCAGCGGCGGATGTTGCTCTCGCCCTGGCCCGCGTCGCCGGTGAACAGCGCCGAGCCGTTATGCACCAGTGCGATGCGCGAGCCCAGCGACGTGTTGTGCTTCATTTTTTGCAGCTTGTTCACCTGGAACATGAGCTGCCCGTCGCTGGAACGGGTGATGAGCTTGAATTCGGCGTTGCCCGCGTGGCTGACGATGAAACGCGGGTCGTTGAATTCCTGCTTGCCGCCCATGCGCTCCAGATCGGTCTTCCAACTCTTGCCGTAAGGCGGGTTGGAGATCATGAAATCGAATTCGCGCGAGCGGAACTGGTCGGCGGACAGGGTGGATTTGTCCGCGCCGCCGACGATGTTCTCGGCCTCCGCGCCTTCGCCCTTCAAGAGCAGGTCGGCCTTGCAGATGGCGTAGGTTTCGTCGCTGATCTCCTGCCCGAACAGGTGGATGGAGACTTCCTTGCCGTGTTCCTCGGCCAGCTCGTGCAGCGCGTCCTCGGCCACGGTGAGCATGCCGCCGGTGCCGCAGGAGCCGTCGTAGAGCGAATAGGTGCTGGATTCGATGCGCTCGGCCACGGGCAGGAACAGCAGCTTGGCCATGAGCTGCACCACGTCGCGCGGGGTGAAGTGCTCGCCCGCCTCTTCGTTGTTGTCTTCGTTGAAGCGGCGGATCAGCTCCTCGAATACCGTGCCCATGCCGTGGTTGTCCAGCGCGGGCAGCTTGATGCGGCCATCGGCATCTTTCACCGGCAACGGCGCGAGGTTGACTTCGGGGTCGAGGAAGTCGTCGATCAGGTAGCCGAGGACGTGGGAATCCACCAGCTTCTGAATCTGGTTGCGGAAGTTGAACTTGGTGAGGATCTCCTGCACGTTGGGCGAGAAGCCGTCCAGATACGCAATGAAGTCATCGCGCAGGCGCTGCCCGGCGGCGCTGGCTTTGAGCTTGGCGAGCGTGAATTCCGAGACGTTGTAGAAGGCCTGGCCTGCCGCCATGCGCAGCGCGCCGTCCTGCTCGGCGACCTTGTGGGTGTCGAGAAACTTCTTGCGCTCCAGCACCGCGTCCTTGGTGGTTTCGAGCACGGCATCGAGCCGCCGCAGTACGGTGAAAGGCAGGATCACGTCGCGGTACTTGCCGCGCACATAGACATCGCGCAGGCGATCGTCGGCGATATTCCAGATGAAGTCGGAAATCCACTTGATCTGGCTTTGGTCTTGTTGTTTTGAAATTTTCATCAAGCCTGCTCGTTCCTATCGTTTCCTGGGGCTGCCCGGGGCTTGGTAGCCCGGAGCCAGTTTGGCGTTCTCGACGCCGTACAGCGCCAGCGGGTCGCTAAGCCATAGGCGGTACTGTTCTTCCTTCAGGCGATGGTCGGGCGAGCAGTCCACGCTCCAGCGCAGCAGCATGTAGCCTGCGACGGCTGGCGGAGTGATTCCGCCGCTTCCTTATTGCCATGCTTTTGCTCCATTTCATGGCCCTGCCGGGCCGTGGATTGAGCAAAGCTATCACTTATCTCCCTGTCCGAATTTCCGGGGCCGGCTCTGACTCCAAAACTCAGGCTCGACATGCCTCCATGGGCATAACGCTTTCAGGCTGTTCAGCTGGCCTCATGGCGACTCACAAATTCACCCTTGAACACCTTTGCCTGCGATCGCAGACCAGCAAATATTTTTTCGGCCACCTGGGAAGGGTAAGCCGCTGGAAGCTTTTGCGAGACTGTTTCTACGACCACATCGACTTTATCGATCATCGTGACCATCGCTTCCCAAGCGCCTTCCACTCCGCTCTTGCGAGCCAGCTGCTGCCAATGGCGGGGCTGAATCTCCCGAAGCTTGTAATGTGCGTTCTTCGAACGAACGGCCATGGCGAGCTTGGCTTTTTGCCAGGGCACCTGGTTTAGGCCGTCGCCGATTACGGGCCAGGCTGACACAACGTCATAGAGAGGGGTCAGGCGATAGCGGTCGCCCTGCTGAAGGAAGATGGAAAAGTTTTTTGCGTGCCCGTCGGTTGCCGCCAGCAACCAGAATGCGAGCTGGGTACACAGGAACATCTGTCCATCAGACTGTGGGGCCTGGCTTCCGGAAAGCACCTTGAGACAGTCGGCCATGCCGGGGCCGCCATGCGTTTCGTACTTGTTCCCGGACGCGACGCCCAAGGCCTGGCAGAAATCTTCCTGGGGGAGCCGCGCGATCCAGTCGCCGTCCATGAATTGCCGGTCAAAACGCTCGACGACCAGGGCCTTCTGGCTACCGAAGTGGCCGATTTCAGCCTGTGCGACGGGGAGGCCCAGTTCCGCGAGAATCTGCGCGCAGAGCCATTCGTTCTCCACTGAATGGGACAAGTCGAGCCGGCGCCCACCGACCAGGCCCAGCGGCAGCTTGAGGATATGCGTCGTCGGCGTCGCGCCTTTCGGTCTACACCACTGCCCGCCCACGCGGAGCAACGCCGTCTTTTCCTGTGCGCCGGCAATCGAGAACCTGAAATCGTCGTCCTCTTCGTGCCCACCGAGGCCCACTTCGGCCGTCACTCCCTGCAGGATGGCTTCGACATCGGCATCCGTCAGGGTCTCGTAAGACAGCCGGTCGAATCCCTCTGGCTTCTGCTCGGGGGGCAAGAGTTGCACGGCGCCGACGCAGTCCCTGCCGATGGCCTGCAGCAGTTCGAAGGCTGCAGCGCCTTTCGTCCTGAAGCGCGTGCTCAGCCGCCTGCGGATGCGCTCGTCATCCGGCAGCAGGTTGTCGAAGAAGTGACCGACGGCATCCCCTTCGACCGTTCTTCCCGGCGTAATGGGCATCGACAGGGAGAGGGACCGCACGCGCGGCGATTCCAGCCAGGATGCTTCATAGGTGAAGAGATGGCGGCCGGTACGTCCGCGGCTCCATCTACCTACCAGCTCACCGTTCATCCAGACCCACAGTTCTGGCATCACCAGGAGCCTTTGGGGGGAGCCGGCTTCGCGCCTTGGTCGGAAGTTGCAGGCTCGCACTGGGACAACTGCTCGACAGAAGAGGCGGCTTGCTTGTCACGCAGCACCAGTTGCACATCAAGCGCCGCCAGCACCTTGAACAAGTGATCGACGCTCATCGCGCCTGGATTGGCCTCGATATCGGCGACGCGCGACTGGCCCACCCCCAACTTCTGCGCCAGGCGTGCCTGTGTCAGGCCGCGTGCCTTGCGCAGGGCACGCAGGTGCTGCTTGAGCTGCTCCGAAAAGTGAAGGCCGAAATCCATCTTCGCAATTTATATTCTTCAGCAGATATTTGCAATATATCTGCTAAAAACGATTAAAGCAGATTATTTACTATAACAGATAATCGCTCTATATCGCTTACAGCACATAAATTGTTCTGGCCTGGCCAGGGCTCTGGCATAGCGAGGTAGGGGCGGACTGATTCCAAAGCGTGGCTAGCCGTTCGTAAGCGGAGGCCCATCACGCCTGCAAAAGGGCTGGTCAGCAGGATGCACAACAAACTCTACCCCATCGAAGAAAGCCAACTGGACTCTCTTTTCACGGACAACGAGGTCCCAGCTCTGGTAGCGCTCCTACTGGACAGGTTTCCTGCCCGAACAGGTGGACGGACACTTCCTTGCCACGCTGCTCGGCCAGTTCGTGCAACGCCTCCTCGGCCACGGTGAGCATGCCGCCGGTGCCGCAGGAGCCGTCGTAGAGCGAATAGGTGCTGGATTCGATGCGCTCGGCCACGGGCAGGAACAGCAGCTTGGCCATGAGCTGCACCACGTCGCGCGGGGTGAAGTGCTCGCCCGCCTCTTCGTTGTTGTCTTCGTTGAAGCGGCGGATCAGCTCCTCGAATACCGTGCCCATGCCGTGGTTGTCCAGCGCGGGCAGCTTGATGCGGCCATCGGCATCTTTCACCGGCAACGGCGCGAGGTTGACTTCGGGGTCGAGGAAGTCGTCGATCAGGTAGCCCAGGACGTGGGAATCCACCAGCTTCTGAATCTGGTTGCGGAAATTGAACTTGGTGAGGATTTCCTGCACGTTGGGCGAGAAGTCGTCCAGGTACGCAATGAAGTCATCGCGCAGGCGCTGTCCTGCTGCGCTGGCCTTGAGCTTGGTCAGCGTGAATTCCGAGACGTTGTAGAAAGCCTGATCCGCCGCCATGCGTAGCGCGCCGTGCTTCAAGTGTCTTGGCCATAGCTCTTGTTCTTTCCTATCGTTTCTTGGGGCTGCTCGGTGCTTGATATCCCGGCGCGAGCTTTGCGTTCTCGACGCCGTACAGCGCCAGCGGATCGCTGAGCCATAGGCGGTACTGTTCTTCCTTGAGGCGATGGTCGGGTGAGCAGTCCACGCTCCAGCGCAGGAGCATGTAGCCCGCGACGGCAGCGCGAACGCGCATCCGGATCGAGCCGTCGGTTATCCCGTAGTCCATCTTGATGATCTCGGGGCGTTCAAGGCGCGGGTGCGGCACGAAGTCCAGCTCGACGATGCGCGTCCACTGGATGTCGTTGTCCGGACGTTCGTTGGCCTGCGGCTCCTCGTCGAGCAGCATTGGCGTTTCGATGCGGGTGACGACGAAGTCGCGGAACTCTCCGCGCTTGCGATCAAAGGCCCGAACATGCCAGCGCAGACCGGTGTCCACCAGCGCGAAGGGCACGATGACCCGCTCGGATTCACCACTGCTCATCGAGTGGTAGCGGATGGCGACGGGCCGCTTGACATGGATCGCCCGGCAGACCGGGGCCAACACGTCCATCCTGGGGTTGGACAGCGCCGTGGGCGACTCGCACGGCAGCAGGGAATGCGCACCCGTGTTCACGCCATCGCCGAAGCCCAGCGCCAGCGCCGACAGCACGCGCTGCGGGGCGTGTTCGAACAGCGGCACGAACGCCTGCCCGATGCGGTAAATCTTGTGGCTGCCGTCAAAGGTGATGTTCTGCGGCACGATTTCGCGGTACAGCGCCAGGTCGCGCGTCGCACCTGCCGGAGCCACACCGAAGCGCTCAATCAGGTCGGGGCGACCGATCTCACCGAAGAAGTAGAGCCGGAAGTCGACGTAGGCCAGCCGCTCGCGTTGGGCGTGGCTCAGGCTTTCGACACGTTGTGGGTGCATGGATTCAGGCTCCTTCCCCGCGACCGGCAATAGCCAGTCCGAATATGGAGTTTCGATTATTCATGACCCGTCATCATAACTCATCAAAGTGATGATATTCTGCACGCATTTCTGGTCTCTGCGCAGACGGGCAGACAGGCGCCCGACAAGGCGTGGCGATGGTCGATATTTCCGCACGAATGGGCGAAAACACGGTCGTCAAGCTGCAATGCAAGCAAGGCTGGATGAGCGTTGATGAAGCCATCCGCGCCGAGGGAGGTGAACCATGACTTTGACTTGGAGCAAGAGCGATCAACCGAAGCATCCGCAGGCGCGCGACATCAAGCGCAACTGCGGGCAATTGCTTGGACGCCTGGATGAACTGCTGCCGTGCCTCTATATCGCGCAATATGGCGCGTCGGCACACGATTTGCGCGAGCGGGAAACGCAAACGACCCAGGGTCTGTTCGCGGTTGGCGCGCGCACGGGTGGCGACCGTCCCGGCGTCGCGCCGCGCGTGGGCTTGCTGCTGCCCTTGAGCCTGTGCCGCGACGAGAAGGCGCGCGCGTCGTTGCTGGAAATCCCGGCTTTGATCGAGAACCATCAGTCCTCGATGTCGGACAGGCGGCGTGCAGTGCAGGCCAAACTGGATGAAGCATTCGGCGGCGATCTGAGGATCGAGGACAAGGAAGGCCTCGACGGTTTCTTCGCGCTGCAGCCCGGCCCCGGTCTTTTCCGCAGGCTGCACGAGTCCTTCGATTACGTCACAGAAGTTCTCGACAACCCGGCAGGTCTCGTTCGTATCACCGGCTCGTCGCGCTTTGACTGGCGCAGCTATGGCGAATTGATGGAGTGGTACCACGGCCTGCGTGGCTCGGATCGCTTTGGCACGTGGTCGGCGCTGACGCCATTTTTCGTCTGCGGCAATACGGGGGCATTGCACTCGTACAGCACCGAGCGTTGGGCGCGTTCTGGCTTGGGCAGGCCCGCCGAGGAACCCGCCAGGTGGTTCGTGCTCCGTCCCGGCCTGGCGGATGCCCAGCTCGGCATCCGGTTGGAAATGGGGGAATACGGCTGGGCGAAGCTGCACCTGACGCTCGACGATGCCACGGCCACGATTCATCTGTCCGAGGTGTTCGACCCATTCCTCGAACTGCTTGCTTGGGGGCGCGAGATCGACGAAGGCGATCTGCCGGTCGAGATGGAAATCGACGAGGAAGGTCAGGAGGCGGTACTGACGGTGCTGCGCACCGATGATCCGCAGCGCGTGCTGTTGCGCGTCACGCGCAAATACGAGAGCACGATATTGCTGGAGGGGGTCGTGGCGCGTGCCACCTTGGCGGCGGCCCTGAAGGCGGAGCTGATTCGCTTCTTCACGGCGGCGTTCGATCCACAGCATTGGGATTTGCGAGGCGACCCCGACGACATCGAAGACGACCATCTCCACATAAAGGACACCGTTCTGAACCATCCGTGGCTCGCCACTGCCGATGGCGCAAACGGACCGAGTAGCCAAGTATCGGAGGCTCCCTGAACCAGAACGCCGCCGTGCTGCCGATGCTGATTTGCATGCTCGCCGCGTGGGCATGGGCTTGGCGCGTCATCGCCACGCGCCGAACAGCGCGCGGGAACAACCGCTTCATCGCTCACCTGGTTGGTGCACTGGCGGGCAGCGGTGCGGCCTTCGGCGCGTTCTGCCTGGGTGGTGCCTTGTTGATGCCGGACAGGGGCGACGGCGCGTCGATAGCAGTTGGAGTGCTCGGCGCGTTGATGCTTGGCACGTATCTCGGGGAGCTGCGCCGCCCAAGCCAGAAGGCGTCGCAAGGTGCCAAGGCTGAACCTGCCGTGCCGACGGCGACGGCCGGAACGAAGACTGGCACCAGCCCGGTGTCGCGCGTGCCGCGCAGGCCCTTCAAGGATTCGCTCCGGACATGGTGGCGGCAGGAAACATGCAGGCAGGAGGAACGCAAGCGCGCCTCGTGGGAAAAGGCGCTGGGCATGCCGTTCGGCGTATTTTTCTCGGAGCGGATGGAGAATCACCTGATACTTTGGGGCGGTGTGCTGTTCCTCATCGGGTGGGCTTGCCTGTTTGCTTTCGTGCCCTCGGCGGAGGACTGGCTGACCCGGCTGGTTGTGAGTTTCATCGTCGCGTGCCTGCTGACTATCGTGTGGGGCGTGTCCTGCATCATGATCGTTCCGGCCATATTGCTGCTCTTGGTGCTGCTGCCATTTGCCTGCGCCAGCATCCTGGCGGAGGCCTGGTGGCGCATCCGCCACAACCAGCCCTACGTCGCGCCACCTATTGTCATCAGCTACAACGATATCTCCCCATCGCCCCCCAACCAGAACACGGGTAACTGGTTGGTGCCGCTGGCCATTGGGCTGTGGATAGGAAGTGCGTGGGGCAAGGACGATTGAGGGGGACTGCATCATGAGTAATGCCGGCAACACACCGTTCGTTCCAGTCCTCACCGTGATGGTGGACTATGGCAATGCGCCGTTCTTGTGGTTGGTCGACCACCCTGACCAGGGCGGCGTCGGGCCGAACCTGTGCAACGGCTCGTTTTGGGATGATTCCTTCCCGGTGTCCGAAGGGCTTTGGCGCAAATTCGCCAACTGGGCCATCGAGTTCGACCGCACGGCGTTCTACTCCGACAACTTCAACGCCAACGATTGGAGTTGGCCCGCCTTCCACGCACGCGGGCTGCAATTGTCCCGCTGGCTGAAGGAGGAAGTCGGTGCGGCGTATCGCGTGGTGTACGACAAGCCTTGTGAAGACCCGAATCACCGCATCGACGAACGCAGGGAAATCCTCGCCGATGGCACTCTGCAGCCGCTGCCGCCGTTCCGCAGTCCGCTCCCCGAACCGCTTCGCTTTTGTGAACGCATTGTCTCCGGTGGACAGACGGGGGCTGATCGTGGCGCGCTGGATTTCGCCATCCAGAATGGCTATCTGCACGGCGGCTGGGCACCGCATGGGCGCGAAGCCGAGGATGGCCGCACCCCGCTGAAATACCAACTCAACGAACTGGCCGATGGCGGTTACCGCCAGCGCACGCGCCGCAACGTGGAGGACAGCGACGGCACGCTGATCGTCAATCTCGGTGAACTGGACGACGGGACGCTGGCGACCCGAACCTTTGCAGAGCAGATGGGGAAACCATACCTGGTCGTGCAACTCGACACCTGGGGCACGGTGGATACCTCAGCCAGCGTACTTGCGTGGCTGCGCGAGCACGCCATCAAGACGCTGAACGTTGCAGGCCCGCGCGAGAGCAAGCGACCGAGTATTCACCGGCTGACAGAGGAATTGCTGCAAGCCGTCGATGCCGCTCTTCGCCGCTTGCCGACAGGTATCGAGCCGCCATCAGACACGGCATATACAAGGACAGACTGATGTTCCAACAACTACCCTCCGTCCGAAAATTGGCCCGCATGAACCGCCGCCAGCACAAGAAGCTACGCGTGGGCGGGTTTCAGGAATTGGTATTCGAGGTTCGCATCCGGTTCCATCAGCCGATGGAGGAGACAAGGCTCGGCATCTTCCTCGATGATTTCATTGAACTGATTGAGTCCCGCCGCCTCGTCGTGGGTGGTCTTGGCGGTTCTTTGCCGCTGCTGGCAACGGATGGCATCGTTTCTACATTGAAGCGGTGATCGCCCACCGAGGAGGATCGCCAGGCCGTGCTGGATTGGGTGCGGCAGCGGCTTGAGGTGGCTGACGCAGCGGTCGGGGAGCTTGTCGATGGCTGGTACGGCTGGGATGATGCGCCATGAGCAGAAGCTATCGAAAAACCCCGATTTTTGGTCACACTACGGCACACTCGGAAGCCGATAACAAACGGTTGTGGCACAAACGGCGGCGCTCACACCAGCGCGATCAGTTGACTACTGGCTGTCATGGTTCCTTGGCACGCTCAGGCGCGCCATCAACAGCGCGCAGACCACACTGGATACCGTGCTGGTCAAAGCGCGCTTCTGGCAACGCTGGGCAGGCACACCGCTGAACGAGCGGCAGGTGAAACTGCTGAACCACCTGCTCGATAGCTTCGAGGGCAAGCTCACCAGCAGCAAGTGGGCTGCCATCACCAAGTGCTCGCCTGACACCGCGCTGCGCGACATCAACTGTTCTCAGTTGGGTGTTTTCATTTCTACTTCCCGCAAACTGGGCTTCCCCCGGTTTTTCGTCTGCCAAAGAGCGGGGTTCATGCTGCGCGTCGCGCGACAGGCAGGACTGAACGTGGCGCACGTGCGCCTGCGGAAGGCGCCCCAATTTGCGGCACCCCACTCCGTCCATGCACCGCGCTCGGGCGTGTCACCGGCCGCGTCCCTGCGTGAATCCCGCCAAGCTCTTGTATTCATTGCGCTGTGTGCTTCTGGCACAGAGCCTGCTGACGGACAGGGCAAGGAGCCATCATGTCTGTCGTGTCATCCGTCTGCTGTTATTGCGGCACCGGCTGCGGGGTGCTGATCGAGGCCGAGGCCGGAACCATCACCGGCGTGCGCGGCGACCCTGCGCACCCGGCCAACCGCGGCAAGTTGTGCACCAAGGGCGCGACGCTGCATCTGGCGGCGCAGGCGTCGGGGCGCGCACGGCATCCCGAATTGCGCGCCGACAAGCACTCACCGCGCCAAAGGGTGAACTGGGACGCGGCGCTCGATCATGTCGCCAACAAGTTCCGCAGCGTCATCCACGAGCACGGCCCCGACGCCGTCGCCTTCTATATTTCCGGCCAGCTCACCACCGAGGCCTACTACGTCTTCAACAAGCTCGCCAAGGGCCTGATCGGCACCAACAACGTCGACACCAACTCGCGCCTGTGCATGTCGTCCGCGGTCGCCGGCTACAAGGCGACGCTCGGCGCCGATTCGCCGCCGGGCTGTTACGACGACATCGAGGCGGCCGGGACGATTTTCCTCGCCGGCTCGAACACGGCGTATGCGCACCCGATCCTGTTCCGCCGCATCGAGGCGGCACGCCATACCAGGCCCGATCTCAGGCTGATCGTGGTCGATCCGCGCCGCACCGACACCGCCGCCGAGGCCGATCTGCATCTCGCCATCCTGCCCGGCACCGATGTCGCACTGTTCCACGCCATGTTGAACATCATGCTGTGGGAGGAACTGATCGACCGCGACCATATCGCCGCGCACACCGAGGGCTGGAGCGCATTGCGCGAAACCGTGCGCGACTACACGCCGGAGAAGACCGCGTCGATCTGCGGCGTGGCGGCACGCGACATCGTGCAGGCGGCGCGCTGGTTCGCCGCCGGGCCGACGCTGTCGCTGTATTGCCAGGGCCTGAATCAATCCAGCTGCGGCGTCGACAAGAACGCCGCGCTGATCAACCTGCACCTGGCTACGGGACAGATCGGCAAGCCCGGCGCGGCGCCGCTGTCGCTCACCGGCCAGCCCAACGCGATGGGCGGGCGCGAGGTGGGCGGGATGGCGAATCTGCTGTCTGCGCACCGTGATCTGAGCAATCCCGGGCACCGCGCCGAAGTCGCACGGCTGTGGGGCGTGGCGGACGTGCCGTCCACACCGGGCAAAACCGCGCTGGAAATGTTCGAGGCGCTTGGGCGCGGCGAAATCAAGGCGCTCTGGATCGCCTGCACCAACCCGGCGCAGTCGCTGCCCAACCAGAACCGGGTGCACGAAGCGCTGCAGGCGGCTGAATACGTGGTGCTGCAGGAAGCGTTTGCCGACACCGAAACCGCAGCGTTTGCCGACGTGCTGCTGCCGGCCGCCGCCTGGGGCGAGACCGATGGCACGATGACCAACTCCGAGCGCCGTATCGCGCGCGTGCGCGCCGCCGTGCCGCCGCCCGGCGAGGCGCGCGCCGACTGGGCGATCGTGTGCGATTTTGCGCGGCGCCTCGAACCGGAAACCGGCGCGCGGCTGTTTCCCTACGCCCGCGCCGAGGACGTGTTCAACGAGCACCGTGAAACCACGCGCGGACGCGACCTCGATATCGGCGGCCTGTCGTATGCGCTGCTCGATGCCGGCCCGCAGCAATGGCCGTTTCCCGCGGGCGCGGCGGCGGGCCGCGCCCGCCTGTACGCCGACGGGATCTATCCGGCCGCGAACGGCCGCGCGCGTTTCCACGCCGTGCCGTACAAACCGGTGGCCGAGCCGATCGACGCGCGCTATCCGCTGCACCTCAATACCGGCCGTCTGCGTGATCAGTGGCACGCGATGAGCCGCAGCGGCCGCGTGGCGCGGCTGTTCGCCCATGCCGACCAGCCGCTGCTGGCGATGAACCCACGTGATCTCGAATTGCGGCGGCTGCAGGCGGGCGACCTGGTGCGCGTGAAAAGCCGGCGCGGCGAAGTGGTGGTCGCGGTCGAGGCCAGCGCCAGCGTGCGCCCCGGACAGTGCTTCCTGCCGATGCACTGGGGCGCGCGCTTCATGGGCGGGTTGGGCGTCAACGCGCTCACCCTGCCGCTGTTCGACGCGGTCTCGAAGCAGCCCGAACTCAAGCATGCCGCGGTGCAGGTGAGCCGGGCCGAGCTGCCCTGGCGCATGGCTGCGCTGGCGACGGGTGACGGAGCGAGCCTGCTCGACGCGGTGCAACCGCTGCTGCGTGCCTGCGAATACGCCGCCGCCGGGCTGGCGGGGCGCAACCGCGACGTGCTGACGCTGCGCCTGGCGCACACGCAGCCGCTGCCGGAAGCCCTGCTGGCGGCGCTCGACGCCGCGCTGGGACTGGACGATCCTCTCGCGGTGATGTGTTACCGGGACAGCCCGCGCAGCATTTCCAAGCATGTCCGGATCACGGCGGGCAGGGTCGTCGCCGCGCGGCTCACCGGCGAGACCGCCGCGTTCGACTGGCTGCGTGATGCCGTCGTCGACGGCGAGGACGCGGCCCCGCTGCGCGCCTGGATGCTGGCCCCGGTGACGCGGCCGCCGACGGGTGGCGCCGGACGCGGCCGCATCGTCTGCAACTGCCTGAATGTGGCGGAGCCCGACATCGTCGCGGCGATCGCGGCAGGCGCCGGTCTCGCCGCGCTGCAGACACGTCTGCAATGCGGCACCGAATGCGGTTCGTGCGTGCCCGAACTGAAACGGCTGCTGGCCGGCGAGCGGGCGGCGGTTTCGGTGCGCGGGGCGCCATTCGGCACCGGGGTGGTGCGCGGGGTGTGAGCAGATGCGTGCCAGACGCTTCCGGAACCCTTTGCAAACAAGGCGCTTGCCGAGCGCCGACGCCGTGGCACGGCGATTGCTGAATGCGTGATGAGTGCGACGGCAGACAGCGCGGATGCCGCGACGCCTCCCGGTCATCGTTTTGAGTCTTCATGTTTGGAGTGACGAGATGGATATGAGTACGCCGCTGGGGCGCGGTCCCAGGATGAAGCTGGTCATGGTCGGCAACGGCATGGCCGGGGTGCGCACGCTGGAAGAATTGCTGAAGCTGGCGCCCGACCTCTACGACATCACCGTGTTCGGCGCCGAGCCGCACCCCCACTACAACCGCATCCTGCTGTCGCCGGTGCTCGCGGGCGAGCAGACGGTCGCCGACATCGTGCTGAATCCGCTCGACTGGTACAAGGAAAACGGCATCGCGCTGCACCTCGGCAAGAAAGTGGTGAAGATCGACCGCACCGCACGCGTGGTCGAAACCGGCGACGGCACCCGCGCCGGTTACGACCGCCTGCTGCTCGCCACCGGTTCCGAACCCTTCATCCTGCCGGTGTCCGGCGCCGGCCTCGAAGGCGTGATCGGCTTCCGCGACATCGCCGACGTCGACGCGATGATCCGCGCGTCCAGCGCCTATAAACATGCGATCGTCATCGGCGGCGGCCTGCTGGGGCTGGAAGCCGCCAACGGCCTGATGAAGCGCGGCATGGATGTGTCGGTGGTGCACCTCGGGCCGTGGCTGATGGAACGCCAGCTCGACGAGCCCGCCGCGCGGTTGCTGCAGCAATCGCTGGAAGCCAGGGGCATGCGCTTCCTGTTGCAGAAGCAGACCGGCGAACTCGTCGCCGGCCCGGGCGGCCGCGTCGCGGCGATCCGTTTCAAGGACGGCAGCGAGGCGCCCGCCGATCTGGTGGTGATGGCCGTCGGCATCCGCCCCAACACCACACTCGCCGAATCCGCCGGTCTCCACTGCAACCGCGGCATCGTCGTCAGCGACACCTTGCAGACCGTGACCGATCCGCGCATTTATTCGATTGGCGAGTGCGCCGCGCATCGCGGCATCGCCTACGGCCTCGTCGCGCCGCTGTTCGAGCAGGCCAGGGTGGCGGCCAACCATCTGGCGCAGTACGGCATCGGCCGCTATGAGGGCTCGGTGACCTCGACCAGGCTCAAGGTCACCGGCATCGATCTCTTCTCGGCCGGCGATTTCCTCGGCGGCGAGGGCACCGAAACCCTGCTCTATTCCGATCCCATCGGCGGCGTCTACAAAAAGCTCGTCATCAAGGACGACAAACTGGTCGGCGGCGTGATGGTCGGCGACACCGTCGACGGCGCCTGGTATTTCGCGCTGCTGCGCGACGGCAAGGACGTGTCCGGATTACGCGATCATTTGATGTTCGGCCAGGACCACTGCGGCAATCTCGGTCATCAGGGACACCACCGCGCCGCAGGCATGACCGACGACATGGAGGTGTGCGGCTGCAATGGCGTGTGCAAGGGCGACATCGTCAAGGCCATCCGCGAGAAAGGCCTGTTCACGCTGGAAGATGTGAGGAAGCACACCAAGGCGTCATCGTCGTGCGGTTCGTGCACCGGGCTGGTCGAGCAGATCCTCGCCTTCACCGCCGGCGGCGACTACTCGGCCGCGCCGAAGAAAAAGAGCGTGTGCGGCTGCACCGACTACACTCACGAGGACGTGCGTGCGGCGATCCGCAACAACAAGCTGCTGACAATTCCGCAGGTGATGACCTTCATGGAATGGCGTACGCCCGACGGCTGCGCGAGCTGCCGGCCCGCGCTCAACTACTACCTGCTCTCGACCTGGCCGGGTGAGGCCGAGGACGATCCGCAGTCGCGCTTCATCAACGAGCGGGCGCACGCGAACATTCAGAAGGACGGCAGCTACTCGGTGATCCCGCGTATGTGGGGCGGGATCACCACGCCGGCCGAGCTGCGCCGCATCGCCGAGGTCGCCGAGAAATACGCCATCCCCACGGTCAAGGTCACCGGCGGCCAGCGCATCGACCTGCTGGGCGTGAAGAAGGCAGACCTGCCGAAGGTATGGGCCGACCTCGACATGCCGTCCGGCCACGCCTACGGAAAAGCCTTGCGCACGGTGAAAACCTGCGTCGGTTCCGAGTGGTGCCGCTTCGGCACCCAGGATTCGACGCAGATGGGCATCGACCTCGAAAAAGTCTTCTTCAAGATGTGGGCGCCGCACAAGGTCAAGCTCGCGGTATCGGGCTGCCCAAGGAACTGCGCCGAAGTCGCGATCAAGGACGTCGGCATCATCGGCGTCGATTCCGGCTGGGAAATCTACGTCGGCGGCAACGGCGGCATCAAGA
>ERZ778024.1250-NODE-1250-length-31998-cov-64.914567_pt1 | contig 31998 bp, 20 predicted proteins | sample MGYA00375754_ERZ778024 | MGnify/ENA primary metagenome ERZ778024 (study PRJEB29350, sample SAMN05389827) | bioreactor metagenome | isolation source: Thiocyanate bioreactor | place: South Africa: University of Cape Town | collected 2014-02-18 ...
TATGAATATGATTATTTTTTTCTAGCTATCGTTCTACTCTTATTGCATTGCATCGTACTCATAGACGTTGTTACTGCTTCAACTGGTATTCTTTGAACTGATAAGTTTCAATGCTGGGATTATGTACATCTTGGAGGGATAACTTATTAAAGCAACTAAAGAAGAGCATTTAACATCCTACAAATGAGTGAACAAATAGTCTTGCTACATTAGTTCTCGAAGCAGAATTCTTTTCTTCAACAGATATAGTCTTAAGGGTTTCACGTCTACTATTTAAGAAATTGTGATTCTGATAGACATATGCTGTGGAATATTACGCCTATATCATTGGCTCATTCAATTTGGTTTAGGAAAATATGCGGCATATCAGTCGAAATCCAAGTGCTGAATTTGTTTGAATGATGCCATCGATGTTTCGATCACACTCTGCCGAAATCATGAAAGATACCTCGTGTACAATGGATCACCAGAAGAAAAGACGAGGAGAATATTATCAACTATCAAGCAGCAACTAACGCTGCTTACTCTGTTGAGTTGAACCTCTAATATCTAAGAATTTTCTCAAAAGCTTCAGCTGTCTGATGAGTGAATATGATAATTACTTGCAAGACTTTTCCAACTTCGCTGTTTTATCAACATTGATTCAAATTAAATAAAAAATAAGTCAGTTGCACATCTCGAGTAAAACAAGTTCAAAACCCTCTAAATACTATTTTCTCTTGGTTTTCATTGTTAGTCGATCATTTCGTCGTAAATTTCTTTTTTTCACCAACGCCTTCTTCATTTTCATTCAATGAATTGGTGTAATCAAGATCAACTTGTTGTATGCTTATGTAACGTGGAAAATACGAAGAGTTGTCCCCAATAGCCATTAGAAGCTTCGCCTATCCGCGCAGCGAACAAACGAAGTCTTTCCAATCGAGCCATCAGGATCCTCAAATTCTTTAGTCACGAGAGAAATCAACCACCAACACAATCGGCGGGAGAGGTGTGTTAAACTTTTCATAACCAATCAAAAATCAAAAATAATATGAACCTTTGGCTCTATTTTGTTTGTACCAAAAGTTGTCTCATCGAAATCTACTGTAGTTCAGAAATCGTTTGCCATGCAGATGCTGAATATTCTATCTACTGTAGTACACGGTTGCTAAAAATGTTTTGCCAGGGGGGAACAGCCCTAACGACTAGTGATAGGAACAATGAATTTTCTACCAAAAGAAAGCCCGTCAAAAACGGGATTGAGAGCTCTATTTTGAATGTCTTTAAGTGAGAGATCCACTATAGAACTAAGGAAGTTTCAGAATTTTGAGAGTTGCGATCGTGTGGACTTTGCAATGGAAAGTAATATATCTGTAAAGAAAAAATATATTATCGTAAAATTGATGGGCAATTTACCCAATAACTTGAAAAGACATTGGTTGAATGTCCAAGACAATGATTCTTCCATTCCTTTATCATTTATTTTCGTTATCTCTCGTTAGCACGTGCGAACAATATTTTATCTGAGACCAGACATGATCGGCATCGTGAACAAACATTGAAAAACCACATACGTCATGTCTTAGAAAATATGGAAACAAATACCGAACTCTTTGAAAATCTCTTATGCTCATATCCGTCTCGATTACAGGCCATCAGAAAAGCTAACAGACGGAATACAGTTTATTGATAAGTTGCTAGAGATTTTCTAAAAATAAACATTTGTTTGATCTATCCATCGTTCTTAAACGGCTTTTCCTCAGAATTTTATCTTCTGAATAACGTTTTATTAGTCGCAATTCCTCAAATGTTTTGAAACTTCCTTAGTTCTATAGTGGGTCTCTCGCTTAAAGACATTCAAAATAGAGCTCTCAATCCCGTTTTTGACGGGCTTTCTTTTGGTAGAAAATTCATTGTTCCTATCACTAGTCGTTAGGGCTGTACCCCCCTGGCAAAACATTTTTGGCAACCGTGTACATTTGAAGGTCTGGTTGCTTTATTATTCCTTGTAATATTAGTAAGGCAATAAAAACATGAATTTCTTCAATATTTGTTGGTTCCCATTTGTTTATACGTGTATATCTCCGACGAGGATTAGAATGATTACATTTGTTTTCAGCATAACGATTTGTTTCATATACAATTAGTCCAGCCAAATTTCTAGGAAAAATATAAGTCCAAAATGCGATAGGAGTTTGAGCCCCTTCGACTGGAATTTCACGACTACTAACAAATGGAAATGGATCTCTGTTTATTGTTGGGCTCTATGTCCATTCAGTAAGATCAATTTCATCGTCAGTAACAGATGAACATGAACTAGACGTTAACAAACTATCGTCACTGTCACTTTGATGTTGTTGTAAAACGTTAAGTGAGCAATCAAGAATAAATGCAAATGAAAATAAAATAATACTTTTTTTAGAATCACACAAATATATCATAATCATTATAACTGTTACATGTATATACGTCGGTATAACTATGTAAAGAGAGAAAAAGAAAGAGAATATTACGTAATATCTTTCTCCAACCTTCTAGAATTTTCGATAACTTTCTTAGAACAATAGTCGATACAATGCATACAAAGAAAATTCAATTTAAAGAATTGTCGTCTTCATTTTTTTCATAAAATTTGGTTTGACGAGTATACTCGTCAATAACAGTGAAGGGGTTAAAGACGCGACGTAATACTATATATTCCTATAATAAAATATTCAATATTTACTTTTTTTATAAAATTTTAAACGTCGTGACAAGAAATTTTAGTACACTCTAAGTATATAACGAAAAAACATAGAAAAATAGAAGTCAAACCGTTCGAGTAATTCCTATTCGTTGTCGTTGTTGGAAAAAATTAGAAAAAGCCTTGAATTTCTTTCGAAGTTCTTGCATGCTTAAACAGCATACAATGGGAAATAAGAATGTTATATTATATAAAAGAAATTTCGCATAAATCATCGATGATAAAAATGTATCGAACGAAATAGCAGAAGCTTGAACAGACCAGATGATGATAACCCATGGTGAATTAAAAACTACATAAATACATGAGACAGATACTAATTGAATGGTCATTTTACGATATTTTCGCCATCGAATAATTTGATTGACACGATTTTTTCGCTTAACTACACGTATAATAAGAACAAAAGAAGATATAGCTATTGTTAAAGTTGGAATTATTTGATTTCCAACTAGATCCCAATTGACAATGAATAGTTTATCAAATAAACATGGACCGTATATCCCTCCTTGAAGAAAACTGTTAAATGAATTATTACATGAAGTACTGTAATAAATGATTGAATAGAAGGTCATATAATAAGTAATGATAATAATGATAGGAAGATAATGAATAAAGATTCGTTTAATTCGACTTGATATCCATTTTTCATGAAAGATTATGATATGTCTTTCAATCGTTGCCCATGAAAATAATCCAATTTGAAGTGAATAAATACTATAATCAAAAAATGCCCAAAACAGATAAAATGTCGATGACATTTGCCAAGGTGTGTCGTACAACGTATTTCGAAGTATCCAAGACACATCTATTAGTTCGTATAATATTCCAATGAATAAAAGAACAATGAAAATATGATTATTTACGGCTCGATAAAGTATTCGATCAGAAAAAAGAAAATAAAGAGTTAAAAATGAACAACTAAGTGACAGAATATCACAACAGAGAAAATACCAAAAACGAATTGTATGGGGGATTGTTGGTAATGAAATAGCAATGACATTGCTACTCGTCGATGTACTATTATAATTTGACATATTTTAAATGAAAACGAAATTGATTCCAATCAGATATTTCTCAAATCTAAAGCAAAAAAAGTGTATTCACAAGTTTAAACATCCGACTAATATACAACTGAACAATGCAAGAATATAATCTGTCTTTATATATTGCAAAAAGAAAATTTGATCCGTTTTTTATTAACAACAAGAATGTATAGAAATGATACGTCAATGGAAAATTAATTCATTTTTTTCTACGAGATTATGCTTTTTGTTTATGACAAGATAATCACACAACAAAACGATGTTTCTTTGTGTTTTTGATAAGAAGGATAGAAGACAGAATACGTCATAATGAACTCTATGATTTCGTAGGATTAGTGCAGTAAACATCAAGGCAAACTCTGTCCTACGACAATGGTAGTATCATATATTCAAAACTTTGTTTTGCTAATTTTTCTTATATCTAGAAATTAGAGACTGACGACATAGCAGAAATTTCATATCATCTCATACCCAAACACTAAACCGAGAATGAGGAACAAATAGAGTAATAATTAGTATATCGATACAATTTGCATTGCCAGTCGTCCTTTTTTCGAATTATAGTCAACCAGATTGGAGTGTTAATCGAACGAATGGTATTCCTACCGTTGATTATGTGTTATTTTCATGGAATGTAAATCAAACTATCAAATCCAATACGTTGGGTGAAGTAGCTGCAATAGTTGCAGTACAAATTTCTGATGATACAGGTGCTGTAATGCCACCGGTGAATGGGCTGATCTATGTCTATCTACGCTCTATAAACCGGATAAGATTTCACAACTACGTGTACTTCCAAAATTTGGTTATGCTTAAGTTTTTTAATAAATAAAAATCAATAAATTCTAATAAATACTTTTTTTCTTTATAACAAAAATAGCATCTAATTAGAAAATGAAAATCATGTATTGGTAGTGAATAAACTGTTTATAATCAATTTGTTTGTTACGGAATAAACAATTCCGCAGAGGTTGATGTTGCAGAAAAGCCAGCAACAACCAATACTCTTCCATCTGTTAATGTGCAAGCTCTTGGCTGCCGCCGTTCGGTACTCATGTTAGCAGTAGTCTTCCAGGTGTTTGTGGATGGATCATACAACTCTGCACTACTCAGAACATCAGCATACCAAGCTCCACCAGCAATTAAAACTTCTCCACTCGCTAATACAGATGCAGTGTGATATATTCGCGGCCTATTCAATGCTACCAGTAGATGACCAATTTCCTGTTGATGGATCATACACTTCAGCATTATACCCAGCCATCAGGACTTTTCCATTTGCTAATGTAGAAGCCGTGTTTTGTTCTTGACCATTACTCATACTGCCAGTAAATGTCCAATTGCCTGTTGATGGATCGTACAATTCAGCGCTATCTATAGGCTCAATAGGATCATGACCATATCCGCCTACAACTAACACTTTCCCATTTAATAATACGGTTGCCGTGTGCCACGTTCGTGCTACATTCATCGTACCCGTAGGCGTCCAAATACCTGTTTCTGGATCATACAATTCAGCACTATCTATAAGAGTACGCATAGCATTAGTTCCACCGGCAATTAATACCTTTCCGTTTTGTAATAATGACGCTATATGTCTATATCGTGCCTCATGTATACTACCAGTCGTTGTCCAATTGCCTGTGGATGAGTCGTACAGTTCAGCAATATGCTGATTTTCACCATCACCACCACCAGTAACTAGCACTTTCCCATTCTTTAATATGGTTAATGTAGGATAATATCGTGCGTAAATCATGCTTGCGCTGTTATCCCATTCTAAAAAACGGATAGAAACATCTACTTTCATGCATAGGGCAAAAGAAAGTCACAAGTAAACATTTGTCATTGGAGATACTGTCATAGTCAGTCTAAAGCTTACTCGACTCGTGGGGAGTAGTCATAGTTGTGCTTGCTGTTGATGTTGTTGATGTCGGTGACGATGCGTCTATAATAAAAGTAAATGAAATGAAAATGATATTTCTCTACCGTTCGATTACTTGAACATCCATTCCAACAAGCACATTTATGTGTCAACTGAAATTTATAGTTATTTATTGGATCTTCACCAAAAGCTTGGAATTCATTATTTCCTTCGGCAGAACATTGTAATAATACAGTGACCTTTTTATCAGCATATGCATAGTTAATTGAAGGAACACCATCTATATCCGTTCCTGCATTCCATGAAGCACTTTCTTGTGTGCCAAGAATAACCGTATATTTTCCTTCGTTGGAAACTAAATGTAACAGTGAATAAATGAAATGAAATATGTGAAATGACTGACTTTGACAAACAGACACACCGATACAACTAGTTCCTTGAGAAAATGATCTACATGGATTGTAACTATATTCTATCATCAATATAAGCAGTTTGTTTCGTATTACAGTTCAACTTCGAAAACTAAATGGACATACTGAAATTTGATGCTGCTCGTGTCGGTTCATCTGAATACGCCGCTTTTTCATCCGTTCGACCGATAAAACTAAAATCAATGACACCTTTTCCAGGATATTCAAATCGACATGGATCACACATGCAAATAGTTGAAAATAATAGAGTTAAAGTAGCAATGAAGATTATTGTTCGAATCATCATCGCTATGATGAAATTTTGCTCTGAAATAAAATGACCTATATAAATAGTAAAGAGAAGTTACTGAGTGTGCTTGATTATTTTCTGCTTTTACATATACATATATATATATATATATATATTCTAACGTTGGCTAAAACACTTTGCATTTTTGTATACTTATCAGCACGACTTTTTCATTCTCTTATTTGTGATTAAACAAAGATTTCTATCTCTTCTACATCGAACTTTGCTATTCTAGTTGAGAATGAAAGGCACTGATAAAGGTGGCAAATAGCTTTTAAGTCGAACATTTCGACGTTTTGATCCATTTAGTTCACTAAAAAATTTTTTGTTATTTTATATGTAGATATGAAAGATTAAATGAATGAGTTTAAAATGCAAATGTTCAAATTATGTATGCATTGTGTTACGGACAAATCTAGAGTGGTACTTTAACTTTAATTAAGGTGGACATTAAAGTCGAATATATGGGTAGACTATTCAATCATCAGTTCTGATTGTGTCATAAAAACTTCATCTCCTATCCTTGAAAAAGTATGCTTTTTGTAAAAACAAAACATCAAAATTAGATAAACAATCTGATTGATTTATAGCTGTATAGAATAGTGTTGAAGCTTTGCCTACTTAATTACCAGTTCTTAATACATTCGAGCCAACTCAGTTTTTGTTAAACTTTTTTCAGATCAATGAATCCCTTTTTACTGACCGATGAATAATGGTTTAAGTTAGTTCTTCGTTCTTTTGTATATTGTACGAAGTATGTATAAGACAAAGACATCGATGCAGAATTCTTGGAAGATCATGGGCTTATCAAGGGTATACGTGTAACTAATCGATACGATTAGCAGACGATCAATATTTCAACGATGGAAATGGGATTAGTACAAATGCCGAAGGTGAAGCATTATTGGAGCTCTAGTCCACTATATGGATCACAGATCATTCAAAATACTATGTCAAGAAAAAGATTTTTATCAGCATAGATGAAAGTATGATACCATGACGTGGCCGACTTTTATTCAAACAATACATACTTGGAAAAGCACACAAATACGGTGTAAAGATGTATAAAACAGCAGGTGTTGGACATCCTCAAACAGTAGTAATGAAACTGTTAGATGGTCTTGATGGATGTTGTCGAACCGTCGTAGCTGATAATTATTTTACCAGTATTTCTCTTGTGGAATATCTGTTGAATCAGGAAGTCAAGTTCTTGAAGAAAACCTTAGTCGTGGAGAAATGTGTAGACTTCAGAACAAAGATAGAATCGAACTAATCAGATGGAAGGACAAAAACGATGTCTTGATGATATCCACAAGACCATCATATTCATCAAGTGTAGTAGATAGTGGAAACTTTCTGTTCGGACTGTGAGACATTTTTTTGACCTGAATGTTATAATAATAAGCATTATACTATGGAGTAAAGAATTCAAATAAAATACAAAAGGCAGCACAGCTGACTCCTTATATTTAATCTCCACCTTTAGAAAAAATCAAAAGAAAATGGTTTTCTACACAGGTTCTCGTTAAAATAAAGCGTGGCCCTTCGGTGGCCCCACATCGGGTCGAATGTGTTAAAGTTTAAGTGCTACGTCAACTCTCTTCTTTTGTTTAGTGATAGTGCATGTGTTCACGCTAAAAAGAACGCTAGTATTTTGAACGTGATTCATCATAAGATGGCCTTCGATTTGGATGCTTGTTGGACGTTTACAGCTACAGGTCATGGTAAAGGTGCTGGTGATGGAATAGGTGCAGTACTGAAGTCCATTGCCAGACGTACTACACTTTTCAAAAACAACAACTTGAATCAGATGAAATAGAAGAAGCAAAGAACAATTATCTGAAAGCTAGAAGTGAAAAACTTCGAACAACAGTTAAGAGAGGCTTTTGCTTCTGTTCCATTATGTCTGCCATAATTTAGGTACAATACAAGGAATTCGAACTATGCATGAATTCAAACCGATTAGCAATTCAATGGTTCAATATAGTTTGACATCTCGTTCAACAAAGATCAGGACATTTACATTGAGATAAGGATTTTGAAAGGTATTTGATAGGGTTTACTATTCGTTGCATTTCCAAATACTCTTTTTAGGTTTCGTATCCTACTGTTATTTTTTTAAAATTTATTACTGTCCACGAAAGTCGACCTCGACTAATAACTGCACTAAAATACATTCAGATGAGCTAAAAACTTAGAAAATATCATTTTAGCTTAAACTTTTCAAGTTTAATAATTACTTTATTAAAGCATTCTCAAAGTTAATCTGCTCTTTCGTTTTCACATGATTTCTTTTGACATAATTCAGAACAAATCAATTTTTGTTATTATTTACATCCATTTTATGACACTGTAGAATATCACATGGCTTTCTTCGTTATCATCGCTGTCTTTTGTATTCTTATCTTTTGACAAACATTTGGAATTTTGCTTAAGCACTTTGCGTATAGTGCACATTATTTTGTATTTTACCTTGAAAGTTCATTTTCATCCTTTATCGGCCATCAAAGACAATCAATCGACGATAAATAACGAGACATTTGTTACCGTGAATCTCGAATTATCTTTCTTATTATCATTTATACAAATCAAAAGCCAAGTTTGCCTTGAATAAATGGTGTCCATAAATGACCTTTCTGCTAAGAAGTAAGGAGAACAACATGAAAATCAATAAATGAATGCAGATAGATTCCTCATACGCGACAGGAGCACTTGAGGATGATTTTTCGTATTGGATCATGCTATTAATTGGCACGGACTTAATCGAATATGGATCACGCACTTTAACCTTTGCCTCATAAAGGCTATATGAAAGACAAAAAATGATCGTCTATTTGTCTTTTTCAGGCGACGAACAATAAACATTGCAACTACATTAATAGTAGTATTCATCACATCTGGTATCATCATTGGTCTTGTCGTCGGATTACGAAAACGTAAGAAAACAGTTACTCAAAATATATGTCAATTCGATGACAAGGAAGTGCATTGTTTTTCATCGATCGATGGTTAGCTGAACACGTTATGAATGTATATCAGTATAGTCCAACTGTATATTCAGTGTCTGTAGCAAACAAATATGTATTTATCAATTTAAAAAGCATAGAACGAGAACACAGTACTAAGGTTACATAACTATTGATAATAGTGATATACTACAACTGTATTGGAAATATCAATCAAGAACTCATTTAAGAGACGGTCCATGACTCGATCGAGCAATTTTACTATAGGGTGTCACATGAAAAAATTTTGACCTATGGTTTTGAGGATACCATTATATAGAGCATGAAAAGTTATGCCTATATCCAAAGTTTTAGCCCTCCAGGACTAACCATTGGGTCAAGACAGGGAAGACAAGAGAAGGGCGTCGGTGGAAATCGAAAAAATCGTGTCTTTTTCCTCGAATCACAGTATCTCAATTTTTTTCACCTTAAAACTTACTGTGAAAAAAATGAGCTATATACCAAAAGATAGAGCAAATTCAGCTCTACAAAACCCACTATGTCAATAATTTTTTTTGAAAATTAAAAAATGTATTTTTAGGTGGTTTTTGAGGGTAAACACTAGAAAAACGTCAAAATTAACCGTCAAATTTGCGTGTTTTCTCGAAAAATCGAACCCTAAAAATTTCGGGCCGAGAATATTTCCATATGGAGATGATAGAGCGGAAAAAACTGCACAAGATCCACTTAAGAAAACTTTAAAAAAACGAGCGCATAGCGTCGTAATTTAGTCCACAAGATCAAACAATACAACGCTTTTATTGTATTTTTCACGCGTTTTTTTCAATTTTTTTCGAAAAAAACCATTTCTTTCGATAAAGATTTTATATTTAACAAAAATAAAGTGATTTTTCACATCTAACGTAAGCGCTCTATCCAAATATAATAGATTTTTTTAACCAAAATCATCACAGACAGATGAATCAGTCTAATCAACTGTATGTATGAAATATTATATGGACAACATTTTCATCGTACATCTTTCGTGAACTAATTAGATATTCACGTTTATTTTCTTGTGAGAAATATTTTTATGCTAGTGCATAATATAAAGAATGATGCTAAGAACCTGAGCTGGGTGTTCATTTATCACTCTGACGTGGGAGTTTTTTCGACCTTCTTGTAAGAGATGGACGATCGTTTTCGAATGATGTCAAAGCTCTTTTCGATGTTGTAGCAACAGAGAGATTTGCTAATTGTGTTAAATCATGTCCATCCGACGATTGTTTCATGTAATTCGAGCGAATATCATCATGTTGAAGTTCGAGATCTATAGCCAGTTGTTCTTCAAATGCTTCACTGGCATCATCTTCTTCGTCATCACTATTGTTCTGTTCGGGTAATGAAACATGTAGATCTTCGTCTGTTGAATCTTTTGTTTGGTGAAGTGTTTGTATGTTCGTTTTTTGTCGAGAGAAAAACGATCGAACCGTGCTTACTTTGACTAACTCGGACAAACTGAAAATGTATTTTCCTGTTTGTGGATTTTTACTGTATTTCATTTCATTCACTACTTGATCAGGCTGCCATCGAATTCCATGCAACTGGCCGTCATCAAACTTTTTTTTAGAAATTGTTTGACTCGTGGCGTAAGTTTCTGAACTTTTCGAGATGCAGGCAATGCCCAACCTTTATCGAGCATTGGTATATGACTAAGATCCTGTTGGCGAAAATCTGTTCGTTCTAATATAAGACGGAGCGTTTCTTGACATTCATTTGCATCAAGTTGAGACTTGTACGTGATCATAGACAAATCAGTTAAACACATTTTTTCTAACTTCTGTTTATGATTTCCGATAGTTACATGATGAAGTAAATTGCCATATCGTCGAAAACGAGCAATACATCCTTCTGAATTGCAATAAAACAGTTTGCTCGTGGATATCGGCTGATAATTGCTAGTGGCTGCAGTTGAAGATACCGATTGGAAAAGATCAGGTCGTGCATTGATATCAGAATTCGTTAGTTGGATATTTTTTGATTGATCATTGACGCACACGAGTGATTGTACTTTCAAGCAGGTGTTCTCATTTGTATTAAAAGTTAGTAATTTACCAATACCTATATTCCATGCACGATAGACTCGAATACCTTTTTGTTCATAAATAAAATTATGTAATTTAGTACAGAGGTAGGACAAGTACAAGTACACAAAGTACAAGTACAAATACTTGTACTTGCGTCCTAGCTCTGGACGACATGTAAATCAACTTTTTTCAATTGAGCTTTGATTCTATTGATTAATTGTTGTTGATTCGTAGCTGTCCAGCCACCACTATACACCTGCTGAGCCAATATTCCCCAAAAGTCTTCTATTGGTCGAGCTTTTGGAACATTTGGTGGATTGGCTTGTTTTGGTACAAATGGTACTTTTTGTTCATTCAACCAATTTATTGTTTGATTGGCATAGTGAGAGCTAGCCAGATCTGGCCAAAAGACATATTTATCATCAATATGATGCTCATTAATAAATTTCATTAATTTTGGCAAACATTTTTTAATATAGACGTTAGAATCAATCGCTGGTCCTTTCGTTGTTCCAATGTATGGTACTGAAATACCTTTGCTGTATAACGCCAACCAGACTAATATTTTAGGTTCGAACTTTTGTTTTGATTTATACTTCACATCTGGTGAAGTGTTTTCTTTATCCGAAGAATAAAATCCAGCATTTCCTGGCATATCAACACCTGAAAATGTAAAATATTTTTCGTCGTCAATAATAAGAAAAATTTTGGAATCTGTTATTTCTCGACGTAATTTTCGACACTTGCTCGGTATTTGTTCCAATTGTTTTTCATTATATTTCGGGGCACGTTGACGTTTATAATATTTTAAACCTAGTTTCTCCAAATTTTCTTGAATACATGTCTTGGATACGTTAAATTTCAAGGCCAACTTTCTTTGGCTGACACCAACACGGTTCTCAGCGGCATTTTTCAAATTTTGTAGCTGCTTCTTGTTCAATTTCGATGGACGACCTGTTCTTGGCTTGTCGTCACACGGTAGACCACTTTTGAAACGTTTAATGATACGATAAATTGTTGTTCGTGGAATACCTTCAACTTGAAGATGTTTTACAACGTCAGATTCTTGCATTCGTCCAAGTAGAGAATAGATACGTCTTCGAACATCAAGTTTTTTTTCTATACAGGAAGACATCGTTGAAATATGTTTTATATATCTAGAAAGACTTTAAGACAGGCTACAAGTCTGTATAAAAATGAGTTCTAATTTCAAGCGTTTAGAGGTTCTTTTTTAGCTAGACATTTTGTGCCAAAACTTTCCGACCACCCGTTATAAAATACATCAAGATTACTATTCGTTATTACAGAGTTATCAGCTGAAAAAATATTTGTACGCACCCTGTATTGCGAAAGCGAACGGCTTTTTGTCCTTTCTTGTTTCTCTATTCAATAAAACAAAGATGAGATAAGATAACTACTTGTGATTCGTAATGGTTCACATTGCGTTCTTTGCATTTGATAAACAACACAAAACGGCACATATCACTATGATGTATACAGGGTGTTTCAAAAGCTCGTGAGGAAAGTAAATTTTTATCCAAGACAATAGAGAACATCTTGAGATTTTTTCGGTCTGCTAAAGTTACTTCAGCTACATATTTGTTATGTAAAAATTATCGATGAATCCTTTCTTTGAGAATATTTCGAAAGAATATTTTCCGATGGATAATGTCTGCTGCAAACGTCACTATTACGCGCATACCAACAACAAAACCAACAGTTGAAGATGAAATAATGGAACACCTGAGTCGTGATGGCGTAGTTATTGTCACTGGGATGTGTATTCAAGAGAACATATAGATCAGGTCAAACAAGACCTTGAATCTAATTTTGCTGCAGATACTGGTGATGTATCAGGTTTCTTTCCTTCGACGACACAGCGTGCAACCGGATTTTTTGGTATATCACGGGCTTGTATCGAGCTGGCTACGCATCCATTACTTCTAAATATCGCCAATCGTCTACTCACATCAACCTGCACTTTCTATCAGGGTTTAGAAAAGATTACTGCTGTTTCGAAACCGGTTATTTCATCGACGGCCGGTTTTCGCGTAAATCCTGGTGGAAAACAACAAGGTCTCCATCGTGATGATACCGATTTTCATGCAAGACCATGCGATTGGCCAGTAATACTAGGTTATGTGATTGCTCTAATTCGTACTCACAAAGACAATGGTGCAACCATAGTTATACCTGGTTCACATCTTTGGCAGGACGAAGATCGGACGTTGTTGGTTGAAGAAGCTGTACCAGCTGAACTAGAGCCTGAAGATGCAACAATCTTTGTCGGAAACCTTTATCATGCCGGAGGCGCGAATATTACACAGGACGAACGACGTGAAACAGCCGGAATATTCATAGCCAATGGTTTCTATGGACAGGCCGAAAATCAGTATCTTATGGTTCCTCCTGAACGATGCAGAGAACTTCAAATGAGTCCAGCAGAATTACGCTTGCTCGGCTACGGAATTTCGAAACCGGCATGCGGATTTGTCAATTATAAAGATCCCATGGAATCAGTTTTTGGTATAATTGATGACGAGACCGTGAGAATGTGATAGAAATACTTCAAAAATTCACTATTTGATTAACAAAATCTAAGTTCTATTTTGAGTATGAACGCATCATCAGTCTTTACTGGAAATTGTGGAGTAAAATCGAAATAAATGTGATTGCTGACAACGGAGACACTGCGCTACCGATCGATTTCCCACAAATGAAAAATATTAGGCGTCGTTGTTCATCATTTTTCTCTCAGTTTTACAGGTGTCTATCAGTGCTTCGTCTACAGTCATCTCATCGATATTGCGATCGAATTCAAAGATGTACAGGTTTCATCCAAGTTATAGTGACTTCTCGATGAGATTTTAAGTAAATATGAAGCGATGAACATTCTCTTCATTCAGAATTTTCTTGTAGTTCGGAGGCAACCTTAACTATCATATACCATTCGATAGAACATTTCAAGAGTTTAATATAAATCTCCTCAAAAACCATGAAAACTCAGATATGATGGCTTTGTGAAAGTAATGGATGTTTAAAGTTACTACCAGCTCTTTTCGTTTTAAATCAAGCGATTAATTCTTAGTGAACCGGTATGCGTATGTAGGATGACGTAGAGTTATAGCAAGTGCATAAATTTGAACTTCTCAACTCTCTTCTCTACGAACATCTTCATAGCTCACAAAATGTTCGGAAATAATCCAACGTGTTAGCTTTTCTGATTTCAAGCGGACCAATCCGACCGATTAACTTTCGATTGATTTAAATATTTGATAAATATCTTTGCTCATCAATGAACAACAGACAATGGATCTACAAGAATTGAAGTTCGTTCCGTTTTACTTTTCTTTTTCAACAATTACTAAGTTAGTGTCGTTAAAAGTAATGCTAAGAGTGTGAATTTTTTTGTTATCCATTATCGTTCTGGTTGTGTGAAACCTTCATGAGTAATAGAAAGCAAAACGACGTAAACTGAAGTTCTTGTCGACCTCTATTTTTGCTTGCTATTCAATTCATCATGCCCACTCATGTTCTATTATCTTCATGTTCTACCTTTAGTTTGTTAGATGTTGAAAAAAACTATGATTTTATTATTTGCTCTCTTTCCTCCAAACGTGCGGCGCAAAGATGTGATCATATATAGATATATATGTAAAGCGTATTCTTCTCAAATTTAGATTCGTTAGAAAGAGATGCGTCTATTGTGTGTGTTAGCTATCTGGTTCGGTCTCTTAACTTATGTGAGCACCGGCTTAATAACTTACGATCAGGTTCGAGGTACACCATACAAGGTTGGTTATGATCATCGAGCAGTGACCATCAATGGTGTTCGAACGATGCTTATATCCGGTGCCATACATTATCCTCGTTCAACACCATCCAAACCTATGCCTTTTGGAATATACACGAACAAAAGCAAGGTGTCCTTGACTTCAGTGGTCGTGCTAATTTGAGTCGTTTTCTTGAAGAAGCTGCAAATGCTGGCCTATTTGTTAATTTCCGTATTGGTCCTTATATATGTGGTGAATGGAACTATGGTGGAATGCCAGCATGGATTAATCAAATACCAGATATGTCTATTCGTTCAAGTAACGATCCATGGAAAACAATTATGCGTCAATTTATGATGAATATTCTTGATTATGTGACACCATATCTTGCTAAAAATGGTGGTCCAATTATTCTTGCTCAGATTGAAAATGAATATGGTACAAGTGATCCAGGATATGTAGATTGGTGTGGTAATTTGGTTACACATGAATTTGCATCTGCAGAGATTTTGTGGATAATGTGCAATGGTCGTGCAGCTAATTCAACGATTGAAACATGCAATTCATGTAATTGTTTGGATGATGGTTGGATTGACCGTCATCGTCAAACAGTGGTCGATCGACCAATGATGTTTACTGAAAATGAAGGAATGTATCAATCATGGGGAAGGGCAATGTCGGTTCGTGAAACATCTGATCTAGCATATTCAGTTGCTGGATGGTTTTCGGGTGGTGGATCTTATCACGCATATTATATGTGGCATGGAGGAAATAACTATGGACACACAGCTGGCTCAGGTATTGCAACAAAGTATGCAGATGATGTGTGTCTTCATTCGGACGGTACACCTAATGAACCTAAATTTACTCATTTGAGTCGTCTTCAACATTTAATTGCTGATCGTGCTGAAATTATGTTAAGTCAAGATGCAAATCGTACAGCATTGCCCTATTGGGATGGAACACAATGGAGCTATGGAACCCAACAATTCGCTTATTCCTATTTACTTTCTGTTCATTTTCTTGTCAATCAAGCACCTATATCATTGGCTGTTCTATTTCGAAATCAAACTATCACTATGTCTCGTCAATCGATTCGTATTTATGATGAAAATATGTTTTTATTGTATGATACCGCAAATTACAGTGATATCAATAGTAATAATACAGAGATTGTTCCTATTGTTTCTGGTTCATTTGAATGGTCCACATGGTCTGAACCGACTCTTTCCAATCTATCAGTTGTAACCTCTCCCACTCCTATGGAACAGTTAACAGTAACAAACGATGAAACTATATATTTGTGGTATCGTCGAAATGTCACATTAAGCCAACCCTCTTCGCGATCGATACTTGAAGTTCAAACACGTAAAGGAAATGCTTTATTAGTTTTCTTGGAGGGAGAATATCTAGGTGAATTCGATGAACATCAAGAAGGTTTGGGTAATGTCGAAGCAACAATTACATTAGATCTTTCGAGTTTTAAACCTAATCAACAGTATTTACTTGAAATTCTTTCGATTTCATTGGGACTTAATAGTAGTGTACCAGCATATAATTTAGAATATAAAGGTATTGTTGGTAAGATATGGCTTGATGGACAACTCTTAATCGATAATCAGACCAGTACAAATTTTTGGCAACATCAAAAAGGTTTAGTTGGAGAAGAATTGGAAATTTATACGGAAGAAGGCTCATCCAAAGTGAATTGGAGTAATGATTCGAGCAAAGATATTGGGAAACCCATCACATGGTTTCAAACAAGATTTGATCTTGATCATCTTGTACGAGAAGATATAAATGCAAATCCAGTTTTATTTGACGCACAAGGTTTGAATCGTGGACATGTATTCATTAATGGAAATAATATTGGTCTCTATTGGTTACTTCAAGGTATTTGCAATGGTAGACCAGTTTGGTGTACACAAAGGGAAACGAATTGTTCAGAACCAACTCAACGTTATTATCATATTCCACCGGATTGGCTGATGTCGAAGAATAATCTAATTACTATATTTGAGCATTTGGGAGCACCATCACCGGCATCGAATAGTTGCCAGTTAAAACTACACTTTCTCGTATTTTGTTCCGCAATCTGTTTTATTTGAATAATAGTCATTTCGTTTAATATTCTTAATTCTAAGAAGCAAGTAAGACAACAAATCATAGTTATAAGGTGTTATCCTTTTTGATTTTATGGCATTTGCAGCAAATGAAAAATAAAAATAAGTCATGGTTCATTACGAGCGCTATGCTGTAGATGTGTGTAAAAAATTTCTTTGAGAAAACAGTAATTACACACAATTAATAAATACTAAAAATTAAAAAGGTTTTGAATTGATTCGTTGAATGATGTTTTGAACTTTGATGACAGATGGATGTGTTGATGTAAATGAATGTCGATAGATTTTCAATGCTTTCCGAAAACAATCAAGTGCTGATGACAATTTTTGTCTCTGCTCATGAATAAGATCAATATTGGCTAATGTTGATGCAATATCTGTATGTTGAGAAGGAAGTGATCTTAATTTGATTCGTAATGATCGATTGAGATATTTCAATGCTAAATCATCTTTTCCTAGACATCGATAAACTGTACCAATATTATTATAAGATTGTCCTAAGTCTGGATGATGATTAGGTAAAATTTTCTCTCGAATTTTTGTCGCTTGCTCATACCATTCTAAAGCTTCCGCATAATTCTTCTTATTTTTACAAACAATTCCAATATTATTGAAACAATTAGCAACATGAGAATGTTCATATCCATAGATTTCTTGAAAAATATCCAGAGATTTGTAAAATGAATCCAATGCTCGAGTATAATTTCTATAGATTTCTCCAAGATTGTAATATATAGTTGCAAGCTGTGGATGATTTCTTGATAATGTTTGTTTAGCTATTAGTAATGATTGTCTATGGAATTGTAAACTAGTTTGTAGATCTCCTTTAAGATTCGCAATTGTTCCAAGTGCATGATACGCCCATGATTTCAGTGAATAGAAGCGGGGATGAATTTGTTGAAGATAATATGAATAATAGGTTTGAGCAATATCTAATTTTCCCATATGTTTGAGAACATGACCAAAATGTAGAAGTGTCATTTCTTTCTTTCCTAAATTTTCATTCATATGTCTGAGTAATGAACGTAATTGATGATCATCATCTGAACATAATGTTAAATGGATATTCCAAATTGCATTTGGATCATATTTAATATCAGCAAAAGGTTTCAAATTCGCTAATTGACCATTGGCATCGATTTGAAAGAACACTCGTTCAAGATTATGCGATTGAGTTAACTCAGATTCTCGAGAATATATACGGGCTACTTGATGATTGTGTGATGCAGAAAAAACAGAATTATTGGAAATTAAATCATGTAAATGATTTTGAAGAAGTTTGATTCCATCTTTCGACATCACTTGAGCACGATAAACACGAATCGATTTTGAGGGGTGAGACAAGCAGCCATGACCGTTTTAGTCCTTGCCTAAGGGACTCGTCAAGTAATTTCGAAATCATTCGCTGCAAATTAGTTTATTCGAAACATAATGAAGAGGAATATAAGAATTTGAGCTGCTGAACCTGTATCTAAAATAGGAGCAAATAACATGAATTTCATTCAAAGACAAGTATTTCAACTGTAGAGCAAAACAAAAGTATAATGAAAAGAAATTAAATGAATATTTTTAACGAAAAAGGTTATTTGAGTCTTTTTCTTGAGGGTGAGGGTGAGGGTGAGGGTGATGGATTATTTGCCATAATCTTATATCAATACTGAATGAACATGTGAAATAAATACGAAGTAAAACAAATTCTATATCTAAAATCAACTGTTTATCTATAGACTAACCTGTTACTGTCGTTGTCGTGGATGATGTTTCCTAAAATCTAAAACGAAATGAATTTATTCAACAGAAAACATGCGTTTATATAGTGCTATCTCTGAGAGACTATTTTTCTCTCTTTCTCTCTTTTTTTCTCTGGTCAGTTCGTTAACATAGATTCTCTGGTATATATTCTCTCATGTTCGAATTCTCTCGCTTTTTCTGTAATTCACTCTCCCATCTATGGTTAATTCGTTATGAGAGATCCTGTACTATTTTTCAAATATTTTGTTTTAAATTTCTCTCTTTCTCCGATAGATTTTTTCCCACTCTACCTTTTTGATAGATTTCTTTCCATTTTCTCTTTTTCCATGAAAGGAGCAACTTTTGTTTCTTGTCAACTATTCTAGTGACAAACTATTTGTTTCGTGTTCATACGCTCAGCTGACCCTTCGGATCATGCTTCGCTTTGCTTTTTCTCTCATCATTCAACCATTTGATCGAAACATCCTCTCATCCTCTGGAGGATGTGTGTCGACTTATAATAAACAATGTTACCAAATGGTCTGAAGAAGATGTTGCATAGAATGGTGGAATGATGAGAGAAAAAGTAGAGCGAAGCATGAACCGGAGTGTCAGCTGAGCGTATACAAGGAAGAATGAAATCGTTCATGAATAGTCATGCTATTATCATTTCGAAGATTGCCGAATGTCAAGAGAATACACCTCTTATGAATGAATATCACCCTTTTGAACATTTCTACGATAATATATGTAGGTATATTGTCTTTATCTCATCTTATGTTTTGTTGAGTGTCGTTTGACTCTTATATAAATATGTATGCGTGCATGTATGTAGTCTGAAATTGTTATGAGATGGAATCACTAATTATATGTATATACAATGTAGAATTTACTTCCGAACTTACCTGATGATGTCCCTTATGCAAGGTCGAAACGATCGTCGTAAGTATAGCTTGGAAATCTTTGTCTTTATACTCACCCTCAACTTCCAGCTTCTATGAGAAGGATTGGAGTCGAAATCTGGATCGTGGTAGTCTGTTCTAACCTCACCCTCAAGATACCATTCTTCGTAAAACTGATAAATCCAAAGTATTTCATCTGGAAACAACTGAACATTATCAAAAAAGATCTGATGAATATATGGCCAAAACAAAAGCATATAATTGTCTTGGTGCCCATGATCCATTACCAGATTTAATAAGACGTATCAATAAATATCTATTAGATATTAGATCTACGTCTTATTAAATGGATTACACAAAGACAATATGAGCAACTTTGCATAAGTCAAACAGATGAAGTTAAATTAGCTCATTTGTACTACTTACCAAAGGCTCATAAACCTGGAACTCCTCTTCGACCGATTATATCCGGCTTGAAACATCCGACAATAAAGATCTCCAAATTCTTGGACAATCTCTTAAGACCACTCTTCGATAAAATGGCTATCGAAACAACTATCACGTGTAGTATTGAATTAGCCAAACGATTGAAATACTGGTCAAATATTCATATGCGTCCAAATACTTTATTGTGTACAATTGATGTAGCCGATCTATATACAATGATTCCACAAGTCGAAGGAGTGTTATCACTTAAGAAAATGTTTGATTATTTACATATTAAACAAATTAACGGCTTGAAACTTGAAGTTATTCTTCGTCTAGCTAGATTTGTTATGGTAAATAATTATTTCTCATACGATGGCCAATTTTATCATCAAGTTCGAGGAGGTGCTATGGGCTCACCATTAACTTTAACCATTGCAAATTGTTATATGTTCTTCTTTGAACAAAATATCAGAAGACAAATTACCAATGGCTATGGCTTATACCTTCGATACATCGATGATATCTTCATTACTATCATTTGGCCAAGAAGACATTTTCTTCAACAACTCGACCAATGGAATAACTTTGATCAAAACATTAAATTATCAGCCAAAATTTCATTGGAAGCTGATTTTCTGGATTTACATATGGAAAATAGAGATGGTGAATTATTTACATCAGTTTATCATAAACCATCCTATGAACCATATTACTTGCCACTTAATAGTATCCATCCATTGCATATGAAGAAAAACATACCTTTTGCTATGCTTCTTCGTGCACTTCGATACTGTTCTTCATTTGAAACATATCTAAATGAACGTGCCGAATTAAGAATGGCCCTACTATTAAACAAATATCCAGGCAAATTTATTGATCAACAATTTAATCGTGTCTTCTTAAAACTTGGCATCAATGAACCTCTTGATATAAACAACTACAAATTATATCATCAAAAAGTTCTTGATAGTAATATACAAGTAAAAGTTTCAGTTAATCATCATAGAACTATGTTTGTCCATTTCACGTACTGTTCAAATATGAAAACGTTTCCAGCTAAGTTTCATCAGCTATGGCAAAAATACTTTCTGGAATCGCCAATAAATGACATTACTCCTGTTCTTGGTACGCGCAATGTTCAAAATTTACAGCAGCATCTCGTACATACAAGAAAACAGGCAAAACAATAAATATCATATCAATAGCAACGTGATTAGGCAAATTCGTTTACTCTTTTCAAAAAACTGTGCTTCTATTCTTTTTCTATTTTTTCTTTGTGCAGAGCCCTGATGAGTGTGTTAAGTTTTTTAAATAAATAAACACGAAACGCGTCGGCGAATCAATAATCTGCACTTATTATTCTTTTAATTAGAAGCACACTAAGATCTAGTGTTAAATTGTTAAATCATTACTGACAAAACAATTCGATTGCTGAAAAGCAAAAGTTGAGAATAGCAAATTAATTTGTATTCGTATTGGCACCCTCACCCTCAATCTCGAACTAATCCATCAACCAACAGGAAGTGAAAAAAGGCAACAACAGGAACAACAGCAACAGCAACTTCTATTGAACAAACGCGAAATTCGAATACCATTTACGTTCGAAACTGGCCCACTACTGCAAATTCAACGTCAATTAGAACAGTTATGGCAGAAATTCTATAGAAATCAAGGCTCCTCGAAAAATCACATCCATTTAAAAATTCAAACAAGAACAAACAAGTCACTTAGCCAGCTATTGACCACACCAAAGCCATCGAGATCATTATTAAAATGACTTTTTCATACTTTTTCATAATATCATCATTTTCATTTCAATCACTCCCACAAATATACGCCATTCATCATATTCTCAGTTTACTTTTAGATTACATTATCAACTAAACCATTTTAGTAAACTGTTATGAACGCATCTTTACTTTCCAATCTGCGATTATTTATATCATTCAGCAACTATAATCATCTGCATTCTTTATATAAGCCTCACCCTCAACATCCTCAACGCAAATCCATTAGAAAAACAAAATCCATCGTTATCAAAACAGTCAGTGTTGACACAATGTAATGAATCGTTAGAAAGATTGCAATTAGAAGGTATTCATTCTCCACCATTGGATATATATTATTCGCATGCACCTGATCCAACAACACCTATTGAAGAAACGTTAAGTTAAGTGCTATAAATGAATTGTATCAACAGGGCAAATTCAAACGACTTGGCGTTTCAAATTATAAATCGTGGGAAGTAGCTGAAATTTATTATATCTGTAAAATGAATAATTATGTTTTACCTACGGTCTATCAAGGAATGTACAATTTGATTGCTCGTGATGCCGAACTAGAATTAGTTTCTATGCTTATAATCCTTTGGGAGGCGGTTTATTAACAGGTCGTTTTACAGCAGCCGTAGTTGGTGATCTATATAGAGAAAGATATTGGAAAAAATCAATTTTTAAAGCGGTCGATATGATCAAACTAATCTAACATTAGCAGAAGTTGCTTTTCGATGGAGTAATTATTAATCGAAACTGTCCGGTCAGTATGGTGATGCTATTTTAATGGGATCAAGTAAACCTGATTATTTGATAGCCAATACAAAATTCTTGGTGATAGAATCAGGCTATCAACATTGTAAACAAGACGTTGCACGTCATTGGCCAATATTCAAAAAACATTGAACAATTTCAATATTATATAACAAGCAATTTTGAGAATGAGAATGAAATCACTGATTTACATGTATCTGCGTGCTAGTAGTAAATAAAAGCAAAGACTTTTTAATAAATCGAAATAAAAACAAAAAATTCTCGCTAATGTCTTATTTTTCATCTAATGTAATTTGTGTATTCTTTTCACTTTGATTGTAAATTTGTGCAAGTGTCATAGGTTCTTTAATATTGTCAGTACCAAATCCTAACTTATCTGAAAGAATTTTGGAACTTTCTAGATCTAATTTATTAAATTCATAGTTTGCAATTAAACGCCCTTGACGTAATAATGCTGGATCAATTTTTGTTAAGTCACAATTAAATGTTGCAATGATTTGTTGATGCATAGCATCACCTAATAAACCATCTGATCTAAAAGACAAAAAACAACGTTCTTTTCAAAATAATTACTCAGATAATTTAACGTACAAATTAAGTAGATTTGCAACAGCTTGCGATGGTATTGAAGATTCACTTCGATCTTTAATTATATTTTCTGCATCTTCGATAATAAGTATCGAATTTGGATATTGCATCAAAAATGGTAAAAAGTCTGGTGCAGAAATTTCTTTCGCCATATCTGGCGGAATATAAATTAATGTTTTATCTTCAATTTCATGGATCAAATACCGAATATAATGTGTTTTTCCTGTTTCAACAAAAGGAAAATAAGAAAATAAAATGTTTCTATAAAATAATTTACCTGAACCTGGAATGCCATGTAGAAAAACAATTCCTTTTTCTTCTTTTTTATTTAATGCTTCAATGATTTTATTATGTATTGAAACGAATTTTTGTCCATAATGAAGACCAAGATCAGTAATCAATGGTTTTTTAATAGTAATACAACTAAGATAATAACCATTGATATTTTTACAAACCATATGTAAAGTAAAAGATTTTAATGGTTCTATTTCAGTAACTGTCATTTTAGTAATTTTCTGTGCTAAATCTTGAACATATTTACGTTTTCCGGGTAAAAAGTAAATACAGAATCTTGATGTAATTAAGAAAGAATTATCAAATTCATCAGGTTTTAATTTATTTGGATTTGATACATTCGAATTTAAATGGATACTACCCATATCAATCATAACACCATTTCCCAAATCACAACAACGTGAAATAACAGAAAGATCATCGTTTTTATGATTATAAGTTGTCATAATATGATCATTTTCTAAATCATGGTTTAATTCATCACGAAGATAGTCCACTATTGTCGTTGCGTGTAAACGTTCATATCCATTAGAAGCCAAAGATAATAAAACGCATGGAACTGCTTGATATGTCGCAAGAAATAAGTTAATTGATGGCGTACTTTCATAATCATTGGGTGGAGCAAGTGAAAGAATCGCTTGTGCTGGCATGTTTGGAAAAGAACCTACATATTTAGATTCTTTATTTGCTTCGTCAATTATTGATTTCATTTTTGCTGTCGAATATGAGTATAGGAACAAGTGAACCTTTAATCATACAAATAATGTACTGCTCTTTTATAGTATAAAGAAACATGACGTCATTTGTATTGCACAAATGTTATGCAATGATCCAAAGAAGAAGGAAAATGGCTTATAGTGTGACATAATACTATAGCGACTGAATCATTGTATAAATACAACAGTGATGTATCATGTATGCAATGCGAATGATTAATAATACACCTACATAGACAATGAATTTTTTTCATATGTTCGCTTGATTTTAAAAATAAAAATAAAAAATTAACTAATCCCAAAACGTTTGCCGGCGAATGTGTTTTAATTAATGTTAGACAATAATATAAACACGTATTTATTCATTCATTGATAGCTAATGCTAAATTGCTGATTAAAATTAATTTCTGGAAATCAATGATACTATTACTGTTTGTGATTTTGCCACTGATCAAACTATGATTCGTGTTGGAGACTTTGATGTGAAAGGTCTATTTACACAACAACCAAAAGTAACTATACTTTTATCATGAAAAGTCGTTATGAACGAATAGAATTCATTTCAACTTTTTCATCATTTTCAAAAGTGATTGTTTCGCGTTCAGGAAAATATTCATTGTAAATAGTTAACAATTATAATAATTTTCACTCAACTTAGGATCAGAACTGCTGAAGACTACTGTTTGATTAGGTAAATGCGGGTAGATCGATTGGGATAGAATTATATTCTATTGAAAATTGTATTTCCGCATACGAACAAAGACTAAATATTGAATTCTATATGACACTATTTGGTTCATTAAGTGCACTTAGTATGAAGTAGTGATCGGTACAATAGATGTTTGTTTCTCATTCTATCTATCTTTAGACACTCTTCTAGAATATACTTTCAACAGAAAGCAATTTCCCATGAAATATAAAAAACATTTAGTTCGTAGATAAAAACCCGAGCTGAATTCAATTGATGATGAGTTTAAACATCTCACTGATGGCAAACAATACTACGATCGCATATGAATTACCAAGATTTTATGTGATTTCAAGTTCTACGCAAAATATTTCCTTATATAGTTTCATTTTGTTATTCGTTGTTGGTTTTACCGGTAATATGATCTGTTCTGTTTGTATTTCTAATTCGATCTATCTTTTAACACGTGTGTACGAACTTATTTATTGTGGTTTCCATATCGAAGATCCAGAGATGTCAATACAAATCGTGCTCGAGTTCTTTGTCGTTTTTGTTATACTATATCCAAATAAATTTGATGTGTATATCACCATGGTTTCTAGTTGCAATATCGATGGATCGTTCAATAGGAATGATGTTTCCTTTCAAAGCCAAAGTCTTGTGCACACCACGTCAAGTCGTCTATGTTACTGTAATAGTTTGTCTATTCTTTTTTTCTCGTTAATGTGCATTATTTGACATCAGGATTTGGAACTGATCAAGGTAGATTTGTCTATTGCTATGCAGATTTTCGATTTCGACGACATCTTAATTTTTACATTTATGTATGGTCTATAATTCTATCAATCTTACAAATCTTTCTATCAATGCATTGTATTTGCTTATGCTCGTGTATGATTACAGATGATAGTGATTCGCTTTTATTTTCTGATCGTGAACGTTCTTTAACAAGTAAAACATACTTGAAATAAATGATCTGTAAATATTATACATGCCGTCGAATATTTGGGAGCTGTAATTTTAATAGTTATCAAAAGACATGTATCCGCTAATTGTAAAACACGACCGAGATAGCTACACATCACAAGGATAAATATGCAATTCATGAAAATGAACACAAATATTACCTGCATATTTCTTATAGCTTTATTAAGCGCATTTATTCCATAATTTCCTATTCGATTCTTATCAATGTACAATTCTTTTAGTGTCTACAGGTAAAAACAAAACTAACAACAATAAATAGATGACAAAACGTTATACAAATAGTGTTTTGTTGTAATGCTTTACTAATAGCTTGTGCGCCAACATTTCCCAGTCGATTTTTACGGAGAGTCAAAGTTTTTAGTGTCTATACAAATTTATAATAAGAACTATACGATTAAAAATAGTCAAGATATAATTCAAATTACAGTGCTATGTTGCAATCCATTACTCAAAGCTTGTGCTGAATCTTCACTGATTAGATTTTCACTAATATATAATGATGTCAATGTCTACATGTGTAAAGAAAAAACCAAATTTTACGAATCATCACAGTATATGTTAATACTTACGATGTTATTTCGTAACGCTGAATCTACAGTTTGCATCTTTATATCTTTGATTTTCTCATTAGAAATATATAAATCCTTGTGTTTCTAGTCATATATATAGAGAAAAAAAATAATTATTTCGCTTTGTTTCGTTATTTACTTGATATCAATCATAAGTATCGACGATAGTGTTAAAACGAGAGCATACATTTCGCATTGAACAAATAATATCCAATTTCTCGAGATGGTCTAATATTCGATAGACCATGTAGACAGGAATTGATACAAACGTTGAATTAATTTTTTTTGTGATATTGTTGACTTTTTAAAAATTATGTACGACGCACTTTATATAAGACATGGAGATGTCATATTTTGGGTTTTTGTTTTATCTATATGGGGAAATGAATGAATCATCACACATTTTATGTTGACGAATAAATTAAAAGTGTGGTTTCATTTAAAAGAACAAACATAAAAAATATACGTAACATTTATTTTTCCCTTTTATTATTAGAAATAAATATAAAATACATTAAAATGACGAACAGATTTCATCACTGGTGGAAACCAACTAAAAATGAACAACATTGCTCGATATGCAAACTTAAACAAAATGTATGTCTACCATTATTTACAACTTTCTCTTAATGCAATTGTTCTGAAGTATACATACATTTTCCAACAAAAAATGAATTTGAAAACGGTGATGACTATATAAATACATATTTGTTAGAACACAGAAAAATAGCGCAATAAATGGTTCTTGGTATACAACTTCGACAAGATAGATTTTTTTATTCAACATCTGTTGTGTTCGAAAATCAGTTTCGTCCAAGTAATAACAGTTATGTAAATATGATTACGATACAATGCAAAAACTGATGTCACTGATCCGCCGTGCTACCTATAAAATATATAATCATACTTCGACATCAAAAGTAGGCCTGTGACAGTTCCAGTTTAGTTAAAAAAACTATAGCTATAAATAGGTTGAAGTTCAAGTTTAAAAGAACTATCTTACATCATTATCGAATTAGTTAACCATTAATTCAACACAACATTAGGAAATTAATTTGTGGCCAAATGTAATTTAATCAAATACTATGCTAGCTGAGATAGTTTTACTTCTCTGCTACTATGGCTAACTGTATTGATGAAACGAACAAATAATAGAAAAGGTAAGATAACATAGTTTTACTTAAAGTTAATCAGCAAAGCGTTACCAATAAAAAAGAACAAAAGCTAGTTTCAATAAAATTTAAAATCTTCTTTAAAGAAAACAATATAAGTAATCATCCACTTCAATATTCCAGCTTATCCTTAAGGAACATACAATATTTAAGATTCTTCGATGTTAAAGATAATCGATTCTTGCGTAACACATGGTTAGATACTGAAAAGCACTTTCACTTAGTACGCTTGTTGCACATATTACCAAATATTTCTTTGCTTGTAGAGCTAACATAGGCATGGTCGTTTCGTGCTTTTGCCAAAAAATGGAGAAATCTTCGTCGATTTTAGGCAAAGATGCCATTCGTTCGAGTTCTTGTTGAATAGTTAGCGTACGACACTGATCACTACTATCTGGAATTTAAGTCATTCTACACTTGGTTAAGAATTTCTTTAACATAATACTACTTTTTGACGATGTCGATGATAGTGTTGAACCGTTTTGAGATAAATTCTGAAGAATCGGACTGGTTTTTTATGCTTTTAAACTTCATTCAAAAGAAATTTTTCAGCCTTTGATTTGTGTTCTGGCAACAATGTTTTATGAACAAGTGGATCTAAGAATGCTGAGCTGAACAATATATCAGCGACTTTCGAATCAGATGTCGGTGAAATACGCTGGAGAAATTTCTCGACCATAATCTCTTTTATAAGATTCTCAATTGCATCAGAAGAACGATTATTTAAATAATTATAGAGAGAGTATATAACTGGATACGCCAGCGACAAAGTTGGATAAGATCTCCCGGATAGCATTTCTGTAGCATTATTGAATCGCTCTAAAACTTCATGTATTGATTGTAGAAGATTCCAGTCGAGATCTGTCAACTTCAATTCGACCAGTTTCGTCTTCTGCTTTGATGTAATACCATCAAGTGAATCGAAATTATTATAAAATACACCTAAAATATTTTGATATAAAAGAAGCCGTTGAATCATTTTATATCCGAAATCAGGTCAACGGAAATCGAATCTCATGCTGAATTGAGTAAAGCATCGTTTAAGATGCTTGATTTGAGAATCATATTAACCAGTTTTCGATATTTTTCACCATGAAAGCACCTATATCTTGTATATCTAGTATCACAGGATTATCATCGTCGTTGGATTCATTAATTGTGATTGCTGATGTAGAAGAACTACAATCCATCTTAACTTCCACTTTTATACATTGGGTTGCCTTGCGCATGTCGCATATACTTTACCCTTTTCGGGATCAAACATACCCAGTGCAGTATGAATACGACGTCGAAGATGCATAGCAAAACTTCTACCATGAAATTGACGGAAACTCAAAATTGTTCCATGTTCTTCATAGTCTTTTGTAATAAAATGCGCCGTTATACATACATAATGGCGTTTTCGACTGCTTTTTTCTTTTGATTGTATAACTTTTCCAAATGAGCGAGAATCAATAATGATTGCTTTAATAGCGGCTTCATCTAATTTTTTTTCCTTCCTGGAGTCACTGAATCAGGAAGATTTAGTATCTGACTCCTAGAATATAAAGCAGTCTTTCCATGAGCGTTCGCCAAGTGTCGACGAATATTTGCATTTGTACTCATTGACTGACAATTTATCTGCAACGTCCTTCACGAGAGATGTTTGTGTTCGTGGTGAAGTCTTTTTTGCACACTCGAAGATTGCGATGATTCACTATCATCATCATCATCACCACTCATGTCACTATAAGGTCCAGGTATTGATGAATTGTCTAATGTATCTGCATCGCTATCCTTCTTCGAACCATAAAAACTGTAGTTTATCACAGCATCGATCGTTCGTCGACGATTAGCATTAGAAGTGATACCGGTTCGTCGTTGGACACTTGCCGAAGTCGAAGTTCTCGCATTTGTCGATTTCGCTTTTTCGACAGTTGATTTTGCTGGTGATTTGACCATAATTTTCGGTTGATGTTTCATTCAGTTTTTGGTATAGTGTCAATGCAGAGAAAACGAACCATTTTATATAGTAGGAGAAGTATGGAGAAATACTGTTATCACAATGCAAGATTTAGGATTACTCCATTTAAAAATATTTTTATCGTTATCTTTAGTTTTTGTCTCTCAAAGTCATTGATATTTTGTTTTGATTTCGCGCTTCTCTCTTTTCTCTATAGTATGTGTATGGATTTTCTCTTACTTTTTTCTACAAAGAAAGGATTATGGATATAAATGACTTTGAAATTGTTTACATATTACATCGGAAATTCTCCTTACATCATGCACCCGTATGAACAAATGGATTATCCCAGATGCTATGTTAGAATCATCTCTATACGCATATGTCGGTTTAGTCCAAATAGTTCTATATATATTTTTTCCATTTATCCATTCTATTTTCTCTCGGCACTTTATTATTTGTTGACACTATTGAACCTCAACAGTCGCAGGTCTAGAGATCACTAGTTTTATGTTAAACTCAAAATATTTATTTGAAGTATAGAAGATATGATACAAAATCCAAACATCGTTTAAAACGATTTGTCCAATTGTCCCAAGAAAATGCCGTGAAAAGCTGATTTTTGATCTTGACTGAATCATTGATAGTTTCCAAAATAGGTTGCATAACATCAAATGATGTGACGAATTGATCTGCTATCCATTGAAATCCTTCTTGAATACCTTGATTTCGAACAGCAGATGCACCTTGTAAATGCCAGATAATTTTTTCGTCGAGTTCATGCAAAGCAAGTTCATTTCGAATTTCATCGATTGACATTGCATCAGGTAAATCTTGTTTATTGGCAAGAATCAGAATAGGTTTACCATCGAGTCTTCCTTCGTTTTTCATCTGATGCAGTTCTTGTCGTGCTTCATTCATTCGACATCGATCATTCGAATCAACAAGGAAAATGAAACCTTTTGCAGTTCGATAATACGATTGACTTATTACACGAAATCGTTCTCGTCCACCAGGTTCCCATGCTCTTAGAACCACTTTACCTATGTGAACACGTTCAAAATCAACGCCTATAGTCGGATAACTATTGCTTTGATCGAATTTGCCATCTTTTATAACACGAATAATAGCTGTTTTACCTGAAAAACAACAAGAAGTAGATTCCGTGATTTTGAAAGAAAAAGAAACTACCAGCTCCACGAAGACCACATAGAAGGATATTAACTGGTGGCACCTTTTGACTATTAGTCGAATTCATTTGTTGATAAGTATAGTCTTCTGACTATTGTTGCTTCAATTTAAGGACAGAACAAAATGAATCATCTGCCACGTACTCATCGATGTTGTGCAAGACTCATCATACCGACAGATGTCGTTCTACAGACACAGTACCGAAAATGGATTCAAATACGAAAAAATTTTTGTTATCGTTATGGATAGTTACAGATGCTCCATTATCGGGCAGCCGTATAAAATGATGAGAACCGGAGTCGCTCACGTGAATAAATATCGAAGAACTAGCAACAAGTCGCACTTGTTGTTCAATAGTTATATTATCAAAAATAGTGACTTGTACAGTACAAAAAGTACGATTAAGAAGGACATTAACAATTTATAATTCACTTTGAGGTGAAATACGTCTACTATGTGGACGTTGTACAAATTCCAAAGACGATTGCAGACGATAACTAACTACAAGTCTTTCAAAGCAAGTATGTGATTTGCCATTTGCTTTGGCAGTGGCAACGATTATCTAAGGTAGATAGAAAGGACGCATTGCACGAAGAAAAACTCGAGGGTGATAAATTAAAATCTAAAATTATAGACAAATCAGAGAATATCAGCATCGCAGAAAATAATATGAAATTTCATCTTATATATTCTTGTCGTCCTCACCCTCAATAAATGATGTGCTTCACTGATATGTAAAACATGTCGTAATATATCTGATGACATCTTTTCTTCTTTTCGTCACGAGAATGTTGCAAAATAATAAACAAAAATAAAAAACTTAATTTTTTATAAAATTATTCTTTAAGATAAGAGTCAACTGAAATAGCGGGATTCCGGAACTTCGCCAATAGGACTTTCGCAAAATGAACTTTCGCCAGTGGCGAAGGTCCACTTTACTTA
>ERZ778024.1252-NODE-1252-length-31986-cov-5.702014_pt1 | contig 31986 bp, 26 predicted proteins | sample MGYA00375754_ERZ778024 | MGnify/ENA primary metagenome ERZ778024 (study PRJEB29350, sample SAMN05389827) | bioreactor metagenome | isolation source: Thiocyanate bioreactor | place: South Africa: University of Cape Town | collected 2014-02-18 ...
ATCTCAGGATGATACCTGGGGCCGGTTTAGGGGGTAATCCGGCCGGATCTGGACAGGTAGTTGACACGGCTTTACCACCGCATAACGTTGAAGCGGAAGAAGCGGTCCTGGGCAGTCTTCTCATTGATCGTGATACGATTGCCGGGATTGCGCCGGTCCTGCAGCCCCAACACTTCTTCAGCCAGGAAAGGGCCACTATTTATCAGACCCTGCTCCAGCTTTATGCCGACCAGACGCCAGCCGACCTGGTTACCGTGCGCAACGAGTTAAAGGCGATGGGTGTCCTGGGCGATGGCGAGGATCAGGTGCGGCCCTCCTATCTACTAAAGCTGTTACGAGAGACAGCCAGCCCCGTCCATGCTACCCACTACGCTCAGATTGTTCTCAAGCACTGGTTGGCCCGCCAGCTTATAGGTGAGTGCGCCCAGACGGTGCAGCTATCTTACAGAGAGGAAGGAATGCTTGAACCCGGCCAACTGCTAGCAGAACACGCTTTGCGGCTCCAAAAACTTTCCAACCACCTGACCGGCCTTGCGGCCACTCACTATCTGTCCCACGAGAAAAGCCTGGCTTACCCTGACCAGCTCAAAGTGACAGGAGGAGACTCCCTGGATGATCGGTGGAATCAAAAAGAAAAGAGGCCGGGACTACGGTTCGGCTGGAGCGCCTTTGATGGCCGGGACTGGGCCGATCCGCCCGTCCTTAGCCTCTTACCCTCAACTCTTACTACCATTCTGGCGCGGACCGGTGGTGGCAAAACCATTGCCGCCATGCAGATTGCCGATACCAATGCCGCCGCCGGTCTTAACGTGCTCTATTTTCACGTGGAATTAAACCAGGACCAGATGCTGGCCCGGCGCTACTCGCGGCTGACCGGGGTGCCGGTGCTTACTCAACTCTTAAAGAGGGTGAACGAGCGCGAGCATGCCCTGCTGGTCCAGGCCGCCCAGGAGGTGGCAGGTTGGCCGGGCCGGGTAGACTTCGTGCATTGCCCGAGCTGGCCGGTGGAAAAACTTGTCCAGGAGCTGAAGGCGCGCCATTACGCCTTAATCGCTTCACAGGGTCACGGGTACGACCTTATAGTGCTTGATTACCTGCAGCGGTTGGGTCGGTCGGAAAGCAGCGGGCGGGCCTCGGAACATGAGAGTCTCGCGTTTAATGTCAGAGCCGTCAGTGATGCCGCCAACGAACTCAATATTGCGGCCCTTATGACCAGCCAGGTCAGCCGCAGCGAGTCCCGGCAGTATGAGCCGCCGGAAGTGGATGAAGGGCTTGGCTCCGGGGATATTGAGCGCTGTTCCAACCAGCTTGTGGCGCTGGCAATCAGCGAGGATAAGGCTTTTGTTAAGTTTGCCGTGCGGAAGAATACCTTTGGAACGCAAGGCCGCACCGGAGAACTGCTTTACGACGCCAGGAGATTACAATTCATTTAGATGCGCCGTTCCGGGGTGGATTAATATTGTTTGGACTGCAGCCACCTTATCCAGAAGTAAGATCAGTAAATTGAGGTATTTGGCTTAAACAAATTTATAATATAAGGGTAGGATTTTGAGGGAGATACATTAGAATTGTTCCAAAACTAATGTTATACTCTAAACCACCTTTTAAAAGCGTTTGATGCTTGAATCACCGCATGGTAATTATTGTTTCACGTCAAACTTTTAATCCTAATTGAGGCGAGGAAGAAACGTGGGAGAAGCAGTAGTAATCGGGTTATGCAATCAAAAAGGCGGCGCTACTAAAACCACCACGGTCGCCAGTCTGGCAACGGTTTTTGCCGAACGCGGCCAGCGGGTCTTGGCTATAGATAATGATCCCCAGGGCCATTTGTCTCTCCAGTTTGGCATTGACGCCCGGCGTGACAAACTGGCGGTAACCGTCTCCCAGTTGTATCTGCAGGAGCGCCCGACGGCCGAGGCGGTCATCCACACTAATCATAACGGGGTCGATTTGATTCCGGCTTTCATCGGCCTGGCTGCGGTCGAGATGAACCTGCCCGGTATGCAGGCCAGTGACCTGCGGTTACGCCTGGCGCTGGATGAGGTCCGCCGCGACTACGACCTGATTTTTCTCGACTCCCCGCCTAACCTTGGCAAACTCGCCAGCAACGTGCTGGCCGCCAGCGATTACTTTTTGGTACCGGTAGACGGACCCTGGGCACTCGAATCGGTTGATACCCTGATTGCCGTTGCCCGCGACAACGCTAAATTCTACCGGCTCGACAACCAGTTTTTGGGTCTGTTTCTAACCATGACCGACCGGACCCGGGTGATGCAGGCGGTCCGGGAAGAAGCCGAGGAACGCTGGCCTTCCCAGGTTTTCCGGACAGGCATCCGGCGCAGTACCCTGGCCCGCGAAGCAGCCGCCGCCCGGGAACCGCTTCCCCTCTATGCGGTGGACAGCGCGGTAGCCGGTGACTACCAGGCCCTGGCCGACGAGGTTACCGAACGCATCGGCCTTACTAAACAAGCAAGGAGTAGCCATGGCTCCTAAAAATTTCAAGGCGATGCTGAAAAGTAACCGGTCCGAACCGGCCGGTCCCGAAACTGACAACTGGGGTTACGAAGGCATCTTGCGCGACCGGCTGGAAAAAGCAGCCGAGCGATTACCGGTTGAAATGATAAAGATAGAGGAACTCCAGGATAACGCCTATCAGCACCTGGCGCGTGACAACCAGGACGCGGCGGTGCAGGATGAGAAACTGGAGGAGTTAGCCGAGTCTATTCGAACCAACGGTTTCTATGGCGCTCTCCTGGCTCGCCGCACTGCCGGTGGTGGCTATCAGCTTGCCTACGGCCACCGTCGCCGGGAAGCGGCCCGCCGGGCCGGTCTTACCGAATTACCGGTGAAACTGATGGACCTCTCTGACGAGCAGATGGCCCGGATCATGGCTTCGGAGAACTTTTCACGCGAGGACCTCACCCCTGTCGGCGAGGCGAACGTTATCGGGCATCTTTACGATAATTTAAATATGACCGTCAAAGATATTTCAAGCGCGACCGGTAAAGGCAAAGGGTGGATACAGAGCCGGCTTGAACTGCACACCGCGCCTGATTATGTCAAACAGATGGTGGTTAACCGCCCCGACTCTCTTTCCTTTATACCTGTTTTGATGAATGAGCCAGATGCTGACGCCAGGCAGTCTCTGGTGGATGAAGTGGTTACTAAGGGGCTTACCCGGGAACAGCTGCGTACCCGTATTGAGCCTAAAAAGCCAGCAAACATTGTTACAAAAAACACAAAAAGCATGCAGTCTGAAGATGGTGAAATAAGTAACAATATAAATGGGGGTCTGGTAGTGGAATTGGAACAGTTAGCCGTTATTATAGGCCGCATCGAAGCTAAAGTAAAGAAACGCCGGAAGCCCTTGAACGTGCAGGAAATAAGCCTCCTCCTGAGTATAACGGAACGGTTAAAACGGCTCAAATAACCTTGGGTCTACTTTAAGAAGGGCCGCCTTAAGCCTTTTGCCTGGATAAGGCACCGGCAGGATAGGACGAATAGGCGGCCTTACCCAATAACTTTCCAAGTTCCCTACCCTCCCTTAGCCCGTCAAGAATATTTATTTACCCGTCAATATATGTGGAATCAGCCCTGTAGCTATCTACCAGATTAAGTGGGTATTCCTCACCTGGATTTACCTCTAGCGTATAGAAGAGACTACTCTACCTTTTCTCGGTATGACCTTGTACTGGTCTTCGGCATTACTTTGGCCTCGTCCCCAACCTTCTCCTCGCTATCATTTCTCTAAAGAAAGCCGGTTTTGCTTTTGTGATTTTGGCGGAGTCTGCCGAACCCTTTGCGAATGCCCGCAAAGGGTTCCATTTCTAAAGAGTCTGGTTTAGCGGCCAACTTTTTCTTTATTACCAGTAGCAACCCGCTTCCTTTGGAGCATCCTTTAAGTTTTTATCAATCAATAACCCGAACCGGCCGCCGACTTAAAGGTGGACGTGCTGACGACGCTAGATTAGCTGACAACCAACCCCCTCAGGAACAGGTTTTCACCAATAATATCTACACGAAAACAGGAGAAGATGGGGAGCTGGTTCCGGTTTACACCGCCGTTGTGGAAGACCGCGACCCCTGGGATACCGATTTGACCCAGGATGAAACTGCCGAAAGCCAGCTATTTTTCGGGGACGACTGGCCTGATAAGCCGCTTTTTCCGCTGCTAGATTAGGACAACGCGTGTTAACAAGCACTCCCTTTACGTGTTAACACGCTGGTTAACGCCTTTCTGCCCTTTTTGAGGCTAAAATAGCCTTCTGCGCGGGCAGTCCGGCGGGCAAAGCCTCCTAAACTTTTATGGTCTTCACCCCTTTGGGGCAAGGGCCGCTGCGCGGCCTTCGACTTATAAAAGTTTGCCCTGTTTCGCACCTATGGCGCTCACTAGGGGCCGGAGGCTCTGCCGAGGTGCGACATGAAGTCGTTTGGATGGCAGTTTCAACAGTCAAATGTTACGAAACCTGTTATTCCACTAACAGTACCCTATCAGGATATGCGACTGTGGTAACGCAGTGGTGTAAAGCTCCTGAGACAACGGAACCACAGCTAAAACTGGCGCTCAGTTCGTGAGAAATGAGTGTTTCTGTCAGCACCGGACGGATAGGTTCCAGGGTTGAGCAGTATGGTTAACACATGTGAACTCCATTTAACGTCGTCAAGCTTTGCAAGCCAAAGGTGCCGATAGGCTTGAACCAAAAGGTACGTAGCTGGACAGCAAATCCTCGGCGTTGCTGTCGTGGACATCAGGCTACCGGCGTAGAAGGGGAACCTAAAGTGCTCTGGCATCCAGACGAAACATGGTAAGCCCGTTTTCTTCCTTGTGTATTTACCAATATAGACGTTGTTGGCGAATTCGAGGGTAGCTAGGTTTCGACTTGCTGATTATAATTGAAAAAGTTGTAAATAAATTATGGTCTTGGTAAGGAGGTTGTTTATGTCCTTACACCCGGAACCCCTCAACCCTATTCCCTCACAAACCATCTTGGTAGCTCGCGCAGCCTTCCCAAAGGGAAGTATTTACATGGCCATGCGGGACGAGTTAGGCACCTTCTATCAAGACCAGGATTTTGCTGCTTTGTTCCCTTCTCACGGTCAACATGCCCTGGCTCCCTGGCGGTTGGCCCTGGTAACCGTTATGCAGTTCGTCGAGAATTTAACCGACCGTCAGGCGGCTACGGCCGTGCGGGCCAGGATTGATTGGAAATATGCCCTTGCTCTCGAACTGACTGACAGCGGCTTTGACTTCTCCGTGCTTAGCGAGTTTCGTTCCCGGCTTGTTGAAGGACAGGCCGAAGATCAGCTTTTTGAACTAATGCTTAACAAGTTCAAGGAGCGAGGTCTACTGAAAGCCGCTGGAAAACAACGTACCGATTCTACCCATGTAGTGGCTGCGGTGCGAGAACTTAACCGAACTGAAGGAATTGCCGAAACTCTTCGAGCTGCTCTAAATGCCCTGGCAACCGTCGCACCTACCTGGTTACGTCAACATACCAGGGCCGAATGGTTCGAGCGCTATGCTCATCGAGTAGAGGAATACCGATTGCCAAAAGGAGTTGAAGCCAGAACAGCTTATATGGAAGTGGTTGGAAATGATGGCATCGAACTTCTGCAGGCAATATTTGATGAGGTTAAACAAACTCCTCTTGGTATCACCCTTCGCCAGCTTGAAGCAGTCGAAATTTTACGACAGATGTGGATCCAGCACTACTATTTCTTAGAAGGACAACTTCATTTAAGAGACATAAAAGAAGTGCCTCCAACGGCCAAACGGATTGAAAGCCCGTACGACATCGAAGCTCGTTACAGCGAAAAAAGAGACAGCAAGTGGACCGGTTACAAAGTGCATTTAAGCGAGAGTTGTGAAGAGGGGCAGCCTCACCTGATTACTAATTTACTGACAACCCAGGCCCAGGTGCCGGATGTAAGCAGTACCGACCAAATTCAACAATCCTTGATAGCGAAAGGATTGAAGCCCTCCCAGCATCTGGTAGATATGGGCTACACTAATATTGATTTACTTCTTACAACCAAACAGAAATACGATTTTGAACTGGTTGGACCAATGCGACCGGATAACGGTTGGCAGGCCGCCGAAAAGAACGGATTTGGGGCAGCTAATTTTGAGATCGATTGGCAAAACCATACAATGAAATGTCCGATGGGAAAAACAGCCAAGGACTGGAAAGAAGGCAAAGATTACCGGGATAAACCGGTGGTGCATGTAAGATTTGCCAGGGCTGACTGTGCCAAATGTGAGAGCCGCCTTTTATGTACTCGTTCGGTCGGTAAACAGCGGGCTTTGACCTTGCGACCAAAAGAGCAGCATCAGGCGTTACAGATAATTCGACTTCACCAGCAAGGAGAAGAATTCAAGGAAAGCTATTCATTAAGAGCCGGGGTAGAAAGCACAATGTCTCAGGGCGTGAACGTATTAGGTCTGCGGAGAAGCCGTTATATTGGTCTTGAAAAGACCAGTTTACAGCATTTTGCAACTGGAGCGGCAATGAATTTGGTGCGAATAATTCAGTGGCTTTGTGATTCTAACTCTGAAGATTCAAGCCTTGCCACACTGGGACAGCCTAAATTGCGAACTCGACCTTCAGCATTTGGGGCATTGGCTTTAACCGCTTAACCGGTAATTCAGTAAGGTGGGGTAACGGCAATTCGCCAACAACGTCCACTTTGCGCGCAAGGCGCATCTCGGCTCTTCCTTTTCTCCACTTTTCCGGGGTAAGGTCACAGTGAATTGGCTTTGGGAGGGAGAAGACCCAAAACTAAAAGAAATTTCATCGGGTCGAACCCGTCCGTCAGCTTTCGGTGCACTGGCCCTTGTTGCTTAAACCTAAAAATCTAAGGCGATTATCCAATTCGCCAACAACGTCCAATATATGAGGAAAGCAACTCGCAAGAGAAGCCTACGGGAGAGCGGGTAAAGGATGGTGGAGAAAGCGAAAGCCGCCCAGTAATAGGACGGATAGGGCTTGAAATATTAGCTCACGCGAAAGCGGGCAGACTTCCACCGGGTCTTTCAACACAAGAGAGTTTGACCAACCGACCAAGGAGGTAAGGCAGATGACGGCCGTTGTAACTTCGGCTGGTGCGACCACCCACAATCCCCACGACCAATCGCAAGATAATGGTCTTGACTGGTATGCCATAGATTGGCAGAAGGTCAATGGGGAAGTGCGTCGGCTTCAAGCGCGTATTGTGAAGGCAACACAGGCTGGCAGATGGGGTAAGGTTAAAGCCTTGCAACGTCTGCTGACTCATTCGTTTAGTGCCAAAGTTGTGGCTGTTAGACGAGTGACCGAAAACCAGGGTAAGAACACGCCAGGAGTAGACCGGGTAATCTGGAATACTGCTGCAAAGAAAGCGCGAGCAGTCCAACTCTTAAAAGGGCGGGACTACCGGGCGCTACCTCTCCGACGAGTATATATTCCGAAAAGCAACGGCAAAAAGCGTCCACTTGGGATACCCAGCATGTGGTGTAGAGCTATGCAAGCCCTCCATTTACTTGCCCTCGACCCGGTGGCTGAAGTAACGGCAGACCTCAACTCTTACGGGTTCCGAAGAGAACGGAGTTGTGCCGATGCAATTGAGCAGTGTTTCAATGTGCTAAGCCATTCCAACTGTGCCGAGTGGGTACTTGAAGCGGACATAAAAAGTTGCTTTGACCGAATAAGCCACGAGTGGGTTTTAGCTAACATCCCGATGGATAAGGCTATCCTCAAAAAGTGGCTCAAAGCTGGATTCATCGACAAGCACGTCCTCTATCCAACTGAAGAAGGTACACCACAGGGCGGTATTGCTTCGCCTGTGATTGCCAACTTAGTGCTGGATGGCCTTGAAAAGCAGTTGAAGGAGAAATATCCCAAAAACACGCCTAAAGGCCAGAGAGCAAAAGTTAATCTGGTGAGATACGCCGACGACTTCATCGTAACGGGAAGTTCAAAAGAGCTACTGCAAGATGAAGTTATTCCGCTGGTTAAGCAATTTCTGGCGGAGCGCAGTCTGGAATTATCTCAAGAGAAAACCAGGATAACTCACATAGAGGATGGATTCGACTTTCTAGGACAGAATGTACGCAAGTACGACGGCAAACTTCTCATAAAACCGGCCAAAAAGAACATCAGTAATTTTCTGGCAAAAGTCCGAGAGGTCATCAAGGCTAATTTGCATACCGGGTCGGGGAAACTGGTAGCTAAACTTAATCCGCAAATCCGGGGTTGGGCCAACTACCACCGGCACATAGTGAGCAGAAAAACCTTTGCTTATGTCGATCACGAGATTTTATTTATGTTGCTGAAGTGGGCCAGGTTTAGACACTCAAAGAAAAGTGCAAGCTGGAGAAAAGCTAAATATTTTCAACAGGTGAAGGGCCGGGATTGGATATTTTTCGGACAATTGCCTGACAGCCAGGGACAACCGCGAAATATCCAATTAGTCCTGGCGGACAAAGTGCCAATAAAACGGCATATTAAAATCCAGAGTGGAGCCAACCCCTACGACCCCCGCTGTGAACCTTACTTCGAGAAACGCCTGGACGTGAAGATGGAGGGTGAACTAAAGGGGAAACGAGAGCTAATTCGACTCTGGAAGGAGCAAAAAGGTCTCTGCCCGATGTGCGACCAGAAGATTACCAAACTAACGGGGTGGCATAGCCATCATATTATTTGGAAAGTCTACGGTGGCACAAACCTGCGTGAGAACCGAGTGCTTCTACATCCTACCTGCCATACTCAGCTACATAACCGCCCTGATTTAACGGTAGTGAAACCGGGTTCTGATAAAGAGCCTTCGAAAGGCTTGAGCGGTATGCCTTGAAAGAGGCACGTACCGTTCTTAGGGGAGGGGGTGGCAGTAATGTCACCCCTTTACCCGACGGTTTGGAACCTCTCAACCGGTCGAGTAAGGCTATTTATAATAATTCTCTGAGATCCTTTCCTTCCGTCTTTTATTTCGAGCTTGTTGCCGGTTAGGATAGCGGTTAAACCATGAGAGGGTCTTCAACGTCACAATTAATCAAATAACTGGTGCATTCAGGCAACCTATGGAAAACTTAAACAAGAGGAGAAATTAGAAGTAAAAAATTTGAGGCAACCCTTACAGCTACAACCTGAGGAGTTAGCTTTGAAATGGTCCCCTAAAATGGATGTACTCCACTTAGTTCTGCGGCCCTTCTGATGGTGTACTTTCAAGCTCAGCCTCCAACTCCTCAATTGTAGGTAAGCTGCCTTTAAGCTGTTCGGGAAGGGCTTTTGTAAGATCAAACGCGGCTATTCCGATAGAGGTAGAGACACCTCGCAAAGCATATTCCGCCTCAACTTTATTCCTATCTTTGCATAGGATATTGGGTTTATCCTCGGGGTCCTTTACCTCCGAGTCAACCTCAGCCAGGTAAAAATTCATCTTACCCACGTATTCCGGCCGGAATTCGGTTGCTTTGAGTTCTATAACTATATAGCAGTGGAGTTTGACGTGGTAAAACAACAGGTCCAGGTAATAATCTTTCCCGGCCACTTCCAGATGATAATTACTGCCTAAGAAAGCAAACCCGCTTCCCATTTCAATCAAGAATTCCCGGATATGCTCTAACAACCCCTGTTGAACATCGCGCTCCTGGGCTGCCTCAGTTAAATCCAGAAATTCAAAGTTATAGGGGTCTTTTAGAAGCAGGCGAGCCAGGTCTGATTGAGAAGGCGGAAGCGTATTTGAAAAGTTAGTTTCAGCTTTTCCCTGGCGCAGGTACAAACCATTCTCTATTTGTAAGGCTAAAATATCCCGCCTCCAACCGTGTTCCAGGGCCTTTCGGGCATACCAAGTGCGCTCTGTTGGATCCTTGCAGCTTTCAAGCAAGCGGACATTGTGCCCCCAGGGTAATTTTGCAACGACTTGTTGCAAAATTTCTTCAACCGGCCAGGCCTCGGTAAAGGCCCGCATGTAGCGCAAATTGCGGGGAGAATACCCCTTCTGGTTCAGGTCGGCGGCAAGCCTATCAATGATTTTAGTACCCCAGTCCTGCCGTTCAAACTTCTGGCTAATTTCTTTACCAATCCGCCAGTAGTGATGAATCAATTCGCTGTTTACGGCCAGAGCAGCCCTGGTACGAGAAGATTGGATCTCCGAGCGGAGCTGACTCACAAACTGGTTATAATCGTTTGAAGTTGTAATTAATTGATCTGTCATATTAATTCCGAATTAGAGTTAGTATCTATCTCAGGTCAGAATTCATCGAACTAGCGCTGCTTTTTGTAAAGTTCTTTTAATTGGCGCCTTAAAAGCAGGAAAACCCTCCTTTTGGAAAATTGTTCTTTGGAAAAGAAAGGCAAGGCAAGGAAAATTACTCTTTTCCTTATTGCTCCTGATTTATGTAAAGTTTAACTTTTGATAAATATTTTAGCATAAATTGGTATGGAGTTTTGGTTCTAAGCTCTTTCTAGAACTCCACCAAAAGCCTGGCTTTTCATTTGTTAGCAGCTATGATACAAACCCAGGTCCTATTTGCCTTACTTGGAAAACTGACAATTACCTACCTACACATCCACAATTAACAACCATGTTTGTGGATGATAGGACCAGGTTAGAGCGTCTTCCATAAAGGACAGGGAAATACAAACTATTAATTCCTTAAGAGATTTGGTAATGTTTTCGCACTTTAGCATTAGTGCGATAAAGCTATTTCGCAATAGTGTGCTAAGTCAAAGCGTCCTAAACTTTTATAGTCTTCACCCCACCCCTGCGTGCCTGCGGGGCAAGAGATGCTCTATAAGCAGCATTTGATCTATAAAAGTTTACTTTGCTTCGCACCTCTACGAAACGCTTGCCAGGGCTCCGAACATCTCAACTGATAAACAATGATAGCGTTATTACTCTGAGGACTATTGATAGCTATTTAGAATTTCACATAACTTTCTTATATTTACTAAATAATGTAATAGTTTTTCTTGATCAACATTCCGGCTGCCTGCATGTACTACGTTATTTCGTTGTTCTATTGCTTCTTGACAAGCTTTTAAGATTTCTTTAGATAATTGTTCTTCTGAAAAAATTACAGGGAAAAGGAAGTTTATACTGCCACTAACACCCATATGTTCAATCTGCTTACTTAAGTTCTCTATACCCATTCTTTCGGCCATAATTGAGCTAAATAATCCCTTAGCTTTAACACTTCTTCGAAATTCATTGATTGCTACTTCTAATGCGCTAGTAGCTTCTATTAAAGCACTTCGCCTATGCTTTTCTGCAGCAAGGGCCTCAGCATTCGAGAGTAATTCGAGGACTAAAGGAGGTCTTGCTGCAGAACTTACGAAGTTTTTAACCTTTTCCCATTCTTCTTTTGTCGCCCAACGATCAGTAACTGAAGGTGTAAATTGTATCTGATAAGAGCCTTGGAAAGAGTGCCAGTTAAACCAACCAAAACTACCTATTTTTACTTTTGTTTTCCATATTTCTAAGAATTCCCCTAAACGTTCATATGTAGTGGGATATTCTTCTAACCAAAAGTGACCCTTTTCATTACGAAAATAAGCAATAAGTCTATTTACTTTTGCAACTACTAAATTATAAATTCGTTTTGTTAATTCTAAATGGTCTGCAATTAAATGATCATCAAGACCAGAGACCATCCCAGGACCAAGTCTCATAATCAAATCGGCAAGTTCATCGCTGAAATTCGTGAATTCAAGCTCAATATTAATCTTGTTTACAGCAATATTATACATCTGGTCAATTCCTGCAACTGGCAAGCCCTGTATAGAAAAATCCATTATACGCTTTGCATATGGCGCACAATCTAAATCAAAAGAAAGTTTTATTCTTACATCATTTTCTGTTATAAAAATTACATCCGTCACTTCTAATGGTAACCATTGATGAAAAGTTAATTCAGAATTACCTACTAAACGACGGGCGGGGATAGGAACTAACATTTTAACGGTTATATTCATTGATATTATTTTCCTTTGTTTGATTAAAAGCTCTATTATAAAATTTAGTGATTTATGATGTATTGCCATAGAGACAAAAATTAACACTTATGTAAACCTATATCATTATGTTCCCTGAAGTATTTTTGTATTATAACTTTTCCTATCTATACTAGAGAAATTATTAGGAAACTTCTAAAAGCTCATCCCAGCGCGTGGTATACCGGTTGGATAGTTTCTCCCGGCGCATGCCCCAGGTCTGTTTGGTGCCGACCGGGCCCAACCGAACGGTACTCTGGCCCATCTGCATGTTAAGGCCGTCCACCGCGACCATAAGCTGACGGTTGCGTTCGATAGTTTCCGGGCCGCCTTCGCCTTCTCCCCAGAGGTTTAGCTGGCGAGCGCTTTCCGGCACCAGGTCCATTACCATCACCCCCGCCTTCTGGTACTGGAAACCAGGCCGGTAGATTAATTCAAGGGCGCGCCGGGCATGTTTGACCAGTTCAGGCGTATAAGAGGTGGGTTGGGGCAGCCGCAACCTGGCCGCGTTGGCGTACCGCTCACCCTGCCTGGCAAAATGGCTGGTATGGATAAAAATCTCCATTCTGGAGGCGACCGAATGCTGGCGGCGTAGCTTTTCTGCGAGCCGTGAGACGTAGGCCGTTACCGCTTCGGTCAACTCCTCAAGACTTTCAATCGGGCGGCCAAAACCCCGCGAGGTGATTATGCTCTTCTTGGCCGGTGGTGAAAATTCCGGTTTTATACAGGGAATCCCGCGCAGCTCCCAGGCTGTGCGCAGCCCCGTTATAGTCAGGTTCTTTTGCAACCAGCGGTCAGGCATTTCTTTGAATTCGTAAGCCGTAAAGACGCCGTGCTGCTGCAAGAACTCGGCCCGCCGGCGGCCGATACCCCAGATGTCGCTCACTTTCACCTCCGAAAGAAGTTGATCAATCTCTGGCTGGGAAAAAGTTGTGAGGTTACAAACACCAGCGTCTTTGAACTCGGGATTCTTTTTGGCCTGGCGATTGGCGACTTTTGCCAGCGTTTTGGTCAGGCTGACCCCGACGCTTACCGGAATGCCGGTGTACTGGCCGACCGTTTTCCTTATCTTGACGGCTTGCTTATCCAACTTGGCCGGATCGAAGCCCGGCAGCCAGCAAAAGGCTTCGTCTATCGAGTAGCGTTCGATTTCCGGGACCATCTCTTCAAGGGTGGACATGACTCGGTGGCTCATAGAGCCATATAGAGTATAGTTCGAGGACCAGACCTCTACCCCGTGCTTCTTTATCAGGTCGCGTATTTCAAAAACTGGCACTCCCCGCTCAATTCCCAGTTGTTTGGCTTCATCGGAGGCCGCCACCACACAACCGTCATTATTGGATAGCACCAGTACCGGCCTATTCAATAAGGCCGGGTTGAAAACCCTTTCACAGGAAACGTAGAAATTATTACAGTCAACCAGAGCGACCGGCTTATATTTTGGGCTCATAATGAGCTTGTTCCTTTTTCTTTTCCTCTTCCACGCCACGCGGTCCTATTAAAATAGAACCTATTTTCTAATACATGTAGCACATTAATTCTAACATTTCAATAGTCAATCCAATTCCTGGCGATTTTAATCATTTTCAGTTTGCAGTAAGTAAAACCCAGGCCGCCAGTTTTTAAGGTTCCCAGGTAGGATACAGGCGCAAAAATAGATGTTTGAAGGTTAAAAATAAGCTTTTAGCTGAAGGATTTAAAAGGGGTTGTAATTTTTAGAGCTTGGACGAATGGGAATTTATTTAAAGGTACAAACGCACTAATGTGCTTTCGCACTTTTGCATTAGTGCGTTCCTACTCAGCTATTTAAGTGCGAAATTGCCAGATATAATTTTTTGAGAAATTGTGGCATAATTTAGAGGTAGCTTTGTTTTACAGCTTATTTATATAGCGCGGCAGTTCCCTTTCTTTGGGGAAATTGGGCCTGGTCCTGTATCCGCTCTTTTTGAGCTTCAGGTTTTAGGGCTACGAACGAGAAAGCAACACCTTTTGATGCTATTCGTCCCTCTGACCTGACTGGTAACAAGTATTGGAGCGCCCGCGAACTATCAAAGTTGCGGGGTTAAACCCTGGGAGAATTTCCAGAAAGTAATCCAGAAAGCCCGGATTGGCTGTAGTAACAGGGGGTGGCAACCAGTGGGCCAGCTGATCATTTCCGTGACGTCACGGAAATGATCTACCGTGGTCGAGAAGGGTTCGCAATCGCGCATCGCCTAACCATAAACTAGCATATGCTCCGGCAGAAGGCGATGCCGCAATCAGCAGTAATTAAGTCCGCAGAATTAGGTTTTCAAACCGTTACAAAATGTAACGGTTTCAGGAAAGAAAAATGGCTGACGTAAAAGATAACCAGAACAATAACGAGCTTGTGGAATTTCAACAATACCCACTTCGAGGCATAATTATCAACGACCGATGGTATTACGCGGTCGTTGACGTTATAAGAATCCTGACCGACTCTGCCAACCCGCCGGTCTACTGGCGGGTCATGAAGAAAAGGGCCGCCGCCGAGGGTTTTGAAGAAACCTTGAAGCAGTTGGAAACGGTCCGCCTCAAAGCCGCTGACGGGAAATTACGGGAAACGGAAGTAGCAAACCGTCAGACCCTGCTCAGGCTGGTCCAGTCCATAGCGTCGCCAAAGGCCGAACCGTTTCGATTGTGGCTGGCCGAGGCCGGGGAAGAGAAACTCCAGCAGGCCGAGGACCGAGCGAACGACGAGCGTAAACTACGGGCCGAATATAAGGCTAAAGGCTATGATGACAAATGGATTGACCAGCGGATCGAAGCAGATACCAACCGCAACCGGCTTACTGATGAATGGACCTACCGGGGCGCTAAAGACGGTAAAGAGTTTGCGATCCTGACCAATGTTATTTCTGAAGGAACGTTCGACCTGACTATTACCGAACATAAACAATTTAAGTCCCTGCCGAAAAACGCTAATCTGCGCGACCACATGACCAGGGTAGAATTAGCCCTTATCTCCCTGGGCGAGGCGACCGCTGCCCGGCTTCACGAACAACGGGATAGCCAGGGGTTTGATGAATTACAACGGGACGCCGAGGCCGCCGGGCGGGTCGGGGGTGGAGCCAGAAAACTGGTCGAGCAGGAGACCGGCGAGCCAGCGGTTAGTAGCAAGAATTTTCTGCCGAAACCGAAAAAGAAAAGCGCCGGGAAGGAAATAGCTGGTCAGACCAGCATGTTTGACCTTCTGGCCGAACCGTCCACTCAAGAACCGGAAGGTATCGACCCCAAAACGGAATAACTTTCAATTACCAAAAGTGGTATACCTTATTTAGAGAACCCGGACTGTTTTAGATAACGATGGGCCGTGGATTGAAATGAACGACCGACCATTTTCGTGAAGGTACGAAAATGGTGAAATCAGGGGCAAAGGCATTCCGGGAATAAATGGCAATTAACCGATCAGCCGACCAATTTAATGGCTTCATTAAATTGATACCAGCTTGTAAATTTCTATAGTTAAATCTAAGTTTTAGAATCGCCATCCATTTTGAGATTAAAGTGCGATAGTGCATTAGTGTGGTATCGCACTTTCGTTTTAATGCGATAGGCGCTTATATAAGATAGATACAGGGTAAATACCAGTAAATTAGCCAGGAGTAGAAACGGATAGAAGGTGGTCTGCGGCCAAGGGGCGAACAGGAATTTAAGCTACGATATGCCAATTGCCGATCATTTTCGTGATGTCACGAAAATGATCACAGTCAATCAGAGACTCGGAGGAAGATTTAAGCCCTCGAACTTACCAACTCCCTAGGCGCAATATCCAACCCACCTCCGAAGGAGGCTATACTTTAATTTTTCCCCAGTGTTCGGCCACAAAAACTCCCGCCAGGATCAGCAAACTACCGATGATAAAACTCAAATCCAGCCTGTCTCCCAAAAGCCAGGAGAGTAACACGCCCGAAACCGGCTGAAGATAATAAAGCACCGCGATTTTGGCTACCGGAACCTGGCGGAGTGACCAGGTTAAGGCCAGAAAGCCAATAACCGTTACGCCCACAGCCGAGTAGACTATCCCGAGGATGACCCACCCGTTAAAGTCGAGTCCGCTGCCTCCACTACCCAGACGGCTCGCCACTTCAAAGCCGCTAAAAGGAGCCAGGCCGAGCATCCCCCAGATGACCGCGCCGCCGACCAGTTCGAGAGAGTCATTATGCTGGACCAGCCGCCGGTTGACGACACTGTAGACCCCTGAGCCAATCGTTCCAACGAGAAATACTACTCCCCCCAGTATCCGGCCAAAGGGGTTGAGGGAGGAAGAAGGATCATTTGAAGTAGAAGCGTTGGTACCGGCCCCGTTAAAGATTTCAAAAGGGTTAATACCAATCACCACACAGATCCCGATCAGGCTGATTAAGAAGCCCAGCCAGCTCGTCCGGTCCGGGCGCTCTCCCAGGAAGAGGGCCGCCACCAGGGTTATGGTTAGGGGCTGGATGGCGGCGAGAATAGAAATATCGCTGGCGGTGCTGAGGGCAAGACCCCAGTTCTGCCCAAGCTGGGTCATGCTGAAACCCATAAAGCCGCCAAGGGCTACCAGTTTCCAGGTGCGCCGGTCGAAATGCCAGCTACCCCGCAGCAAAAAAACCATTGGCACGAGTATCAGGGCCGCCAGGACAAAGCGCAAAAAGGCAAAGGTAGCCGGTGGGAAATCGACCAGTCCCGGTTTGGTGATAGGGAAAGCCGCTCCCCACATAATATTGATAAAAATCATGAGAGGCAGATAGATGGGATACCGCCCGTGAGACCTGGAATTTGAAGGTGACTCAGTAAGTCTTTCGGAAGCGCCAGAGCCGGGAAAGTCGCCGGAGGGAAGCGGGGTCTGAGACAATATTTTAACCTGGTTCTCTTTCGTTTTATTTATTTATTTAGTTAGGCCGGTGTAAGTAGATGGATACGTCACAGCATGGTTGTAAGCCAGGTCGTTCTTCAAACGGCTGGCTGGCTACCCAGCTACAGCTAACCAGCAAAAGCTGAAGCCGTACTCAATCCATTCGTTCGTTTTGAGTTTATAACGGTAGCTGTTTTGTGGCCTTGGTGTTCTGGATGCCACGTATCAGCCAGACCATTAAGGCCTGGGTCAGCAGGGCCAATACTACGGCTGCGCCGTAGGTGGCAAGGATGCTCCATTTATCAATGAATTCCGCCACGATCAAAAAGAAGACCGCGCAGGCAAAAGAACTGATAATCACTCCGTGTAGAATCTGACGGGCGGGGCGTCCTCCCTGAAGTTTGTGGGCAAAAACCGCGAAAACCGTGGCGAATATGGGTAGAGGCGAGAGTAGTCCACTCAGTTGAGGGCCAAGCAGACTGGCGGTGCTGGTCAGAAACAGCACCATACCGGTGGCCGCTACCATCCGACCTGGCAAAGCCCAGGCTGGAGCCTGGGGTGTAACTTCCTCCTCGACTGACTGAGGCCACACCATTAGAGCCAGCACGAGGCAAACCATAATACCGATAAAGATAACCGGGAGGGGCACCGAGATCTGTTCGAAAACGAAAGTTGAACAACCGAAGGCGGCCCAGCCGAGCAACCAACTTCCCAGCCAGTTGAGCCGGTAAGAAAGCCAGGCGTAAGTCACACAAAAAAGGGCCTGTGAAATAAGACCCAGCATGACGCCTGAGGCCATATGGGAAGCGAAAGTTGTTCCCAGATCAAAGCTGACAAACAGGCTGACCGGAGCCGAGGTAAGAGGCAGCCCTATGAGCACACCACCGACTTTAGTTCCCCAGCGCCGGTCGGCCAGACTGATCAGCACGATCAAAAGAGGTGTGAGCAGAAGTTTTAATATGAACATGCTGAAGCTTTTCCTTTTACTTACCGGTTAGTTATAACCTTACCCACTCGCCTTTACGGATGGATGTTGGTAGGCGAAGCAATTCCATAATAATAATGGTGGATGATCAGGGTTGAATATACAGGTTTAATAAGCGAGAATACAGGGGAAAGGCAAAGTATTTGTCAGGTGAAACTTAAAAAGTGAAAGAAGAATAGTAATATGAGCGGAGAAATCGAAAGACTGCTTGATGAAACAGGCTGGCAGCTCGTCTGCGCCCTGCAAGAAGACGCCCGGCTCTCCTATAGCGAGCTTGGACAAAGGGTGGGTTTAAGCGCGCCTGCCGTCAGCGAACGGGTCCGCAAGCTGGAAGAAGCCGGAGTTATCACCGGCTACCACGCCCAGATCAATCGAGCCCTGGTGGGTTTAGGTGTAACAGCGATCATCCGAATGGGTCTCAATCCCTCTCAGACCAGTGCAAAGGCGCTTGAAAGTATCGGGCAAATACCTGAAGTGCTGGAATGCTCGCGGGTGCTGGGAAACGACTCTATTGTCCTGAAAGTTGGAGCATCATCAATTGAGCATCTGGAAAGTTTGATTGACCGGTTACTGGTCTATGGACCACTCACTACCTCGATGGTACTGTCTACCCCGGTCCAAAGGCGAGTGGTAACTCGCGAACTGGTTACTGATTTTCTGGAAAGGCAGTAGGAAGGTTCCGCTCAGTATGCACCTGTCAAACTTTAACTGACTATCAATAACTGACAAATCCTCCTCCCCTGAATATAAAAGAAGGAGGATGGCGAAAGATTTTATATAACCTGGTTTCGATACCTTTAACAACAGCACCAGAATCTACTAAATCTGGTGCGTTAGTGCGATATTGCGTTAAGGTTTTAGTGCGCGTGAGTTTGATCTCATTTCAGGCCATCATTAAAGTTAAAATCCGGCTCAGGTTTAACCCAAAATCTAATGCAGGATGGGCTTATAATTGAAGGAGCGCTACCCCGGACAATAGCTTTGCTGAATTTATTATGTAAACTAATTACAAAAGAAGGTAAGCTCCTGTTAAACAGATCAGGCCCAGCGAAAACGTCTGAAATCAAAATGGCATCAAGGGCTGATCAATTTAATGGCGCTATTAACTTGAAAGTTACTGGTGAATTTGCTTGGCTATATACCTGCCTGTGCTTTTAATGTTTCACGACAAACAACGCGGCAGTGATCTAATCCATCTTATTATTTACGCACTAACGTGATAACGCACTAATGCACTAATGCGATTACGGACTTTCGCTCTAATGCGGAAATGCTTTGACCCCAAAATAAACATTTTCTATTTGTGGCTAAACTTGAGAAATATTGTGTTTTTACCGGAAGAAGTCTCACTTCCAGTTTTAGTCTCCGCATAACTCCCTGCACTTTTTAGGCTTTTATTTGTTAGATAAAGTTCCCATTTTCTCGTGTCCAGTTGAAAAGGTTAGCGGCCTCCGGCGGGAAAGGTTCAAAAACATGCGAGTTAAGGTCAAATACTGGTCTCAGCTTCCCAAAAATATCTCCAGGATTTTGGTTTTATTGCTCATAACATCGGTGCTGTTTCTCGCTGCCTGTGGCGATTTTACGCCTACCTCTATTTCGAGCGTACCTTCCCAACTGGCGGCGCTTTCTTCGCCTTCGCCTTCAAGCCTGGCAAACTTACCAGCGACCTCCCCTGCAGTCGCCCCAACAACTATCGTGACGGTTACAGTAAGTACCTCCCCAGCCACCGCCACTACACAAGTTTCGCCCGGCCCCAGTTCTGGCACCCCGCCAACCGGGGCGGTTAGTCCGGCGGTAAAAACCCTCACACCTGAGCAGGCGGTAGACAAAATAAATTCGCCAGCTCCCGTCAGCTCAAACCAGGCTGAAAATGAAGCCACCAATAACCTCAAAACCTATTATGCGGCGTTAGCAAGCCAGGATTATTCCACAGCTTATAATCTGGTGATCCGGCCTAACCGTGGGGTTGACGACCAGCTAGAATTTACTCAGGAGCACCAAACCAATACCAGCATTCAAAATCTGACTGATCTAAAAGCTGTCCAGTCTAATCCGGCCAAAAGCAACCTTGTATTCCAGATTACAATTCACTTTTTTCCAAAGCAACCTGATGCCACACCCATTCCGGATAAGAATATTCCCCTGACGGGCGACAATGTTCGCTATGTTGAAATGGTCAAAGAGGGGGGCATCTGGCGAATAGCCCAAATTGTGGCTTCACCAATCACGGACGAAAATTCATTTGCAACCATTCAGGCTCGACCACCCGTCATTCAGCAGATTCTGGATTTCAGCTTTATTAATTCCAACCAGGGCTGGGCCGCCGGTTCGTACTGTACTCCCTTCGGCTATTGCCAGGTGGTCGTAAAAATGACCACCGACGGTGGACGAAGCTGGCAGGCCAGAACCCCAGTGAGCGCCGAACCAACCTATTTTATGGACGAAACCTCAAACCATAAGAAGGTGGGTGGGATATATTTCGTCAGCGCCTCTGACGGCTGGCTGTTTGGTCCCGGTCTTTTCTCAACCCATAACGGTGGAGCTAGCTGGCAGGACGAGAAATTCTCGGAAGATGTAATCGAGCTTACCTCGGCAGGGAGTAAAATTCTGGCCGTAACTCGCACCTGCCCACAGCCGCCAAATGGAACCAACTGTAAATATGGGCTGCTTTCTTCAAGCGATAAGGGTCACACCTGGCAAAAGATGCCGGAGTTGCCCACAATTCCCGGCCCGGCTGCCCAGCTTCTAACCTCCACCGCGAACGATTTCTGGCTGCTCTCATGGGGAACAGCTTTTGACCCGAGTGATAAAACGCCGCCCGCTCCTACCATGGCGGTTACTCACGATGGCGGAAAATCCTGGCAAACTTTAACCAATCCCTGCCAGGAGGACAACTGGATAAATGCCAGACTGTCTGCTAACTCGCAGGAGTTCTGGCTCCTGTGCGCCTCGACCCCTGCCACAGCCCAGCAACTGAAATATTTATATCTTTCTCGTGATGGCGGCAAGACCTGGCAAGAGATTGGTGCTAAGGAAGGAACCGTTTCAGGTTATAACAGTAGTTTTGCGACCAGCGGGCCGGGCAAACTCTGGCTGGCCTCGACGCGCTACACCCTGATGACCTCCAGCGATGGCGGCCAGAACTGGAAAATGGCAATACCTCTGGAGGTGCTAAATCCCGGTGACGGAGGGGTGGGACCGGTCAAATTTGTGGATGCCACCCACGGCTGGGTAGGGGGCGCGCAGGGGCAGATCTTTCTTACGAACGATGGCGGCACGACCTGGACGAGCGTATCTTTGAACTAAAAACAACAAATGCGATTATGCGTTAGTGCGATAACGCGATTAAACTTTAGTGTTATTAGGCACTAATGCATGATCGCACCATAAATCTGAGCTCAAATCGGCAATAAAAACCGTCCTTTATCCTGTTTATCTTAGGGTTTGATGTTAACATCTACCATTTTATGGGGTGGTTATGGGAATGTTATCCTGTTTTTATTTTCTTCTTTCTTCTTCTTTCTTTCTTATTTTTCTATGGAAAAATATCCACAGTAATAGGCGCAGCTATAACGGAATCATGAATCTATAAGATTCATGTTATAGGACATGTGGTGTGCGATTCCGCGTAAACTTGAGCCTTGGCGGGTGTGCGATTCCGCGTGTAAACAGGGCTTTTAGGGGTGTGCTTCTCATCGTGGATAACTAGTTAGAATCACAATTTTTTGTGGAAAACCACACTTATCCACAAAAAGTTATCCACCTATGTGTATAAGTGATAGAATCGAGCTAAGCTGAAGGTTTATTTAGCATTACTGGCAAGTGTGGTCAGGCTGCGTTGGGCCAGCATTGCTCTGCCCTAAGACGACTCTTTGAGCCAGTAATATAACTCTTCGGGTTCTCGGACATTCTCGGATAGAATTTGCATATAAGTTTTATGTAAACCTGATGATTCCAGCCGGTCCCTAGCAGGGTCAACCGGTCTCCAAGTGGAATCGCGCTTATCACCGGGAAGGGGTGCGCGGGTGTGCTTTAGCATGCGCTCTTCACTGGCCCCGAAGAGGACAAAGTTTTCCTGGGCCTGGATCAGGGAAAGCGGGTTTGCCCCGTTCCGCCTTAAATATAGAAGCTGGACAGCGTCATCTTCCCAGAAGCAGATTTTACAAATCTGGTATGAGCCGGGCGACCCTTCGGACATCAAATAACCGCAGCAGGGACAGGTATAGAGAGGGTGTGGTGAGGAGACAATTTCCACAAAGCAGTTCTTTCCAAGAAGTAAAGAAAAGGGCCAGAACCCTGGATTCCGGCCCCATTCTTCAACATGCTAGGAAGTAATCATTTTGCGGGCGACAGGGGCGCGAGAAGGCTTCAGGACAAGCCCTCCGTCCACTTGGAAGACCTGCGCGTCTGGATAAACCGCGATGACCTGGCGCAGGGACTGGAGGAATTCTCGTTTGAATGCCTTAACGTCCTTGTACTCCTGGCCGAACTGTTCCTTGAGGGCGTACCAGCTTACTTTGGTCCCCTGGCGCTTTCTCTCGCGGCACAGCCGGTGCGCCAGCCAGGTATAGGTATCAAGCGCCATCGAAGAGTGTTTGAGGGCCGCCAGGGCGGTATGGTCGAGCGGTACGGCGTGTTCTTGAAGACTCTCGAAGAAGTCGCTGGATAGCTCCATTACGCCGGGCCACATGCTTTGCTGTCCGTCCCGCTGCTGGGGCAGCCAGGCTTCAAAACGCCGGATCGGCTGGGTGTTGATGGTAACGTCCCGGTCCTCCTCGGAGAAGCCCAGAATCAGGCGACAGGCCGCCAGGGCCTCCATCTGTTTCTTGAACATGGTGTAGCCGCCGTGGGCGCCACCGCTGGTGTCGATACCCAGCCGGATCAGGAACTCGCGCACGGAGTTACCTACCTCAACGGTTGGTTGTTTGGTGCGGACCGCTTCCCCGGAGATGTGGACCATCACCAGGCGGGGCTTGGTACCATAGGGCAGCGGTTGCTGGACAAACTTACCCTGGCTGAAAAGTGAGCCTGCTTCAAGGCGCATCACGGCCCGACCACTGGAGCGCTCGAAAAAACGCTCCTCGATGTTTTTACGGGGCATCCCTACCTGGGCCAGGACCGAATGAATAAAGTCGAGACTTTCGGGTTCTTCCTGCTGGCTTATTTCCGCCGAAGCGTCGAGCAGGCGGCGGATGATCGGGCTATCGCTCACCTCTTCTACCCTGCTTTCTTGCGCTCCAGGTATTCTACCATTGCTTCTTCCATCACTTCGTAGAGTAAGCGGTCCTCTTCCAGGGCAATCCGTTTGAGGGACTTTATCAGGTCCTCGCGCAGCTTGTAACCACGACTGACCCTTTTCGGTTCGTCTTTGGCGGGAGCAGTTGCCACTGACGTCGCAGTTGCCACACTGGGGTTTTTTTGCGTTGTTGCGATAATGCGTTCTTGCGATTGTGCGTTAGTGTTTTCGTGCGATGTTGCGATTTCGTCATCTTGCGATGGTGCGTTATCGCGCTGGGTCGATAAGGGATAGGTGGTAGGGGCTTTCTTGATGGGGGCCTGGGCCGGGACGTTGCCCAGACTTTCCATCAGCTTGTTTTTACTTGTGGGCATAGCGGGCCTCGACTTCCTCCGCCAGGGCGGCATAGGCGCGCGCCCCGGCGCTCTGGGGGGCGTAAGTATGGATCGGTTCACCCATGGCCGGGGCTTCGGCCAGCTTGGTGTTGAACGGGATGACGGTGTGGAAGACCAGGTCGCCGTAGCGACTGCGGATCTGGGTCTCGACGGCCTGAGACAGGCTGGTCCGTTTGTCCGAAAGGGTACAGACGATTCCACCGATGGCAAGAGGCGGGTTCAGGTCCTTTATAAGGTCAATGGTCGCCTCTAGTTTTGGCATGGCCTTGAAGGCGTAAGCGTGGACCTGTAGCGGGACGACGACCGAAGTAGCGGCCGCCATGGCGTTGAGGGTGAAGAGGCCCAGGGATGGCGGCGGGTCGAGCAGGATATAGTCGTATTTCTCTTTCGCCTGTTTGAGGGCTTTTCGCAAAAGTAGCTCCCGGCCAACCTTTCCAGCCAATTCCAGCTCTGCCCCGGCCAGGGCCAGGGTGCTTGGTATTATGTCAACTCCGGCAGATGTGTGAAGAGTGGCGAAATCGGTGCCGTGGTCGGGGTTGAGAAGCACTTCGTAAATACTGTATTCCAGATTCTCGATGTCTATATTAAGACCCTGACTTAAATTGGCCTGAGGGTCAAGATCCACCAGGAGAACTTTATGTCCCCGCTCTGCCAGGTTTACTCCCAGAGAGAGGGTAGTCGTAGTTTTGGCAACGCCACCCTTTTGCATGGTGAGGGCTAATATATTGGCACTCACATCCGCGCTCCTTTCATCGCACTAACGCATTAGTGTTATTTCGCAGCTTCGCATTACCGCATTTACGCGAGATCGCTCTATCGCAATATTGCACTAAAACACCTTCGCATAAATGCATTATAGCATAATTGCGCGTTCGCAACTGTGCGAAAACGCGTGACTTATCCACCACATATTGTGGATAGTGGAAAACTAAAACGCCATATTCATGATTTCGTTTATCTCAGTTCAAACTGAGCTTGGGCAGGGGGTGTGCGATTCCGCGCTAAAAAAAGTAAGCAGTCTTCATAGGAGAAGCGAATTATTTACACCTTCTGCCGAACTCTACTTTACATAACAAAACAGTTTTGGCTGCATGTTAATGAACCGGAACCAATGATTTTTGGGGACGCGATGTAGCACAAAAGCATAAGAACGATTCCACACTTTCACATTATCGTTATTTAACACTAACGCATTATCGCACTACAACAATTTCGCACTAGGATTTAGCATGAAGAATTTAGAAACGACAAAAAATTGGTTGACCGATACCCCAAAAGAGTTTCTGGCAGAAAATAAAAGGAGCAGAACAACCGGCTCGTTAGCACCTGTTCGTTACGAAATTTTGTAAAGATAAGCTGAGAAACCAATAGAAGGACCAACCTCAAAAACAAAAATGTTACTCTCCCCTTACCTCAATAGTACCACAGTCCAATTCTCTCCATCCAACCCACCTGTCTAAAGGACCATCGGCAAGTTGGATTCCGTCCGCGCAGCGGCTGGGCGAAAAGTAGGCCCAGGACTTGTCGGGCAGTGTTTGAAGTTTGTCGAAGGGGAGGCCCCAGAGCAAGACCTAGGTGTAACCCGGTACAGATTAGAACATAGTAGAACAGAAAGAGGTACACACGATGAACAGGCTGGATAAACCTTTTAGGGTAGGCGACCGCGTAGTGGTAAGCTGGAAACATCACCCGGACCTGCCAGTTGGCACCACCGGGACTAGCGACCGGATTCCGCAGGAACGCTGGCACAATAACGAAGTAACCGCGGCCTGGGATGACGGAAAACTTGGTATCTTAGGTTGCTTTGTCTTGGCCGCAATTTTTGGATTGTGGAATGGTTTGGGCAAATAACGATGGAACAGGCGAGACAGAAAATGACTGCTCAGGCATGGCAGCCTTTTTTGCGCATTATATCACATTATGGATTACCCGAAATACCCGCAGATGTTTGGACTGAGTTAAGGTGTTTCACCATTTCCATCACGGTCTTATAAACGATGCTGGAAAAAAGAATGTAATGGTTTCGCACGTCTTCCCTTGTAACGCCATCGGTAGGGTGGGCAGCCTGGCCGCCAAGTTCTCTTATGGCATGAAAGGCTAGACGCAACTGCTTGCTGAAAGCGCCGGAGAGTCCCCTTGGCATTAGCGTCGCATCATTTTGCAGCCTATCAAAAATGACATTTGCCCGCTCTTCGATATTCGTATAAGCCTTTCGTATCCGACCGGTCAGTTGGCCTTTGCTGGTGGCATCCTTGATGCAGCCAACCGTGGCATCAATAAGAACATTCAAAAGATGCTCGGCCGCCAGGCGCAAAATGATGGCCGAACTGCGTTCCAGGTTCGCCCGCAGGCATGCAAGACCCTCCGTCAGGTAGCCTTTTAATTCTTCATCCGGCTCCGCGACCTGGCGCAACTGATCGAAATATTGCTCGGCGTAGTAGGGTGTCGTCAGTCTGTTTTTCACAAACTGCGCCCCGTATTCCGTGAGGAGGACCTTTTCGGCAATCCGACGGTCTCCATCGAATGGTGCAACTGAAAATTCGTACGAGGGCAGTTTTGTTCCCAGGTTTATCTGTAACAATATCCCGGCTCGGATTAGGGCTGCGATCTCTTCATAAATAGCCATATAGATAACTGTTTTATGGTAATGCGTGAATGCATCAACCGTGGCGCTATCGTTAGCTTGTAGCTTAACCCTTTTCATTCGGTCGGAGTTTACTAAGAAATTAAAAATCTCTTTGATGACGACATCTAATTCCTTGCCCGCGCTGGTGATATAGCTAACCCAATATGGCGGTCCACCCCAAGCAGGAGCGGGAGGGGAGATGGTAAAATTTTCCAAATTGAGCTCGAAGTAATCTAAAATTTCCTCACGTACAAGCGGGCGGGTGGTATCCAGGCGAAGCACTTCCATTACGAACCTTGCTTTCTTTCAAATTGGCGAATAATGAAATGAGTATATCACGCGGAAATTTTGAGCAGTTATTTCAACAATATATCCCACTAAAGTAATTTAGAAATAAAACCTCACTCTGATTATTTTTCTAAAAGAGTATTGATAATCTGCCACGCCAGCCGCAGGCACTGGCAAAATAAAAACTAGAAAGAGCAAAGCCTGACCATTCCAGGTAATAAGGCTTTAAAAAGTAAGTCGCTGAATATCACCAGATACCTCCCCGCGAAAGGAGTTATGAGGAAGTATCTGCACGTCCCTGGAATGGTGCCTAAATAATCAAGACCGTGTTATAATTTATTAACTTTAATTCCAGATTTGAAATTCAATGATTGTGGAGCGAGAAATGTTGGCAAAAATACTGGCATCTATTTTTATCGTATCTCTTTTTGTTGGCCTTGTTGCCTGTGGTGACCCAACCAGTGTTGCGGCTGTGGCCCAGAACCCTTCAAGCTCTTCCAACTGGCAGGATTACAAATCTGCTACTGGCCGTTTTACAGTAACGATACCCGGTACCTTTAACGAGGTCGTTGCGCCGAGTAAAATGGGATCTGGCACCGTGGCTGATGTTCACAGTTTTAACCTGGCGACTACGGATGTCACAAACGGATTTACGGTGAACTATTTCGATTTGCCAGCAGAATATGCCTCCGCACCTAGTGCTAAACTGTTGGATTCTTTGCGTGATGGCCTGGCAACGTCGCTCCAAATACAACAACCCAATCAAGGGGCTGTCACTTCCAGCAAGGTAACAAGCGAAAAGCAGATAACGCTAGGTTCCGCCACTGGCCGTGAACTGGAGATGGAGAACGGCACTTCAACATATGCTAGGGCCAAGATTTTTCTTCAAGGCATGCGTGCTTATCACGTTGTCGCCATCATGCAGGCTAAGGATAAGGGTAATGCAACCATTCAGGGGTACGCTCAGAGGTTTTTAGATTCATTCGTTATAAATTAAAAGGAGCGAAGTAATGTTTAAAAAACCATCGCAAGGAATTTGGTTAAACCTAAACGAGATTGCTCTCCTAGCCTCTGCAATAGGCGTTTACGAAGGTGCGATGAACGGTGAGGAAGATAAAATCGCTGCTCTTAAGGGTACTGAGCCGGAGCTGGACTGGATCAAGCGGTTGTATGAGATGCGGACGGTTTACAATTACCCATTTCTCATCAACTCGATCAGGAACAGGATGACGTACCACCTAGAGCGAAATACTAATCCTAGGAATAAAGAAGTCAACAATCCTGCTTATGCTTTTGGGCCGGAAGACGAGCTATACGTTTGTTTCATCTGCCTCAGGACAATAGTGATCGGCCTGATGAGTGAGTACAAAGCAAAAAAAAGCTTCCCCGTCTACAACAGGCTCCAAAATGCTATGGGTTTGGCCGAGAAATTTCAAATTATGCTAAAGACGGTCTACGGCGCGAATGTTTAACGGTTAGCGAAAATGGTTCTTATAATTCTCTGGGGTACGACAAGGGGGTTTATCAGATCTTCTAGAGAGTATAATGATAGTAATAGCGAAAGAAGGAGGTTAAAAATGTCAAAGTATTTTGTTAATTATCATTTGCGAATGAATGACCAGAAAGACGATATTCAAGGTCACTTTGATGGCCCGTCCGAACATCGACCGAATGGGTGAATCAAATCATGTTCTATATTATTCATGAGGAACCGAAGTTAAAAGAAGCGTACGAACTTGTAATTGATGCTGGTTGCATGCCTGTTAAAAATAAAGATTTCGATCTATCCTTGATATGTAACAGGGACCAGATTGCAAAATTCTTTCCAAAATAATTCCTTGTTAGTACTACAATCAAAATTTAGGTTGTGTTAATCCTGATTGTCAAAACTTATATACCCACCACCTATCTTAACCTTACACGGCAACCTCAATTGTTTCTCCTTGATAAAGGATAATGCATGCTGTCCGGCACTATACTTGTAACCTTTCTTCCTAGAATATCAATTACATTCAAAATATTGTGTCAGGTTATAAATGCTAAAGTGACGCACAATCGTACTATCGCAATAACGCACTAGTGCGAAGAAAAATCATATTAACTGGCGCTCTCATTACTTCCCCATACCGTAGCAGCAGACTTTACCTGGATCAGTTAGTAGACATCCAGGTTTTATCAAAGTGAGCATCATATGTATCATGCATACAGTACACGCCCAAAAGCTACTCAGAGCTCCCACTTGACTACAAATTCGTTAAATGGACCTACTATTGCCAAATGTCTGAAGAATTGATGGTGCAGGAGCGGCGGCTTTACTCTCGTCTGGACAACGTGGTGATAGCCTTCAAGAATTTAGATGCCAGGGTGACCTGCCTTGAAAAAGGACTCTCACCAGGGAGTAATATTACCGAGGTACAGACGGCCGAGGTTGGTCAGGCGGTAAAGGGCATGCTGAATACCTCACCACCCAGAATAAAAGTAAGAACCATTATCAGGGCGTTTATCAGGAGCTATACCGGCGCTTTGGGGTTAGCAGCTACAAGAATATCCGGGCGGACCAGTTTATAGCAGTGATGAAATTTTTGGAAAATTGGCGCGAAAAAGGTAAATAAATATAAGTTGACATAATAATCAAGAAGTAAGCTTATTACGTATTGTTAACTGGGTCCGAGGAGTAGTTGGACAAGAAACGACTATTAACACTAAACGGATTAACTGTTATGTTCAAGTGTAAGTACCGGACCTATCCTTGGTTATTCTTCGAATTAGGCAACAAGCAAAAACAAGACTCTAGAATAAGCTAAACTTTCTAACCGACTATTTTAGTCCAAATAATAATGCCCGTACCCAATAAGTTATTTCATAAAAAAATCAGCTTGTAATGGGAAAATTGCGGAGAAGGAAGTATAATTTAACCTGAATTCTTCACCAAGACCCGAAAATTTAATATTCCCATAAATATTTTAACATCAACCGGAAGAGTAAATATTGAGGAGCGCGAGCCATGGATGAAAAACTGGCCTGGGATAACCAAGTTCTGCTTGTAGTAAATTGCGCGAAAAGCTTCGAAGAGGTTGAGCGAGAACGAGCCTATATTTGCCCGGCCGATAAAGGGGCATACAACCCCCGGCCGAGCCGCTACTTTGGCCTTTATCATGGTAAGGGGGTGTCCGCAGTTGCAAATATCGAAGCGGCAGTCGATGTGCAGCCTGACGATAGCACTACGATACGCTGGATTGGGGGTCTGGGCAGAGAAACCGATTACCGCATGAAAGCAGTTGGTCTGGCTAATAAACTGCGGCCTAAAAATGAATTTCCTGTTCGGGTTCTTATCCTGGGGGTTTTGCAAGCTACTGATTTTCGTAAAGATTCGCGGGGTGGAATGGCGGGAAGTACCCAGTATTTTGATGTCAGCAGCTTCGGTATCACCGGCGCGGGATTTCTCGCTGGGAAACTCCGCGGTAAAAAATGGTCGGAGATTAAATTCATCGAGTATAAATATGTTGAAGAAGCCAGTCCGGATTCACCGGGTAAGTATTATCCTCTTCAACTGTGGTTCGAATCTATAGTACCTGACAAAACCCGGGTAAGCCTCACCTTTTCCAAAATTGAGGAAATAATCAACGATGCTCTGCCCTCTTCGGCCAGGCAATATACGGTCTGGTGGACTGATAAATCTCCCGGTACAACCCACGTTAATGCTTATGCCTGGCTGGAGACAGGTTGGGTAGTTGAAAGCCTTAGCCTTAAAAGTGAGACGGTAACTTTCCATCGGGCTTAGTATCATATACGGGTAAATAAGATTTTGTCCTGCTGAGCACCACTTAACCGTCATTACCAATTCGTTTGTACTCGCTATAGGGTGAAGCCAAGCAAGCACCTCAAAATGGAAACTACCTTAAAAGATAATCTGCCAACTTCCGAGTAAGTTTCTCTTTAACGGCTTTGTCAAGAGATTTCTTTTCCAAAACAATTCCAAAACTTTTCCAAAATAATTCCACTGCTACCTACCCTTCCTTTTAACCTTATCACAGCCCCAAGTCTCTCCATACAACCGGCCGGTCTAAAAATCACCGGCCAGTTGTATTCCGACCGCAAAGCGGCTGGGCTTAAAGAACCGCCCAGGACTTGTCGGGCCGTGCTTAGCGGTTTTTGAAGGGCAGGTAACCGAGCCGCCCTAAAGCTAAGACGAAAGAGGTTAAAAGCTATGAACAGACTGGACAAGCCGTTTAAGGTTGGAGATCGAGTAGTTGTAAGTCAGAAGCACTACCCGAGCCTGCCGGTTGGAACTACCGGGACAATTGACCGGATACCCCAGGAACGCTGGCACCAGAACGAGGTCACCGTTGCCTGGGATAGCGGGGAGCGAAGTACCCTCGGTTGTTTCGTCCTGGACAAAATCGAGCCAGGTCAGAAGTAACCCTCTTGAACCACAACCGCCCCGCTGGAATAGTTCGGCGGGGTTTTCTTTTTGTCACGAGCAAGGTATGACCCGAGCGGAATTGAAGCAGAATTATTTGGGAATTAAATGGAGTAAGCTGCGCTATTGATTAGTAACGCAATAATTGCCAGCCAGGAATTAGTGCTAACGAGGCGTTACTAATCAAAACCGAAACCGTCTCAGGCGGTCAAGCTCCCAGAGCCTCGCATGACCACCGTCGCCGGTTCCACAGAGGAAAAAAGCTCGCCGCCGCCTTTTTCCTCCGTACCTCCTTTTTCGGCTCTCCCCCTTCTTCTCATCTTATCACAAGCCCAAGCCTCTTCATTTGCATGTCGGCCTAGAGAACCGCCGCCCTGCTGCATTCCGACCCTGAAAAAGTTTTTGGGGTCGCTTGGCGCTGTACCCCAAAACTCTTTTATCAGGGCCAGCCGCTGCGGCGTCTGGGGCTTGTCGGCTCGTGTTCTAAGGATTTTTGAAGGGGGCAACAGGGCCCCCGGAAAACAAAAAGGTTACCGGCTGGACTAGAGCAGGTAACCAGGTAGTAGAAATATGAGGTTTCTACCATGACCAGTTTAAATCAGAACCAGACCAATAGCAAGTTTAGCTGCAGCCGCGGTGGTGGCAAAAGCAGCCAGAAGAACCAGGCCCAGGACTGGCAGCAGGAACGCCAGGACCGCATCGCCGGACTGATGCAGCAATTGGAGCAGGGCGTCACGGGTATCCAGAGCAGCGACGACTTCAAACGCTGGCTCAAGGTTGCGAGCCGCTTCCACACCTACAGCCTGAACAACCAGGTCCTCATCCTGCTGCAGTTTCCGAACGCGACCCGCGTGGCCGGGTACCGGACCTGGCAGAGCCTGAAACGCCAGGTTGTCAAAGGCTCGAAGGGCATCAACATCCTGGCTCCTCAGCCTTTCGAACGGATCATCGAAGATAAGGCTACCGGGACCGAAGAAGTCTTCAAAGGCATTACGTTCAAGACCGTAAGTGTCTTCGATATCAGTCAGACCGAAGGTGAGGAGTTGCCGAGTATTGCACCCGGACAACTTCAGGGCGAGGAAGGTGCCGAACTCTACCGGCGGCTGGACAACCTGGCCGAGCACGAAGGTCTCAAGGTCACCCACTACGACCTGATGGGCGAGGAGATCGGAAGAGCACACGTCTGAACTCCAGTCACCAGATCATCTCGTA
>ERZ778024.1258-NODE-1258-length-31893-cov-11.947892_pt1 | contig 31893 bp, 29 predicted proteins | sample MGYA00375754_ERZ778024 | MGnify/ENA primary metagenome ERZ778024 (study PRJEB29350, sample SAMN05389827) | bioreactor metagenome | isolation source: Thiocyanate bioreactor | place: South Africa: University of Cape Town | collected 2014-02-18 ...
TTCCACAAAATTTATAAATTTTAGCAGCAGTGCATTGCCTGCCTTTTAGATTCTTAATATCCAAGTTTTTTTATCTTAAGATTTAAAAGGAATAAATTGTCAGAATTAGTTGATAAATAAAAAAAGCAGGCTAAAAGCCTGCTTAATGTCTTGAGATAAGAAAAAGTAATGTGTAATAATCGATTAACGTTTTGAGAATTGGAAACGTTTTCTAGCTTTCGCTCTACCGTATTTTTTACGTTCTTTTTTACGTGAATCACGTGTTAAGAAACCTTTTTCTTTAAAGTCTTGGTGTAGATTTTCATCTTGTTCTAGAAGAGCACGCGCGATACCTAAACGAGCAGCAATTACTTGTCCTTCTACTCCCCCACCTTTTAAACGAATAATCATATCATATTGATTGTTACCGTTTAAATTTTCAAAAGGAGCCAAAATAGTACGGCGTTGTAATTCTAATGGAAAATATTGTTCGATTTTTTTTCCATTAACATCAATTTGTCCAGAACCTGGTCTTAATCTTACAGAGGCAACGGATGTTTTGCGACGACCAGTTGCTACAATTTCTTTTTCCATATATTACTCTTAGATTAAATGTTTACTTGTACAGGTTTTTGAGCTTCCATACCATGATCAGATCCTTTGAAAACTCTCAATTTATTCAATTGTTGTCTTCCAAGTCTTGATGAAGGCATCATTCCTTTCACAGCATGTTCAATGATGTATTCTGGTTTTCTACTTTTCATTGTACGATAAGGAATCTCACGAAGACCACCAATGTGACCTGTATGATAAGTATAAACTTTTTGTGCTTCTTTGGATCCAGTTACTTCGATTTTATCGGCATTAATAACGATAACACCATCACCTGTATCTTCAAAAGTTGTAAAAGTTGGTTTGTGCTTTCCTCGAAGTATTTTCGTAATTTCTGAAGCTAATCTTCCTAATGTCTTGCCAGATGCATCTAGTACAAACCAAGTAAGATTTTGTTCTTTTTTAAAGAATGGAGTTTTGTACGCCATGTTAGCTAACCTTGCAGTTCTTTTTATCAATTTTTTCAAATAAACCATAATCATACTCCTAAGAATTATTTTTGCCAATGTTTTTTATAATTATCGGTGTAGTAATTCTAAATAGAGACAATTCTTACTCGAAAATTAATTTTCTATCTGGTAGAAACAAGGCAATTTCTCAATGCAAAAACGATCTAAATGAATTTTTAAAGGTAGTCGAGGTAAAATGAGAGTATTAAAAATAGGTCTTATATGTGGCGGACCTTCTAAAGAAAGAGGAATTTCTTTAAACTCGGCAAGATCTGTTTTAGATCATTTATCTTCTCCCACAATAGAAATTTATCCTATATACATAGATAAAGAACTCAATTTTTATATCATTTCAAAATCGCAATTATATTCAAATACTCCAAGTGACTTTGATTTTAAGTTAAATCAAACCGCTATACATTTGACCCAAGAAAAATTAGATTCTTACTTAAGATCGATGGATCTTGTAATACCTGTCATTCATGGTAAATATGGAGAAGACGGTCAACTACAGGAAAAATTAGAAAAGTTATCTGTTCCTTTTTTAGGTCTCTCATCCACTTGTTGTAGAACGGTCTTTCATAAGTATACTGTTTTTTTAAGAATGCAAAACTTAAAATTTCCAAGACCTCCTTGTTTACATCTAGTAAAAGATAAGACTGACATAAAAAGTGTTATAGATTTTTTTGAAAAATATGCTCTAAATAAAGCCATTTTAAAACCTTGTATTTCAGGCTCTTCCATTGGCGTCAAAACAGTTTGTTCACCAGCCGAAACTCTTAAAGGCATGAATGATCTTTTTCAAGAATTTAATGAATTAATACTTGAGCCTTTTTGTGAAGGTAGAGAATTTACATTAATAGTTATAGAAAATGAGGATAAACAACCAGTAGCCTTGATACCAACTGAAATAGAAACCGATTATTCTAACAACCAAATATTTGATTATAGAAAAAAGTATTTACCAACTAACAACACTCTTTACCATACCCCCCCCACTTTTTCTATAAACATTATTGAAAATATTAGAAAGCAAGCCGAAACCCTTTTTACTTTGTTTAAGATGAAAGATTTTATTCGCATGGATGGATGGGTCTTAGACGATGGAACTATTTATTTTACTGACTTTAATCCAGTGTGTGGGATGGAACAAAATAGCTTTTTATTTAGACAAGGTTCTTTAATTGGTTTTTCCCATGAAACCATGCTTAAATATCTAGTTAAAAATTGTTGTGAGCAAGCCAATATCTCCTTTCCTGAAGAACAATTATCAAAAATTGAGTCACCCCAAGAAGTAGCTATTTTAATGGGTGGTGATAACGCTGAGAGACAAGTGTCCTTAATGAGCGGGACAAATGTCTGGTTAAAGTTACTTCATTCCAATAGTTATCAACCAACTCTTTATCTATACGTGGATCAAAATGAAATCTGGAAATTACCCTATAGCTGTGCCTTAAACCACACTGTTGAAGAGGTTAGAAGTAACTGCTATGAATTTGAACAACATGAAGAAAAAATTGCAGAACTAAAAGATGAAATTCAATGCAAATTAAAAATTACACATCCTTTAACTGCTCCCGAAAAGTTTACTTTAAAAGAGTTTATTACAAAAGCTAAAGAAGATAATGCTTTTGTATTCATTGCTATGCATGGGGGAGATGGTGAAAATGGCACAATGCAAAGGTTATTTGAAGAAAATGATTTAAAATTTAACGGCTCTTCTTCGCTGGGCTCAAAAATTTGCATGGATAAGTTTTTAACAGGTCAAATTATTTGCGACTTAAAAGACCCAAAAATTACAGCGGTTCCTAAAAAAATCATAAACTTTATCGATACAAAATTCGATAATTCTTATTGGAAAAGTCTTTGTGAAGAATTGCAAGCTAATGAATTTATTATTAAACCACAATTAGATGGATGTTCTGCTGGTATCATCAAATTATTTTCACTACAAGATTTGCAAACCTATAGCTACTATATTAAACAAAAAGCCAAGAGTATTCCGCCTTACACCTTCATAAATCAAATATATCCCATCGAGATGCCAGTCAATGTAAATACGTCTTATATTATTGAGCCATACATTGAAACGGACCGATTGTTTATTGAAAATAATAACCTCGTACAAGTATCAAAAACTGGTTGGTTAGAATTGACTGTTGGTGTTTTAGAAGAGGAAGGAGTCTATACAGCTTTATCACCAAGCATTACAATAGCTGAAGGTGATGTCTTAAGTTTAGAAGAAAAATTTCAAGGGGGAACAGGTGTAAATATTACACCGGCTCCAAAAGAAATTTTTGAGGAAGAAGCTATCGCTGCCATAAAACAGGGGATAGAAAAAGTGGCTGAAGCTTTACAAATTTCTAATTATGCTCGCATAGATATATTTTTTAATAGAATAACTAACAATATGATCGTAATAGAGGCAAATTCTTTACCGGGGCTTACTCCTTCTACCGTTATATATCATCAAGCCTTAGCCGAAGAGCCTCCCCTTTATCCAAAAGCTTTTTTAGAAAAATTAATTGATATGAGAACTCAAAAAAACTTAAGTTACGAGAAACTTTTAGCTTACAGCAACAAAAAATAAAGGGGCATCTTAAAGTAAGATCTAAATTTAAATCTTTTTTAACAACTCTTTTAAGGCACATTTTGCTTTATTGTCCAAATTATTATTTTCTAATAATAATTTTCCAATTAGCAAAAGATGTAAAAAGTTTTTTTGATCATAACATTGTAAAAAGAGTATATCTTCGTCATGATATCTTTTTTGTATCAAAACAAACTCATTCATATTCATCTTGCGCAAATAATTTGATAAACGATTTAACACTAAAAAATTTTTTGCAAAAGCCAAAATGTTTACATCAAAACTTCTCTCTTCCTCATTTTTTAAAGTTAAACAGATCGTTTTTAAACCATCTTCACTCTCTTCTGATTCAAAACAAACTTCATGTTTAGATTCCGATAGGTAGGACCAATTTAACAAAAATTTGTTGGGTAGTGAATAAAGCGAATCATCAACCTGAATATTGGTAACGGCCTCTGCTAAAATAGCAGTAATGTGATGATGTAAGACCTCATGAGTTAAATGCTTAATAAGCTTTTTGCATAGAGTACGTAGAGGAGTATTTTGCCTTATAACAGAATCTTGAAAAAGATATTTTATTAATGAGTCATTAAAGCAATAGCTCTGGCCACTATTGGGCTGTTGCGCATGTTTTTGAAATATAATCGGACTATTCGTACTTTGTGATACATTCATCTAAAATTCTCCAGAATGATTTATCGATTTAATTAAATGGTGGATTATAAATCAATATCTTCAAGGCAATTTATAAAATTTTGGATAGCCCATTGCGCTTTTTCTTCAAAGGCATTGTAATGAATTAATATACAAAAACAGGTAAGTAAATCTTTCGTCGAATAGCTATGTTTTATCAAACATGTTTGGTGTTTACTAAGATCCACATCAAGTTTTAAGAAAAAGGAGTGAGCCGTATTGAACGAGTCTTTGACCGGTAAAGATAGATGCACATACACTTTAGCTGGTTTAGTTTCACGATCATAAATAAAATGCATAGATTTAAGATTTTTAGTCGGATACCCCGTACTTAAACTTAAAACATGCGCTGATTGCTTAAACATTAATCTATATTTTTCTTTTAGAAAGGGATAATTTTCTTGCATAAGTTGGATATTGTGGCGCTGAATTAGTTTATGTAAACTTAAACGATATTTGTGCCAGGGATAAGGTAGTGAATTATTTATTCTTAAAGTATGAATAGATAAATTTTGAGCGAGAATCTGATAAAACAAAGTCACAGTTTTTTGAGTCTTTGAATCTATTTTTTTTTCAATAGACTTGGCAGAAACTGGTAGTAAGTTTGTTTCAACATCTATAACAGATATAACAGGGTTCATTTTAAACTAACCTCTTGGTCTGAAAGTGATCTAAATTTTCTACAAATTTTAATCAATAAAATTAAATTATTAGGGATAGTAAGGAATTGTAATAATAAAACTCTATAAAATTATCCTACCTCTTGAAAAAGTTCTTAAATTACAATATAGTGTTCTTTTTTAATTTAAGGATTACTGAAAAACAATGCGCAATATAAATACTTTTTACGTTCGCACCTATGGCTGTCAAATGAATGAGCTCGATTCTGAAATAATGATAGGCCAATTGACTAGTCGTGGTTTAACTCGGGTGGAAGAAGAAAATGACGCTGATTTACTAATTTTTAATACTTGTTCCATAAGAGACTTAGCGGAACGAAAAGTAATGGGAAAATTGGGAAAGCTTGGACGATCAAAATCTAACTCTATTATCGGTGTTACGGGTTGCATGGCTAATGCAAAAAAAGACTCCCTTTTCCAAAAACTTCCCCATATTGATTTTGTTTTAGGTACAAACAATATCCATGAGCTAAATGCCGTTTTAGATGAAGTTCTGACAACTGGTAAACAAACTTTTAGAACGGACGATCAATTTAGATTCGAACTAGATTACATGGGTGCTAAAAGAGATGATAAAGTTAAAGCATTTGTTTCAATCATTCGAGGATGCGACAAATATTGCACCTATTGTGTCGTTCCCTATACAAGAGGCCCTGAAGTTTCAAGAGATCCTGGTAATATCATTGAGGAATGTCAAAAATTAGTTGATCAGGGCTATAAGGAAATTACCCTTTTAGGGCAAAACGTCAATAGCTACGGTAAAGACAAACCAGAATGGAATTGTTTATTTCACGACCTACTCTATAAATTAGATGCAATTCCAGGACTTGAGCGTGTACGCTTTATGACAAGTCATCCGGTCGACATCACCAAAGAACTTATGCAAGCGATTCGCGATCTACCAAGCGCTTGCGAATTTGTTCATTTCCCCTTTCAAGCGGGCTCTAATCGAATTTTACGTAAAATGCATCGCATTTATACAATTGAACAGTATTTAGAAAAAGTAGCTATGCTAAGAGAATTTGTTCCAAATGTTAGTTTAGGAACAGACATTATAGTTGGTTTTCCCACTGAAACTGAAGAAGAGTTTATGGAAACTTACAAAATATTAGAACAGCTGGAATTTTCAGTAGCCTTTTTATTCGCTTACAGTCAAAGAAAAGGAACGCCTGCTGTCCGTTGGAAAGATGATATTAGTGAAGAAGTAAAGCAAGATCGCCTGCAACGTTTATTAGAAGTTCAAGAAAAAATCTATAAAAAACAACGCCAAGAGATGATAGGTAAAACTGTTGAAATTTTGGTGGAAAAACGAAATTATAAAGATCAATCCTTATTAAAAGGAAAGACTCGTTGCTGGAAAAATGTTCTCTTTACAGGAGATGATTCGTTAATTGGCACTCTTCAAAAAGTAAAAATTAATGGTTACAGCCACCAGACACTTCTAGGTGAAGTTATAAAAAGCTAGACCAAAGGGTCTAGCTTTTTCTTAAACAGAATTGAGCTTTTGCATCTCTAATTCTTTATCTAGCTTAGCAGCTTTTTTAAAGTTTTCATTGGCTAAACCTGCATGAACATAGGTTAAGTTGAAAACCAACAACACTAGGGATACCATCACAAAAAAGGTAACTGTATTAGTAAGGTACAAAATACCCACCACCGCTAACAAAGCAGCACTTCTTATAAAAGCTACTCTATGATAATCACCTTTGGCGTTTAAAACATCGATTTTTCGCCTAGCAAGTTCTTCGGTTTGTTTGTTGTAAACAGTTCTTTCTAAACTATCTTTGCTTTCATTTAGACTATTTTCTTCTAATTCCACATTTTTTAATTCTTTATTTAAAAGTGTTTGAACCACGTAATTGGTAACATCTCCAAATAAAGGAATTAAAGTAGAAAATTTCAAATTAAAGTAATTGCAAGGTGTATTATTACTATAATTATAGTTATTACTAACGAGGGGGGTAGTTTCTGTTGTCAAAATATTTCTCCAATATATTTTTTTAAAAAAGTTATTATATTGAAAAAATTATTTTAAATAAACAACAATTAGCATTACCTTATTACTAGTTAATTGTTTAACTAATCAACTAGTAATTTATAATCTAATTATTTTTGAGCTTCAATAATTCCACAACCAATTTTGGCGCCTGAATTTCCTGAAGGTTGGCTAACTAAATCATCTTTGCCGGCATGAATCACAATGGATCGACCAACGATAGAATATTCTCCATTTAATTGAATATAATCGTCTGTTCTTTCATAGTGAGCAATCCCCGCATCATCAGCTACCAAATTTCCAAAATCGCCAACGTGCCTTTCAGAAGAGTCAGGTCCACCATGCTTTTTATTAAAAGGATTATAGTGTCCACCTGTATTTTCCCCTCCTTTTCCCCCACAATCACCATGTTCATGCACGTGAAAACCATGCTCACCAGGTGTTAAACCTTTTATATCAGCAACAATACGAACACCCCTTTCAAGCTCACTGAAAGTAACTGTGCCTTCAACATTGCTGCCATCAACTGGTTTAACATGAGCGATAGCCTTGACTATGTTTTTACCATTTCTTTGTGTATTTCTTTGATCTTGAGCGGTAACTGTCGGTTGGCATCCTACAGCTAATAAACTAAGAGATAAAATAGATAATAAAAAAAGTTTTTTTTTCATTGGTTAATCCTAAGTTAGTGTAAAAAAATTTTTTGTCTAATTTTAGACTTATAACCTGAACTTTAGGTTTATTTCAATGAACAAATGACAAAGCCAACTTTTAAGATTATAGCAACTGCACGAACTCTTCCTCTGATAAGATTCGAATTCCTAATTCTTTTCCTTTTTCAAGTTTAGAACCAGCTTCTATGCCTGCTAGAATAAAATCAGTTTTGCGACTAACAGATCCAACAACTTTCCCCCCTCTTTCTTTGATTAAGGCAGCTGCAGCATCTCTTGTATAAAGATTTAAAGAACCAGTTAAAACAAATGTTTTATTTTGAAAAATGTGATTATCAAATTGAATAACTTGAGAAGTTTGGGGTTTTATATATTTTAGCAAATGATCAAGTTCTTTTTGATTTTTTGGATCGTGAAAAAAAGCTAGAATAGAATCGGCAACCTTCTCTCCAATACCATCAATTCGCATTAAATCTTCCAAGCTATAAGTAGATAATGTTTCAATTGAGCCAGCTCTATTTGCTAAAATTTCAGCAATGCCGGCTCCAACATGCTTTATCCCTAAAGCTAAAATAAAGCGAGCAAGTGGTGTTTCTTTTGATTTTTGAATACTATTTAATAGATTATTTACTGATTTTTCTTTAAATCCGTCCAATTGAAAAAGATCTTCACTTGTTAATTTATAAATATCAGAAGGTTTTTTTATAAATCCTTTTGTGAAAAGTTGCTCCACTACCTTTTCACCAAGATGTTCTATATCCATAGCATCTTTGCTAGCAAAATAAATTATTCGTCTTAGTTGCTGTTCTGGGCAATGGCTACCGTTCATACAACGAAGAGCAACTTCTTCAGTTGAACGATGAATTGGTGCATGGCAACTAGGACAACTATTTGGCATAATCCATGGCATCACTTCTGATGTTCTTTGCGTTAAATCGACTGAAATTACTTTGGGTATTACATCTCCCCCCTTTTCTATGTAAACATAATCCCCTATACGAATATCTTTTCTTTCAATTTCTTCAATATTATGAAGAGTCGCTCGACTTATGGTGCTACCAGCCAAAAATACAGGCTCAAGTTCGGCAACTGGTGTTAAAACCCCTGTTCTTCCCACTTGTATAGTTATATCATTTAATCGTGTTAACGCTTTTTCAGCGGCAAATTTGTAAGCCACTGCCCATCTCGGATTTTTACCAGCAACACCCAATCTTTTTTGTTCCGATAAGTTATTTAATTTTATAACAACTCCATCAATATCAAAGGGCAAGTTTTGACGTTCTTGTTTTACTTGTTCAACAAAATGCCAAATATCTTCTAAAGAATGACAAAGAGCTACATTTTTAAGGGTGGGTAATCCCCATTTTTTTAAAGACTGATGAATTTGCCACTGAGTAGTTAATTCTCCCCAAGTCTCTTCAGCTAAACCATAAAAAGCAATAGATAGCCCTCTTGCTGCAGTTTCTTTAGGATCTAGCAGCTTTAAAGATCCAGCTGCTGCATTGCGAGGGTTTGCCCATACAGTTTCATCTCTTTGTCTTCTTTTGTCATTTAATTTTTTAAAAGTGGCATGGGGCATAAAAACCTCCCCTCTAACTTCTAAAATATCTGGAAGATCCTCATGATAGATTTTTAAAGGTAATGATTGGATTGTTTTGATATTATTTGTAATGTCATCCCCTTTTTTTCCATCACCTCTTGTAACTCCTCGAACTAATACTCCTTTTTCATATCGCACAGAAACAGCTATACCATCCATTTTAAGTTCTGTCGTAAAATCCCAATTTTTTTTTGCTGTAAGTTTTTCAACGCGGCGGATAAAGTCATTGACTTCTTCTTTACTATAACTATTGGCTAAGGACAACATGGGATTTTTATGAGATACGGTTTCAAATCCTTCTGTAATTGATTCATTCACCCTTTGACTGGGTGATGTTGGATGAATCCATTCAGGATGTCTTTTTTCAATTTCTATTAGCTTTTTATAAAGGAAATCATATTCTTCATCTGAAATTTCAGGGTTATGTTCTGCATAGTATAAACGATTATGATACCAAATGGTTTCACAAAGTTTGAGATATTCTTCTAATGTTTCTTGATATGACATAGGATTATTTAAAATAATTTTAGCAAAAGTATAGCAGAATCAAAGTCTCACTTTCTAGAATTATCATGCTTAAATTTTGAAAACATTATGATGATAGATAAGTTAATTGGATAAATTAGTAAAAGTAACTTCAAATATCATTGTGGCAAGAGGAGCCAATTGAATTTTAATACCTAAAATATTTATTCCATCTTTAACTCTTTCAATAGAAAGATTATTTTTACCAGAACCACTATAGCGCTCTTCATCTGTGTTAAAGACTTCCCTAATTTCTTCTACGTTTTTCAAAGGTATAAAATAGTCAGAATAAAAATTTGGAGTGAAATGATGAACACATAACAAACATTGTTTCTTCCCCTTTCTAAGATAGCTAATTACACTATTATCTCTGTCATTAAAATCGATCCATTCAAAACTTTGATACGAACTATCATTTTCCCATAATGCAGGATAGTTCTGATAAAAGTGATTAATGTCTTTAATCATTGTTTGGAGGCTGTGGTGAATGGGAAATTGCAATAAAAACCACTCCATTTCCCCTTTACAAGCCCACTCATTCCATTGTCCAATTTCGCCTCCCATGAATAACAGTTTTTTTCCAGGTTGACAAATCATATAACTATATAATAAGCGCACGTTAGCAAATTGTTGCCAGACATCTCCTGGCATTTTTGCAAGCAAACTTTTTTTGCCATGGACAACTTCATCATGAGATAAAACTGAAATGAATTTTTCTGAAAATGCATATATTAAACCAAAAGTTAAATCATCGTGATGATATTTTCTGTGAATACCCTCTTTAGAGAAATAGCGAAGAGTATCATTCATCCAACCCATGTTCCACTTTAGATCAAAGCCTAAGCCCCCTTCTTCTACTGACATAGTCACTTTTGGAAAGGAAGTGGATTCTTCTGCTATCATATAAGTACCAGGAAATTTTTGATGAATAATTGAATTAAGGTGTTTTAAAAACTCAATTGCTTCAAGATTTTCCTTTCCTCCAAAATGATTGGGAATCCATTCTCCATTTTCTCTACCGTAATCTAAATATAACATCGATGCAACAGCATCAACTCTTAAACCATCAATATGCATTAGATCAAACCAAAACAATGCATTAGCTATTAAGAAATTTTTAACTTCCAATCTTCCATAATTAAATATGTATGTATGCCAATGTGGGTGCCATCCTTTTTTAGGATCTGCATGCTCATATAAGGCAGTTCCATCAAATCTCGATAGGGAAAAGTCATCTGCTGGAAAATGACCTGGAACCCAATCTAAAATTACTCCGATATTATGGTTGTGAAGATAATTTACAAACCATTGAAAATCTTTTGGTGTTCCATAACGACTAGTAACAGCAAAAAAACCCGTTACTTGATATCCCCATGATTCATCTAATGGATGCTCTTGTATTGGCAAAAGTTCAACATGTGTAAAGCCCATGTGTGTGCAATAAGAGACAAGTTCTTTTGCTAACTCTTTGTAATTCATAAATTGCCCGTCATTTTTTTTCCACGAGCCCAAATGAACTTCATAAATTAGTAAAGGTGAGACACCCTTATTTTTAATCCTTTTTTCTAACCAAACCTTATCTGTCCAATTAAAATTTTCTATATTTGCTATAATGGAAGCATTGGATGGTCTAAGTTCTGATGCAAAAGCATAAGGGTCTGATTTGATTAGTAAGCTATTATCTGCTGTTCGTATTTCAAATTTGTATTTTATACCTTCTGGCAAATCGGGTATAAAGAGCTCCCAAATTCCTGAGCTCCCAAGTGAACGCATGGGATTTACCCTTCCATCCCAATTGTTAAAGTCACTAACGACAGAAATAGATTTAGCGGATGGTGCCCAAACAGCAAAGCGAATACCTTTTATTCCCTCTTGTTCAGCAAAATTGGCTCCTAAAATTTTGTAGGCTTGGTAGTGAGTTCCACTTGAAAAAAGATAGAAATCCAATTCTCCAATAGTTGGAAAAAAAGAATAAGGATCATAAGATAATAATCCGTTACTATGAAATATCCGATAGTCGTGACTTTGTAGAGATTCATCTATAGAATATTCAAAAAAACCAGCTTCATGAACTTTTTTTGTCTCGACGATATTTCCTTTAACTTCTATAAACATTTGGCTAGCATCTGGTCGATAAAAACGGATAACTTTATCTTCTGGATGAAACCCTAAACAACGATGAGGATTATAGGAGTGTCCATCAATCAATTCTTGGAAAGCTACGCTCACCTCTTCTTGATTCATGAATCCCCCTTAGTAATTAGCTTTCAAAATTATCTATCAAATAATTTTTTCCTTTTAACATATCTACATAAGCTGGGCAAGTGTGAATTGTCCCTTTTTGTTTATTAATTTCTCGTATTTGACATCGCTTTATTTCTTTTGGAAAATGTAAGTAAATTCTTTGATCGCAAATTGACTGTAAGGTTATACGACGAATTTTGCCTTTTGTCCATTCAAAGGAAAGATTTCCCCAATTAGTCTTTCGATTCACCCATTTGCCACAAACAAATAAAGAAGGTAATAAAGGTAAAAAAAACAACTGATCGTTCATTTCTTTAAAAAAAAGAGATCGAATTAAAGCCGCACCTTCCTTTATCAGCAACAAAGGTGTATTGATCTCATTTAATGGTTTTTTTGGAAAACCTTGAAATTCATTATCCTTTATACGAGGAACAAAAATATCTTCAAATCCTGCTAAAAAAACATTTTGCAATGCATCAATTATTTTGTTTTTATTTTTGGCTTCAATTTCAAGGGCTACTTCTTGCAGTAGCGTGTTTTCATAAGAATTTATTTTATAGCTTGGGACCATTAAGTCAAGTTGTAGCCATAAAGGAATAATCTCCCTTAAATCGAGGCGTGATTTAACATAGGGCCAATTGATTTTTTTATTACAACCTAAAGACATTTGCTCAGAAAAAAGGGTTGGAACAATCCCTTTTTTTGAAGGAAAAGGTAACAAACCCTTTTCTGTAATGTAGTGAATTTTCCCATCCCAATAAATTCGGTAACGCCAAAATTGATTTGGAGAATGACCCCAAACCTTTATTAGTCCCTTCTTTAAATCTAATTCAATCGTAAAGTCTTTTACTGGACCTACAATTGACAAACCAATTTGATCAATCATTTTTGGTTCTGTACCCTCTACATCAAAAACCTCTATTAAGTCGGGGTAGATTTTTAAAGCAAAATGACTTTTGGGTAAAATAACAAATGTCCCGGGTATATGAGAAAAGGGGCGCAAATGATCAGTTAATTTAATAACCATTTAAGAAATAACCTCTCCTTTTAAACCTAAAGGGGTAGCTTCAATTAATTTTACAGTTACGATTTGATTTGGCTTTAAACCTTGGCTATTGAGCAAAACCGGTAAAAAATTACTAGTATGACCATGAATAATAGTTAAATCTTTATTATCAACACTTTCTGTCAAAACATCCATAGTGCGACCGACAAACTCTTGACATAGAGCAAACTGTAAATGAGACGATAGCTTTAAGACTTGCGCTTTACGAGCCTTTATAACTTCTGGAGAAATTTTATTAGGCATTAAAGCCGCTTTAGTTCTTTTTCTAACACTATAGGGAAACATATGAACAGCCGCTGGCTTAACGTGTTTTAAGACTTCTAATGTCTCTTCAAAATCTCCGTCTGTTTCTCCTGGAAACCCTACGATTACGTCCGTTGTAAAGGTAAAGTCAGGGCTTTCTCTTCGCAAACGATCAATTGTCTCTAAATACATTTGGCGTGTATATTTACGATTCATTTTTTTCAAAACGACATTTGAACCGGACTGTAGAACGATATGCATAGAATGACAGGTGTTTTTTCCGTTAATAACAGCGTTTAGTAAATCGTCATCTACTTCATCTGGATCGATCGATGATATACGCAAACGTTTAAGCCCTGGAATTTCGTCGACAATTTTTACAAGCTCGGCTAACCTCACTGGATTCTCTGCACAATTTCCATCAAAATCGCCTATATTAATTCCGGTTAAAACAACTTCTTGGTAGCCATTTTGAATGAGGGCTTTAACTTCAGTAACAATTTCTTCTACGCCTCTTGATCTAGATCGACCTCTAACATAGGGGATGATACAGTAACTGCAAAAAGAATTGCATCCATCTTGAACTTTGACAAAAGCTCTTGTATGCGCTTCAAAATGATTAATCTTAAATTCAGGTAAATCCTCTTCCGGAAAGACAACTTGTAATAATTGTTCTTTATTTTTATTAGCCACTACATGATGGGCGCCCAGTTCCTTGAAAATTTGAGGATGATTATCTGCTGAACAACCTGTCGCGACGATTTGGCTATTTGGATTTTCTCTTAATAATTTTCTTACTTCATGACGCGATGTACTATCAGCCGATTCTGTTACAGTGCAAGTGTTGACAATACATACATTTGCTTCTTCGTCATCCTGCGCTTTTTCATAACCTAAGGCTAACAGCTGATCTTGATAAGCTTGGGATTCGTATTGATTCGTACGACATCCAAGCGTCACAATTTTAAATTTTTTAGCACTCATTTTTTACATAAGGGTAGTTTTAAACCGATTATATTATCAAAAGAATAGTTAAATCTAAAGAGCAGATATTACCATGAGATTTTATAAACCAATATCATTGATTTATTGTAAGAGTTTAGTTAAAAAGCAAAGATTTTTCTTTAAAAGAAAAAAAACAATTATTACCGATAATTAAATGATCTTGAACCTCTATCCCAATTATTTGCCCTGTTTTTATTAAGGTTTTTGTTGTTTCAATATCCTCAATGGATGGTTGTACTTCTCCACTTGGGTGGTTATGAATAAGGATAACGCTGGAAGCTTGATGACGTATCGCTGGATAAAAAACTTCACGTGGATGAACTAAAGTTTCTGTTAAAGTTCCAATCGATATGAGCATTTCTTTTAAAATATATCCTTTATTATCTAAATAAATAGCATAGAAACATTCTCTTTTTTCAGAAAAAAATTTATTTTTAAAAAGTCGAAAAACATGGATAGGGTGTTCGATTTTTTGTCTAAAATGAACACCTTGTTGGGTCATTCTTTTAGCAAGAGCAAACACAGCATTTATTTGCAAAGCTTTAGCTTTACCAACGCCTTTGATTGCCATTAATTCAGAAACGGTTGCTTGCGCTAGTTGTTCAAGTGTTTGAAAATGACTAATGAGCAATTCAGAAATTTCCATCACTGAAAAATCTTTTGTACCTGTACCTAAAATAATGGCGATTAGCTCAGCTGTTTGCATTACCTCAGGACCAAATTTTAGAAATCGTTCTCGAGGTCTATCTTCAATGGGCAAAGAAAGTAAGCTATATTTCATTCTTCAATATATTGTTGTAAACGTCCAATTGCAGCAGTTGGTAAATCGACTCGTAAAATTACATCGTTTTCTTCATAATCTTGGTGAATAATATTTCCTAACCGCATTAATTCACTAACCTTCGCATAATCTTTTTGCGGTATTCTAAATCGAACGATCTTGCGCCTACGACTTAATTCCTCCATCATTATCTGCTGTAGCTCGTTAAATCCAATTTTTTCTTTTGCAGAAATGCATACGGTTTTTGGATAAAGAACTTTCATTTTTTGAATTATATTTGGATTTTGGCATTGATCTATTTTATTCAACACTGTTATCACAGGCTTATTTTCTGCATTCAATTCTTTTAAAACTTCATAGCTTGTTTGAGCTTGCTCTTCTGCCATGGGATGGCTTACATCTACCACATGTAAAAGAATATCTGCATGTAAGGCTTCTTCAAGGGTGCTTTTGAAAGCTGCTACTAGTAAGTGAGGTAACTTTCTTATAAAGCCTACTGTATCAATTAATAAGATATCTTGATTGTTTACTAATGTAAATTTTCTAGTTGTGGTATCTAAAGTAGCAAATAACTTATCTTCAATTAAAACTTTTGCATCAGTTAAAGCATGTAAAAGGGTGGATTTTCCGGCATTTGTATAACCAATAATAGCAAAAATTGGAAGTTCTGAGCGAATCCTTGAAGATCTTTGCATCTCTCTATTTTCGCGAACTTCTTTAATCTCTTTATTTAAAGTATCGATTTCTTTTTTTAGAATCCTTCGATCGATTTCAATTTGCTTTTCCCCTTCCCCTTTAAGATAAGCGCCTCCACCGGCACCCCCTGAACCATGCTGTCTTGATAGGTGAGACCATAACCGCTTTAATCTTGGTGCCTGATACTTTAACTTTGCCAAGTCAATTTGCAGCTGTGCCTCTTTAGTTTGAGCTCTTTGTGCAAAAACTTCTAATATCACTCCGGTTCGATCCATGACAGGGCCTTTAAATAGATTCTCTAAATTTCTTTGCTGACTCGGTGCTATTTCGTCATCAAAAATGAGTAAATTTGCGTTACAATTTTTAGCTGCGTTTAAGACTTCTTCCAGTTTCCCTTCGGTGATGAAAGTCGCTGCATCATATCTTCTAACCAAGCAAATTTGTTTACCAGCGATTTCAACTCCATAGGTTTTTGTTAATAGTTCTAATTCTTCAAGATGTTCTTTTGCAAGATCAGCATTTTGGTTTCCTTTATAAACCGAAACTAAATAAGCTTTTTTGATTTCTTGAGGAGATGTTTCGTAAGTTTTATTTTTATTAGTAATATTTTCAGACATAAATTCTCATAGATGAAAAGAAATTTGTAATCCATCGTACGCGATTTGAATATTGGAGGGCAAGAGCGCATTTGTTTTTTCATGATCTAAATCATGGGATATATGAATTAACCACACTTGTTTGGCAGAAGTTTTTTTTGAAAAGTCAATTGCCTCCTCAACGCTTAAATGCATAGGAGAAGAAGTGAATCGCAAAGCACTGACAATTAAAATATCGATTCCTTGTAAGTAATCAAAAATATCTTCTTCATAATATTTAACATCAGTAATAAAGGCTAAATTGCCAAAGACAAAACCATTTACATTCATGTATGTTTGCTTAAATGTTAAATAGGTAATTGGAATATTGATAAAATTACATTTTCCATATTTGTTATTAATCCACTGAAAATCAAGTTTTGAAGTAAACATGTTGTTTTTTTCTTCAAACATGTAATGAAAACACTGCTTTAAGTTATCCCCAGTTTCTTTTGATAAAAGCGTGGGTAATGATTTGGCATTTTGTAGTCTAAGTGCTCTCAAATCATCCAATCCCCCAATGTGATCAAAATGTGCGTGGGTTAAGATTAAACCATCGATTTTTTTTAATGATTGATTTAAAGCTTGCATTCTAAAATCTGGTCCACAATCAATCAAAAGGGTTTTATTTAAACCTTCTATTAAAGCAGAAGAGCGCGTTCTTTTATTTTTGCTATTCGTTGAAAGACAAACAGGACATTCGCAACCAATAACTGGAACCCCTAAAGATGCCCCCGTTCCTAAAAAGGTAAGTTTTGCATTCATAGCTATCCTAAACAATCATATTTCATTTTCCACAATAGTATTAATCCTATCATTCAATTGATAGTGTTCAAAATAAATCCATTGATTTTGCTGTGGAATTTTTATTCTATAGTAATTGCTATTAGGTAAAATTTCCATTTGTTGTAAAGGTCGTGTATTTGAATTTTTATCGCTTTTAACTAAAATATTTAACTTTGTAAGAGGCTCTAGCTTAAATCGATCTTCTAATTGTTTGGTTTCTTTAATACTCTTATCTTTTGATAATAAACTATAAATTTTTTTGTATTGCTTTAACGAAAGTTCTTTTTTTTGCAAATCTAACGTTTGATCGTTTAAAAGATCTAACTCAATAGATTGAAAGGTAAAATAATTTTTCGATCCCAAATTTTCTTCATAATGTAATTTTTGAGCAACCTCTGGGTTTATCAAAGCATTTGATAAAATGGTTGTATTTGTAGGGGAATAGTTATAGAGTAAAATACCTGAAATGACAAAAGCTGTTAAGCTTGCGCTAATGATAACAAGTAATAATTTTTTGATTTGAGAATATTTAGTTGGTTTTTTGTAATGATTCACAAAAGACTTCCTCTTTTATAACTTTTTGTTTTAAGGATATATGCCCATTTCCATAGCCATAATAGGCGGCGGCTTTTCAGGCCTTGCCTGCGCGTTTTATTTAACTCAATACCATAATGTTCAAGTTACTTTATACGAAAAAAAAATAATTGGAGCTGAAGCTTCAGGATTAGCAGCAGGGCTTATACATCCATTTACCGGTGCTCACGCTAAACTCAATCGATTTGGTCTAGAAGGGTTTCATGAAACTGTAAAGCTTCTTAACGAATCCTCACAATTCTTAAAAAACTCAGTTGCTAAATTCACAAAAATTTTACGTATTGCAACCACTCAAGAACAAATACAAGACTATCAATTGACGGCTAATAACTATCCAACTTTAACAAAATGGATAGATTCAACAGAACTTAAAAATTCTTTTCCATATCTTAAAGGTTTTGGAGCTTTAGAAATAGCTAACGGCTGGCAAGTAGAACCAAAACTTTATATGGAGGGCCTTTGGAAAATCTGCGAAAGTAGAGGGGCTGTTATCAAATATCAAAAAATTGATCATGTAGACGAACTTAAGAATTATCATGCCACAATAATAGCCGCTGGAAACGGATCTGATTTTTTAGCCACTAATCTTAAAGTTGCTAAAAATAAAGGCCAAATTTTAACCTGTGAAGCCACAAGAGATTTTCTCTTACCCATACCGTTAAATTCCAAAGCCTATCTTTTAAAAGACGAATTTAGAAATCAAATCATTGCAGGCGCTACTTTTGAAAAAAAATTTCAAAATGAAAAACCAGATCTTGATTTTGCAAAAAAAGAAATAATTCCCAAAATTAAAGCATTTTTTCCTAAATTTAATGAAAATGCTTCTTTTCTTGCTAAGGCTGCAATAAGAGTTAGTTCGCCAGATCATTTGCCAATCGCAAAACTAATCGATGACAAGGTTTGGTGTTTAACAGCAATGGGTTCAAAAGGTTTGCTATACCATGCTTTTTACGCTAAAAAGCTTGTCCAACAAATAATGCAGCAAAACCTTATAGATTAAACTTTATTTTCTGTTTCTTTTATTTTTTTCATTAATAATACATGCGATTCTGCTGCAAAATTAAAGAAAAAGACAATTGCAGGAGTTAAAATGGCTGTAAAAGGGATCATGATAAAAAACCATTCCAATACATCAGATATAGAACTTGCATTGTTTTGATAAACAGATCCGGTTAATAACGCAGCTAATATCAATAAAGAAAGTATAAAAAGTAATGGAAAAGTTCCAAGGCCAGCTAAAAACAAATTCGAGAAAACATCAAATTTTAACCTTTTTATTAAAGTCTCTGTGACTTTAATGCGGTTTAATCCTTTTAAAGCAATAACTGGAGCTGCAAAAAATAATAATGATAAACTCAAAATACAAAGTACTAAAGAGATAAAATTAATTAAAAAGGGAGCAAAAGCTAAGATGACACCAAAGAATTCCCCAAGTCCTGGAATTTGTTTTAATAATACAAATAATCCTAAAACAACCCATAGTAATAAATAGCCCAAGACTATAGGTAGGGAAAAATAAGAAGAACCTATTAAAATCTCCCAAGAATCTTTAATGATTTTTTTGTAAGTAATTTCTTTATTTTTAATTTCATCGTGATAAATTCTAATTAAAACTATGCCTAATGAAAATAAAATACCCGCGCATAAAAATATTGGCAAAAAGGTCAAACTTAGCAATAACCACTGACTAGCATTAACCCCAAGTCCTCTAAAAAAAACAACTAAAAGTCCACAAAGTGCTAAAACAATAAAAACAAATATGTTTTTTCTTAAGTCTAGGGTGTGTTGGAATGCTCTATTAAATATGTATTGAATATCGGCGAAGTTCATTTGTTCTCAATCTTTTTGAAAAAATATTTAGGTCTCACAATGGGAGTGCCCTTTCCTCCTCTTGCCAAGCACCTTTCGTAAACTATTTGTATAGCAATGCCAACCATTCTAGACCATCCGAATAAAACTGTAAAATATTCTGGATATGGAAACCCGGCTGCACTTAAAACAGTTCCTGAAATTGAATCAACATTTGGATATGGATCAGTTATTTTAGGATTCTCTTTTAATACTTTAGTACCGGCATCTCTTAGTAGTAATGCTATTTTTACTAAAGGAAAATTAGGATAATCTTTTTTTGCAATATCATACAAGATCATAGCGCGTGGATCTTCAATTCTTAACACTGCGTGACCAAAGCCATAAATTAATTCTTTATTATCTAATCTTTCCCTTAAAAGCTTTTCTACTTCTTCTTGGGTGGCATTTTCTCCTAATTGATTTAATAATAATTCTACAAATTCGAGACAATCTTGGTTAGCTTTTCCATGTTTTGGACCAGCTAACGCTGTCATTGCAGCGCAAATAGAACCATACATATCTTCTAATCCAGAAGCTACTGCTTTTCCTACAAATGTAGATAAATTACCACCACCGTGGTCCATGTGAAGAACATGAAATACTTTTAGAATTTTAACTAATTCAGATGTATTGCCGTTTGGAACTTTTAACATATGTACAAAATTTTCTACATAACCAAGTTCTGGTTTAGATTCGTTCGTTCCTCCCCAGCCGGCATGATGGTTTATAACAATTGCCACTATTTCAGGAATTTTAGCTATTAAATTTAAACAATCTTCCCTGTAATCATTTGTAGTTTCAAAAGCTCCTAAAATAAGGAAAGCCTCACACAATAGTTTTGCTGCATGTCCTTTTTTTGGAAGTTGAGTTAAATGCTTTTTAAGCTCTGGATTAACAGTAGAGCGTTTTTTTAATTCATCTTTAAAAGCTTTTAACTCATCCGCAGAGGCTTCTTTGCCATGATAAAGTAAATATATAACTCGTTCAGGTTCCCAATAAGCTATTGATTGAACCGGCAAATCTATATAGAATAGACCTTTTAAAGGATCTACATGTGAAGTATTGCAATAACCGACAGGGTAACCCCTAAGCCCGGTTTCTAAATTTTCTTCTGTAATTTGAAATAATACATCGCTCATTATAAGCTCCTTAAAAATCTATCGTACATTTTTTCCCAAAATCCCTTTCACCATCTCTTTTTCTTCTAATAATTCACTTTCAGAAACTTTAATTTTATATTTAATAAAATCGTCCCATTCTAAGTTAGTTACTATAGAGATTAAATTTTCTTGTTTGATACATGGAAATGAAAAAATTATATCTTTAGAGATACCATAAGGATTATCATCTGTATCAATTGCTATAGAAAACCAATCATCTAGAAATTTATCTTCATGGATAAATTGCAACGTATCGATAATAGCATTGGCAGCAGAAGCCGCTGATGATTTTCCTCGTGCTTTTATAATTGCAGCACCTCGTTTTTGAACAAGTTCAGTAAATTCCTTTTCAAGCCACTGTTTATCAATTATTTTTGTAACTTCTTCATTCCCAATTTTGGCATGTGTGAAATCAGGCACCAAAGTGGAAGAGTGATTTCCCCAAATAATTACGTCTTTTACTTGGGATATTGGGACAGAACCTTTTTCGGCTAGGAGAAACTTGGCTCTATTTTGATCTAATCGTGTCATTGCATAAAAGTTTTTTCTTGAAAGATTGGGAGCGTGACTTAGCGCAATTAAACAATTCGTATTGCAAGGATTTCCAACGACTAAAACTTTAACGTTACTGTTTGCAAAATCATTTAAAGCCTGGCCTTGCTCAATAAATATTTTCCCATTATCTAAGAGTAAATCCTTTCTTTCCATTCCAGGACCTCTAGGTTTAGCTCCCACCAAAACAGCATAATCTACGTTTTTGAAAACTTTACTTGTATCACTGCTAATAATAACATCGTTTAATAGAGGAAAAGCGCAATCATAAAGTTCCATTAAAACACCTTCTAAGGAAGGCAAAACAGCTTCTACTTCAAGTATTTGCAAAATTATTGGTTGATCCTTACCAAAAGCATCTCCATTTGCAATGCGAAAAAGCAAACTATACGAGATTTGACCAGCGCCACCCGTAATAGCCACTTTAATTGGATTTTTTGCCACAATTTTCCTCTCTTAAAGTCTAAAAATAAATACAATCTATTTTTTATTTAATAACTCACAATCTCCATATTTTAAAATATTTTTTTACATATCGATAAACTCTTAAGTTTTATTAACTCTTAAAAAAACCAAATATGGATTAAAAAATAAATTTTTAATGACAAAAACTTTTTTTTTTACGATCATTTTTGTTCAACAAATTAGGTAATATGGATTTAAGTTTAATTGAAATATTTAAAAGTGTGCAGGGTGAAACTAGTTTTACAGGGCTTCCCACAACGTTTATTCGATTAGCCGCTTGTAATTTAAGATGTTCATGGTGCGATACAACCTATTCATTTGGAAAAGGTACACCATTTACTTTAGATAGCATAATTGAACAAACCAAACTTTTTGCTTGTAAGCATGTTTGCATAACTGGCGGAGAACCCCTTTTGCAAAAGAATGTTTATTTTCTTATGCAAAAATTGTGTGATGAAAATTATATAGTTAGTTTGGAAACAAGTGGTTCTCTTCTAATTGATGAAGTTGACCCGAGGGTTAATGTCATTTTAGATATAAAGTGCCCAAAAAGTTTGATGGAACATAAAAACGAATGGAAAAACATTGCTCTTTTAAAATCTCATGATGAGGTCAAATTTGTTATTCAAGATTTTGAGGATTATTCTTATGCCAAAAATATTTGTGAAAAATATCAGTTATTTACAAAAGTTAAAGAAGTTTTATTTTCACCAGTTTTTGAAAAATTAGCCACACATGAATTAGTCGAATGGATCCTTAAAGACAATTTACCAGTAAGATTAAACCTGCAAATTCATAAATTTATTTGGGACCCTTTAACAAAGGGTGTTTAGGTGAAAATTTGAAAAAATGTATTATTTTACTAAGTGGAGGACTTGATTCTAGTGTTTTATTAGCTAAAGCCAAAGAACAAAAACTTGATTGCCTCTGTCTTTCGTTTAATTACCATCAAACACATTCAATTGAATTAAAATTTGCAAAACAAATAGCAAAATTTTATGAAGTACCCCATAAAATAATTACGATTGATCAACAAGTATTTAGTAATTCCCCTTTAATTTTAGGTCATGAAGAGTCGACTATCCATAGAGGCGAAGAAGAAATATTAAGAGGGAAAAAATCACCTTTTTACGTACCTTCAAGAAATACACTTTTTTTAAGTCATGCTATAACAATTGCCGAAATTGAGAAAGCCGCTTTTATTTACTTTGGTCCAACAGCCATGGACAAGGCCTTTCCAGATTGTCAAATAGATTATATACGAGCTCTTCAAACGATTATTGATAAATCAACACAAATCGGACTCGAAGGAAATGCGCCAATAATTTGTACACCATTAATTAATTTCACTAAAGACCAAGTCGTAGCCGAGGCATTACGCCTAAAAGTACCTATTCATTTGACGTGGAGCTGTTATACACCTGATCAATCAGATCCTTGCCAGGTCTGCGATGCTTGCGTTTTAAGAAAAGCAGCCTTATTGAGAAATCAAGTATCTTTGTAAGAAAACTTTAAGAAAGTTTCTTTTTTTGTCTTTTAGAGCGTTCGGCAGTTTCTATTTTGGGATCTTGAACTAAAGGATTTTCCTTATCTATATTTCTTTCTATTGTGAAATTTTTAGGATTTACTTGAGTCTTCTGAACAGAATTTTTTTTGTCCATATATACTCCTTACTAACCGTGATTCACACAAATTATAACCTTTTTGTTTATTTAATTAATATTTAAACACTTAGATTAATGAAATTTAGTTTAAATAATTATTTTATCAATACAAATACCGTAAAATTTCATAAATTAAAGACTTTTATTAGACATTTAACTTGTATTATTTTTTAATTTACCTAGAAATTACTTCGATTAGTAATAAAATTATTATTACTAATTAGTTGTTTGATAATTCATTATTGAATTAAATCCGTGAGCTTGATTTAAATTCAGCTCATAACGTGAGTAACACGTTTAATTTTTTTAATTTATTCCTTTATTTGGAATAATGTTAATTAAGATATTAGGTTTTTATGACATCAAAACTTTCTTTTTTTACACCCATCTCTTATAAACCAGATGACCCTCCACTTGATCCTCCTTTGAAAAAATCCGTTATTATAGCTGAAAATCAGCTTAATTTTTTTGCAAAAACAAAAGCCGTTCCGATTGAAAATGGTCAATTTGAATTAAAAAAAAGAAAAATTAAGCCCAAAGATTTTTTAAAATTTGGTGCTTGCTTTGCCTTATATCCCTTAATTTTTTTAGTAATAAAAGCAAATTATAGGAAAAAAAATAATCTTATTATAGCAAATAGTCCTTCTACTTTATCCAATCCTTCCCCCTCTTTAAAAGAATCAAATATTTTAATCCAAACCCCTTCCACAACTAAAAAAAACGAGATACCTTCATACATTGAAATACTTTTTAAGAAAGCCGAACAATTAAATTTGTCAAAACAATACAAAGAATCCATTCATGTGTTAATAGACATTGTGGGAGAGATAGGAATTATAACAAAAAATATTTTTGAGTCTCAAATTTTGGAAGCAACCTTTGATTTATTTTTTAAAAATGATCAATTGATTAATCATGTTAATTATCCAATTCCTAAAAGCTTTAATTCAAAAATAAATTTATACCAAAGATTTGTCATTTCCTATCTTTGCGAAGGGGAAAAGACAGAGACTGAAGTACAAAATTTATTAAAAAAACCAATAAATTGTAAAAAAACAAAAAAAGAAGAGAAACATCTTTATACACCGCATCAAATGCGTTCCTCTAAAGAACTCATTAAAAAAAGTACTTCTGATTTAGTTTTAAGCCTTGAACACCCTTGTTCCTATTCTTCAACAACTGAATTATCGACAGAAATTTCTAGATTTAACATTCACAATTCTTTGATCGAAACTTTTTCTTTTATTCACCCCGTTGAATATCAAGATGAAACAACTATTGAAAGTTCTATTTTTATAAAAAATACTATCTCTAAATTGTTAGAAGAGGAATTTAATAAAATTATTTCCTTAGAAGACACTGCCGTTTATAACTGCTTAGCAAAGATAATGCCAAAATTAAATCAGTATTTCTTAGATCGTCAAGAAAAAGATCATTTATCAATATCCACTGTTACTTGCGCTATTTTTATAGATCAGGAGCTTTGGATAGTTAATTTAGGGAATTCTAGAGCGATAACAATAAATAAGGAAAATTTGCAAACAAAGCAATTAACGAGTGATATCCTTATTAAAGAAGATAATTTAGATGATCTAGATTGTATTAATGCCAATTACCCAATGGCCGGAAATTTTCCATCACATGAAATTGAAAATGATGAATTAGAATTAATTCGAAATGCAAAAAAAAGTGGCGCCTTTTTGCACAACAATAAACTTTACTACGAAAACGACAAAAGTCATAAGACAGGCTTTTTTTTAGATATTTTAAAAGGAATAGGTAATTTCCCTGGATTATCTTCAATTCCCGAAATAAAAAAATATACTATTAATAATAAAGATAACACCTATTTAGTGATTGGAGACAGTGGTATTTGGGAGCAAATGACTAATGAAGAAGCTTGTGAAGAACTATTTTACTTTAGCAAACTAGAAAAGATGTCACAACATTTAGTAAATAATGCAATCAAAAAGGGTTCAAGCCATGCTTCTTGTTTAGTGATCCAGCTTTTTAAAGCAAATCACGAATCTGTAGAAGCTTAAGAATCACTACTCATTTCTAATCTCGCTTGAGAAACTTTCAAGATTAAGTAGCTGTGTATTTTTAAATCGTATAGTGACTTTTTTAAGTTTTGTTAATAGATTCTTATTCGACATCTTGACCCAAGCGAGTTTTTAGTTATATTTGAGGAAAATAGATTATATAGTGATTACAATCACAAAGATGAGATTGAACAAAAAATTTTTTGTTCAATCTCTATTGATAACTTACTTTTTACTATTTAATGGATAAATCTTAGCAGCTCGAGTATTTAACTAATGTTATAAATTTTCAAAGAAGTCAGTCATTAGCCTTACTCCAACACCTGTGGCATATTTTGGAAGGTAACGTTTGCCTTCACTTAAAAAAGCAGTTGCAGCGATATCACAATGGGCCCAAGGAGTTTTATTCACAAATTCTTGTAAAAAATGGGCTGCACTTATTGCGCCACCCGGTCTTCCTCCAACGTTTTTCATATCTGCAATATCGGATTTGAGCAAATCCCGATATTCTTCATACATTGGCATTCTCCAAAGTCTTTCAAAGGTTTCACTCCCTGAACGCATTAAAGAATTGGCAAGGGCATCATTATTAGAAAACAACCCACTCGCTTCCGAACCTAAAGCTATTTGTATAGCTCCAGTTAATGTAGCAAAGTCAATGATTTGTGATGGTTTATAGTTTTGGACTGTATAAGCTAAAGCGTCGGCTAAAACAAGTCTCCCTTCGGCGTCAGTGTCAACAATTTCAATTGTTTTGCCAAGAAAACTTTTGTATACATCGCCAGGTTTATAACTATTTCCATCGATACTGTTTTCAGTCGTCGGTACAACTCCTATAACATTGACTTTCAACCCTAAAGAGGCCAAGGCTTTCATTGTTCCAAAAACAACACCGGCACCACCCATATCACATTTCATAGTATCCATGGAGCCATGGGGTTTAAGATTGAGTCCTCCTGTGTCAAAGGTAATTCCTTTGCCAACAATTGCGGTTAACTCTTTAGATTTAGGGTTACCTCTATATTCCATTAAAATTAAGGCAGGGTCCCTTGGAGAGCCTTTATTAACAGCTAAAATTAACCCCATCTTTTCTTTTTCAATTTGCTTTTTGTCTAAAATTTTCGTTTTTATTTTGGGGTAATCTTTTGCCAACTCTTTTGCTACTTCACATAAGTGTTGAGGAGTTACGTCATCCGCATTTCCATTTACTAAATCTCTTGTAAAGTAGACAGCTTGCGCGACCACTTGATTTTTTTGAGCTAAGGAAAGTTGTTTTTTTGATGCCCCAATTAAATGAACCACTTGTACAAGTGTTGGCTTTTCCTCTTTTATGGAATCATTTTTTAGCAATAAATAGTGGTAATTTGCCAGGAGTAATCCCTCTGATATCCCATTTATTGTCGCTTCTTCTAAAAGATGAGAAATCGTCGGGACTAAAACTGTAATTTCTTTAATTTTCTTGTTGATAGCAGATTTTGTAACATTGCTATAGATTCGGCGTAATTTTTCAGTAGTAATTTTATCTTTTTCACCTAAACCAACCAGTCCAATTCTTATCCCCTTAGAAGGATAAAGAATAAGGATTTCCCCCTCCTTTCCTTTAAAATCACCTACTTTTATAGGTGCATTATATTCATTTTTAAAGGAAGAGTTATCACAAGCCTCTTCGACTTTTGCCTCTTTACCTTTCCAAAAGGGAATATATATTATTTCGGAGGAGTTAGGACTAGTTTTTTGGGAAATAAAATCCATAGCAAATTCTCCTATTATCAGAATGGAACTTCATCTTCTTTTTCGGCCATAGAAGGTTCAAATGATCCAAACCCACCAAAGCTATTAGAAGAGAAAGAATTATTGGAACGTTCTTCATAAGAATTTGAAGAACCATAAGAAGTATTATTCGTTTCTTCTTGTCGATCATTTCTTCCAAATGGACTAAAACGAATGATTTCCGCTGTAATTTCCAACGATACTTGTGGACGACCTTCTTTATCTGTATAAATTTCAGGTTTTGACATATCACCTATAACAATAACAGCCGAACCTTTTTTTAAGTAAGGCAACAGACGGTTATCTCCCCATACAGTGACTCTCCACCAAACAGTATACTCACTCCCACCTTTTTTTCCGTTAACTGCCATGCGAAAAGTTGTTACTTTTTGTCCGCTTGGAGTCACTCTTGTTTCAGGATCTGCACCTAAATGTCCAGCAATTTGAACAATGTTCATTCCTTTACTCATCTACATACCTTTACTTGTGAATACTAAAAATTTTATTACTAAATATAATCATTACAAAAAAAACCACTCTTTAAAGGTAGCTTCAATTCCATTAAAGAGCGTTATTCTATCTATTAACCACGGATAATTTGGGGAGATTTGCTACCGCCAGGGAGGCCTCCAGGGCCTGGAAATCCAGTTGGACCTTGACCACTTGATTTTGATTCACCACCGTCACGCCCTTCTGAAATATCGCGACATTTTTTTCTCCATTTTTCAACAGTCTCAACGTATAATGGAGCAAATTGGCGCAATAAATTACCAACCGCATGTTCCATGTCAAGTGTACAGTGAATTAAAATAAGCTCTTCTTTAACAGCCACACCAACACCGCCACCAGCCATCTGGCCACCTAGCATAGAACCTTCTAATAAAGCTTCATAAAGCTTCAAGCGTGTTTTGTCATCTTTTGGAAGACCATCTAAAAGAGGGGAATACAAATATAAACGTTTAGAATTGGGTTCATAAGTAATGTGAAGAGAAAACTCATCATCAATACCTAAAATACAAGTATTATTTTCATCAAACTCTAACCCTTCAAGTCCGAGTTCTTTACCGAATTCTTTTAAATTTTCCTTAGCATTTTCAATTGACATTTTATCTAACCTCCTAGGGGATTATTTTTTTACTTTCGCAAAATCTTACGAAAGATGCCTCATATGTTGATAGTTCAGTTCTAAATTTCTATTTATTGCCATTATAGAGATTTGCCTCAATAAGCTGCAAATGGTTTAATCTATTTTTATTTGAGTTAACAATAATTAAACTTTGTTTATTTAATTTTATTTGTGCTAAGTAAAAGTTATTATATAAAGTGATTTTATGTCTCTAACACTTGGCAAAGGCAAACCATTTCCTCTCGGGCTTTCTTTAGAAAACCAATTCGTAAACTTTTCTATATATTCTAAACAAGCGATTTCAGTAAATCTTTGCCTTTTCGATGAAAAACAACAATTAATCCAAGATTTTTTTTTAGATCCAAAAGTTAATAAAACGGGAAATATTTGGCATATTGCTGTTGCAAATTTACCAGATACATTTCTCTACGGTTATAAACTTGATGGAAACACTATATTTTTCCAAAAAGATCAAATTCTATCCGATCCTTATGCCCAAAATTTAAATACTACTTCCACCTGGGGAGAATACCACAAAGTCCCCTATCAACCTCTAGGAGTGTTTACAAAACAACAACCATTTGATTGGGAAGGCGTAACAAAACCAAAAATTCCTATTAAAGATTTAGTTATTTACGAGACCCATGTAAGAGGCTTTACAATTGATAAATCTAGTGGCGTTAAACATCCCGGAACTTTTTTAGGGATAATCGAAAAAATACCTTTCTTACTAGATTTAGGAATTAATGGGATTGAATTACTACCTATTTTTGAATTTAATGAATGTGACAACCCCTTCAAGGGTCCTCATGAAGAAAAATTGTATAATTATTGGGGATATTCTACGGTTAATTTTTTTACTCCCATGAACCGTTACGCTACTTCAGCTTCGCCAAATCATGCTCTAACTGAATTTAAAAGTCTCGTTAAGGAACTACATAAAAACAAGATAGAAGTCATTTTAGATATTGTGTTAAATCATACGGCGGAAAATGGAAAAGAAGGACCTTTTTTTTCTTTTAAAGGAATTGATGCTAACACTTACTATATAATTAATGAAGAAGGACAATTTGCCAATTATACTGGTTGCGGTAACACTTTTAATTGCAATCATCCAATCGTGATTCAATTTATTCTCGATGTTTTAAGATTTTGGTATGAAGAATGTCAAGTCGACGGTTTTCGCTTTGACCTAGCCTCTATTTTTAAAAGGGACCTTTCAGGTGAGCCTAATGCTAATGCCCTTTTAAATGCTATCACTTATGACCCCATTTTAAGTGAGGCTAAACTAATTGCTGAACCTTGGGATGCTGCAGGTTTATATAATGTTGGATCATTTTATTATGGGGAAAATCGATGGGTAGAGTGGAATGGGAAATTTAGAGATAGAGTGCGCCAATTCATCAAAGGCAATAACGACATTAAAGGGGGATTTGCTTCAAGTGTATGTGGCAGCAATGACATATATTTTACCTCTCCCTTAGTCAGTCAAAATTTTATTTGTGTGCACGATGGTTTTACTCTTCACGATTTAGTTTCTTACAATGAAAAACACAATGAAGAAAATGGGGAACAAAATAGAGATGGGATCAATAATAATGATAGTTGGAATTGTGGTGAAGAAGGGGAAACGCAAGACCCAACTATAACACAACTTCGTATACAACAAAGAAAAAACTATCACTTAGCCTTAATGATTTCACAAGGGGTACCATTATTATTAATGGGCGATGAGTATGGTCATTCTAAAAAAGGGAATAATAATACCTGGTCTCAAGATAATGAATTGAATTGGTTTTTGTGGAATGAACTTAAAAAAAATGAACAGTTTTACGAATTTTATAAGTTTTGCATTCGCTTAAGAAAGCAAAATCCTCTATTTAGATCGGAGAAATTTTTATCTGAAAAGGAAGTTGTCTGGCTAAATCCCGATTCTTCCCCAATAGATTGGTTGCAAAATCCTCAATTTTTAGCCTTCACACTAATTGACCAAATCGATAATAAAAATATATACATAGCCTTTAACTCTTCTAACTCTGGAATGATCGTTAAATTTCCCGAAGCTCCAGATGGAAAAAAATGGTATTTGCTAATCGACACTGGCAAAGCCACAGGAAAGGATTTTTATGAGGAAAAGATATTTCCTATAGATAAAATTGAATTTACTTTACCAGCCTATGCGTCTATTTTATTAAAAGCGTTATAAACTTATAAAATTAACATAGCGTCACCATAAGAAAAAAATCGAAACTTATCCTTAATAGCTTTTTGATACGCTTCTTTAATTAAATCATAACCAGCAAAAGCTGAAACTAACATCAAAAGACTAGATCGTGGAGCGTGAAAATTAGTTAGCAAGTGATCCACGTAAACAAAATTATACCCTGGATAAATAAAAATATCTGTTTGATAAATTCCACTTACAATTTTTTTAAAATGTTGTTTATTGGATTCAAGAGCGCGGCAAGTTGTTGTGCCAACGCAAATCCTTCGGTGAGGGAGGGGACGATTGAGACATTCTGCTACGCTATCTTCGATCGAATAGGTTTCTTGATGCATTTTATGCTCAGTAATATTTTCTGTTTTAACTGGCTGAAAGGTACCAAGCCCCACATGTAAAGTAATATTGTGTTGATTAATCCCTTTTTCAGCTAATTCCTTAATTAAGTTTTCGCTAAAATGTAAACCAGCTGTAGGCGCCGCAACCGATCCTGTATGCTGGGCATAAACAGTTTGGTATCGCTCTTGATCAAAATTTTGATCAGAGGGGCGATTAATGTAGGTTGGCAATGGTATTTTACCATATTTGTTAAAAAAAAATTCTTCATCGATATTAGATGGGATACGAATCAATCTAATTCCATTTTCAAGTTCATCAATAATGTCTAAAGCAACCTCATCTTCAATAAAAACTTTGGTATCTTTGCCAAGTTTTCTGCCAGGTTTAACTAAAGCTTCCCATACATTCGTCTCTCTTTTTTTTAGTAAAAAAACTTCTGCTATCCCTCCCCCCTTTCTTTTACCTAAAAATCGACAAGGAAAAACTTTGGTATTATTAAAAATTAATTCATCCCCTTTGTTTAAGAAATTTTTTAGTTCAAAAAAAGGAATTTCCAAAAAATTTTGCGTAGAGCGATCAACAATGAGTAAACGAGATGTTTCCCGTTTTTGGGATGGGTATTGAGCAATTAGCTCTTCTGGTAAATCGTAGGAATAATCGGATAAAGAATACATAAAAAAACTATTTAAAAAAAATTGCAAATTAAGTTTCTTAAAATAAAAGATTTAAGACAACTATTTTTAGATTATCTTTGTTAGAAAAAGCCTCTTAGAAAAAGAGGCTTTAAAAATGAAAGTTAGTCTTGCATAAGTTTCATAGAACAATTAGGAAACGCTTTTTTTAAGATTTGAGACGCAT
>ERZ778024.1265-NODE-1265-length-31603-cov-68.828547_pt1 | contig 31603 bp, 37 predicted proteins | sample MGYA00375754_ERZ778024 | MGnify/ENA primary metagenome ERZ778024 (study PRJEB29350, sample SAMN05389827) | bioreactor metagenome | isolation source: Thiocyanate bioreactor | place: South Africa: University of Cape Town | collected 2014-02-18 ...
ATATATATATATGATTACAACGACTTACCACTCCTTTTTCCTCGATAGTAAATCACCTAAACTCAGTTGTCGACTTGTAGTTACCACTATTGCTTACGACTATAACAATAATATATATATACGACTTTGTCTGCACGCACTTCAACTTCAACATTTATACAGAACAAAAAATCCTCTTCACGTTTTTTTTTCTTCTCTTCTCCTGTGTCCAGTCAGTTCATGTTTGTTCTTTTCTTTTGTCTCACATATATTGACTTCATTATTACGCCATCAATCGTCTTAGACTCGATTAAATGTAGTCACTGACACTAACCAATTGTTGGACAGACAGAAAATGGCAGCATGTGCAAGGTCAGATCAATGGGTTCATTGAAATTTTTACTAGTTGTCAAATAATAAAATAATTCGAAATATCATCAAGAGAAAAAAAAGAGAATAAACATGATCAATGAACATAAACATACATAGTCACTCTAGCGAATACGTGCATTTAAATGTATTTCGTTTCTCTGTGAACTTTTTAACACGACTGTACAATGAGCATACAGTACGAACGAGGGAGAGAGAGAGAGAGAAGCCCTCATTTTACTTTTTTGCATATGCTAATAGGCACATAATTATCGATGAAGAAGAGAGGAGAGTTGAATTGCCTATGATGCTAATTGATATGGTCAGACCACCCACACTCTCTATCAAGCCGAGACGAAGCTAATGTATTAACCTTTTTTTTTATATGTGCGTATGATTTGATAGTTTTTATTTGAATCCTTATCTACATAAATTCATTAAGAAACAAAACACCACAAACAAGAATCTTTTCGTATTGTCATGCTATTCATTCGTTCATTTACCTTTGTTCTGCTGTTCATTTTGAAACGTTTACATACTTATAGGCGTCTGCTACGCATTAGTACGAAGTGCGAAGGAGTAGCAATGCATATTTACTCTTCACTTTCACGTTGTCCTATTTAGTAGACTAATGATCAGATTGTGATGGCAAAATAAACATCTTTAACACTTCAGACAACGCTCATTAGTAACTCAAAGACAATGTGATGTACAACTAATTTCGTTGAGTCTTTCTTTTATTTTTCTCATTGACGTAATAAAGCTTTTCTATTTCATACTTGAATTGATGAGACACATCGATTTCTATGTAATAGAGATAAAAGAGAATGCTGTCATAACTATGGCGAGTTTATGCATATATATATCCTGCAGATAAATATCGGCGAGACGAGAAAATGGACTTGATGGATAGAGATGATGAGAACTTTTTGTTTTATATGATCAATCTTCAATACGTGACAATAGTAGTAGTTCATTTTCAATAAGAATAATAAAACGAAACAAAGCTATTATCTAATCCAAGAACAATAATTAATGATATTGTTTTTTTTCTTCTCTTCTCTTCTCTTCTTTCTTTTGTCATGTTCATTGAAGATGTATACTAATAAATTTTCAATCATAACTAGTATTTAAATGATCGATAAGATCGATTAACAACGAGTCGATAATAAATGAGCTTTTCTTTCTTTTTTTCTTCCGTTTATTTGACATGTAATTGATCGTTTAAAAAAAAACATCACGATAAAAACAACTTTTTTTTCAACAACAACAACAACAACACGTCGGCGAGAAGCACTCGGATTAGTAGGGCTGCATTATATGTCTCTCTCGTTCTTGCTCAACTTGATTCAATATTATTGTTATATTTGCATAGTTGTTTGAATCAATCAAACTACCTTGACATATTGATCATACTTCGTCACAAACGGACAAAAACATCTTTATATTTTATTATTATTTCTTTAGCTGGTGCTCGTATTGTTATCGTGTCACGAGAGAGAGAAAAAACAACAGCAGAAAATAATTAATCGGAATAAAGACAAGACAGAAATCGAGACACATTTTGCGAAAGTGCAAATCAATAATTGCCTTTAGATAGGTTATCAGACAATGTACATCAATGAGGCTTGCGTGCGACGAAATCGAGAGAGAAAATCTGTCAATAAACCGTCATTAATGAATAGAACATGAAAAACAACGATGGATTATCAATAAAATCATGCACATTAATATTTATGTTCTTGTCCTTGACTAAAACTATACACATTTAGATGTGTATACCTTGTATATATATAAAAAAAGATCGATCAACATCAATATTTTACTTCGGGATAAAGAAATCGGAGAAACAAGGAAAAACCTTGACTAACTATTGAATTTGATGATTATTGCTCGAATTCAAGTCGTAAGTAATAATTGATGATAGAAACGAAAAAAAAACGTGAAAAAAAAGCTAATGAAAGTGAATGAAAAACGGACAGCGCGTGTTGATGGTAATCAAAAAGTCATCATGCGTGTATGATGCGTCTGTCATTGAAGTTATTCAATCGACATTCGCATTCACACAAAACGACAACACAAAAACACCTCTCTTATGTTTCTTTTTTGTTATTGTACATAATCAAATTGCAGTTGAGTAAACGCAAAATACAGGGTGCTCTTATGTTTTATTAGTAATCGGGAAGGAGAATATTTACTTATGATAATTTTTCTTTCTCTCTCTCTCTCTTTTTTCTCATTATCGGTTTCGTTCTACCACCCAAATATAGTAAAAAAAATAACAAATAAAAAAAAAGTTAAAAAAAAATGACAAGCGTCAGCTGCCAATTAAAATACGCATGTAAAACGAAGAATCCTTGAAATCGATACGAATACATCGACTGTTTAGGTAAAGATGATGAGTAACAGATGCACGAGCATGATAGATTCTCATCACTTTTCAAGGACAGTTGTTTTTCGAATCGATACGTATCTCGTCGATTGATTGTCTTTCTTAAACACGTTCAAACGTCAAAATCAAGCGAACTAATCTGAGAAACGTGCTTCTTGTTTGTTTGTTTTTTGTCTAATATTAATAGTAATCAAGAGACGGAAAAATCAAACTGATATGATATTGATTTCTTTTTAATCGATTACTGATTGCAAAGCAAAAAGAAAATGAAAACAAACTTACGAAGTTGCTCATAAGCTTCATTTCCGTACAAAGCATGAAATAACATTTTTTCACCGTCGACAACAAATTCGGGAACTTGATAAACCGATACACTTGAGTCATGAGCTCGATAGGGATTCATTGAAGTCGTAGTGGCCATGGGGATTGTTTTCTTATTTATTCGCACGAATGAAATAGATAATCAAGTTATAACTTGTCTTTCTTCTTCTTCTTCTTTTTTTTCTTCGCTTTTTGCCAGTAGGTAACTAGACGCGCGTGTGCGTATATATATAGAGAGAGACGAACGATCGATGTTGTTGATGATTTCAGAATAAGAGGAAAAAACAATGCATAATAATTTTTCTCGGCTTTCTCTCTCTCCCTTTTCTTCCCTCTTTCGCGCTCTCTCTCTCTCTCTCTATTTCGCTCGTTTGTCGATGATGATGATGATGAGAGGACGTGAGGAGGAGAGCTTACACGTATTTATATATTTATACACAAAAAATGAAGAGAGAGAGAGAGAGCGAAAGACAGACGACGGCTGTTGCTATTACTACTGTTATTCCCTATCATCATCATCATCATCATCGTCATATGCGTTCTTTTGATGTAATTGATTCTTTCGTTTGCTTTTTCTTTTTTTGTATTTTTGTTATAAATTTTGAAGAAAAAAAAAACAGTTTGGTTCTTAACGGATGCACATATGTTTTTTACATTTGATCGAGCAAACGATAAGAGTTGGTTTTGTGCTTTTTTTCAATCAAAAAGAAAAAGAAAATAAGAAAGAATAATAAATACAAGTTAATCAACTATGCAAGTCGATGAATGAAATTAAACGTCAAACAAACTAACAGCGGAATGTTTTTAGATGAAAATATGTTTATCTTCAGGTGGCAATCACAAGACAGCAAAGAAAAACAAAAGCTCAAACAAGATTATATTTATACATTGATCAATCAATTCTCTCAATAGTTTTGCTTTTATTTGTCATCCGATGAGAATATTTTTGTTTTGAAGAAAAAGAAGAACGACGCCGATCGACATGTTAAAAGAAGTTGAGAATTAAAAGCTTTCGTTGACTTACTCGTGTCGAATTGTTAAAGATGATTGACCGTGTCTAAAGCACGTTTATGTCTCTTACGTTGATCTAATAGTGTCGTTGTAGTTTTGTTCTCTTGTGTAACATGTGTAAAATCACTTTTGTCTTCGATAGAAGAATGAACGAAAGAAAAAAAAAATGAATTGTTCTTTTGTTCGTTTCACATAACCTAATCCCGTTTGGTAAGGGTGACGATTGATAAGACAAGAGCAAATACTAAACATCGAATCAATTTGATGGAATAGTTCATTTCCTATTGACTAAACAAATAGAATTAGATCGCAATTGAAGAAGAAAAATCAGTTTCGTTTTAATCTAAAACAAATCGAGCAATTCGATCGCTCTTGCTTATCTACGATAGATCATTATCATAATTTTTCACGTTTTTTTTTATCCAACGAACAAGGTTAACAATTATCTCGATAAACATATGGTTCATTAATAATCAAGGAAAAATTCGAAATTCGATGATTGTGTCATTTGACAAGTTAAATACTTTATTCAATTGAAAATTGACAAGTTAAATTTATCTGTGATTACATATTCGTTGAAAAGAAAGGCGATTTAACATTTTTTTATTGTAATTATAATTGAATGAATTTTAGGATTTTCTTCAATCCATTTTATATTGAAATACACATCGTTTCGGCTATTGATTCGAGTTAATGTCTTTCGACAATAATCATCGAACAGATGATGTTCATTGCTGTTGATTAATTTTCCTAAACCATTTGATCGAATGAATAATTCAACGAAACGTATTCGATCGAATTTCGACCACCAACGATCGAGTAAATTCTCGAAAAACGATTCACTCAATCGAAAATAATAGAAACCAAGTGAAATATATTCAATATTCGGTAGAATTGTTAATAAATCATCGAAATAATCAATTGACATACTTCGACGTAGCCAAGTTAGTTTCAATCGTTCAAGTTTCGATAAGATCGAAATCGATTTTGTTAGATATTCATGAACATGATCAGCAACGATTTCTAATCGTTTCAGATTCGGCATATTCGATAGAAGATAATGAGTCAACGAATGATTTGATCCGTCTTTTAATTTAATAAAAAGTATTCGAATTTCACTGAGAATTTGCACAGTTGAATTGAGATTGTTGATGTTCGTTGGCCAAAAATATAAACGACATTTGTAGAGTTTCGATGACGAGAGAATTGCTTGAAGAAGATCTTCAGTTGGTACACATGCAATCGAAAGATATTCAATTGGATGACAAGACAAATATTCGATAGAATTCGGACGAAGTTCTTGTCGATTGACTTCGATTGTTAATGATTTTAATCGAAGAAGTTGACTACCATGCCAATAGAGAAATTGTGAGAGATATTTGCCGTGACCTTGTGTCGAAGATTTCAAATAAACAATTCGATTTAGAATCGAACTCGGCCAAGGAGAGAGAAAAGCGAGTTGTCTGTAGAATTGTTCGCATTTTTCTAGTTGAACATGCAATAAAAGATGATCAGACGAGAGAATTTCGTTGAAATAACGGTTTAAATTGTTGAATGCATAGAGCAAATCATGAATTTCGAAATGTTGAAAAATTGAAATCCAAATTTCGATAGGCAACTGTTCGGCACATGTTTTCATTTGATTCTATTTTTGTTTTTGTCAATCATTTATTTCGAGGTCATTTTTCTTCTTTTTTATTTGTACAACAAGTTCGAAAACAGCCGAAAAAGAAATGTGATTTTCTTTTTTATTGTCTCAGTCAACAAACTAGGATTCGTTTGTTTATTTGTTCATTTTAAATTGACATTTTTTTTCTCTCCCGTCTCCTGAAATTTCAATGACATTTTCGTAATGATGAACAATTGACTATCTGGAATGTAGGCCAATGGAAAAGATATGCGATATTTTGATGAGTTCCATCGGATTTCCAAGACAAGAAATCGAGAGAATGATTAAAAAAAATGGTTTACTTTTTATTGGCGAAAAAAAAGATTTAAAGATTCTTTTTAAAAAACTCAATGGCGTCTTGAATAGCGATTTCGCATTGTTCTTTCGATTGTTCGGTATCAGCTGGCCGAACAACAAATCCATGAACTGTTCCAGGATATGTTCGAAATGTACCGAGACCATTCTCGGTTAATTCTTTTTCGAAATGTGCTTTGAGTTCGTCAGGAAATGCGCGATCAGTTTCGGCGCAAAGGAAAAGAATTGGTCGTTTAATGATTGCTGTATCTTCTTTTTCTAATCTCGACGGATGTCCGACGGCACCTGCTTTTATTGCTGACGATAATTCAGCATGACTGATCAAATGAACAACCGCTCTTGCGCCATAACAAAATCCAATTACCTAGATATTTCAATTTGAAATTATCGAATAATAAGAAAAATTCACTTGAATCGAATCATAATGTCCTTTGATTGTCGAAATTAATTTATCGGCAATAGCACATGAATTACTAGTTGGATGTCTTTCTCTCCATTGAGGCATTTTTTCGCTACGATTAGGATCATCGGCATCCACTGGATCTCCATTGAAACAATCAGGAATAAGAACAGTTGCGCCAACAGCAGCGGCTAAACGATCGGCTAGTTTTCGAGCATTAGGAAATGCATAACCAAAGATGTCTGTAAATATGACAATCGCTGCTTTGCCTTGACCTGTTTTATAGGTACTGATTTCAGCGATGTCTTCTACTAGACCTTGTGCTTCGTGTGTTTGAGGAGCACCGGGATCAGTACAATGCGAACTATCCATTGCAAAAAATTCTAAAAGTGAGAAATATGCGACCTATTTAACTGTAAATGTCGTTTTCAAGTACGAAACTTGGTTTTGTTCGATAAAAAAGAAGCAAAAAGTACGACGTTCTTATCACTTTTTGTTTTTAAAAAAAAACAACTAGATACAGATCGAGTAGTATGAGAACTTTATCTCGATAAATGAAAGTCAATGTAATTCGCTAATATTTTTTTTTATTTTCTTCTTTTTGTTGATGCCACACTGGCTGGCAGAATATAACAAACAAACAAAAACAAACAAAAAAAATGAAACAAATAACAAAAAACGGTATTTAATCGGAATCTTCCTTATTTTTCTTCTTGTGTTTTTTATGTTTTTTTTCACTTGTTGTCTAAATAACAAAGAAAAAACAAAATTCGATTTTCATTCGATGAATATTCTCTTACTGAATCATCAGCTACCGATGATGTTTGCATTTGGTTGTCATCATCGTCATCATCTTCGGTCTTTTGTTTTTTATCTTTTTTCTTCTTTTCACTTTTGCTTTCATCGACCGTCGATGATTCGTCCAATGATCGCTAAAATCACAATTTTCCAGACATTCGAAAAAGCAAATCTTGTTTTTACTTTAGCAGCAGGCGGCGTTGCACTAACATCATAGAGCATTTCACGCCAATTCTTCGGTGTTTGTTCAGTTGGTTTACCGAATTTACCTAAGATACCTTCTTTAATCATCAATTTCTTTTTCGATGCAACAGGACCAAATCCCCATTTTCGTGGATAAGTATCACGTTCCATAACAACACGTTTAATTTTCGCTGCAATACCGTGATCACATGTCGCCATTGTTGCTGTTGTCATCAACGCAATGCCCAAAGCAACAGCTTCGCCTTTCGTTGTTGTTATAACGATTTGTTCGTTGAGTTCGATTCCATCTTCGAAACGAAGAATACCAGGTAATAATACTTTCGCACCATAACAAACGGCATTGACCTAATTTACACGAAGTTTTTATTCAAACAAAAAGCAAAAAATCGAGAAAACCTACGGCACTATCTTTGATAATAATACGTTTATGTGAGACTAACAAAGCTTCTAAAGGTTTAACAACACGACGAAGATAAGTTTCGTCTTTATTGTGCATATAAGCGTAGGTTGCATCGATAACATCGTGCATTGTTACCATTCCTTCCTGAAAAAAAAACACGAAGAACATAGAGAACGAATTTGAGTTTTTTGTTGAGAATGATTTACCGCTTCCGATTGAATACCCGATCGAACACGACGAAGTTCTTGCATGATACCACCGACACCAAGTAAAAGACCCATATGAACACATAATGTTCGAATATATGTTCCAGCTTCGCAACTAACCCAGAAAATACCTTGATAAACAAAAAAACAATCGAGTTTTCTCTCTCAAAAACTAAACTCCAATCTTACCAAGATTTCGTCGTTGATCGTATTCCAATAATTTACTTTCGTAAATTGTTCGAATACGTAATTGACGTTTAACAGCAGCGATAACCGGTGGCTTCTGAAAAACAGCTCCTGTCAACGATTCGAGTGTCTAGAAAGTCCAAACATTGAATTTCTTTTTCCTTCAAATTCGATTTTTTTCTTACACGTTCGACTTTTTTGACATCGTCAATCGGCGAATGAAAACGAACAACACCGATATATTCTTTACCAGCCGATTGCTGTGATTTAACAAGACGTGTTGCACGTTCAATGCAAACGATCAAACAGCCCGATACTTTCGGATCTAAGGTACCTGAGTGACCTGTTTTCGATACAGGCAGTGCTTTGCAAAGAATTCGTTTGATCCAAGCAACGACTTCGTGAGACGATGGATTCACTGGCTTGTCCAAATTAATAAAACCCGATCTACGAGAATTTTTCGAGTTTTACAATTCGAAAAAAAAGCGAAGTTTTACTTGATGTATTCCTCGATCGGTCGTTGTAATGGCGAACAACCTTGAGGAACAGCTGAAAAACAAACAAACAAACAAATCAATTCGATTTCGATCGAAAATATTCATTTCGTACGTGTGTAATGATTTGAACGAACATTTAAACGATCGAAATTCTAAATCGCAACGAGAAATAAATTCACAAAATTCGAAAATTCATGTGAAAACTACTTTGAGAAGAAGCGGCCAATCGGCAGTATTCAATTTGCCAGACGAGGACGATGGTTCAACAACAAATTTGCCTTTATGCTGAATATCCTGTCGAACGAGACAATCAAATAAACAAAACAAACAAACGAAGATGAACGAGTCAACTCACAGCTATACTTTTGCTTGCCATTTAACAAAGCTAATGGAAATCAACTAACTAAACTAAATAAGAAAACAAATAAATGTTCACTGTGATGTTCAAATAGATCGAATAGAAGAAGAAGAAGGGCAAATCGATTCGAAAACCTTTCGACGAAGAACAATGGGAATCTTATCGGTTTGGTTGCATTTCAACGAATCGGAAGTATTCATTCGAGTTCAAGGAGGTTTATTTCTATCTTGAGATTCAATTCAATTTTGAGATTAAATACAAAAAAAACTTTCGAAATTATCAAAAATTTCAATTGGTTTACGTGACTTTTTTTTATTTTTAAATAAAATTTCAATGTTTGACTATTGACGACATCTGTGTGTGGGTGAAGAGAAAAAAAATTTATCATTTTACTCGTTGATTACATTGAACTTTGCATGATCTTATAAAGAAAGACTCGGGTCTTTTATAATTGCACTCGTATATACTTTTACGAAAGAATCTATCTGCAGTTTAATAATAATAATAATGCGGAAGCGCACATCGGAAGTTTGCATTGCAGAACGGAAATTTTTACATGTGATTTTCGTCAATTGATTCGATGATATTCAAATCATGACGATTGTTACTAAAGTATCAGACAAAACTTCTGATATTTAAGCTTTTGTGTTAGTTGTGAAAACAAGAAGAAGAAAAAAACATCGACCGTATTTTAAAATGCTAAGCCGTTGTAAAAAAAAAGAAAAACTACTTAGAACAGAACATTCGTTTTTATCCTTTATTTAATTAATAGTTAAATGCAAAGAGGCAAGAAAAAGAAAATGCGTAAAATGAAATCTTCTCAGTCTTTTCTTTTCTTTTACTCTCGTTATGTAAAACATGAGAAATTGAACGACAGAGATCTTCGAATGCACATCAAGAGGAATTCTTCTTTTTTCTTCTTCTCGTATCCAAGGTTAAAATGGTGACGTCAGTTGTGTTTTACATATCTGTCTCTGGCGGAAGAGATTCAGTTCACTTTAATGGTAAATTACACCAAATTGATTAGAGATAAAAGTCATATTTATTAAAAAAAAAACAAATTTAGAAAATTAAAATAAACAAAACATTACATCACGAGACACTTTTGTTTGTTTGAGGTAATAGAAATTGATTTGTGATAAGACCTAATAATTTGCCCCATGTTGATTCATGTTTTATTGTCCATTCGTTGCCATGTTGATACATCAAAGCTTTGAAACACTCAATTATGGATTCACAGAGCATCTATTCATTAAAAAAGAAAAACGCAAAGTTCATCTTCTTTCAAAAAATTTTTTCAATGACTTTCGTCTTACATCGACATGATCTTGTTTGATTCTATATTCTGCATGTGCATCAGCAACTTTTTGAAAATAATCTTTCAGTATACTATCATTATTAGTCGTTGGCGTCACACGTGTTACCATAATCATGATTAATTGATCGATTTTTTCGAGAATTTTATAACCATGTTGTTTAAATGATTGTTTTGCAAGGGCATCTGTATTAACAAATGATTCATTTTCATTGAAAGTTAAATTATTTTGATCCAAAAACGACGCATTTTGCCAATAGTTAAACAAAGTTGCATTCTTGCCTAACGTTCTACAAATACAAAGAAAAGCAACAACAACAACAACAAAGAGATCTCGTTAGTTACTTTGTCATAATATCATCGCCTAATTTTTTCAGATTATTTTGTTTAACAATAACCCAAACTTCTTTTAATTTTAATCTTTCATCGACAGTAAATATTAGATGGCTATTGCCTTCATTTTGTTCAGCTGGCGCAACTGCTGTTGGTGGTGCAACCGATGGTGTACATCCCATAATTATATATATTTATTTAACGATCTTTTTTCTTCTTCGTCTATTTGTTCGTTTACCAATGAATTGTGCGGCGTGTAGAAAAGTCACATAAAGCCAACGGAAAATCAGCAAGAGTAAATCTTTCTCTTTAGTCTTTTCTTTTTCTCGTTCTATTTAGATTTTCTAATTAAGAGACGAACGCATTGCGATGAAGAGAGATGTTGCTTAGTCTTACCTTTTCTTCTGTCAGAAAAACTTCTACTGCCGTGTTTTTCTTTCTTCTTCTTTTTTCTCTCTCTCTCTCTCTCTCTTTACGTTGTTGTCGTTTAATTCTCTTCGATGTTCCTCTCATCAAACCGTCTAAGAGAAAAAAACTCTTTAAACTTGTTTTACATTTTCTTGAATTTTCAATTCACACAAATTATATCCAGTTAAGCTGTTTTATTTTTCAGTTGTTGTTAGACAAACAAAAACTTCGCGCTAAGATAGAAAGGTATCATCAAAAACTACTAAATATACATTAATGTCTTCGTCAAAGAAACAGAATAAAAATATGAAGAAAAAATCAAAAAAAACAAAGAAGAAAGACGTTGATAATGTGTTATTTACAAATCCACCAGTATTAAGCCAAGAACAAAAAGAGTTCTATCTTGATCAAATCAAATCTTTGGAAACACGGTTGATTAGGTATGTTTTACATTGCACTTCCTGCTCCGAGATTTGTATAACCAGCTTTTGTGAGAACTTCACGAATTTCATCATAAACAGTTGCATCTTCGATTGTACTTGGAATTCGAAATGGTTTGCCATTTAATAAAGCTGTCAAAGTATTTCGAGCAACTTTTCCTGAACGGGTTTTGGGTAATCGTTTTACTGGAACGAATTTTTTGAATGCTGCAACAGGACCAATTTGTTGACGAACAGTTGCAACGATTGCCTTTTCAATATCTTCTTGGCTAAATCACAGATAAAATCAATACAAAATAATTCAACTTAAAAGAATCAAAAGCTAACTTTGTATTCTCTTCGGCTTTGTTAAGCACAATGAAAGCAAATGGCATTTGACCTTTAACATCATCTTTCAAACCAATAACTGCACATTCAGATACTTTCCCACTTTCAACAATAGCTTGTTCGATGTGTCCACCTGAGAGACGATGACCAGCTACATTCAAAACATCATCAGCTCTTGATGAAGTTTCAATAAAACCATCAGCTGTACGAATACCAACATCCATCGTATCATAGTAACCTGGATATCGTGTGAAATAAGTATCATGAAATAATTGATCATTTTTCCATAATGTTGTGAAACATCCTGGTGGAAGAGGAAGTTTAATAACTAATCGACCGAGTTCATCATTCGAGCATTCATCTTCTTCAACTGACTTTGTGTCTGATGAAAACAAATGCATATCATAACCAACACAAGGCCGACCAGCTGTACCAGGAGGACCCAAATACTATTAATCAAACAATAAACTTAAGAAAATGAAAATAAAAATCTTACTGGATTCTTTTCTAATCCGAGACAAACAGCAGTAACTGGAGCACCTGTTTCAGTTTGCCAATAATGATCAACAACTGGTTTATCAGCAAATACTTCTCGTGCCCACATTAAAGTATCACGATCACAATGTTCACCAGCAACAAATAATGATCGGAAATGATTCAAATTATATTTTGAACTATGTTTATTTTCGGGATCATTCTGTCGAATGATTCTCAAAGCTGTTGGAGACCAAAATGAACCAACAACTTTATGATCATGAAGAATTCGAAAGAATGCAGATGCATCTGGTGTTCCGACTGGTTTGCCTTCATAAACAACTGTTGTTGATCCATTCAACAACGGGCCATAACAACCATATGAATGGCCAACCACCTTTAATAAAAGTCAAATCAATATCATAATTGAATAAATGGATATCTTACCCATCCAAGATCAGCTGCAGACCACCATGTTTCACCTGGATGAATATTATAGAGATATCTCATTGTCCATTGTAACATTACTGCATAACCACCTGTTGGACGAACAATGGCTTTTGGAGTGCCAGTAGTACCTGATGTATAGAGTAAATAAAGTGGGTGATTTGCATCTACAGGAACACAATCATTGTTAGCTGAGACACTATCCATAAGATCATTCCAATCTCGATCTCTTTCAGATTTAAGTTCAGCTTGTTTTTCTTCAGGTCGATTATAAATTATGCATTTCAATGAATCATTATTTAATTCACTTTTTTTAATAGCTTCATCGACTATACTTTTATAATTTAATATTCTCTGTGGTTCAAATCCAACATTAACTGCAATACACAATGAATAAATATTGTTTGTAAAGATTTTTTAATTTAAAATGGTCAAATTACCCGAAATGATAACTTTTGGCTCTGAATGTTTGATTCGGACTGCTAATTCATTTGCACTAAATCCACCAAACACGAGATTATGAATAGCACCAATACGTGCACAAGCTTGCATAGCAATAATAGCTTCTGGTATCATTGGCATATAGATAAGAACAACATCACCTTTCTTAACATGATATTTTTTCTGTAAAACATTGGCTAACGTTTTAACTTCCTTTAAAACTTGATTATATGTTAAATGTTTAACTTTTCCAGTCATCGCTGAATCGTGAATAATAGCTGTTTGATTTCCATGTTTATTAATATGTCTATCGAGACAATTATAACTCATATTAAGTTGTCCATCTTGAAACCAATGAGGTTTGACAAAATTTGTTTTATCATAAACTTTGCTCCAATGTTTAAACCAGAATAGTTTCTGAGCTTGATCTGTCCAAAATTTTTCAGGATGTTCTATACTTTGTCGATAAACATTTGCATAAGTTGAACCTCGTCGAACAATTGTTCGATACATTTTCGAAATCTAGAAAGAATGAATAGATTGACTTTTGGCTTTTGCATTCAGATATCAAAAACGTTGCGATGAACTTGAACTCATGGCTCGATCGTACGGTGATCAATTCGAAATTTTAGTCAAAGATAAACATGATATTTCAACTTATTTAAAGAAACAATTAGAACTAAGAAATGAACAAATGTTCGATTTAAATGATCGATTAATTGGTTTACAACAAGCAAAACAAAATGAAAAAGATTCGTACGAGAAAAAATTGCAAACTGAAAAAGAAAATCGTCAATCAGAAACTGAAAAATTAGAAAACGAAAATATGTTATTAAGTCATTCATCACAGAATTAGCTGTTCGATAGAAATTCTAGAAAATTTACATTTTAGAGACACGTCTAGTCGGATTAGAAGATTTTAAATATCAACGTGAATCTTTAGAATCAACGATCGATGATTTAAAAAATCTTTTACTAAAAAAAGAAGAAGCTTATAAAAATGCTCTCGAACAAATGGAAATCTCTTTGATCTTTTTCAAAGATCGGTTGGTTTCTTCGTTCTTCATCTTCAATTTAATTTCGACATTTTCTATTAGTTTAAAAAAAGAAGCAATCGAATATCTCAATGATTTAGCCATTGAATTTCGACGAAATTCAAAAAGTCAAATATCAAATACAATCAAACGTGCTATTCAAGAGAATTTCTATCTCAACAATCAAATCAATGATCTATCCAGTCAATTAGACAAACTGATCGATAAAAATCAGAAGACAAATGAAAATAATCAACATCTGACAAGAACAGTTGCCATTCTTGAAGATCTACAAAATGAATCTGCAAAAAAATATTTTACAACTGAAAATGTAAAAGAATTCGTCGATAGATAAAACAAAACGAATTCGATTTGTTTAGATTATTCGAATGTTATATCAAAAATTAAAAGATTGTCAAATAGAAAACAAAGAACTAGTCGATCAAAGTATTCTAACAGAAGAAAATCAAGAGAATTCAATGTAAAATCAATCGGATATCTAAATAACATCGTTTTAAAGAATTTCAATTTTACAGAAGCAAAGATCTTTCAACGGAAGAAAAACAAACGTCGAGTCAAGAAAATCATTTCATCGAACTGAATCATTTAAAAGAAGAAAATAATCTTCTCAAAAATATCATCGATCAAGCAGCAGCAGCTATTGCTGATACAATCCAGGTATTTTAACAGTAAAATTTCTTATCTACAAACGCAGTTTTCGGTACAAAAAAAGCGAGAAACCTTACCTGTAGAAATAAAGAACTTATTTTGTCAAAAGCAGCTATATTTATACTCCTCAGTCTTGTTAGAAAGTGCATAAAATGGGTACTTTTGAAGGTTAGCACATATATCGTATGGCTACAGACACACAAAAATAAATACGTATTTCTAACTTTATTTTCGACCAATCGGAGTATTTTTTGTAATTCAGTGTGCTTTTGACGAACATATTTCAATCTTAAACTACAAAAAGACATTGTTTTGATATTCATTCGAGTTCAATTGATCAGATTCATTCATTACGGACAAAAGTTGAATTTTTCGTTTGAGGTTGCAACTCGAGCGACATTTCGCGGAGATTTCTATTGGATACGAAAACGAAACAGAATAAACTAACGAACGAACTTTTTTATTTAGTTATCAAATGAAGAAAATCAATCGGTGAATATTGAAAAACGTAATGAAATATTCGAACAATTCTTAGCAATTCTTCTAACATCACATCATTTCAATGGACCAGGATTATTATTACAAAACAATACGACTTCTAAAAATAGAATTTATCCAGGCACACGACTCGGTCTTAATCGAGTACCGAATTCAGACGTCAAAATCAATACACATTACTCTCTAGGCGATTTAGGACTTGTTCCTCGTCAACAAAATATTCAAAACAAAGCAACTGATTTTCAATCTAAATAATAAAAACGAAATTCTTGTACACTATACATGAGACTTTATTCGACAGATAAAAAAATTTACAAAAAAATCCTTGAGACTCTTCATTTCTTTCGTTCAAACTCTATTGACTTCGCCAAGATTTGTATAGCCTGCTTGAAGAAGTTCTTTACGTAATTCATCATAAACAGTTGCATCTTCGATTGTACTTGGAATACGAAAAGATTTGCCATTTAATAAAGCAGTCAAAGTATTTCGAGCAACTTTTCCTGAACGAGTTTTTGGTAATCGTCGTACAGCAACAATCTTTTTAAATGCTGCAACAGGACCGATTTCACGTCGAACAGAAGCGACAATCGCTTTTTCGATCTCTTCTGGTCTGAACAGAACACAAATTTCAAATTAATATTTTCGCATCAATAAAAACATACTTGTTATTTTCAACTGTTTTATTAAGAACGATGAAAGCAAATGGCATTTGACCTTTAACATCATCTTTCAAACCAATAACTGCACATTCAGATACTTTCCCACTTTCAACAATAGCTTGTTCGATGTGTCCACCTGAGAGACGATGACCAGCTACATTCAAAACATCATCAGCTCTTGATGAAGTTTCAATAAAACCATCAGCTGTACGAATACCAACATCCATCGTATCATAGTAACCTGGATATCGTGTGAAATAAGTATCATGAAATAATTGATCATTTTTCCATAATGTTGTGAAACATCCTGGTGGAAGAGGAAGTTTAATAACTAATCGACCGAGTTCATCATTCGAGCATTCATCTTCTTCAACTGACTTTGTGTCTGATGAAAACAAATGCATATCATAACCAACACAAGGCCGACCAGCTGTACCAGGAGGACCCAAATACTATTAATCAAACAATAAACTTAAGAAAATGAAAATAAAAATCTTACTGGATTCTTTTCTAATCCGAGACAAACAGCAGTAACTGGAGCACCTGTTTCAGTTTGCCAATAATGATCAACAACTGGTTTATCAGCAAATACTTCTCGTGCCCACATTAAAGTATCACGATCACAATGTTCACCAGCAACAAATAATGATCGGAAATGATTCAAATTATATTTTGAACTATGTTTATTTTCGGGATCATTCTGTCGAATGATTCTCAAAGCTGTTGGAGACCAAAATGAACCAACAACTTTATGATCATGAAGAATTCGAAAGAATGCAGATGCATCTGGTGTTCCGACTGGTTTGCCTTCATAAACAACTGTTGTTGATCCATTCAACAACGGGCCATAACAACCATATGAATGGCCAACCACCTTTAATAAAAGTCAAATCAATATCATAATTGAATAAATGGATATCTTACCCATCCAAGATCAGCTGCAGACCACCATGTTTCACCTGGATGAATATTATAGAGATATCTCATTGTCCATTGTAACATTACTGCATAACCACCTGTTGGACGAACAATGGCTTTTGGAGTGCCAGTAGTACCTGATGTATAGAGTAAATAAAGTGGGTGATTTGCATCTACAGGAACACAATCATTGTTAGCTGAGACACTATCCATAAGATCATTCCAATCTCGATCTCTTTCAGATTTAAGTTCAGCTTGTTTTTCTTCAGGTCGATTATAAATTATGCATTTCAATGAATCATTATTTAATTCACTTTTTTTAATAGCTTCATCGACTATACTTTTATAATTTAATATTCTCTGTGGTTCAAATCCAACATTAACTGCAATACACAATGAATAAATATTGTTTGTAAAGATTTTTTAATTTAAAATGGTCAAATTACCCGAAATGATAACTTTTGGCTCTGAATGTTTGATTCGGACTGCTAATTCATTTGCACTAAATCCACCAAACACGAGATTATGAATAGCACCAATACGTGCACAAGCTTGCATAGCAATAATAGCTTCTGGTATCATTGGCATATAGATAAGAACAACATCACCTTTCTTAACATGATATTTTTTCTGTAAAACATTGGCTAACGTTTTAACTTCCTTTAAAACTTGATTATATGTTAAATGTTTAACTTTTCCAGTCATCGCTGAATCGTGAATAATAGCTGTTTGATTTCCATGTTTATTAATATGTCTATCGAGACAATTATAACTCATATTAAGTTGTCCATCTTGAAACCAATGAGGTTTGACAAAATTTGTTTTATCATAAACTTTGCTCCAATGTTTAAACCAGAATAGTTTCTGAGCTTGATCTGTCCAAAATTTTTCAGGATGTTCAATACTTTGTCTATAAATATTTGCGTATGTCGAACTACGACGTGTAATCGTTCGATACATTGTGCTAACTATTTGATTCGTATTGAATTATGTTGTGTCCACATGAAACGATCGGAGTTTATATATATTGGGCTTGCTCTGTAAGAGTGTACTCAAGTACGTATCTAGGGTCATGATTATTGTTCTTAAGAACAACGAACGAATGGTCATGGGAGCGCAAGAGAATGAATGTGTGCAGACCAATAAGAAGATTGATATTGTTGTGTGTGTTTTTTAACTTTTGTAATAAAATGAAATAAAAAGGCGCTAATATGCAGAACGAATGTCTTTCGTAATAAAACGTCGTTCATTGTCCGAAACTACGAGTGTTAATAGTGAAATAACAAGTTGTTCGAGTGATCTATCAGAAACAAGTCGATTGAGTTCAAGTCCAGTTCGACATTTGTATCTTGTTCGTCATGGTCAATATGAACGACATCGAACGATTGCCGACGGTCATTTAACTCTCCGAGGACAAAAACAAGCGTGGCATGCTGCGAATTTTTTAATTTCTCAACTACCAGAAAATGTTCTATTCGATTCATTAACTCATTCCGATAGTAAAAAAAGTGATTCTAATAGAAGAAAAACATTTTAGAATTTGTCTGTTGAATTTTGAGCTATTCGAACACGGGAAACTGCAACAATTATTTATAAACAATTGAAATTAAAGAAAAAAATCGACATTGAATATTTTTCAATTGATACCGATTTTCGTGAACATAATTATCTCTGTCGATTTCTCATCGAAGGCAATTGGCGTTCGTTGAAACGAGATTATTTTCATTTGAAAAAATCGTTTATTAAAAATGCTCGAACAACATTCGAAATCATCGTTGCACATCGAAATATTATCGGACATTGCATCGAATTATTAACAAATATTCAACCAGATAAATCAATTGCATTCAATGCATCGATTACTGTAAATTCAAAATTCATGTTTTTTTGTTTTTGGAAATCTTGTTGTTTTGTTTTTCGTTTCTTCAAAGCATATCGTTGTCGATGAAACGGAAACAACAGTTGATTACGCGTATAAACATGATTTTCTTCCGACTGAACTTTTAACAATGTGGGAAACGTATCATTCGATGAAACAAATCGACGAAAATCATGTTCATATTCATGTTCAAGGTGTTCGAGGCACACGGAGAAAAGGCTGTTGGTTTCCTCTTTTTGTATCATGTTTAAGATAGTTGTTTTTTTATTTAACAAATTAGAAAAGTAATTTGACATTAGCGAAAACATCGTTTATCGAATCTTTATTATGCATAAAAAATCCTTGTAATTGTGCGGCACTTAAATCTTTCGAATAGTTATTTGTGAGAAGTCGAAGTTCGTTTTGAAATCGATCGATTTCATCCCGAGTTGCATCAGGATAAAAACGAATTAACATTCGTTCGACTTGATTCGGTGTTAACGGGCCGATATATTGTTTGAAATCGACTCGACCCGGTCGAATAAGTGCAGGATCAAGACTAAAATTATCAAACGAACTTATTTCTTAGCTTTTTTATTTCTCAATAAATCGATTTACCGTTCGATAAAATTCGTTGTCATAAAAATAATTCTTCCTTCAGTTGAAATAACTCCATCAAGCGCATTTAACAGACCGCTTAATGTCAACGGTTTCATTCCTTGGTATCTTACGGCGTCTGAACAAGAAAATCAATTGAAATTCTAGTTGAAATATGAAAAAAACAAAAACCTTCTTTTTCGTAATGTCGTCCGACAGTTGCAGCATCGATATCTTCTAGTAGAATAATACTTTCTTCAGGTACATTGCTTAGCAATTGCTGAAGACGATCATCAGTCATCGTGCCTTGACTTAGATTTAATGTACTTATACTCAAATCAAAATGTCCTGAATGAAAAAATATTCAATTCGATACAAAAAAAAACGACAATTGAAAACCTGCAATCGCCATAATTGCTGATGTTTTTCCTGAACCTGGCGGTCCGTAGAGAAGATATCCACGTCGATAGGGTATTCCTCGATCGATATACCAATTTGGTCGAGAAAGAAAATGATCAACATCGGCTATTAGATTATCCATAATACCGTGATCGAGTATCACCGAATTCAATGGTCGTTTTCGTCTTGGATGACCAAATAAACGCCATTCATTAACTAAATCCATCGTTTTTCTTTTCTTTTCTCTGTCTGATTTCAATTTCGACTTACTTGTTGGAATATAAACAAGTGTTTTGCCTTCATTGGCGAGAAGAGCTGCATCTCGAGCTCGTTCTAACATATCGATGTAAATCGATCGATCTTGTCCAAATGCTGTCAATTGAACAGACTCGAATGGAACACCGGAATTAATCATTTGTTCACGTGTTCGTTCAACTTGAATAAATTTGCCTTTATAACGAAAATAATGTTTGCCAACCGATGGAACAAATGAATACGAGGCTTGAATCCGTGATGATGGATCGTCGTTTTTAATCAATGTCGTTCGAGCACTTAAATGCCGGCTCGAATCACGTAATTGATGAGAAATCCACTGTAATAACCATGTATAACTGATGTCATTATTTGGAACCTCAAGAGTTATCATGTATTGTCGACGAAAAAATATCAAAGCATATTGAGATGTTCGACGGAGAACAGCTAAACCTGTGCCAAGACCAATTAGACCTGCACCTGCACCGAAATATGGATTCGATGAAAGAGTATTCAATAAATCTGACAACATTGTTGCTTTTCTTTTACAAGAAACAAAACTAAAATGAAGATCACATTGCCATTGATTCATCAAAGTACCAATAGAATCTTGTAGAAAGAAAGAACGAGCGAAGATTTTCGATAGATAGGTCTAGTTATTCAATCAAAAGATTTTATTATTAAGAAGAATAGTTTTAAATACAACGAAGAAAGAGAAATCAGTTTGTCTAAAATTCAACTTGAATAATATCCGGTTGTACAGACGCGATGTTGTTTTGTTTTCGTTTGGTTTCCTTTTTTAAATTTCGATGAAGAATTAAAATTAAAAAAGCAAAACCTGGTTTCGTGAAAATATCTAAGATTCCATAGAATATCATTTCACCTGTAACAGAAATCACATTCGAACCTTCACATAACGCCCAAGCTATCGGATAAGGCGTCCAGAACACGACAATCCACACAATTAGAATCATATAAATTCGACGATTTTCTTTTCCAGCTGCACTTTCCGATGATTTCATTCCTGAATAAGCAATCGAATAAATCAAACACATCGAAAGACAAGCAAATACAAAAAATGCCCATTTATATTCAGTCGAAACGAGACCACCGATTAAACCACAAACAATCATAACGACATCGACAAACATTGTCGAAAGAATCGTATTAATCGGTAGGCCAGCTGTTAGAAGAATTTGACTGATTATTAACGGTGATGTTATTATCCAATCGATATAACGAACATACCAAAATTGTCGTGCACCGGGACCACGTTGAGAAACTTCAACTGGTGCAAAACCTAAATTCGATGCCATACAAAAATAAGCAATGGACGTCGTGGTTAGAATACAAATATTGAATAAATATAATGTTCGTTCACGAGAATGAGCTCGTGTTGACAAAAATCCAATGACAAGTGTAGAAAGTCCCATCAAAGAAAATACCGACCATAACCAATTGGATCCATTGGTTGTTAAATTAAATGTTGTTAATGTTCCTGTTGGATTTACGCTCAACGCCTGATTACCCATTGAAAATTGAAAATGATTGGCAAGGTCAAATAATAAGACATTGAAAATAAGTTTGTTATTAAAATTCATCGTTTTTTTTCTCGTCATTTGGTAAATATTTGGATTTATATAAACATGAGTGGCATTCAAATGAATATTCTAATAAACACTCTTACTGATTGTGTCAATGAATTGAAGCCTTAGTAGATAGTCTTTATATTTTCAAAATTTATTTCTTAAAAGAACAAAAAAAAGGTGAATCGAACAAATCATTTGATAATTAAGAAAAGATTTTCTTCAATTTTGAAAAGCTAAAACAAAAATTAATAGAAACGAAATATACAAAGAATTCGATTCTTACAGAGTAGTATTCGATTTAGCTTCTGGTTTTGTCGTTGGTTTTTCAAGAGTTTTTGTCTTTGAATTCGAACAAGTTTCCTTTGAATAAAACAATTAGAAAAACCAAAGAAAGATTTCTTTTTAATGAAATTACTTCATGTTTTAAAAGGTCCTTGATAGCAACTAGCTGTTTACAATTTAAACATTGGACTTGTCCTTTGACTGTATCTTCTTCAATTTGTCTAAACATTCAAAATCAAGAAAATAAATTGAAATTCTTGAGTAATTACTCTCTAAGCTCTTCGATACGTTTCTCTTCTTCGGTTTTACATTGTTTCTAAACAAAGCACAATAATTACTCGTGAATTCATTGATTTTATTTCAACAATTACTTCATGTGCTTCAATTTTCGAAAAAGGAAACATCTTCTTGCAAATTTGACAATCCACTTCTGCTTCGTTTTCAATTTCTTCGTTGATGGGTTTCACAGCAACGGGATGATCTTGAGTCAAACGATGAGATTTGTCTCTTTTATTTTGGAAGGAATTGCTCGTATCAGCTGTAGGTTCAGAATTTCGATCTATTGGTCTTTCGCTTTGAGTTCTTCGAAGAGGAAGTTCACTGAAATGTAAAATTGAGTTTCACTTTGTCGAAGAGAAAAGAGGAAATTTACGGTGGAGAATCGTCGGTTTCAATTGATATTCCGCTGCAACGTTTCCAATGATTTTCGAATTCAGCACGTCGAAATTCTTGTGAACAAATACCGCATTGAAGTTTTTGTTCAGGACATCGATTTAAATGAGATTCATAATGCGTGTAACGTAAATCACAATCGGAACAAATTTCGTATTGAACTGAAAATAAAGACGAACGTTCGTCTTCGTCAATTAGACTCGAATTTGTTAATAATCTTCAAAAAAAAAGACAGAATGAAACAATCATTTTTGTTTCGTTTTGTAGTCTTACGATTGAGATGATGATGATGATTCGGTTTGTTGAATATCTTCTAATTGCTGACGAATCTCGACAAACGAAGGTCGATAGTTAGGATTTTTATTCCAACAAAGTTTCATCAGGGTCCAAAAATTGCTGTCACATTTCTTAGGTTTTCTTAATCGTTCACCAGTGATCGTCGCTTCACAAACATCATTATCATTGTCGATATACTCAAATGGCATTCGTCCCTGCGAACAAGCTTCCCACATGAAAACACCAAATGAATAGACATCGGATTTTTCAGAGTATCCTGATCGACCATTGGTACGAAGAACTTCAGGAGCAGCAAAACGAATCGGATAAATCGAACTCCTATTTACACGCTGAGAATTCGTTCGTGACAAACCAAAATCTGTTAGTTTAACCAGATTCTTTTTCGGATCATCTGGATCTGTTCGAAAAACAAGAACATTCCGACATCCTAGATCACCATGAACAACTCCTTTTTCTGTCATATAAACCATTGCATTCGCAATTTGAATGAATATTTCAAGTAGAATATGTTGTGCAGGATTAAAAGTACGCGTTATTAATAAACCACCTAAGTCTCCATCTTTTGCATATTCTTGTAAAAGATGGAAGGTAGGTTCACTTGCTCGATAATCATTCGGATCTACTAAACCAAATGTGTTGACAATATGTTTGTGTTTAAGTGTCAAATACAAATTAATCTCGTCAGTGATCTCTTCTGCAGACATTTCGACCAAAATAATTGGTGTTCTATTGTAATCTGATAACCAATTGGCTTCGTAAATTCGTTTTCCAAATGTTCCAGCTATTGGATTTCCTCGTTGAATGTCTACGTCTAATTTATATTTACTTGAACGTTCGAAGTTGGTTCTCGGCGGTCTTTCATTGACCGTTGGAGAGTAACGACCACAATAAAAACTCGGACGATGATTATAACTCATTTTCAAGAAACAAGAAACAAGTAATGTCTACATACACTTGTGTTATCTTTGAAATAAAAGCTTGTCGTTCGTGTTTTTGTCTTAAATAAATATAAACGTTTTTTTTCCAAATATCATCTTTCGTCAAGACAAAACACAAAATCATGGAAAGATAACCGATGTTTATTCTGTTTCATCGATATGTTATCAAGTCGTCGTTGAAAGTCATACGCTTACGGCCATACCACGTTGAATACACCAGTTCTCGTCCGATCACTGAAGTTAAGCAACGTCGGGCTCGGTTAGTACTTGGATGGGTGACCGCCTGGGAATACCGAGTGTCGTAAGCTTTTTACTTTTTGCTTTTTCTGCTCACTAATTTTCGTTAGTTTTCAATTTATTTTCTTTTCGAAAAAGGAAACAAATGCGATTAAGCACAAATAAACAAATACACAAAAGAAGAGAGAGAAATATATTTATATGCATATACTGTTCAAAACAAACAAGAGAAGAAGAAGAAGAAAAAAAAACAAAACAAAACGCCTCTTTTTTTTTGTTTCCAAAGAAGTTGATGACAATGTTACGAACGATAACAAATAGAAATAGAATTTTACAATGCACGGCACAGCAACAAGAAAAGTTTTCTATTTAAACAATTTCAATCTCATATTTTGTCGATAGAAGTTTGCTTTGAGGGGGAATTTGCTGAAATAAACATTATGTCAAAATGAAGAAGAAGAAACAAATCAAACTGTTCAAGAGAAAATAGTGATTACAATTTCGAAAACCAAACAAATACCTGAGCATTCACATTTTTGCTTTGCTCGTTTGAACAAGAATCAAAATTAGATTGAACAAAACTAAATGGCACATTGTTCTATTGACTTTCGACAACGGTGAATTTGACATCGTCAACATCGATGTCTTCGTCGTCGGATGTTTCCTTCGAATTGAGTTCTTGTTCGTCATCGGTTTGTTCTTGTTTAACTAATTCCGTGTTGGTTGTCTGTTCATTTTCTTCTTCGTCTTCGGATTTTTCTGCTTGAGCTTTTTGATTCAACGAATCAACGATTTGATCCAAACAAGTTTTCTTCGACGGACTAGATTTCTTCGGCATTGACATTTGATTTTCAATCGGTGAAAGTTCTTGTTCAGCTGCTAATAAACGACGTTTTCGATCGAAATATTTCGGTTGTTCAGCGGTTGTTTCATGTGCAACAACCGACGAGACACTTTGCGATGACACATTCGACTCAACATCATCGCAATCGACGAGATGTCCGCTAATTACACTTGAATTCGATGATAATTGTGAACCTTCATATTTCGAAAGACGTTCACGAAGTAATTCGTTTTCTCGTTTGAGTAGAGTCAATTCGTTTGACTCGACTGAATTCGATTTGGCTGCACGTGTGTACGTGTGTAATTGTAATTGAGATATGTAGGTTATTAATTGTTGACGAACTCGTGGAGATACAACGGTGGATTCAACGATTTGTCGAATGCCGTCGGTTGAAAAATCTGAGAAATCAAAAAAAAAAAGTTAGATTGAGATGAAACACATCTTTTGTTCGTACCATTGAAATTTGTTGTTGGTTCTTGAGGTGCAGGAGAATTCGAACGAACAACACGTAATGGTGATGGTCGAGTGCAACTGAACGAAAAACAATAAGAAAAAGATTGAGAAGAAATTCGATGAAATACCTGTTCGATGACATTGATTCAACTGGTAGAGTCAATGGTAATGGTGTTGGTCTTGGTAAACATGTGTTAAAGGCAAAATCGGCGTAGTGATTGTCTTTTTTCATTGCCGGATAGGGATAGGTGTAAGTTTCATTGGACGATGATGGTGCCGAGAGTTTCGCTCGTTTTTCCGTGGTCATTGAAGGCCCATCGTTGTTGATTTGTGTTGAACGTTTTTTAGAATTGCTTTGAAATTTTTCTTTGAATAATTCTAATTCTTCATGAGCTTTTCGATCTTCGGTCGAACGAATCTTTAAATACGATCGCCAATTATCGGAATTAAATCCCCAATGACAAATTCTATTCTCTTCGGATTTATGTCCGTGTGAAACGAACGTTCTCGGCGAGAATATCGCTTGACATGTGTCACATAGGATACATTCGGCTTGCGGTGCAATGTACAATGTTGGATACAATGTTCCTGAACATTTGCCGAAACATTTATGTTGAACTTTAATCGAATATAAACGTTCGTATTGATTCGATGGAACTGAATTTGCCGAACGTTTCGGCCCTTTGCCGTGAATTTGCAGTAGATTGGCGCAGAGACGTTCGGCATCGGTCTGAGTGATCAAACCGCATGACGGTGCGTTCATCGGCAGAACTTGACTCTTTTTCAGAACGTCAAGTTGATCGTTTGTACAACGTGAACAATAGATATGTAAACGTTCGCAAGCTGCATTGATTTCTTGTAATGAGAAATCTTTGAGAACGGTATTTAGAATCTCCGGTAGACATAAACGTTTTTCACCACCGACTGTGAAACAAGTTATTCGTTCGCCTAGAAGAACAAAAACAAAGATAATTTAAAGTCAAAGTCGAAAATAATTTCGTTTTATTACCTAACAATAAACAGATTTTTGCTACGCCTGACCTACTTATCTTCATCGTTCGGTTTTCTTTTCTCAAGTTTCTCAGCCGAAAAATAAAAGTACGTATATAGATAGTCGACACACTCAACTGATCACGTCGATACATCTAAGTATAATGACGTACTCGCAACCTTGATCATGTATTATGTATACTTCGGCGAAAAGAGAAAACGTGTGTTGTCTATGTGTATTTAACTGCGTCTGTCGTTAATATACGAATGATTTTTATGAATTCTTAATTAAACAAAACAAGGCGTATACTATTTCATTTTTTCAAGCTTCAGTCTTCATTTGTACATTGATTTTACATGTAAAATAATAATGAAACTCTAAAATTTCTCCAAATCAATCAAATACAATCGGTTATGCACTAGATACGTGTACATCAATGGGGCTTTCTTTTCTTCATCAAGGGGTTGTTGTTTTTCTCTCTTGAATAATGCACAAAAGATTTTTTTAGAAAATAGTCATAGGTTTCTATTGAATATTCATTAGGTGTTATAAAAGATATCGTTCTCGATGTTATGCTGATAGTTCTTTTGAAAATTGAACAAAAGAAAAGAATTTTGAAAAGCGTCTGTGATTGTCAGGCGGCAATTTTTAATCGTAATTGACGTCGACAACAGTGAATATCTGTGCAGCTGTTACTGACACTTAGAATCATTAGGTCAAATCCAGAGAAGAAAAAACGAGTTATGAATCAAATAATTCTGTTCTTTTACTCTCTCTCTCTCTCTCTCTCTCTCTGTTCGAGCTCGACGATCGATGAGCTAACTTATTTGTCCTTCGTATTGTATTTAATCTTCGAATGTTTCGTTTCTAATCAATATTGACAAATAATTTTCATCCGACGAACAAAATGATTGACGAGGAAAAATGAAACATACCTGATGATAGTGTTGTTTCGGTTTTCGAGCGCGGTGAAACCGAAAGAATTGTGTTTGATGACGACGATGTATCAGCTTGGATACACGGTGGACCTTGTATCACAGAGCCAAGTGGTGGCTGAAGCCATTGATCGAAAGCGAGAGCTTCTTTTAAATGTTGTTTTTTAATCGATGAACAATTTGCTTGTTGATCTAATTTCGTATTATTATTATTATTTGTTGATGTTTTAAGATTTGAGGACGCTGAATTTTCTGTGTTTAATTTCGAGAGACCATTGGTGAGATGATGTCGTGGTGATAATGTTGCAACGGTATTCGGCGGCGGATGATTGTAGTAAAATGTATGTTGAAGAAATTCTTTTGGATTCGATGGTTGTTGTTGTTGCTGTTGTAAATGATGGCGAGCAAGTAGTTTAAGTAATTGAGGATCGAATGATGAGATTGAAGGTGCTATCGAATTCGATGGAGTCGACGTTGTAGTCGTCGTCGTCATCATAGGAATAATAGTTTTGTCTTTTTTTTATAGTTTTAGTGTTTGAATCGATATGTTCTACAATTGATCAAGAAAACAAATCAAGACTACCGAACAAATATGTCTCTTTCGGAGCGACAACGACGACTGCCCCCTGAGTTGTATAAGAGATGAACAGAGAGAAGAAGAGAGAGAGAGTAGGATGGAGAACGACAGTCCGGGCAACACACGTAATCCTCTATTTCTCTCATTCATTCATTCATTCTTTTTCTTTTCTCTTCTTCTTCTTCCCCGTCGGTCGGTCGCTTGCGGATGGTTGAACTTATGTATACGTATATGTTCAATAAGAGAGGCGACGACTGGCGAGGCAAAGAAAGGGCCGAATACAATATTACTAACATTCGCCAACACAGAAAAATAGACGAGAAACGGAAGAAGCAACGAGCGCGAGAGGTGAAGGTTGAACAAGCGAGAACGGGCAAATAGTAATGATATAGAGTGTTCGTTTCATAACAACATATACACACATACACACGTATAAAACCGGACAAACAGATAGAAAATGGCACGTCAAACTACGTAACTGTCTTCATCAAGAAACAATAAAAAAAAAAAAGAAAATTTCATCTACCGAACAAATTGAATGCTTCTCCGATGTCTTCTATCTTATCAGTGTATGACGAAGAGAAAAACAAGAAAACATTCTCACTATTGTCAAAACAAGAGATTCTATCGAGGTCCCAATAGGCAATTCACTCTCAAGAATATTCTTCTAATAAAAAAATCCATCGAAACATCAACCTCGACGCACGGACTAATGACGACTGACTTCTTCTTCTTGAAAACAAAACAAGAAGAATGTGTTGTGTTTTTTTCTGTCACGCAAAACTGTTAAATATAAAAGAAGAAGAAAAAAGGAGGACGAAAGGCGAGTTGGTTGTTAACGTAAAGAGAAGTTGATGTTACATGAAGAATAAAAAAGAAAGAAAACCGACAGTAAGCACACAACAGCGACGTAGTTTAATGGATGTCTCATTTTATTTTTCACGGCGAGACGCATCGAGAAGAGAAAAAAACGGAGAAAGCACTCGTAAAAAAATGAGAGTGAGTGAGAGTGAAAGAGAAAAAAAAACACGCCTATTCACTACAGATATTTTGCTTTTTTATTCTTTTTTCGGTCTATCATACCATTGAAATAACTACGAAAAGAGAAAGAAAGGCAAAGTCGAATGAGAAACGAAAGAGAAAAAACAAGATTAAACTCTTCTGGTTCGGTTTTGTTTCGTACGCGTTGCGTGTACTTTGTCTAGTCGTCGAAAAACAGCAGCATTGTTATTCGATGTTGTTTTTCTATTATGGCTACGGGGACCAACTCGAAGTTTTTTCCTATGTGTGCTAATTTTCTTAAGAAAAAAGGGAGAAAATATGTCTGTAATTCGACTATTTTTAGTCCTTTAGTGCATCAAGAGGCAAAAAGAACGAAGAGCTTACTTGCTTTTTTCTCGAATGGAAATTATTAAGAAATAAAAAAGAGAAAGAATTCTATTATGTGCAGTTGTTTTTGATTATTGTATTTCGTGATTTTCTGAACAAATGCATTCGAATGTTAAATGAAAATCCCCTTTTCGATTGGCTTGAAAAGATAATCCAATCGTAAATAATAGTCAAATTCTATTCGATTTACTATTAATAAACACGAAGAAGAAGAAAAGGAGAAAAACAACAACTAGAAACTAAACTCTCAAGTTCAGCAGGTTCTGACAAATAGCTTCAGTAAAAACGACACGTCGAAGATTCTTAAAATTTAACATTAATATCAAAGAAAATAAACACCAAGGACAAAACCGATAAGATAAGTGTGTGTGTGTGTGTGTATGTATGTTTCATACTTCGCAAAGTCGAATATAAAGTGTCTCGTAGGCGGCAACAATTCTAATGAAAAAGCAAAGAGATCGTTATGTTTGCTCTGCCTTTAGACAGAAGACTGACAAAATCTTTTCTTTCTTTACAGTAGTATGCACTTCTTTGCGAGCTACCTTTTACTTTATTTTCTATGTAAATATGTCTCATGACATGAGCAATGTTGATTCATAGATATGAGACAAGTAGAAAAAAAAAATACGAAAAAGTGCGAATTTTGTTTTTCTTCTTTCGACAAAGAATTTCAATGAATATTTACATTGAATCTAAAAATATCGATGAAGTCAAAGAAGTAACCCTTCAAGACATAAAACTAGTCGTCGACAAATAATTACAAACCTAGAAAGAGGAAAAACGAGAACATTTGTTTTAACAACAAAAAAAAATAAGGACAAAATTTTCCTGTTCGACTCGAACCAACGAACAAATTCATTATGACAAGTGTGTTTATCGTGGTTTCTCTCTATTGACCTAAATTAGCTAATAACTCGCGTTTTTTTTGGAAATCAAACGTGTTACGCTCATTTTTCTAAAACCAAGTACTAAACAAATATTTTGTCATCCGATGACAAACTGTCAAGGAAAAGATTATTTTATTAACTATTCATACACGATTTTGTTTCTATTGTCTATCAAGGGAAAACAATAAAATGTACTGAATTATATAATAGAAAAAATATGAACGTAGAAAACAAAATTATTAATTAAAAAAAAATGATACAGGTGCGTATGCTCCCTTAACTAATGCGCAGTTAATAAGAAATTATTCGGTTCTTTTTCATCTCAAGAAAAACATGCCAAAGGCAGTTTCTATTTTGTTTTGGTTGTTTAATAATCTCGAGTATATTTATGTTAGCATCTGCGAAATTATTTAAAAACAAATAGGCTGGACCATTTTTCTAAAATAAATTTCTCGATAAGTTCATCGAGACGAAGAGAAATATTTTCATAATAAATAAATAATAAAAGTTTACGGTAAGATTACAGTCTGTAAGACAGAGTTTTTCATTTTATTTATTAAATGTTAACCAAGGATAGAAAGAACAGTCGGTTAATTGAGAGATCTTTTATGAATTTGTCATGCGTCTAATTACATTTTGTTTTCGTATGAATGAATATTTTCATCGGTAATGCTAGCGGAACGTCTGTCATGCGAGATACTTTTAAATATTTTATTAAGGCATTGAAAATTCACCAAAAATATGCAGAATAATATCGAGAGAAAATCGAGAGAAAAGAAACGCCTGCTTTTTTTTTCTTCTGAGTACTAAATCGAGAAAAATAATGAACGAAGTTTAATTTCATTTCGAATTGGTTTCAATTTCAAAGATTTCATCATAATTTTCATTTTCATTATCAGAAGAACCGTTGGCTTTACACTGAGGAACATGTGGCATCGAAGATAGTGTTGGATTTTCTTGTGAATTCGTTTCGAATTGATCATTCGAAAGATTTCGATTGCCGAATTTACTGGAACTTTGTTCCTTGGAAATTGTAGATTGAGATTTTTGTTTTGATCGAATATTATTATCGGATGAAAGTGTGGGTACTAGTTTGTTTTCTTGTGATGATCGATCTTTCGGTTGTAAATTTGAATTAACTGACGAAGTTGATGGTTGATTTTTGAATTGATCGGCATTTGATAGTTTCGATTGCAAATTAGATACGGATGATAACGATTTGTTTCCTTTGGATGAAACTTGAGATTGTAAATTCGAACTAGACGATGAAATTGACGATTGTAATTTGTTCTTTTCTTGTGAATGATCTTTGTTATCAGATGAAGAAGTTGAAGATGA
>ERZ778024.1267-NODE-1267-length-31521-cov-55.594324_pt1 | contig 31521 bp, 26 predicted proteins | sample MGYA00375754_ERZ778024 | MGnify/ENA primary metagenome ERZ778024 (study PRJEB29350, sample SAMN05389827) | bioreactor metagenome | isolation source: Thiocyanate bioreactor | place: South Africa: University of Cape Town | collected 2014-02-18 ...
GCTTATCAACAAATCTGGAATTTGAATATCTAATCTTCTGATTATATCTTTAAGATATTGTTGATTTTTGTTACATTAATACTAGAAATTCTTTATTTCTATTGCATTAATCTGTAATAAAAAAAATAAAATCTTCTTTTAAATCAATCATCATCATGAAACAAATATTGAATAAGAACAAATAATCTGTCATTTTTCCCCATGTATTCTATTTGATAATTTATGATCGCTATAGCTTTTCAATTGAAACTATAATTTACTTTATATAATTAATAACAGCTCACAAAAAAAATCAACGCCATTTGATTGTACTAATTTCTAGTACTTGTCTTTTTTTGAGTTTACATTCAATTATGATGAATATTCATCTTGATTGAATACTTTTTGATTAAATAAAAAGCATTGAAACATCGTTTTTATTTTTTGAAAAAGTAAAAGATTATCAGTTCTATTTATATACAAATAAGCAGTTGTTTAATAATATAGAAATAATCTACATAAATGAATTAATTTGTGCCTAGAATATCATTTAAATAATAGAAATTTATTACAAGACAGTCTTTTTTTTATAGCATGTGTCTTCTTAGGTGAGTTTATTTACGTATATTCAATCTTTTGTGTGATTTATTTTTGTTACATCCAGATCCAGGTAAAACTAAATATATTATTAATGAGCGAACAATTATGTTCCTAAGAAAATAAATGTCGATTTAATGAGTATATTCAGTTTAATTAAACTTAAAAATTCATGGATATACGCGACATAGACAAATTACGAAGATATTTATCGTTTCTTTAGATTTCAAAATGACTATATATTGTTACTTGCACGCAATCTTGACTAATGTCCTATTCTTGTTTTTTTGTTATTTCAAAGTTTTATCTTTTTTTATTTCGTCGTACATGTCATTAACAATAATAGTTCTGTTTATTATTATTATTATTTCTTTCTTTACGGAGGTCCGTTTATTTTATTTGTTAGTAAGAGTTATAAGTTGCACTGTATGGAAATACAACTAGAAGCGGAAAATCCTCTTCCGTCGTTCACAATTTCCTTCCGATTTCGAGACATGTCTTATTCTGTCCTTCAATCTTTCTCATTTTCATGATGATTATGTAGTAAGATTAAAAAAAAAGCTTTTTAAATATTCATTGATAATCAGATATTGTGACTTCTTTAACAAACAATCATTTTCATATAACATAAATTGCTATTTCATCTTTTCGTATCTAGTTGTTTTTTTCTTCTTTTGAATAAAACCAAATAAGACAACAGTTTATATGTGTTTTTTGAAAAACAAGAAATATACAAAGGTTGAAAAGGATATCATTTTTTTCTTCTTTTTTTTCTATAAAAGTCAGATTTAAAGATGAAATTAGTAATAAAAAACAAGAATAGTCTAAGATTGCTTATTAGTTATTTTCTTTCATTTTTTTTTCTCTTCGTCTTCTATTTCTAGTTGAATGCTATCACAACGAAGGCATCGTTGTGATTTGAAGATGCAGCGAGCGTAATGACTAACAGCACTGACAATTCGGCTAAATGGAACAAAAGGGCGGAACAAGAAAAAGAAGAAAAAAATAAAGCTCCAGCGCTCATGGACGAACTCATCAGGGATTGTCACTTTTCTGTCGCAACCGATGGTTTCTTTCTTCTTTTCTCGGCTTTTTTTCTTAGACATATATCTTACGATAAAAAGGAACCGATTTTTTTCCTCAAATCTTTTTGTTTCACTTATGAAAAGGTATTTACGTATTGAATGAGACGCAAGAAAACAACGTTGAAATTAATATCTTAATATTATGTGTAAATTTCTTATATTAAAGTTGCTTTTTTTCCTATGTTGCCTGTCAATATGTCACTTTTCTTCTTTTCAACGAGTCTAATTACATTTTCTCATTGGTTTTCTTTTCTTAAGTTTTCCATCGTCATTTTTATTTGTCTTTTCCCATTATTATTAAATGAAAGCAGAGCACACGGATTTTTTTTTACAAAAGAACGAAGGAAAAAAATAAAAATGAGAAAATGAGAACACGAGAAGAAGAAGACGAAGAAGGAAAAGGAGGAGAATAAGAAAAGGAAAAAACAGAAATCATGAAAATTCTCTATGCCAGGTTTGCATGTTTGATGCTTACACTTAGATGAATTGGCTTCGAGCTGTCGTTATGTTCACTCACTAATTTCACGTCTATATATATCTTCGCAAATATGCATCTCATGATACATACAAGATGAAGATTTTAAGTGGTTCACCACTAACGGAAAAATCACAAACACCTGTCATTACCCTTGATTGGACAGAATGTCTTGATAAACGGTATGCGAATAATTGTGATTTTGACAATTGATTTTAGTTTTCTTTGTCAGACCAACTGATCGTACGAGTGATGATCTCGATGCAATATTTTCGAAATTAAAAGATGTCAAAGCTTTCGAAAAATTTCATCCATTACTCATTCAACAATTATGCTATTACAGTTATTTTGAAAGTCTCGAAAAAGGTGTTACACGTAAGTATCGACAATTGGTTCTATTAATATCATCGTTATTCTATTAAAAATACTAGTTTTTCGTACCGGTGATCTTGGCGCCAATTGGTTCGCTATTCTAAGTGGTAGTGTCGATGTTTGTGTTCCTTCAGAAAACGGCAAAGTATACAAAATTTCAGTTCTGATAGATCTTTGTTCGAAAAAATTCATCTTAGGGTATTACGCTCATTTGTACACTGGAAGCTGGCGCAGCATTTGGTGAATCGATTCTCTACGATACTCCGAGAAATGCGACAGTTATAACATCGTCATCAGTAATGCTCTTGAGAGTTGAGCAAAAAGATTTTAAAATTCTATGGGAGGTAAATATCTTCGTCGTAATCACAATTTGAAAAAAGAGAAAAAATGAAAAAATTGTTCATCTAGCGTAATAAACAATATATGCATGGTGTTATTAATAGTTTGAGCAAATTGACAAATACGTTAGGTAAGAAAGACAAAGAGAATGTAATTATGCAAATGACTCGCTTAAACGTAATATTTATTTAGATCCCAAACGACGTGCATCTGAATTCGACCCGTCGCTTCTTCCTCAAATAGCAAGTTCAAAATTTTTCAAAGATGATCCAAGTATATTTCAAATAAAAGCATATATTCTCTAAAAGAAAAACAACATTTTTTTTCGTCTGTCTAGCTCGAAATCCTGCCCTCCCAATCGTACCTGTATGTATATATGAATTTTTCTCTTTCAAATCTTAAATTTTTCTTTCTACATTAGACTGCTTCCGTGCGCGTTCAACATGCAGCTTATGTTTTTCGAACTTGCATACTTGCTAAAGCTCCTCAAATGATTCGTGATCGTAAATATCATCTTAAGATGCATCGAAGCTGTCTTGTCGGATCAGAAATGGTCGACTGGCTTATTCATCAAAGTCCTCGTTAGTTATTAAGTTCTTTTCTGATTGTATTTTGTGTTTATCACCTATTTATAGTAGTTCATTCACGAAGTCAAGCAGTTGGCATGTGGCAAGCTTTGTTAGAAGAAGCAGCCATAGCACATGGTAAAAATAGAATTTTCATTTTTGCATTGAATAAGATTTTCGTTTGAATTAGTTTCACAAGAACATTTTTTCAAAGATAAATATTTATTCTATCGATTTTATGGTGATGAAAATGGCAGTTTAGTCAAACCGACACCGAGCGAACAGACCGAATGTGAAGATCAATTAAATGATGTTATTTTGACTTTAGCACAAGTCGGACCTGATGCTATGCTTCGAATGATTTTGAGAAAACCGTACGATAGAAAAACAAAGAACGAATATAAGCGAATAAGATTTATTATTATTGTTTTAGACCACATGAACGTACAATTGATGATTTAGAAATAATCTATGATGAATTATTACATGTGAAAGCACTGTCACATTTATCTTCGCTTGTTAAACGAGAATTAGCTAGTGTTTTAATCTTCGAAGCTCATCCGTATAAAGGAGAAATCTGTAAGATATTTCAATTGAAAAAAAAACAATAAAGAATTTATTCTTTGAATAATTTGTTTAGTATTTAATCAAGGTGATGAAGGCAAATCTTGGTATATTATATTAAAAGGTTCAGTTCAATGTTTAATCTATGGTAAAGGTGTTGTAGAAACACTTCATGAAGGTGATGATTTCGGAAAATTAAGCTTAGTCAATAATTCACCAAGGTATTTTCTTGATTTTTCAAATAAATAAATTGAAAAATTTCTTTGTTTGTTTGTTTGTTATTCAATTGTAGAACAGCATCAATTATTTTAAACGAAGATAATACTCATTTTCTTCGTGTTGATAAAGATGATTTCAATCGTATTCTTCGTGATGTCGAAGCAAATACAATAAAATTAAAAGAATTCGGTAAAGATGTTCTTATTCTCGATAAAGTTCCGATTAATGTCAAAACAACTGATGGAACATTTCAAGTTTGCTATAAGTATGTTTTATTCATTCACGTCAAATAGAAAGAAAAATGAGAACGTTTCTTTTTCTTCCGTCGTTTAAAGATATTCTGTTATGTCTGGTACAGCTGAAAAAATGCTCGAATATTTATTAGAAACTTATATTTGTGTTAATTGCGAAGAAGGTGATACGAGTTTCGATGATTTTCTATCGACGTACGTCGTTTTCATGCCAACAAATCAAATCTGTGCAACATTAATAGCCATTTATAAAGCTAAATTACAACAACGTAGTAGTGATAATATTGATTTAACTGTAAGAGAGAAAATTAAAGTGCTACGATTTGTTCTCGAATGGCATGATTCATCGAAAGAAACATTTTTCGATGATCCAAAAATAAATACATTTCTCGAGGTAATTAAATTGAATGAGTACAAACAAAAAAGCAAAAGATTTAACTTTTCTATTTAAAGGAATTAAATAATTTAATACGAATCGATGTTAAACTCTATCCACAACTTAAAGATGAAGCAAAATCACTTGAATCATTATTTGGAAATGATTTGTACTATTGAATTTTGAGATAACAAATTTATATTCAAACACATTTTTTCTTTCTAGAGAACATAAAGAGCCAAGAAAAAGTATTCTACCATGGAAACAACGAAATAGTATTGATAAACCAAAGATGATACATCCATCAGACGAAGGTAGTTGTTTATTTAATCAAAGACTCATTTTTTTTTCGTTTTTCTCATTCTGAATATGCGTGAATAGTGATTTTCAAAGTGTATTGTGCGGATCATACTTATACAACGATGAAAATGCGTGTCGATACTCCAGCATTGAAAATTATTCGATTAGCTGCCGATAAATTAGGTTTACGAACCGATCAACCAGACGATTTGAAATTATGTGAAGTCAAATCAACTGGAGGTTTGTTCAAAGACAAAAAGAAAATACTCAAACTAATGTGATTTCAATTTTTTTAGAAAGAATCTTATTTAAAGAAACCGATTTGAGCATTTCTTATGGATTAACATTGAATGGACAATTATTTTTAGCACCCGGTGATCATCTCGATGCACTAGTAAAACAAATTCTATTGATTAAAAGAAAAATTTTAAAATAAAATCAAAATTTAGGTTCCACTGCCCGAACAAGAAGGTCCACAACGTGGTACTTGGCAAAAACTTGAAATGTTTGGATCGAAAGAACTTGCTTATGCAATAACCATGCACGATTATGAACTATTCATGGCAATAAATCAAGTATTTCAAATCAAATCAAATCTCTTCTATTGACTAATTTCATTTATTTAAGCATGAATTACTTTATCAAGTATTTGGCCGATATAAATATGGTAAAATCACAGCAAATCTCGATGCATTCATGAGACGTTTCAATGAAATTCAATATTGGATCGTAACAGAAATATGTTTAACACCAAGTCCAGGCAAACGTGTTCAATTATTACGAAAATTCATTAAACTTGCTTCATAGTAATAATTCAAATTTCAAAAATAGTTCTCACCACTTCTTTTCAAAAAAAATGATTTTAGTTGCAAAGAATATCGAAATTTAAACGCATTTTTTGCGATTGTTATGGGCTTGAGCAATATAGCTGTCAGTCGTTTGTCATTAACTTGGGAAGTAAGTTTATTTGGAAAACAATTCGACGTAAAATTATTTTCTGTTGAATAGAGATTACCAAGTAAAATCAAACGAATGTTTTCCGAATTCGAAACATTAATGGATCCATCACGAAATCATCGAGTATATCGATCGACATTGACGAAATTAACGCCGCCGATTATTTTATTTATGCCACTTTTATTAAAAGGTAAATGAAAGAAATTGATTTGGTTTGCATTAGAAATTCATTTTCGGATTAGATCTAACGTTTACTCATGAAGGAAATAAAACGTATTTAATCGAAGGTTTAGTTAATTTCGAAAAAATGGTAAAATAAAAACGAAAACATTTTTTATTTCAATTGAAAATTTGTTGATTTCTAGAGAATGTTATCTCATACAATGCGAACATTGAAAATCTGTCGTAGCCAAACATTACGTAAGATAAATCCAATTGATTCGTTTGCTTTTAATTATACATACGATTTTTTCTATTGAATAGAATTACAAGTACCGCAAGGTGCAAAGAATCTTTCAGAAATTCAAGAATATGTTCGGTAAATATTCATGTTTGATTTTAATGTTCTATTTATTTCTTCATTCTTCAGAGAAATGCATGTGATCGATAATCAACGTATACTAAATCAGTTATCCAATAAATTAGAACCACGACAAACGTAATACAACCTCCGAATGTGTATTATTCTGTGTGTTTTTTGTTTTGATCAGGAAAATAAAATGAATTTCTATTCTAACTGTCGAGATATTTATTTGTTCAAACAGTAAGACGTAGATTTCTTTTGATCGAAGAAAAAAAAATGTCTAAGAAAAGAAAATTGCACTAGGTTTAGATATCTTTTGATAGTTTATTATTCTTCTTTTCGAATATCAAATGATCATGCTGTTCGAATAAACAAAATAAAAATCGATCATTGATGTTTTTGTTTATTTATCATGAAAACGAAAGAAGAAGAAGAAACGAAACGAACGATGACATTCGATGAGAAGATTATGTATCGATTTCTCTTGTGCGCGAATAGGAGATAATTAAAGCGCTTTTGCTATTTAATTAAAACCAAAGAAGTTTCTTTGTGTGTGAACAATGTCAAGTGATCAATTAATTGAACGATGGTGTAAAGATCATGCGACACGTATGTGCAAAATCGAAGTCGAATAACGTTTGTGTTTCATTATTGAATAGCGGCAACTGTACAATGGCTTGTCGATAATTTCGAACCAGCTGAAGGCAATTCGATACGTCGATCGATTTTATATAATTTCTATCTTGAACATTGTCTTAGTCTTCAAGTTGAATCATTAAATCCGGCTAGTTTCGGCAAATTGATACATTCAGTTTTTCTTGGTTTGAAAACACGTCGTCTAGGCACTCGGTAAAGTCAATTTCATTCAATCGAGACTCTTGTTTGTTTTTGTCTATTTACGAATTTAAAGAGGAAATTCAAAATATCATTACTACGGTATTCAAGTGAAATCATCGTCGCCATTAAGTAAACAAATGCCATTCGATGGTGATCTTCTTCTTCTCTCGAGCTCGAATGCTGATTTTGATAGTTCATCAGCAATACATTTAAATATGTCACCAAATGAATATGTTTTCTCTCCTGTTTCGTTTCATCAAACATCTACCAATGATCTTCCTTCGGAAATTTCACTTGATGATATTAAAATCTTTCAAAAAACACATGATGATTATTCAACTAAACTCTATCAAGCATTTATTAAATTTCAATTTGATTTTATCGAAAAAATCATTCAACAATTTTGGATATTAACCAATATTCATTATTCTCAAACGAATGAATTAACAACCAACGGTATTTTCTTGTTTTTTGTTTGCATCGACTAAAACAAATCAATTCTTTGTTATTGAAGATCCCATGATCATCTGGAAATTCAGTCATATATGTACACTACCATTTATTCACGAACAATTACGTTTATTCTATTGCAAATTCTATCAAACAATCATCGATAACTATTTTCCAAATATGCTCACATCATTAGCACAAACAACACTCGTACACGCCTTTTTTTTTTTTATCTCAAAAGAATATTTTCGTATTCGCTTTTTTTTTGTTCTAGGAATCAATTCGTATAATTGCAAATAATATTTCATTTTGGTTGATTCATGCGATTGATCATCTTTATAATCCATTAAAAGTTCTTCTTATTCAATTGACACAAGCATTCAGTTCGATTTTATTACGTTATACATCATTAAATCATCTATCTTTAACTATTCAAACTATGTTCTTTCAAACATCACGTTTATTAACAATGTCAAATGATTTAGCATTAATTAATTTTCATGATTTACACAATCAAATCAATTGGTTAATCGAATGTGATCTCAATTTATTTGTTAAAATCGAACAATGTTTAAAAAATCTTTTTCAATGTCAAACAATGTTAACAATACAAAATTGGACAATATTCATCGACACATTACTCGATGATTATTTAGTTCTTTATAATCAAACAAAAGAATATATTTATAATGCACGACAATTTCTTTTGAAAACAAATTTCTATTGTTCATTGATTTTACGTGAATTAACATTGCATTATGGTACATCACTTGGTTCATTTCATTTATTACAAATATTTATTGAAGAATATCTTTATTATCGAATTGAACAGAAAATTTCCATGTATTTAAATCAAAATATTGTGCAACTTGTTTGGGAAAATCTACAAAATCAACGACAAGAAAAAGAATTTTTTAATGATGACGATTTAGATGATGATCTCGAAAGTTTAGCAGATGATTTCAATGAACAACAGAATCAATTCAAACCATTGTCACCTGTACAAATCGATGAATTCATTCTACCGAATTCGACAATAACAAATTCACTTTCGTACATATTCGAAGATTTACAACCATTGTCAAATGATCTATTTTGAAAGAAAAATAGAAAAGAAAAATAATTTTATTTTTTTTGAAAATACGTTCTCATCTGTTTCTCATCAAAAATCAGTTCTTTCTCTTTTTCTTCTCCTTTCGGACATTGTATAAGTCAATTAGATCGATGATAGATGAGTATTATTTCATTGAAAAAATAACGAACGTATGATTCATGATACCACACCAATGTGTCAAAAATGATCATTATCAACATTTCGAAAATGAACTTCGAGTCAATGAGAGAAATCGACATGTACATAAGTCACATTCGCAGCATGTTTGTTTGCTTTTGATTTGGTAGAGTAATGTTGTTTTTCTCGAATTTGACTGACCTTTAGTAAGACATTTCACATGTTAATTTACTCAAAACGAAAGATTATTAATTGTTCACTAGCAGAAGAAGAAGAAGAAGAAGAAGAAGAACAACAACAACAACAACAATAACTATTCATTCTCTATAGATAATCTCCAATGAGTAACAATTTACACGTTTCACATCTGCAGATCATTGCTGCTGCATTTACTGCTTATATATATATAATGTTTATATTATTGTTCTTTCGTATATATATATATGTATGCATGTGTGTATGCATGTCTAGATTGAAAATGTCGAGTCGTCTAACTTTTCCTCCTTTCGGCTAGATAAACAAGTGCAGTTAGCACTGAATCATTTACTTTTTCTTTTTCAAGCATTTCATTTTTGACTTATCTACAAAAAATCTGTTCTTTCAATTGAACATCTTCATCATCATCATCATGATCAGCTGTCGACGCGTGAAGTCGTCCGTAGAGACACGTTTATGTCTATATACACGCATACAATCGAAATAATGATATCATCAAGGTTCGATAAGAAAATTAGACAAGTGAATGTTGTCGTTTTGAAAAAAACAAAACCTTTAGCTTGAAATAAAACAGAACGATAGAAGGAGGGAGAAAAAGATCGAATAACGATCTTATCAATTCCCCAATGAAAAATTTTAATTTGAACAGAAACAAAAAAAACTAACTTTCTCTTATCAAATCAATTGAGATAGCAGTTGTATATTGCCTCACTGAGATTTATAGGAAAAAGAAGAACTAAATTTAATGTTAAAGATGATATATGTATGTATATATTTCGATCTAATTGTAACATTGTCTTGTCTGGATAGTTAGACACAGCATGATCGAACAGAAAAAATTACGAATCAATTCTTTAGATCTTCATTCGTCAAAGAAAGAACAACAATCAAAAAAAGAAAGAAAGAAAAAAGAACAAGAAAAACAACAACAACAACAACGACGACAACATGGTGAGAGATAGCTGCTATAAGAGTTAAAAAGAGAAGACGATGATGATAGATGAAGAAAGAACTCACATCCTGCAGTGAATTGATTATATACATCGTTTGTGTTTTGATTTTGTCGTATGTATACATCGTATGCGTTAATTTTCTGGATATTCATCTGGAGAAAATGGTCCATTACCGATCGATGTTTGTTGTCCATTAGTTGTATTACCATTCGCTGACCAAGCACCTTCCATACGCCAAACACTAAATGCATAGCTTAATGGACGTTCATTGGCTTGTTGTTGTGATTGAGATGATGATGATGGTGGCGATGATGATTCCGTATCGAGTGTATGTTGTTGATGAACTTGTGATGTTGATGTTTGCTGTTGTTCATCTGTACGTAGAATTTGATAGAGAAAATCGATGTAACGTGTTGCTAATTTTAATGTTTGAATTTTCGATAATTTATCCGATGGTAACGTTGGAATTATATGACGAAGATGTGCAAATGCATCATTTAATGATTGTGTACGTTGTCTTTCTCGTACATTAGCAATTGCACGTTGATTTTGTACATCATCTTGTGACATCATATGATGTTGTTGTTGTTCTTGTTGTAGTTGTTGTTGTTGTTGTTGCTGTTGTCGTCGTTTTGATGCTGCACGACGTGTTGATGCTGATGAATACGGTTGATCGTTGGTTCGACGAGTTAATCGTGCTGTTCGACGTGCACGTCGTTGATGATTTGTTGACGAATTCGATGATTCAATTAAATGATTTTCATTATTAACATGATTTGTTGATATATCGAGATAGTTTTCATCGATATGCATTGGTGTCGATGGTGAACTTAAACTTGACTCACTACCAACACTGCTCATAGATGTAAATGGATAGATTGTTACTGGATATTGTTGATTTGTGCCTGTTGGATATTCACTTTTAATAAACGAATTTATTAATGTTTGATGTTGAAGAAGTGTCGATGAAGAATTTGAATCCATATAATATATATATGGAATCAATGATTGGATGGAGTTTTCTTTGTTGATTTATATACTAAAATTACCGAAATTTATTAATTAAAATTTTTCAAATTTGATTTATTTTCTCTCTTCTATATGCGTCATTATTATTATTTGTTAATTAAAACCATATTTTCTGATTCGATCTATTGCATGATCTTGTCGAGAGTTTTCTTTTCTTTTTCACTTGCCTGTATGTATGTATGTATTGTTATTTGCTTGTCAGATGTAAACGATTAAGTTCATCTGGTAAGCATCGCCGTTAAAAGATCTTTCTTTATTTGTCGATGTTGTTGGTGTAAGCCTGGTGAGAGTTAGACAGAGACAAATGCAATACAAGTACAAGCAGTAGTTGTTTCGCACACGTCTTCAATTAGATATGCAATATGGATGCGTTCTTTTTTTTTGCCTTTTTCAGACTCGACGAGAAGAAGAGAGAAGAAAAAAAAGAAATGGTATACTCTCTTCTTCGATTGTATTCAATTCTTATTGGTTGATTTTTCATGTCTAACAAGAGAAAAGAGAGAAAAAAAGATAGTGCAACATTCTTTTTCTTCTACTGCTCTGTCCTGAATAAAGATTACTAGAATATCGATATGTCTGATGTACAGGAATGAAGAATATTCTATTGGTGCATTGAGAAATATTTTTTTGATTAGCCAATCTATATAGAATTAGGTCGAAAAAAGAGCGAGAGAGAATATGTGGTGGTGGAGAAGAAGTATTACATATTGTCCGAAAGATAGAACAATGATATTGTTTATATCTAAAAACTAAGAAAAATGAAAATAAAAAAGAAAAGGAAGTAAAATTTTGTCAATCGTTACATTAATTTTCATGTACGTATGATAATTGACATGACTCATTAACACAAATCGTGCTGCCATTTCTCTCTTTCATCTTAGTGTACATTTGTTGTCCATGTGTGTATATTTAAGTAAGCTAAGACGATGACATTAATATATATTCGATATGTACAATAAAGAATCGGTTTTTTCTTCTTCTTTCATGTTGAGTTTTATTTTACAAAATATTTATCGATCGATGAGAATATCAACAATTGACGTTCGAGATTCTTCTTTAGGATTGATGGATAATGGATATCAAGAGAAATAGATAACATTTTCTATGTCGACAATTTGTTCTTGTTAATCTTAACAGTGAGAAATAAAAATTCGAGACATTGATATTATTGTAACTATATATTCGAATATGTTTGTAAGTGAATTTCGGAAAGAGAAGAAATTATTTGTTTATATTTGTATATTTCTCACGGTCATATGATTGATATTGAATTAATTTAACGTAAATATACAAATGTTTGTCAAGGTCGTTTTAGGAACAAGTGCAGATTTTATGTTGAAATAAAAACTTTTTATTTATTAAAGAAAAAAGAAAAGACAAGATAAAAAAAAAGTTCCTTCAACTAAGACTGAGCAGGTATTATGAATAGTAGCAGATAGTAATACTCATGTTCGTTTTGTTTTCTCTGGTGTTGGTAGATAAAGTTGTTTGAGAATATGATTCACACGTTCCATTGCATCCGGTTGTGGTGTATTTTCATTTCCGATAATAACTGATCGTTCTCTTAAAATCGTTTCTATCGACGAGAGAGGTTGCTGTCCGATGTAATGAACTGGTTGTTGTGCTGATATTTTTTTCTGATTTCCAGTATTAACTGCTGGCATTTTAAGGCTGATGTTGGGCGTATTTCGAGCTGTTTGAGTGAGAAGATGATCATTGGGCGGTTGTAAACGATGATGATTAATACCATTGGAATCGATTTGTGTTTCGTAGGAGAATTTAGTCGATGAATCGCTTGTGTATGTGTCAAAATTACTGATCGATGATGTTAGATTGGGTAAAGTAGTCGCACGTGTTGCTAATTCGATTAAATTCGGTACGTTGAGAATGGGCGGAGATATAGCTGGTATATGATCATTTTCGAATCCATTGAATGGTTTAACTTGCTGTTGTTGTTTTGGACGATGTGCGTGTCGTTGTAGACGACGTTGTGGTAATGTTTTGAATATCGATGATGGAGTTACGAATGCACCACTGATTGTGGAAACGGATTGATCATTTGTTGGTGCGGCTGGAAGATCTGGGAGATTTAAACAGACGAATGAAGCTGTTCGTTTGACTTGAACTGGTGATGATGGAAGTTGATCGGCTGTAGGAGCTGTTTCTAAGTGAGGACGCTCGGGAATTGAAAAAATTGCTAAATAAAATTCGAAAAACAAAATAAAATGAAATTTTGTTTGTTTTTCGAAACCTTGTTCAGCATCAGCATCATAATCGTCGTTCTACGAAAGATCAAACAAATAAATAAATAGTAAAATAAGAATCAACATACTAAATGTCGATCTAATGGTACATCTTGTAAAACTGAATTGCTTCTTTTCTGAAAAAAAAAACAATAATTTTGTGATGCATGAATTCGTTTGACATTTCATTTTACTTGTCTTCGTTCCAAAGCTCGTTCAGTGGTGAAAATCGGCAGTCCATGACCACTTCGATTTGCATATTTACTAGTAAACAACGTTCCTCTTGATGGCGGCGCTCGATTTGCTTTGTCGATCTAAATCGAAAACAAAAAAAAATATTATTATCAATCGAATACAAATATTAAATTTCGACAAAGCAAAACCGTGAGCATATATTCAAAATAACAATGAAAAAAGAACGATATGCAAGCGATGGGTTTTCTATGTGTGTCAAATTTAGCGTGAAATGAATTATTTTTCATTGTTTTATATTCAAAAAACAAGCGGGTTTAATCATGTTATTAAACCTGATCAACGGCAAGTGTTAATTTCAATGATGAATTGTTCTCAACGTCCGTTGTCAATGATTGAGATACGGGCATTCGATGCTGAATATCAGGAATAGTAATATGTGTACGAATATGGGTTTCATCATTTGTCTAATAGAATAATCAGTTTGTTTATTAATTCGAAAGCCATAAAAGAAAATGATTAGGATAGAAATCAATTTCTCACCGAATTTATTGTTGTTCGGATAGGTTGTGAAGGATTATTAACCTATAGTGTTAAGAAGGAGTAACAAAAGGTAATTATTATTTGACGGATAAGAAGAAGAAGAAGAACTGTTTGTTTACTAGAGTTGATGATATCTGGCTTTTATCATGTTTTACCTCACGTTTACGAATAGATTTATTTAAACGTTCTTCGGTTGGTTTGTCAGTTCGTTTTTTCTTCGATTTTTTCTTTGCTGCTAAGTCTTCTTTTGAATAGGCTAGATCAGGTAATTCTCCACCTTCGGGATCACTATCTGAATCACTTGAACTATTCAAACAAACAAAAATCCAATCAAACTTTCTCAAGAAACACTCCTTTGTGATAAAAATAAAAACCTTGGCGCATCTTGTTCATTAATTTCCGTATGACATTGTGTTAAAACTTGGATACAATTTGCAACTGATGTTATTGGTACGACTGATTCTTCTGCTGATTTTTCTTCTTAATAAATGAATTGATAATTTAATTTAAAAAAAAAAGAAAAGAAAAACTTGAAGATTACCAGGATAGAGAGAAGGTAATATCGCAGCAGGAATTTTTTCTTTTCCTAATTTTCGAAGAACATTCTTTGTTATATCCATAAATATTGAATCTAATCGTCTGTAATAGAATCGAGAAAGAAAAAGATGCAACCAAATTCGAATTGAAATATTCAAATATTTGTTTTACGATGAATCAGATAGAACATCTAAATATTGTCTTAATGATTGGCAAATACATTGACCGAAACGTTCGTAATCTTGAATATTGAAATGGCAAGGTTTTTCTCTAGATAATCATTTAGATCTACATATATTATTTATTCGTGGTCGTAGCAAAAACTTACACAATACTCGAACCAGCAAATGATGCTTCTAAAGTGAAACTATTTTTAATTAACATTTCCTTCCACATAACGACACGGCCCGTTGATTCTTTACAACGATGAATATGAAATTTACAATAATCAAATGCAAACATTTCTGGTGCCTTTTGAAAAAGAAAATATCCGATATGAATGAGATCGAATTATCTTGAAAGTATAACATACAGTTCGAGACATGATATAGGGAAGAATTCGAGCATTGAGAAAATTTTTCATATCAGCTTCTGATCCATCACAACCATCGCAACCATAAGCAAAAACATTTGATTTTCGACTATGACCATGAAGATCGCAAAACGCTATGATCTAAACAATATGTTATCATTACATCTTTTTTTTTATGTATGTCTATTCGATTTACTTCATGTTGTTCTTTTTGTAGATTTTGCATTAGTTCTTTGATATGATAAATAGTTGGAAATGTTTGTTTTCTCGGGTGACGAAAATTTCGATTCATATCTTTGCCTGTGAGTGAACAACGATAATTACCAATAATGACGCCATCAGGATTGAGCATAGGAATGATTTTAAATATTAATTGTGAACGTAAAATCTTGCAAAAAAAGAAAAAGAAATGTATCGGTTAAATTTAAAAACGACTACTTCATTCAAACATTTACTCGTGCAATCTTATCATCGGATGTGATGAATTCTAATAAACCACGCATCATATAACTTGAATTTGTTTCACCTGGATGTATACGAGCAGTTATAAACACGAATTTTTTCTTATTTATTGGCACAGCTAGAATAAAAGATAGAACTTTCGATTTTCTTTTTTTTTCTTCAAAATTAAATTTATACATTCATCTGTTACTGTTATCATAAAACATGAATTTCCCGCTTGAGATTCACATAGAATCTCTCGACGAAAGATCTCTTTCGATCGAATCGATGATAAATAATCTAGGTCATCTTTGAGATCCGTAAATGTATACGGATAGCAATGTGCTATATAACAAGTATCGCCTGAATGCACAAATTCCTATCGAAACATAAACACAACAACGACGCCATTTGTCGAGTAGATTTCAATTAGCTTACAAGTTGAAAATCGAGTTCGAAATAGTTAATATCTCGTTCGAGTAGTGGATTGAAATTTCGTTGTTTCGATTCTGAATAGTTAATATGATGGCCAGCACGATGCCAACCTCGTGAGTCTCGTTTACCGGCTACATCCGAAAACATTAATATTTGCATTCCTAAGAAAAATAAAAACTTTGAACTCTTTTTGTTTTGTTACTTGAAATTATTTTTTCATTTACTCGAAATCATTTTTCAAGTATTCAACGAAAAGAAAAAAATCTTCTATTCGAACGATTTCAACAAGTGAATGTATATTTATAGAAAAAAATCATTTTTCTTGTAACTTATATTTAATTAGACGAACTGATTTGAAACTCATAGTTTGCTAACGAAATTTGATTCGAAAAGAAGATTTGCATTTCAATACGAACTCATAGAAAACTTGATGTTTACCTTCATTGTACAGACTACTTTTTTTCATCAAATTTATAATTCGAAAACGATAAGTTATATTTGCGATCATATTCTGTACACGAAAATAATACCATTGTGTATGTCGTTTTGTGTAAAGATCCGGTCGAAGTATAAGTTCATATTCAAATTGTCCTCTGAAATCGATCGAACAATGATTTAGGTCGAAAATAATCTTCTTCTTCTTCTTGGTTTTTTTTTGTTCTACTTACACACGTTTAACTTGTCGTAGATTTCCTCCTTCGAATCTTGATTCGAACATTAACGATGGACACATTTGCTCGCTATCGAATGGTTTGGCTTGCTGTTGTCGAGGTGATTTATCCATATCATAGATTAAGATCGGATGTTTGACGACATCCGTATATTTACGCATTGCTGGTTGATTATCAAATGTTTGCTGCGATTGAACACCTAGAAAAGCACGATTCGATGAATAATAATATTCTTTCGAATAGAATCTATTTTCTCTCGTGTATTTTAATGATAAAAATATCGATGGTGTCGGATGTTTTATTGGAAATGCCATCGGCCAAAAAGGACCTGTTTCATCGATTAAAATTCTTGTCGTACGAAAATAGAAGATTGTCTTTGGTGTGCCATCATAGGTCGTACATTTTTGAGGTTCATAGACACGATTTCGTACGAGTTTATTAACGAAAAGTTTTTTACTTGAATTAATTAGATTTCCATGTGGAAGAACAATTTCTGGTTCAAGATTTTGTGTCTCATCTTCGATTTGTTCAGTTGAAAATCTCGATAAACTGCCCGAAGATAATGGTGATGAAAATAAAATTGAACTCGACGGATTTTTAAGATTAAAATCTTCACGTGACCAAATCGATTGTCCGATGCGCATCTTTCGAGTTTTTGTTATATGTTCAAATGGATTTAAATTAGGAATTTAATCATTCGGATTTACTTTTCCTTTTACAATAATAATAGTAATTATTATTATTTTTTTTTTTCTTTTCGGTTGTTCTCTATGGATTTGATGTCAAGAATGAAATGCAAAGAAAAAATTGTAAAGAAAAGAAAAGAATCAATGTCTAACTACGATTGCCACACCAACCACACCAGATCGTTACCGATTCAAAGGCAAATATAAAAGTAAATTATTTGTTACATAAAAAGGTTTTGCAATTTTCTCTTTCTCTCTTTGCCTGTCTCTGTCTCCTTCTTTCTTATTTTTTTGCTTTTTCTCTTTTATTGCATTATTATGACGCTTGTTTCTCCTTTAACTTACTTAACAAAGATGAATTGACGTTTGTTAAGTACAATTCCTTTGGACTCAATTCACGAGTGAGTAATTTTGGTGTTGGATAAAGTATACGAAAGTCTCGTGGCCAAAATGGGCCATCTTCATCGATAATAACTCCATGTTTATTCGTAAATACGGTTGAACAACCGCCAAGTGTTGATTGCTGTTCGAGTCGAGTTAAAATATCTTCTTTATTCGATTTAATAATACTATTGCCAAGTAAAAATGTCGGATTAAATTGATTATTTGTTGATAAATGTGTTTGTTTATCTTGAAATTTTTTTAAATAATTCGTTGGATTAAAAAGTAAATGTTCGTCATTGGTTCGTTGTGATAAATTTCGACGTTGAGACAGATTTTGATATGATTCAAGATGAAAACTTTCGCCAGATAATTTCGTTTTCGAATAATTCAACGATGAATGATGCGCAAGTTTGCCATAGGAATCTTTTGCATTCAATGGATAGAGAATACGTTGATTACGACGATCGATTTCGCCATACGGATCAGTCGAACATTGATTATTATTATTATCAGTTGATTGTTGTCGCCCAGCACTATTTATTCAAAAGTACATTCAGTCAATATATATATAAATTTTTAATTAGATCACAATGATTTATTTACAAATGAAAGAAAAACAATTTCTTGTCAAATTAAAATAAAATCTATTGACATAACTCGGTTTAATTATGTCAAGAAAAAATTTCGATTTGAGTGGAAAGGACAAGCAAACAAGCTGAATTTTTGGACATTTTACTCTTACCGTAGGTACTGCCGACGCAGTTTAGCCAAACGTTCTTGTCGTTCACTTTCTTCGACAATTTGTCGAACTTGTCGTTGAAGATCTTCTTCTAATTCTCGATGAATAGTTGCACGCCATTGATCATATGATTTTGTTTCTAAACATAGGTCAATTTTCAATAGAGATTAGAATCTTATATTCTCAATGGTTTCCTGTATTTGCGTACCATGCTTAAAACTAGGACTTCTATCAGTGAATGCTGTATTATTGGAAATTGGGCGGATTTGAGGCAATTCAAGCGCCGGAAACTCTATTGAATCAGTCATTTTTTTTCTTTCTGACAATTGTCGATACTGTTTTTTGTTTTTTTTTCTTATTTTTTGTTGTTTGTTGTTTTTTATGATGTTACCAATTCAACAATATGTACGAGACGAATCGTCTTTTAAAATTTTTTGTTTTTCTTCGTCATTTTTTTCTCCATTATTCAATCGAAGCTCAGCTCACCTTGTGACAATGCTGTTTTTCATTGTTTCTTTTTCGACCATAACTCACAGACTTCGGTTAGTATACAAAAGAAAACGAGAGCGAAAAAAAAAAGTGCGAACAAGAAAGCTGTTTTTGATTTGTAAAATAAATGGAACTTCAAGTGTTCGTAATGATTCTTCTCTGGGTGGTTGAAGAATTGAAACGATGAAAAACTACTAATGGCCTTTTGTTTTAAGCTGATTAATACAGTGAAAAGAGAAGAGAGAGAGAGAAAACAACCAAAGATAATCAATGATTCGTACCTGGAAAATATCTATAATAGTTCTGTTCTTTTTCTTCTAGGCGATTGATTTGAATCATGTTGTCTCACACCATTGCAGTTTGCCGCCAAACTAAAACTGTTCTTATGACATTCTCTTGTCCCATTTCATAGATCATATTTAAAACATTACAGAATCACGATGGAGAGGGAGAGAAAGAACACCGGAAAAGAGAAATATAGCTATATCACGATTATTTTCTATTTTCAAACAAACAAAAAGAAGAAAAGGAAAAAAAACTTCGAGGTAAAGAGCGAAGAACAAACGAGAGTCGATTCATCGGATCATATTGAATTTTTATGTCATTAGAATTATCATTCAATTTGTATCGGGTTTCTATTTGTATTCGGTCATTACCTATTGTTTGAATAAGAAATTGAATTTTGTGACGCCCTTTGTACTCATATGTTTAGGAAATTGAATTAAAACAAACTATGTTCACGCGATCAATCATTTCATTGAAAAAAATAGAAATCAAGCATTTAGAAGCACTTTCAGAAATGACTCTTTTTAATGAATAAAATCTGCTGAAAAAAAAAAGCTTGTAGCTAGCTAAGGTTCATCGGAAGACTAAAAACAGCAAAGCTGCACACGTGCACACAGAATGTTTGTTTGGTTTTCGTCATTATTTTCTTTGTTGAATACGTGATCGAACGAGTTCTTCTAATTTTCTTGCATCAACAGCAAATTTTCGAATACCATCCGATAGTTTATCATGAGCCATTTCGTCTTCGTTCAACATCCAACGAAATGTTTTCTCATTAAGACGATCATATTTCTTTCTTTCTTGAGATCTTCCTGCAGTTTGATCTTGATTTAAATAAACTTGAAATTGATCTTTATCGTCGATTGATGTCGATGCCAGTTCATCCAATAATTTCGGACTGATTGTTAACAAATCACAACCAGCTAGACCGAGAATTTGCTTCGTATTACGAAATGACGCACCCATAACAACAGTTTTAACATTATTCTGTTTGTAATAATTATAAATTCGTGTCACACTTATCTACGAATAAGAAATTGTCTTCGAATCAAATCAAATTCAATATCGACAACTTACAACACCGGGATCTTGATCGATTTCGAAATCTTTTTGACCTTTTTTTTCCACATACCAATCGTAAATTCGGCCGACAAACGGCGAAATCAATGTAACTTGTGCATCGGCACAGGCAAGTGCTTGTGCAAACGAGAAGATCAATGTCATATTACAATGAATGCCATATTTCTCTTCTAATTCTTGTGCTGCTTGAATACCTTCCCATGTCGATGAGAGTTTGATTAAAATTCGATCTTTCGATATTCCACGTTCTTCATATAATTTAATTAAATGTCGAGCTTTGTTTATTTGTGCATCACGATCAAATGAAATTCGTGCATCGACTTCAGTCGATACACGACCGGGAATAATCTTTAAAATTTCTTCACCAAATGCAACAAAAACATTGTCCATAATATCATCGATAACAGCTTGTTCATCTAATGCCGATGTATCTTTTTCTCGACATTTATCAATAATACTATCGATAATATGACTGTATTGTTTCATATTAGCAGCTGCTAAGATCAACGATGGATTTGTTGTTGCATCGGTAGGCTTATATGTTTCAAGTGATTCGAAATCACCTGTATCCGCAACAATAGTTGTATGTTTACGAAGTTGTTCGAGAAGATTAGACATTTGTTGTTTTATTTTAAGGAAAAAGAAAATTCGATATCTTCAAAATAAAGAAAACAAAACCAATTTTCAACTTATTTATATAATCGATGAAAAGAAAAACAACTCCAAGTACAAAATATAATAGTGAGTCATCTGTCTTTATCATTTATTCGGTTACACATGATTAAATGCAGTCTTATCCTACTTGTGTAACGTTTATGACGAGCTGTTTTATTATATGATGAGTCAAATAGCAATAAAACGTCAGTTGTCGCACTCTTAAAACTAGTCGCGTCGTTTCTTTTTTCAATTGATATAAAAAAAAGGCGGAGAATATTTTTAGCATTAATTGTTTTTCTTGTTGAATCCATAAACAAGACATTTTCCACCGAAAAACATTTAAAAAAAATGAAAACGAGAGCACAACTCGAACAATTACGAGTGTGTGAGAAAACAAAACAACAACAGAGAAGGCAGCTTTTTTTTTAGAGAAATAAAGCAAATAAGACGAATAATATAATAATAATAATCATAATAAATATAAAGATCGAAGGACAAAAAGAAAACCGATAGAAATCATAATCAAATATACATTTAGTCAATCAACAGGTACCGAGAGAGGAACAGAGAAAGAGACAATACATGCATCCAACAATACTAAATAGAACACGTAAATTTGTTTGTTGTTTTTGATTGTGACATGTTTTATCACTTCTCATTGCACATAAAAGAAGAAGAATAAACAAAAAAGAGTCAAGAAAAAAAAATTCGTTTGTTTAGAAGGCAAGAGACATGAAAACAAACAAACAAACAAACTTTTTTCCAAGGTTAACACAAACACGAAGAAAAAGAGAGAGAGAGAGAGAACAAAGTTGCTGTTGTTTTTTTTTAAATAGAAATTTTACTTCACCGACAAAAGCAACAGAAAAAGAAAACAAAGATAGAGTTAAACATATTGAGATTTAAACAGTTGTTTGCGGAACAGACGAATAATAGCGAAATAATTCACGACGATAGAAAGATGGAATATGACCCTGTTTAACGAAAACAAGTTTCGTATCTTCAACTTCACAATCGATTTGAATCATTGGAACATGATTAGCTGGTACATGAATCGATTCTAAACACAAGTCAATTAAATAAAATTTATGTACGCTTAAAATATATGAATTCTACTATTTAAATGTGTAATCGATGCTGGGAGAATCAACGACATTTTAGGACGTTGTGTTTGATTTGTTACCGTTGCCGGAAGGATCAAATGATCCTGAAGGAGAACAAATATTTGCCGATATTTCAAAAGGAAAACACAAATCATACTCGTTTGAATGAAACAAAATAGAGTGTATCGTTTTTCCTGTCGATAGCATGAATAAAATCGTCGTAAGCTGATTCGTAGCCTTTGTACGGTTGAAGTTGACCTTTAGTTGCTTGGTGTGTTCTGCAAAGACAAAAAAAAACAAAATAAGATAATTCGAATTTTACCAACAACAAACCTTGATGTACGTCGATTGAGAACTGCAAGTTTTCTTGGTATATGTTGTTGTTCATTTTGGTCGGTTACACGTTCGAAATCAGCATTATTCGGTAGACTAATCGAATTCGGCTCGGGTATTATCATCGGTTTGTTTTTATCGAAAGCATCGTCTTTACGATAATGATCTTGTACCCATGAATGTAAATCTCGATTAATTCTAAACAGACATATGAAAATAACAGTTCAAATATTCTGTTCGATTAATATTCGTGTTTTTTTTTGAAAAATAAATTCGACTTATTTACCGTTGTGAATGCGTTTTATTTATAAACGCTACACATTGCAAATAAGGATAACCTGGTATGAATGTAGAATTGTTATTATTATTAGAATTCCCGCTCCCATCATCGTTTTCGCTACTAGCTACGTAAGAATTATCGTTACTACGACTTGTACTAAGAATCGTACGACCACGAATAATCGATCCATCGGGATTGTAACTCGATTGACGATTGTAGAGAGCGATTGAACCAGATGAATCACCAGATAGAGGAGAAAGTGATCTGAATACGAAGAAACTCGATTAATTTAGTTTTCAAAAAAAAACAATGTTAAAATTTTACTTTAATGTAAATACATTGAACATAACCAAAAGAACAATACCCATTAATATTAATGGTTTACGAGCACGTGGCGAAACGATGTTATCATCGAATTTATATTTTTTTAAGAGATCATTCTGTAAAATAGATAGAAAAAGTATTGTTTATTTGCTTTCTTTGATTTGATCTTAAACAAACCTCCATTTCTAAAGTGTGAACGCGTGTTAAGAGTTTTGTATTTTCGTTTTTTAATTTTTCATTTTCATCAGCTAATTCTTTCACTTTCACTTCAAGATTTTCCATTAACTAAATCAATCGTTCTTATTTCAATGTCGTCTAACTAAGATAACAAACCTGTTTTCGTCGTTTACGTGATAATGATGCCGATTCACGATTTTTAATCATACGAAGATGTTTTTTCAATGCTTCTTCCTATGAAATATTTCAAAATAAAAATTAAAACTAAACAAAATCCTTTCGAATACATACACTAACATTGCCATATTGAACTTTCAATTGATCAAGTGTCAATGTTGTCATTTCGGCCGTTTGTCCAGGTAATTGCGAATGATTAGTTGAACTTTCCGAACGACGTCGTTTAGCTGGTGGTGAAATCATTGAATTAGATCCATTTAACGCTTTTAAAATTGTTCCAGATGAATTATCAGCATTGGAATGATTTGGATAAACTGTTGTTATACGTTTGACGTTTGTTGGTGCAATGGAATCAGCTTCTGAAAAACGAGAAAAAAAACAAACAAAATCATTTTCTATGGAGATCGTTGATTTCAAACCTGTTTTAACAATAGTTATTGGTGCAGCTGCCGTCGCTAACGGCATTTTGATCACAGGTACTTTGGCAACAGTTATTGGTTTCGACGTAGTTATTATTGTGATATTGGCTGGTGATGGTTGCGGCGGTATTGTATTAATAACTGGTTCGATTTTCACACATTTCGCTCCTGTTGATGCTGTACCACCATAGGATTGAAGTTTCACACAATTAGTTATTTGTTGTTGAGTGTAGTTTGGTGCTGATGTTGTGATTGGTTTAGGTAAAAGTACTGGCCGTTGTTGATTAGCAATGGGTGGTGACGAAGGGACAATATTTGATGAGGGCGGTGGTGATGGATACGGATTTTGAATTGATGATGGGGAATGTAAATCCTAAATTTTGAAAACAAAAAACATAATCGTTTGTTTTTTTTTTGTATTTTTTCGAGAAATTTACAGATTGTTGTTCGGGTAATTCAAAAGCTGCAAAGAGTTCATCAAATGTCGAATTATCCGAATCAGTCAATCCATCAGCCAACATTAACGGATTCTAGAATGATAACATAACAATCAACAAATCTACTTAAATCAATTTACTTGATCGTTAATTAAGGCGTTCAAATCATAACTTTCATTATTTGGATCATCAGAAAGCGGACTATCCATATTCCATGGCCATATGTCTATTAATAAAAAAAAAATACTAATTCCAAATCAAGGTCGTTTTTGTTTACCGAAAGTATTATTCAATCCGGTAGCAGTCGGTGGTGTATTAGAGATTCGACTGTCAGCATCATTGTCAGTTGCTGGTGAAGTCTATTGAAGAAAAAAAGAAAAAGACAACGTATTTCGTTTAGCAGAACAAAACAAAATTCGTACAGTATTATTCGACGGTGTTGCGAATCCATTAAAAAGCGAGTCGTAATCGATTCCATTCAACGAAATATCACCACTGGTCATAATTAATTCTTTTTTGTTAAAATAATTTTAAACTACGAATATAATCATTTATCAGCTTGCAAATATTCTATATAGAAATAAATAAAAGAACATCTGGCGTGTGTGTGCGCGCTTTGTCTGTGTAAAATATCTTACAAATCAAAGGGTTTTTTTATTCCAATGAAAATTTTATTCACAGATCATTGTTGGTAATGTAAAGAATCTAAAACCTTGATTTATGTGAGTATTTTTAGTTACGAGGAAAAAAACAAAGGCGTAAATAATCATCAAAATGAAATGAGATGCATTTAAACCAATCGAGCAACGACATACATCTAAGTTAGTTTGCACAAGGTACAAAGATTGATTCGTCGGTAGCAATTGGGAAGAAAGGGGGAAAAAACGCTGAAATGAGAGAAAGAAAGAACGACCGACGTTGATGATTATGAGTCATTGAAACAGTGAACGTCATAAATTGTGTTCTGTCGACCTTCATTTTTTTCATTCTGTTAGCTTAACAAAAGAGGGCGCTCGTATCTTCGAATTTTACTACATGTGTGCACGTATACACGGTATTTATCGTAATATTATAAGAGATTAGATAAAATGAATTGGAAAGATTCCATTTAAGAAAAATACTGGATTTTATTATAATAAATGAAAGCTTAACGAAAAGAAAATAATGATTCTTTGATAGATGTTTGACTTGTTTTAGTTAATAAAAATTCAAACTAATCAATTTGACAGATCATATATACGACACGTTTAATAAACCATATCATATGTCATGTCGAAGGTACACTTTTTTCAGTCTCTCGAAAGAATTTTGACATTATTCTTCAAATAACAAATAAATAATAGAGCATATTTAAAAGTCTAAAAGAAATCACTATTGTAAGTATAACTTAACTGACAGATTTCTATAGACTTCCATCAAATGACATAGAATATTGCATATTGCGTACTTAGTATAAAATATAACAAGAATTCTACAGTTTTATGACGATGAATGAGATAAGTTACACGATCTCTTTTCTTGTTTCTTTTCAGTTTTTTATCTATATTTGGACTGTTAAAAGTAACATAACTATGTTTATTTCAAAACGATCTTATTTCTATCTCACAAGTTTGTTCATATATTTTATAATTATTATCACTCTCCACAGATTATTATTTGTCCCACAATTTAATTTCAATATTAACAATGCATATCAAAGTAAATATTCTTATTTAGCATTGATAGTAGATGATCGAACAACACATCAAGTGATCAATGCTATTCTCAATATTTTAAAATATCTTCCAAACGATTGGAAAATACAAATGATAATACCTGTAGAAAATTGGTCCTATTATAATTCATCATCGCTTTCATCTTTAATTCAGAATAATCGAATCTTTTTTACAACATTAGAATTACCACGTACAGATTTTTCTGGACATGAATATATTAATTTAATATTAACATCGGCATCTTTTTGGCGTCAAGTCGAAGGCGAAAAAGTTTTGTATTTTCAATTTGATTCAGTGATTTGTTCAAATTCATCGTACAAATTAACAGATTTTCTCGATTATGATTATATTGGTGCACCATGGAGTACTGGCGGCTGTTGTAATGGTGGATTTTCAATACGAAGTCGAACTAAAATGATAGAATTATTCGAAAATTTTCCTATTCGTTATCAATTACATGTAACTAACGAAGATGTGTGGATCTATCGTCATCTAGCACAAGTCAATGGTCGAATAGCTCCTAATTCTTTGGCAAAACAGTTTTCTGTTGAATCCATCTATTTCCCAAGACCGTTTGCTGTACATAATCCGAATTTAGGCAGATTAGGTGCTGAGAATATGAAACGATTGTGTGATTATTGTCCTGAAATTCGAACTATTACACATCATTGTAAATGAAGTTATTAGATTTTATTTTGAAATAAATGAACTGTTGACATATTTTAAACTGAAATGTTTTTCTGTTCATTTTGATGTCGATGAATACGTGTATGACGATCAAGATTTCCTTTATGACTTGTTGAATACGAACATATTTGACAGACAAATGCTTTCTGACCAGAATGAATCGATTGATGTCGTCGTAGAAGTGCTTTACGACAAAATGTACGTCGACATATATCACAAAGATAACCACAACGATGTTCAGCATTGACATGTGCACGAAATTGTGCTTTACTTACAAACAATTGATGACAACAATCAATCGGTTCTGTAAGTATTTCATGCATCGTTTGAATATGTCGTTTGAGATTGTTCAAACGATTTGTTGTATATGAACATTGTGGACATGCGAGACGACGACGAAGTTTTGTTTTCAATGATGATGATGATGATGATAATGTGGATGTGGGTTTCTTTCGAGAGCTATGTCCAGCTGTTAATGAAACATGTGATTCATTTTTCATGGCGATTGTTGGAATGCTGATTGACGATGGTAATATTAAGGACGTTGGTGGTGACGAAGCCAATGATACTGATTGAGAATATTGCTCAACAAGATTGCGAAACAATACGTCATGATACAAACGAACTGATGGTTCTGCCTGAAAGAACAGTGACGGTGATGATGATGATGATAGTGATGGAGGTGGCGGTGGTGGTGTTGAATAAAATACTGATGAGAATAAAAATGGATTGGGATTGAACAAAGACCTGTAAATAGATTTTCAAATTTTCATAATTCGATATTTGTATCTCGGAAAACGTTCTTGACTTGAATGCTATACTTACTCATAATACGAACTCATCATCGTAATGTTATTGTTCAGACTATTAAAAATGACAAATGGACATGGAATCTATGAATGTCAATGCGAGTCGTATGGTCGCTTTTTTTCTCTTCAATCTCTTTTTCTTCTTTCCTCATCATAAGACATAGATGTAGCAGCACGGTATTCTATTGCTCATGAATACGAGAGCGAACAAAAACAATAAAAAAACAACATTCGATTGAAATCAAATCAAATCAACTCGCACATCTTTGTGTATCTATGTTAAAAGAAATACATAGAAAGAGAAAGTAACATGTTGATGTTTCATTTCTCGGAAAAAACTTTATCCTTTGCATGCGTAAACGTATGTCTGTTAAAGAAGAAAATCTATTTGAACGAAAAGAAACAACGATGACGACGACACCGGTGATAAACGAGCATGCATTAATTGAATGGCGTTTGAACTCACTTGTCCCTTGTGAGTTTCCATTAGGTGTTCATTATCGATAAGAAGAAAAAAAAACGAGTGAAAGATAATGAAAAAAAAAGAAATATGTCAAATGTCATCCCAGCAATTGATTTGTCGCGCTTGTTGACTTGATTTCGTGCGATTTAATAAACCATGATTATGATTTGTTAGAATTGAACATTCAGATTTTAATTCAACGCAATCTTCTTGTTCTTCATAAGGTGATTTCGGTACTTTTGAAGCCGTAACTGATGGCGAAGTCGTTTGTATACGATATTCCGATAGAGTCGAATCAAAATCACGTGTCGGCGGACGATGAATTGACATCGGCTCGATTCCAAGTGTTTTATGACCACGAAATAACAATGAACGAAGTGTTTTCAGACGATTGGATGGCGCTTCCTGAGGCAGTATTTGATTTCGATAACTTAAATGATGTGGTAAAATTGGTGAACTATCGACATGTATAGACGGCTGTGACAGATAACGACGAGGAGGTTGTATTGGTGTTGGATAACTTGAGACTGTTTTCGATTCCGTTGTTATTGTCGGCGGCGGATGTGGATGTGGACGTGGATTATATAGATTTTGAAAGGATGCTCGTGATTTGGAACGTTTTGGTCTATATACATAATATATACAGGATATAAAATAATTTTTATAACAATAATAATAGTGTAATATGTAAGATGATAGAAGATGTAGTTGCGTGCGGTTTTTAGAAGAAATTAATGAGCCCATTTGTGCTTACCGCAACGAAAATATGAACCATATCAGTGCATTGATCATGATTAAAAGAAAAATGACACCAGCAACAACACAAACAACAACCAATGTCATATTTGAACGACGCAATGGACTTGGATTTGGAAGTAAATCTTAATTGAAAAAAAAATCAATAAATTTTATTCGAAGAGAACATTCTTTCAAATTCTTACATCGTTTGTACATCGATTGGTTTATGTTCAATACTGGTGGTTGTTGTTGTTGTTGCTGTCTATCCTCTGTAGCTAATGATGGATAATTCTACGTGGAAGAAAAAGTCAAGTGCTAACTCATTATGTATGTTTCAACTATTTTCCTTTACTTTATGATCTTCCAACGCACCATGAATCGATGGAATAAATCCGTTTTCAGTTGGAATTCGTCTTGTCAATTCGTTTGGATGAGTAACATCAAATATATGCGGTGGCATATTAATTGGTATTGAACCTGGAGCATTTTTTAATTCATCTCTATCGTTATGATATCCATCGAGATGATGTGAAGATGGTTGTTGAGAGAGAACTTGTGATGGAATATTTGTTGCTAATGCTGGTCGACTCACTGACGGTGCAGCATAACATTGCAAACGTACGGTCGCATTGTTGGATAGAGGTAAAACAGAATATTTAATAAGAAATCCGCCATGTTTAACATTGGCTAATGTATAAAAACGAAGTGTAACATTTTGTTGAACATTACTAACAACAGTCAATGGATCTTGTGTGAGACATTTCGTTTGAAAATCTTGACCAAGCCAAAGAATGAGACCAGCTTCGGCACAAGTTGGCAAACGAAAATCAATGACTTCAAGTACAATTGCGTGTCCTGGTGGTGCAAATAACGCACAGGGACAATTGAAATTCGTTTGAAAACCGTGTGGATAATTCGGTGTTGAGAGAAATCCATACGATAATGTTGTGTCTTGTGGTTGACAGACATTTTGAAGAGAATATTCTAAATATATATATATGTTAATAAGCTTTCTATTTATGTCTGTATTCATTTGAAAATCTAATAATAACAATCATAACATCATACATATTCATTTCTCTCATTTTTTTTGTTCGTGACAGGCGTTTGGGACTTATTTAGTTCGTTTAATAAACAACACAAGAAGAAAAAGCAAAGAACTACATATCGAACCTGCTATACATTCGTATTCGGCTTGAACATAGGATGCAGCTAAATTCCAACAATCTTGCAAGATTAATGGATGTTCAACAACACGAATTGTACAATTTGCCGTTGTCAAACAAATAATATCATCTCGTGGTACATCCATTGTACAATCCTTTTCAATATACGAACAATCATTTGACCACGAATAACCATAAATAACACGACCTAATTTTATCAATTGATTATTTGGACATCCGAGTGCAAGTGTACCACTTTTGATTTCATCTAAACAGTAACTTTGTTTCGAATGACCTAAACAATTGATTATTATTATTATTATTAATTCATAGATATTTTTCTTCAAATCTTACCAATACGAGCAAGAACTAGTGTAGGTAAGTAAAAGATAAAGACTAGAAACATGATCATATTCATGTAAGTGTCACTTGAAAAAAAGAGCTCAAATAAATGAAATGTAGGATTTTGTTTTTTCGCTGTTTAATTGCACATTTGAGCATTGTCGAGACAAAGAAACAAACACCCGTTGTATGAATGTTTGTGTATCCGTTCTTTCCGACAACAAACATCGTTTCGTCACTCAAATCATTTCGTGGGCATTACTTTTACATGCATAGATTTGTTTGAATTTTTGTTGACATAACGTGAGTAAGCTTAGCAATCAATCAGTTCATCATTCGAGTCAAGAATTCATTGTCAACGACGAACTGAATTTGTAAATCTTCATCATTTTCGTTTTGATAAGCAATTGCTCAATCAACTTGAAAATTATTTTCTTAACTAGTCGAAATATAATATGATATTAATTGACTTGACTGAAATTAATGACTGAAAACATTTCGTCGTTTTTCTAAGATCTTTCTGTCATATACAAATATCGTATATGCCTTTCTTTTTCTCTTCTCATTATTATTCATTCAGATTTCCTTTTCATAATTAAGTATTTCCTAAGTGATAAAAAATACACAATAGCAGAACATATTCGTCAATGATTTAATCTTTTTATCGTACATAAAATCTGTGCACTAATTGTCATTTACAAGCATCAATTTGTGACATACAAATGGTATAAAATAGCAAGCAAGCAAGTAAAAGAAACGAGGAGAAAAAATAATAATAAACGACGATGGATATCGGTTGTATGATCTACATTTATATTCGACATTCGATCGTTTTATGTCCCAGAACAAAAAAAAACAGATAATACAGAAGAAACAGAGCGAAAGAGATAGAATTTTGCCGTGTCAAAAAGTTTACAATGATCCAAAAAAAAAAAATATATATATATATATGACGAAAGCAAAGAAAAAATAACAACGAGTAACGAAAGAAAAACAAAAATACGTACAAACAGGACAAATATTGTTTATCCATAATGACGAGCTGCAATATAAGCACGAAGAATAACTATTCATTTATTAACTACAGTAATCCTTGAATCGTACGAGAGAGAGAGAGA
>ERZ778024.1275-NODE-1275-length-31314-cov-6.905979_pt1 | contig 31314 bp, 35 predicted proteins | sample MGYA00375754_ERZ778024 | MGnify/ENA primary metagenome ERZ778024 (study PRJEB29350, sample SAMN05389827) | bioreactor metagenome | isolation source: Thiocyanate bioreactor | place: South Africa: University of Cape Town | collected 2014-02-18 ...
TTATTTTCCTTAAAATTAACTCAACAATTTAGTATTTATCCTGACGAGAAACTTGATAAAAGAAATGTTCAGAGCATACTCAGAGCCCTTGATTATTCTATTGTAAAATATTCTAAACTTGCAGAAGTAATTTCTTTTATTATTATTATTTTTCCATGAATTACAATCTCTTAAACTTTTTTGTTAGTATGAAAGAGCACTTCAAATAGAAGTCGATACAAAATCTATTAATCTCCTTCGGGCTGTTTTGCAGAATCACATTGATAAAATTGAAAAATTTACTCCAGTGGATGATGGTAGTTTTTTTTTTTCATTAACTAAAAGAAAACTTGACTTATTTTTTTTTTTAAAAAAAAAGAGTTTCACCAAGCAAGTTTGAGTCTTAATAGATGCCAAACTTCAATGAATTCTTATGGAGGTTTCCTTTTTTTTTTTTATTTTTCTTTTCTTTTTTCCACTCCTCTTCATAAATGAAATTGTTTCTTTCTTTTTTTTTTATAGTGACAAAAAGAGCTTTAGAGTTAACAAATCATCCAGAAGACAAAGTTGTTGATGCTGCATTCAGACTTCTTGTTGTTCTTCTGCATGAAGGTCATAAAGGGGTTCAAGATAGCTTTTTAGAGTACGTAACAACCTCACAAGATGAACAATTTTTCAATGAAGTTCAAGATCGACTTCGAAGCTCACTCATTAATATCAAAGAGACTAGATTATTAGATTCCATCAAAGAAAACCTGAGAAAACAAGATGCAACAGTTCCACTTTCTACTTTTTTTTTCTTTTTTTTCGATTTTTTTTTTTTTTTTTTTAATAAAAAAAATCTTTATTCAAATAAGCTTTCGAAAGGAACAGCAACTGCTTATGCAAAAAGAACACAAAGTTCATCACAGAATGGGACACAAACTGGAACACAAAACGGAACACAACATCTTCCAGAAAAAGGGAGTATCAATTTGGAAACAGATTTTAATCCCTTTCCTCCAACAAAGGAGATGACTCAAGGTATAAAAATAATTCATTCAAATAAAAACAGAAAAGAATAATAAAAAAAAAATCAATTTAGAAACTCACGAAATGGTACTTCAATTTAAAGAGGGAGATGATGAAGATGAAGATTTTGATGAAGACTCAATCCCATTTGAAGAAGTAGTTGGTGTTGTTCAACCAATTCTTAGAATGTTACAAGTATTTATTTTATTATTATTATTTTACAAAAAAAAAACAAAAAACAAAAATTTATCAGCTTCTTTGTGAAAATCATAATCACGTTATGAGAGATTATCTACGTCATCAACCAGACAACCCCCAATCAATTAATATTCTTAAAGAGGTCGTAAATTATCTTGATGTCCTTCACACAGTTGTCGATAATGAAACAATATCCTTAATCACCCAAAGTTTGGATTCATTAAATGAGTTTTCAATGGGAAATCTTCAGAATCAACACTTACTCTTTGATTCGAATAGTATTTTTCATTTCCTTCCTTTTATTATTTTTATTTTTAATCCTCAAAATTAATTAACTTGATCAATTAATTAAGTCTTGGATATCATTAATACTCTCTTGAGAATACCAAAATCTCAACTCCGAAGAGGAATAATTGATCATAAATTAAACAAAAATGAGAAACTTGTGAAAGTATCAAAAGAAGATAGAGAGCTTGCATGTGATGAAGAAGATATTGTTGATCTAATGTCCAAGTCAATTATCTTGGTTCAAACTATAGTGGATGGAAATGATCTGACAACAATTCAATTAGCAAAACAAGTTGCTTCTCTTCTTGATCTCGAGGCTGTCTTTCAATTAATTGTACAATTTACTTTTTTATTGAATTATTTTTTTCCATTTTTTTTTTCTTTTCTTTTTTTTCATTTTTTACCATTTTATTTATTAGATTGAATATGATCCAGTTCGTGTTAAGGATGAAACATTTAGCAATATTGCATTTCAATGTTCAAGTCTTCTTGCTCGAATTAAGGATCTTCTCGATGCAGATATTTTATCAGAACATGAAAGGATTTCATTCGATAAGAAACTTGAACTCTTCCTTTTTGCAAGAAATGTATTTTTCATTTTTATTTATTTATTTTATTTTATTTTTTTTTTTTAAAAAAAAAAAATTGATAGAAAGACAAATTGGCCAAACTATCGAAAAAATATGTTGATAAATACAAAGACATTGATAAGTGTTGTCAACATTTAATCCTTAACTTTCGCTCCATTGAAATTTATATGGATGAAGAGTTGCAAAAAGTTTACTTTAGGTCACCTCGTGATTATTTAACCATGTCAATGAAAAAAGGTATTTCAAAAATTTACTATTTTGAAAAATTAAGGAGAAGAAAATCCAAGATATTTTTTTTTAAAAAAATGAATAGACTTATTATTTTCAGTCAACAGAGAATCAGCTAATGAAAAAATTCGAGATTTTGTAAAAAAAGGAGTCACTCTTCAAGAGAAAATGAGGTTGTTGAGTAAAATCAAAACAAATCCAGTTTCAAAGTATTTTTCTTTTTGATTGCTTTCTGATTTCTTTCTAACTTAATTTTTATAGCCTACTCATTATGATTATGCCATATGTTTCAAATTTCTTGTTGTTCTTAACTTTTGTCTTAAATATGATTGCTTTGGTTACATGGAAAGCACCAATTGATCCCTATGATCATTACCCTGATGTTGAACCTTGGAACAAAACCGCCCTCCTTATTTTAGGTTGTATTCATATCGTTTGTTCTGTGATGTTAGTCACTGGATATTTTCTTTCTAATCCACCAGTTCGAACAAGAGTATTTTTTTTGTTTTCCTTTTATTTTCTGTTTCTTATTTTTTTAATCAATTTTTTTTTTAATCAATTTTTTTTTAATCAATTTTTTTTTAATCAATTTTTCTTTTTTTTTTTTTAAAAAAAAAAACTTTTAATCAGACAATAGAAATTTTGGAAGAGCATGAAATTGAAGAAGAAGAAGATCCTGATACACCTGAATTTGAGCTACAGTAATTCATTTTATTTTCTATTATTTTATTCCTTTCCTAAAAAAAAAAACAAAAACAACATATTTCAACTATAGGAAACCTAATGAAAAGCCAAACAGCAAAGAAAAATCATTCCTGGGGAATTCAATGCGTTACGTGTTTTCCAGTTTTAGAGCGGCAGATTTTTACTATCTCTTCTTCTTGGGTTGTTCAGTTGCTGGAATATTTACTAGGGGTTATGCATACTGTTTTCATTTGTTCCATGTTATTGTTGGTAATGATATTTTACTTCGAGTTTTAAGAGCTATCACAAAAAATGGAATTTCATTACTCTGGGTCGGGTTACTTGGAGTCATCATTATTTATGTTTACTCTATCTTTGCGTTTGCATTCTTTAGAAATGATTTCCCGAATGATGATGGTTTATTTTGCGATACAATGTGGGAGTGTTTCTTAGCATCTCTAAATTTTGGTAATTATTTAATTATTTTATTATTTATAAAATTCTACTATTTTTTTAAAAAAAATAATTAAATACTCAATCAAATTAGGACTTCGAATGGGAGGTGGTATTGGTGAAGCCTTAGTGATTTACGATTTTGATTGGAAATACCTCGCTTTAAGATATGTCTTTGATTTATCATTCTTTATCATTGTAATTGTTATTGGTTTGAATGTCATTTTTGGTATTATTGTTGATACTTTCTCTGAATTGAGAGATGAGAAACATAGAATCGAGGATGATATTCAAAATTATTGTTTTATTTGTAGTTTACCAAGGTTTTTTTTTTTTTTTCACTTTTCTTTGAAAATGAGTTAAGAAACTAATTTTATTATTTTATTTTATTTATTTTAGTGCTGAATTTGATCGAAATTCTCCAGGAGGATTCCTCTATCATTCAAATGTTGAACATAATATGTGGAATTATTTACTTTTTGCTGTTTATTTGACAAGAAAAGATCCTTTCGAATATAATGCACAAGAAGGTTACTTTGATTTTTTCTTTCTTTATTTTTTCTTTTTTTTTCCCTTAATTATTATTATTTTCAACTTCAACTTTTTTTCTTTCAAAATAGCTTATGTTGCAGAACAAATGAAGAATCAAGCCATTAACTGGTTCCCAATTAATCGAGCACTCTCATTAGATGAAGAAGAAGCTGGAGTTGAAGAAAGACTTGATAAGATCACAAAGATTTTAGATCATATTGTTCAAAGATTAGATGATGAAGATCGTAGAAGAATTGAAGAAATTGAAAAAAATAAGAAGAAATAAATTATAAATTATAATAATAAAATACAAGACCAATTTTATTACAATTTTGAATTTAAAGGGTAAGGTTTTCCGAGGTAATGAGCAATAAAATGGAAGCGATCCGCACCAAAAAACATTTCTGGTGAACTTGTTTTTTCTTTGTAAACAAGAAGTGTTGGAGCTATTTATTTATTTATTTATTTATTTTCTGAGTAAAATAAAATAAATAAATATTCTTACCTCCAAAAGCACCAATTGATATTGCTTCATCTACTTCTTCTTTTAGTTTATTTTTTACAGAAGGAGAATTAACAAAATCTTTAATAATTTGAGTGGCTTCAGTTTCTGTCAATCCTCCTTTTTGAAGTGCTGTAATAAGAACACTTTCATTTTCCATATCTTGATTTTTGAGGAAATGGGCATCAAAGAGTGAATCGGTACAAGGTTCAAGAAATTCTTTCTTAGTCATTGAAAGATAAGTCAAGGCTCTCATTGACTTTAATGTCATTGAAGGAAACTTTTCTGGGATTCTCAATGGTTTGATTCCTAATACCTCAGCAGTTCTTGATAGATCCTTTATGTATTTATTTTGAGAGTAAATTTCAAATCAAATAAGGTTGATGAAGATTTTTTTTTTTTTTTTTTCAATCAAAAAAGAAGAAAGAATACTTTTGACATATACAAAGCTTTTGCAGGAACGGTAGCTGGAGGACGATTGCCTGAATTCTATTAAAGTTTTAGATTTCATTTGAATGATGTTTGAAAAATTTAATAAATCAATCAATAGAATAGAAACTAACATTCATCACTGCTCCAAGGAAAAATGGTCTAAGAACAAGTTCGGTATTCCATTCTTTTTTAAATTTTTTTTTTTTTTTTTTTTTTTTTTGATATCAAAAGAGAAATTGATGATTGAAAAAAATAAGGAATAAGAAACAAACTTGAGTTTTAACAAATGATGGAAAGCATAGTAGCTATAAGGTGAAACAATATCATAGAACAACTCGATTCTTGAAGCCATTGAATCAGAAAGAGATCTTCGACTTGAAAAATCTATTAAATCACGTGATATGTGATAAAGAAGAATATCCAAACTTTTTTTTCAAAGAAACCTCAACAGATTTTAGAAAAGAATTGTAATTAGAACAAGTAATGATATATGATCGTTTCAAAATAAGTCTTTTGGTATCATCTTTATTTATTGTTGTTTACAATGTTTTCTCTGACAAAAGATTGACTTATCAAATGAGCAAAGAAGAAGAAAAATGTTAAATCTCAAAGAAATCGTTGACCATCAACAACAACAGAAAACCAAGAAAAACAAAGAAAAAAAAAAGCAAGAAAAGAAAAAGAAAATTTCAGAAAGAGTGAAAAAAGCAAAGTAAAACAAAATTATAATTACCAAGAGATCTTTGAAGAAGAAGTATTAAGAATTAAGAATTTGACTTGTATAATATTTATCAATATCACTAAAAACAAAATTTGGTTACAAAAAGGAGAAAACTGAAAAGAGAAAGGGGAAAAAATCCCAAATTTTCCAAAGAAATCGATTTTTTTGTCTGACTTTTCAAAAAAAAAAAAACTTTTTGAAACATAAAACAGACTTATAAATTTTATAAAACCTTTTAGATTTACATAATTTTATACTTTAACTCTTCTTTTTAACAACAATTTATAATATTTTAGACATCTTTTTGTATATTTGAGTTTTAAAAAAGAGAAAAAAGTTAAAAGAAAAAGACCACATTGTTTGTTTGTTTGACTTTTTTTCTTTCTTCTCTTTCTTCTTCTTATTCAATCCCTCAAATCTCGATTCCATTAATTCTACTTTATACAATCTTTATTCTATTCCTTTCAACAATCAACAACATCATTTTTCTTATTTTTTTTTTTTTTTTTTTTTTTTTTTTTTTTTTTTCTCTTTATTTTTCTGTTTTAAAACTCTAAATCTCTTTTTGTAGTTCCCAGTTGAAGAAAAGTTGAACAAGTAGAGAGATATGTTCACCCATACCATCATTGCTGGAGTCTTTCTAGTCTTCTGGTTGATCTTTACCATTATTTTTATAATGAGAAGACATTTGGAACCTATTAAATCAAGAGGTTGGGAGTATGTTGTTCTAACAAATGTAGTAGGAATTTGTCATTTTATTTATTTGTCTGTTACTCTGGATATTTATATGAATTATACAACTTTTGATTGTAATTGTAAGAGATCTCTTTTTATTATTTTATTATTTTATTGTTATATTTCTTTCTCCCTTTCTTTTATTTTCTAGAGATCTAACATCTATTCTATTATTTTTATTCTATTATATTTATTTAGTACTAGTCTGGGAAGCATCATTCTTCTTACCGATGTGGTCAATACCATATTTTGTTAGATGCTTTATTCTATATTTTAACTACAAACTAAATGAAGAGAAATTAAACAAGGAGATCGAAGATCCATGGTTTTATAATCATAGACATTATATTACTCTAAAGTATACATTATCTGCATTAATAGCAGCAGTTTTATCTGGATATGTCTTAAATATTATTTTTCAAGCCGCATATCCTAAACTCCTTCCTTATGATACCTTAGATCATTGTATGAAAACTCAACTTATTCCTATTACAATTCAAGGAGTTATTTCAACAATTTCTGTCATGTATTGTGCTTGGAAGATCTATAAAATTAAAGATGCCTTCTCTATCAAAACAGAGCTAGTAGTAGTTACCGGTTTTGCTCCTCCCTTATTCATCATCTGGTTAATCCTTGAATATTTAACTGTAGCTGTTTTAGAGAAGTATATCTTAATTCTAGTTGTTGTCTTTGTTGTCTATATCTATGTCACAATTTATCCCATTTATAAGACCTTTGAAGGTCTCCGTTTAGTTCAAAATATGGAATTTATTAAAGGAAATAATCCTCAATTTCTAACAAAGGATAGTGAAAATATAGGAGAAGTCACTATTAATGTCCCAACTGAAATTATAGATGAATTAACTCCTCAACAGTTATTTTTTGCTTGTTTAGATAATGATACAATGTATAAAGCCTTCCAACAACATTGTGTTGAAAGTTTTTGTGCTGAAAATGCATTATTTTATAAAAATGCTATGAAATTTCAAGATTTAGAAGAGAATACTTTGAGAAAAAAGGAGATTGCTACTATTGTAAAATTATATCTTGAAGAAGAAGCTAGGTTATTAATTAATATTAAAGGTTCTACTAGGGTTGAAGTTTTAGAAAAATCAAAATTAGAGGAGATCCCAAATACAATTCTAGATGATGCAATGCATGAAGTCTTTGCTCAAATGTATCAAGATACTTTCCCAAAATTTAAAAACTCTAATGGATATAAAAAAGCTTTAAAGAAATCAAAGATTGAAAAAAGTTCAACAGTTAGATCTAATTTCTCTGCAAGAAGTCACAAAAGTTCAAAAAGTGATTCCTCTCAAACCCCTCTCAATCCTCAAAAGAAAGCATCAACTGATAGTACAGCTTCAAAAACAGACTTTTTATCTATTCCTAACTCACCATCAACTCAAGGACTTCGTCAAGAAGAAATCCCTCTGGAATGAATGAAAAAGAAAAAAAAATTTTGATCTGAAAATAAACATTGTTTTGTATATTACTCTGAGAGTATAAAGTCTAAAATAAATAGTGATTGATTCTCTTTTTACAATTTTTTTACAAATCATTATCAAAATTATCAATTATCAGTTATTATTCGGATGGACTCGGTATCAGAATTAATTGTTTTTTGTTTCAGGGGAGGATTGGCACGTTCCTTAAGCTCAGTCAACTATTAAAGTGTATAAATACCTCCAGTTTTTTTGACCCAAAACAGTCAAACCCATCCAATCCATAACATCAAACCTTTACAATAAATGAATCAACTCAAACTATCTTCAATTCACAAACTTTGGAGCTTTTCCTCTCTTCACCATCTCAAACCACTTACATCTCCACTTATCTTTCATCAGCAACAAAGGAAAGCAATCTCAACTATTCTTTCAACAACAAAGAGTTTCAAATCCAAGCATCCGTTGACTTCGACTTCATTCCATCCTCGCTTCTCTTCTTCAAAGTTCTTCCCAACTCAACCTACTACATCTCAAAGACTTCGTTTAATTTTGTATAATAGTCCAGAGATCTTTGTTTCGATTGCAACATTATCTGTTTTAGCTTTAACATCTTTAGGAATCTTTGGATTGTATCAAAAAGGATATATTGATTCAATTAGAAAATATTTACAAATTGAAACAAGTCCTAGTTCAAATCCTAACAATGAAAAAAATGATAAAGTTAAAGTCCCAATTCAAGTTTTGATTTTCCTTTTAGGAGGAGTATTTAGTTTTCTAACATCGTTAGCTTTTAGAACGAAGGCTCATTTAAATTTAGGATTTTTAACTTTTCCTGATAGAGTTTGTTTTCTTAATTTTTAATTATTCTTTCTTTATTAATTATCTTTGATAAATCAAATCAAATAAAAGGTCTCTTTTTCACTCAATATCCTTGAAGGAAATTCTCTCAAACTTAGAACAATCAAAGAGCAAAGTCTAGAATCTCTTATGTGTGGAAATGTTGCAGCAACAAAGATCATTCTAAAAAAGATCAAAAAGAATACTCCAAATGATCCATTTATTACTCTTCCAGCAACTGAAAATTTCTTTTTACAAAAGATGACATTTAATCAACTATCTCCGTTATCTGCAATAGGATTTTTTCAAATGGAAAGGTAATTTGTTTTGCCAAAGAAATAAATCTCATAGAATAAAATATAATTTTGAAATAGAGGTGTACCTGTGAATAAAACTTGGTATGTTGTTGGATTAACTTTTGAAAAAAGTGCTATCTTTAAAAAGCTTCGAGTAATTATTTCAAGTGAAGATCTCCTCACAAAAATTTCAAAGGTGGATGATAGTTTTATTCCTGAACTCGAAGATGTTGCTCATTTAAAGAGATGGAAAACACTAAAAGTAATGAGCAAAATATATCTAACTGATGGTGTTAACTCCCCAACTTCATGTTTATGGAGAATTCAGCTAGCCTTCCCAAATTAATAAGTTGAAATTTTTGAGAAAAAAAAAAAAGAAAATAGACTTTTTTCTTTTTTACAATTAATTTCTTTCAATCGTAATTCTTGATTGAAATTGGACATGATTAGAATAAATTACAATCACAATCAATTAGAAAAGGGCTCAATCATTCCAAAGAAAAGGAAACAAAAAGACCAATTGAGAAAATGAATTTTCTTTTGTGTTTTGTTTTCTTCATTGATTATTTGAATCAAAAAATTGAAACTCGATTATCATCTCCACAAACTATGATATTTTGAGTATTGGGATCAATTGCAATATCTGTTGGTTTATTCACTCCAAATTGTGTGATGTATTCCCCATTTGAATCAAATATTTGAATTCTGCTATTATCTCGATCGCAAACAAAAATATTATCATTTAAATCAACACAAATTCCATATGGATTATTAAATTGACCATTTCCATTTCCTTTTGTTCCAAATGTTGAAATGAATTTTCCTTCACAATCAAATATTTGAATTCTATTATTACTAAAATCACAAACGATAATATTTCCTTTTGAATCAATGGTTATTCCATCTCTTGAGAATTTGATTTTGAAATTACATTGATTTGATTTTGAAAGAGATGGAATAACCATTGATTGATTGATTTGAAATTTGATTGATTTGAAATTTCCATTTGAATCAAATATTTGAATTTTATGATTATCACAAACAAGAATATTTCCTTTTGAATTAACGATTATTCCGACTGGACCATTAAATTGACCATTTCCATTTCCACTTGATCCAAATGTTGAAATAAATTGTCCTTTTGCATCAAATATTTGAATTCTATTATTACTATAATCACTAACAAAAATTCTATCGTTCTTATCAACACAAATTCCTTCTGGGCAACTAAATTGACCATTTCCATTTCCACTTGATCCAAATGCTGAAATAAAATTTCTTTTTGAATCAAATATTTGAATTCTATTATTACCACTATCACAAACAATAAGATTTCCTTTTGAATTAATGGATATTCCCCATGGATAACGAAATTGGGTATTTCCATTTCCTTCTGATCCAAACATTGAAATAAAATTTCCTTTTGAATCAAAGAGTTGAACTCTATTACTACCACTATCACAAACAATAATATCTCCATTTGAATTAATGGCTATTCCATATGGATTGCTAAAGTGACCATTTCCATTTCCTTCTGATCCAAATGTTAATTTTGGTTGATTGATTTCATTATAATTTCTTTGTTTTGGTAAAATTTGAATTTGGAAAGGAGAAGAATTGATATTAATTCCATTAAATTTAACAAATATTGAATATTTTCCTTCATTTTTCAATTTCATTTTCACTTCATATTTTCCATTATTTAAATCCAAAATCTCACAATCACTTTTCTCATTATTTAATTCTTCTTCAATATGAATTATAAATTTCTCTTCATTTCCACCTTTTTTAACTTCATTTCCTTCATTTGAATAACTAATTATCTCAAATTTAAATTCTTGATTTTCATAAATTCTTTGCTTATCATTTCTTGAAATTAAACATTTATCAGCTGATATTTCATTTGAATCAATAACTCCAATAGTTGAAATAGTTGAATAAATTGATTGCTCTTCATTTTTAGATATTAAAAATTCTATTAAAGAATGATGGCAAGGTTCAATTTTCCAAATATTATTTGATAAATAATTTAATCTTGATTGATATAATTTCTTCATTGATAATAATCTTGCATCATTTTTATTATTATTTGATAAAGAAATTGAATTTTGAATCATTTGGCAAGATCCAATAATACTTTCAATTCCAAATCTCAATTCTTCTATTTGTATTTCTAATTCTTTCTTTCTGTGTTTTTCAATTTCCTCTAATTTACTCAATAATTCTTGTTCTTTTTCATCCAACTTATTTCTAATCTTATTAAAAAGTTGATTGATTTGAATTTGAGTTGTTGTTGAATTAATTTCTAATTCTTTGATGACTTCTTTACATTTATTAATTCCTTCTCTCAATTCTTTCTCTTTTGGTTTCACCTGGAGAATATATTCTTTTTATTTAAAGAAAAAAAGAAAAGGAAATATAAAATAAAAATAATGATAAATAAACTAACTTGATTAATTAAATCAATTAATGATTGATTTTCATTTCCAACAACATCTGATAAGACCAATATCTTGTGAGATGGATGTTTAGAGACACATAATGAACAAATTGGCTCTTTGCAATCATCACAAAGTAAATCCAGCTCTTTTTGGTGATGAATTTGGCAATGAACTTGAGAATTTGATTTTGAAATTACATTGATTTGATTTTCATCTTTCATTTTTTCAATTGAAATTAATCGATGATTCTTTGTCGTTTTAATTTTTTGATGAGCCTTTTCACATATTTCACAAAGGTAATCTTGACAATCCAAACAATAATGAGTTGCTTCATTCTCTTCATCTAAACACATCAATTTTTGATTATCATATTCAGGTACTGAGTTTTTTAAAGAATTATGAATCCTAAGAGCATTTAATAGATATGAATCAGTTGATAAATTTGATAAATGTTCTCTTGATTCAGATTGAAAAGGAGTTCTACAAATTGGACATCTCAATTTAATATTTGAATGAGCCTTTTCATAGTGAATCTCCAAACATTCCAAACAAAATGAATGAAGACATCCAAGTGTTTTTGGTTCTCTAAATATATCTTTACATAAAGGGCATTCTAATTCCGTTGTCTCTGTTTCCGTTTCTCTACTTCTGTCTTTTAATGACATTGTTTTATGAAAGAGTTATTTGAAATAAGATATCTATTTGATTTTTTATTGAGTGAACATCAAGTTATCAAAAAATATGGAGATATATATAAAATAACACCTTTGGATTTGAAATTTTGACAGGACAACGTTTGAGATTTTTTTTTTTTTTCAATTGATGTTAATCAAATTTGAATTGGTTAACAAAAAGAGTTCAACTTTCAAAAGAATTCTTTTACTTCTCAATGCAATACAATCAATAATTTCAAATAACATTTTGTCTCATTTACACAAATTCAGTCAGTATACTTATTTGTGTTTTGAAGTCAGTATGCGTACGAATAAATAGTGTTTGTCTGGTTTGGTTGATTCGAGCTTTTATTGTGATTCAAAGAACTGAATCATCGAAGTTAGAGCATTAATTAACGTTATCCATTATAGTTATTGATTCAAAGCTCAAACTCAAACCAATATTCAATTGAATATTTAACTCCTTTATTTTTGTATTTAATTTTCATTTTTTTTTCTTTTCCAAACTTCCAAACTTATAATTCTATTTTTCACCATCAAAATATATAAAATATGATTTAATCAATGAGAGGGATTGATACAAAATATAGGATATTAGTGGAGTTAAATATTGAATTTTTGTTTGAGTTTGAGTTTTTGATATAAAATTTGAATGATTCAGAGAAAAATATAAAAAGGAAATAGGAAAAAAAACCATCATGGCTCGGTTGACTCGCTGGAAAGGGATGGATCTCCCATTAAGCATCATCTATACTCGTCGAGGCTCAGTTCCTCATTTAACAAGTGATAACTTACTTCGTACATTAAATGCTTACTTTAAAACACTCACTCAAAAGTCTTCAATTCAACAAAGACATCAACAACAGGAGGAGGGAGAGAATCAAGGAAATCAACAGAGTAAAGAGGAAATCAGTGAACAATTGAGAATGGTTTATTTTATTGGATTGGAATATGTATTAGCTGAATCACCTTCTGGATTAAATGATATTTCAAATGCAAATGGTATGGATTTTTTCTTTTCTTCTTATTTCATTTTTGTATTTTAATTTGCATTTGTTTCTTTCCTCAAACTAATGAATCAAAATGAAAATTATGATTTAGATCTTAGACCACATTTTAATCTTCCAAATAATTCATTAATTATTTCATCCTTCAAAGATCCTCTTTCTTCTCCTCCAATTTTCTCTGGAAAATATATCTCAATAGACACTTTTCATGGAAGAAAAAAAATCTCTTTTGATCGACAAATTCTCTCAAAGTTAAAAGTTGACCTCTTCTTACCAAATTATAGTTTATCTTTTCCAAAAGGAGATTGGCCAATTCCTGATTTCTCAAGTCCAGATTGGCAAATAATTGCAACTCATCCAAAGATCCCTGACTTAGAGAATCAAGTTGAACCAATTGAACCACCTCCTTCTGAAGAAGTTTCAAAAAAATCAAAAAATATTGTAGTAGAAATTGATTCAACAAAAATGCCTCTTCTCATGACCAAAACTCTCTCACCTCCACAAATTTTAATTGAAGTTAATAATTCATATGATCTATTTGATGGTTCTTATCCAGTTGTTATTACTGATCTCGGATTAGCATTAGTTTGTCCATTACCAAAGAAAGGATTAGAAGAAGAACAAACTTCAAAGAAATTAAAAAAATCTAAAACTCCATTTAAGATAAATCTTTGGGATCAAATTTATTCAAAAGATAAATCACCACTTTTAGAAGGTTGTGAATGTATTGCATGTAAACATCATTCTAAAGCCTATATTCATCATTTGTTAAATACTAGAGAGTTATTAGCTTCTGTTTTATTGATGAGGTAATTTTTTTTTTTTCATTTATATTTATATTTATTTTCTTTTTGTGAAAAGTTCATTTCTTTTAATTAATTCAATTTAAAAATCCAATTTAGTCATAATTTGTATCAATATCTCTCATTTTTCAGAGACATCAGAGAAAGTATTCAAGATGGTACATTTGAATTCAATTCAAAACTCTTTTTCGAAACTTATGAATAAATAAATTGAAAGTGTCAAAAATGTCTATTTAATGTCTATTTTTTACTTATTTATCACGAGCTTTTGAATCAATTTGAAAAGTTACTGGTCCATCATTTTCTATTTGAACTTGCATCATTGCTCCAAAGACTCCATCTATTTAATATTTAATATTTAATATTTAATATTTCCAAATCTGAAAGTTGATATTTGAAACTTGATATTTTGAACCTTTAATTTTATCTTCTTGATAATGTTTTTTTAATTCATTAACAAATTGTTGATACATTTCTTTTGATTGATCAGCTTTCATTGATAAATGAAAATCTGGTTTATTTCCTCTTAAAACTGCATGTAATGTAAATTGACTGACTAAATTTATTATTGTTAATGATTTTATAGTTCTCCACATACTTTCAATAAGAGAAAAAGAACCTGAAAGAATTTCTAAAGAGAGATCTTTAACACTTTTTTGCCACATCTTTCCATTTTCATCTCCAAATACTCGAAGATTTAACACTTTTCTGACTCTATTAATTTTGTTGTTTTCGCATTCATAAATAAATAAATCAATAAATCTCTTACAAGTAATCTAAATCCTCTTTTGTGTCATCTTGTTGAATCCCAACTAACAAGCAGATTCCTTTATTTATTGAACTGACAATTGCTCCTTCAACTAAAATTTTATTTTATTTTCTTATTAATATAATAGTTGATCTCATTCATTTTATCGAGAACAATCTTCAATCAATCAAGTTTCAAAGCAATCAAGTTTCAAATCAATCAGTTCAAAGCAAAGATTTGTGATTTTGAATCCAAATTTGCAATTATATATGATTCGAATTCAATTTTTGCAAATACATTCAATACAAAAGTCTAAGATATCTTTAAAAGTGAAATCAAAGTATAAAATCAAAGAAAATGAAAATGAAACCAGAGACTGAAGCGCTGACCACTCTTTGAACAATGACTCTCATTGATTGACTGATTCCCTATTAATTTTTTTTTTTCAATTAATTTTAGAACATCAATTCACAACAATAGATCTAATAAATATAATAGATTATAAGTGATTCGGATTCTCTTTCACCCTCCTTTAGATACCAATCAAATGAATCAAAATCAAAATATAGAAGAACTAAATATTCTCTTTCTTGATGCATGTAACAATGGGAGAACTGAAGAAGTGTCACAATTACTAAAGAACCCACAAGTTAACCCCAATTATCAAGATATTGATGGTCAAACATCACTTTTCAAAGCTTGTTCCAAAGGAGATATTGATATTGTGAAGTTATTATTAAATGATTATCGAATTGAAGTAAATCTAGGAGATGATGGTGGTGGAACACCTTTTTCTCAAGCTTGTGTTAAAAGAGATATCGAAATAGTAAAGTTATTATCAAATGATGGAAGGATTGATATTAATAAAGCATATGATTCTGGTGAAACACCCTTTTTTCTTGCTTGTTATAATAACTGTGTTGAGGTCGTAAAGTTATTATTAAATAATGAAAGAGTTGATATCAATAAAGCAACAAATGTTGGAGAAACACCTTTTTGGATTACTTGTGAGCAAAACAACATTGAAATTTTGGAGTTATTATTAAATGATCAAAGAGTTGATATAAATAAAGCAATGATTGATGGCGGAACACCTTTTCATGTTGCTTGTGAGAATAGAAGCTTTGATGTTGTGGAATATATATTAGCAAGTGAAAGGGAAGTCGATGTAGATGCAAAGGATTCCAAAGGAAGAACTGCACTTGAGATTACAAGAAATGAAACAACAAAAGAAAAAGAATCTTGGGAGAGAGAAATTGATTTTATTAGTGGAAGAATTATTGATCTAAGTGTTGTGGATTTAATTGAGTCATTCAAAAGAAATCCAAATGAAACAAGATTCAAATTAAGACTAGGACTTCAGTTTCCTGGTAAATCAAATTTTTTTATTTATTTACTTTACTTTATCACTTTTAACTCAAAAATTTGTATTTCAATTTTTCATTCTTTTTTCATTTCAAGAAGCTTGTGCTGCTTCTATCTATGCAACTACTGTCCTCCTTTGTGATAATTTCTTGAAATTCAGCTAAAATCTCCAAATGATTTTTGAAAATGATGGACAAAAAATCTGCAATAAAAATACCACTTTGGAGCTTGTAAAAAATGACCTTTAGGCTTAGAAATCTTATTCAATAATGATTGTTTTAGAATCTAACAATGTTATATTCTTCGACAATTAATATTTTAATCTTATTTTGAATTAATTATTGATACAGTTAATCACTTTTTCTATAGTTGATATTATACAAAAGGTGGAAAAGTGAACCTTTTGATTAATTTCAAATGAAAAACAAAACAAAAAAAATTTTTTTTCCCTTCTTTTTCACTTGGTGGCTTTTTTTCAAATAAAATTATTCAAAAAAGTGGAAAAGTGAATCATTTGATTTCCTGATTTTTTTGATTTTCCCTTTGAACCTTTGAACCAAAAAGTCATAAAGTAAGCTTTTCTTATTTTTCAAAGAAACTTAAAACAATTTTAACTTTAAACTTTAAATTTATATTTCTTTATATTTCTTATTTCTTTCATTTTTAGTTCAATTCCTATTTATTTTGGTTTTTTTTCTTTTAAAGAAGGAGGAGAAATTAATTGACCGAAGCTTGATTGAACATTTTGATACCAAAGTGCCCTGGAAGTCAAAAGCATAGATATTCTGTTCTGAAAGTGCTAAAAGTTATCAAGTAAGATACTTTTTTTTAAAAAAGAAAAAGGAAAGATAAATCAAATATTGATATGAATGAAAATTGATTGAATTCAAAAGAAATGAACCTTGAAAATAGCCATTGACGACTTATGTAGGATCATCATAAAAGGACATTAAATTGGCATTATTTAAAAGCGATCAAAATGGAAATCAACAAAATGTTGAAAATCATAAAAGTTGGTCGTTTTATTAATTTGTTTTTTTATAATAGATTTTCAGAGTGAATTGAAGAATGAGGATTCAAATATTTGGTTTGATTCTCATTTTGGTTGTAAATGTTGATGGATGGTGGTTGACTATTCCTTCAGCTAAGGGGACATTAGACTCTGGCTCATCACAGAAGGATAATTGTGGTCCAATGACACCAGATTCTTATTATTGGGATACAGAAGATGATTCACATCATGGGGATGGGAATTCCTGGTCTGGTGCAATCCCAAGAGGTAATTATGATTCGAACATCAAACAATACTTTTGCACGGGAACAGTTGATTTAATGCTTGTTGGAAGTTATTGTTTCTATCAAAATAGACAAAATGGTAACTTTGAATTGAGAACGATCATTCTTTTCATTATTAAATACTTTTAAATAAAAGCACAAGCATGTCCTTCTGGATTTACTCAAGGAATTAGATATCAAGATGATGAAGATGATGGTAATAATTCTGGCCCAACTGATGGTAGAAATACTCTACCAAAGATAGAAGTGGTTCGATTTTGGAACTCAGTATTTGGATGGTATTTTTGTTGTGGAAGTGGAACCCCTTCAACTTCAATTTCATTTGATCCAATTCGATCTCAATTACCTGATACTTTCATGTTGTTTCAAAAAGGTGATTCTTGTCAAGTCATCAATGGAAGAAATTCCGTTCAAACTGGATGGGTTTTGTAATTTTTTTTTTTTAAATATATATATATTCTCAATTTCTTTTTCTTTCTAAGTTGGGATGATGAAAATACTCTGAATTTAAATTCAGTTTCTGGTACTTTGCCTGATGGTTCCTATGATAAAAACACGAAAATGTATTATTGCACTTATGGCCCAAGTTTTTGTAATTCTTTCTCTTTTCATTCTTTTTGTTATCTTTCTATTGATCCAAATTGAAATTTTATGATAGTGCCATTCCCACCAACGAATCTTCAATTAACCCAAAGAAGTTCAACATCAGTTAGTATTTCATGGACAGCAAGTGCAGGATCTGGAATTTATTATAAAATAATTACTTCTTCAACAACCACAAAATATTCATCAACATCAACAACATGGAATTCATTATCACCTGGAACAACTTATACTTTCTATATTTATGCTGGAAAAAATAATCCATCAGGTGGTGCTGAAACTTATGAAACTGTTGGTATGATTTTTGTTTTTTATCAGATTGATTCTTTTCCAAGACTTCAATTATCATCATTAGGTACTTCATTTCAATTTACAACATGTAATACTGGTTATGGAGGTTTAAATTGTGATCGTAAGATTATTTACTTTGATTTATTTTAATTAATTTTATTTTATTTTATATTTTATTTTATTCCTTCCATATAGAACCAGTTTGTGATCCAACCTGTGTTCATGGAAATTGTATTGGACCAAATCAATGTTCATGTAATACTGGATGGGGTAGTTCAGATTGTAATCAATGTACAAATGGATATTATCCAAATGGCAGTGGAAGTTGTTTACAATGTAGTAATTGTAATAATCATGGGGTATGTTCAGATGGACCAAGTGGAACAGGTCAATGTACATGTAATACAGGTTATACAACTCCTGATGGTTCATCTGATTATTGTTCTAGTTGTTCTCATGGTTATATCATGCAAGGTTCAACTTGTATCAAATGTTTTGAAACTTGTGAAACCTGTGAATTCAATTCAACTAATTGTACTTCGTATCATTTCTTTTCCATTCCATTCTATTTATTTTCCTTTTGCTTAATTTTTATGGATTTCTGTTTAGATGCAAATCAGGATATACATTACAAACATATAATAACACATGTACATCAAGTTGTGGAGATGGTACTTATTTTGATACAAGTAGTTGTACTCGTATGGTTTTTATAGTTTATAGTCAAAAAAAGAATTTTAAATCATAAATATTGAGTTTACTGATTTATTGAAAATAGTCTGTCCAAATAGTTGTTTAACATGTTATGGAGGAAATGATAATCAATGTTTATCATGTCCAAATGGAAATGTATTGGAATCAGGGTCATGTTTGACAAATTGTTCTGATGGTAATTATCCTGATACAAATCACATTTGTCAAGGTTTTTTTCTTTCTTTTTGTGTGTTCCTTTTCATTGATAAATAAAGTAACAAATAAAATAAAAATCAACTAGGATGTCAATATCCATGTTCAACATGTATTGGACCAGAAAATGGAGAATGTTTGAGTTGTATTTCACCAACTATAAAGAATGGAACAACTTGCATTTCTGAATCTCAATGTAATCAAAATGGCTTTATTGATGTAAATAGAAATTGCCAAGGTTTCTTTTCTTTTATTTCTTTTCATTATTTCAAATTCAATAAAAAATTTACTAATAATAAAGGATGTAATTCAACTTGTTTAAGATGTTACGGACCAAATGAAAATCAATGTCTTTCATGTTCAAGTGGAACATTTTTATTGAATGGAGAATGTTTAAATGATTGTCCAAGCGGTTATTATTCAAATTCTACCTCAAGTATCTGTCAATGTAATTTTTTTCCTAATTTATTTGAATGAAAATAAACAAACTGAATAAATAAATAGCATGTAATAGCAAATGTTTGGAATGTTTTGGAATCGGAGAAAATGAATGTTCATCTTGTGTTTCTCCACTGCTATTAAATTCAACATATTGTATTTCTACTTTGGAATGTTCAAATTTTGGTTATAAAGATGATACTTTCTGTCTTCGTAACTTTCCTTTTTCTTCTTTTTCTTCCTTTTTTTTTTTCCGTTTCTCTTTCTCTTAATTTATTTCATTGGACATTCAAATAAAACCAAAAAAAAATTCAAAAAATCCATCCAGCCTGTAATGAATCATGTGAAAAATGTAATGGACCGTTGTCAACCAATTGTGTGAAATGCCCAAATTCAAAATTTCTATTTAATGGAGAATGCTTGGAAGATTGTCCTTTTGGTCATTTCATTTCTGGTTCTCAATGTCAATGTATTTATATATTTATTTAAATATCAAAGCCCGAAAATAGTTATAAAATAAAATGAAAAAGCGTGTAGTTTTCCGTGTTCTAGTTGTGAAAGTGAAGACATAAACTGTTTGAGTTGTGTTGAATCTTTTTTAAGGAATGACACAGCTTGTATTTCAGATGAAGAATGCCTTTTAGGTGGAGGATACGCTGAGAATGAAACTTGTCATGGTTCTTTTACTCTTAAACCATTCTTGAAGCTAACGAAATATAAATAATGATAAATGAATGAATGAATAGAATGCAATTTAAATTGTTCAAGATGTTATGGACCATTATCAAATAACTGTTTATCATGTCATCAACCAAAAGTATTATTAAAAGGAATTTGTGTTGATTCTTGTCCTTCAGATTATTTTATTGTTAATCAAACCAATTCTTGCAAAGGTTATTATTTTTTGAAAAAAAATGTCGATATCAAATATTAAAATATACAAAATAATAGAATGTTATTCAAGTTGTTTTGAATGTTCAGGAGGTGGAAGTAATAATTGTTTGACCTGTAAGAATAATTTGCGTTTTTATGAAGGGCAATGTTTAGATGAATGTCCTGTTGGTTTCTATTCTGATTCATCATTTATTTGTCATTCTTGTCCATCTACTTGTTTAACTTGCACTTGTAATTTCTTTTTCTCTTCTTCTTCTTTCTTTGTTTCTTTCTTTATTTCTTCCATTTTTTTTTTCAATAACAAAAATACATTAGCATCAAATTGTTTGACTTGTGCATCAAACCGTTCATTATTTGGAGGAGAATGTGTTGATCAATGTCCTGATGGATTTATTTCGAATAATGCCATTTGTTCTCGTAACTTTTCCTTTTTTTTTTCCCTGTCGTTGCACTTATTGATTTTTTCTTCTTCTTTTATAAAATCACAGAAACACAAAAGCAAACTCAGAATGGAGGTATTTTTTTTAAATTTATTTCATAAACTATGTTACAATCGGATAAACAATTAAACAAAATAGTTGGACTTGGAGTTGGATTAACATTTTTATTTTTATTTCTTATCGCATTGGCAATTCTTGTTTTCTTTTTCATCAAAAGACGAAAAGATAAACAAAGAGATAAACTTAAAGAAGAAACTGAATTGGTAAATTGTTTTTATTTTATTTTTAATTTTATTAAAACTCAACAATATATTCTCTAGGAGACAAGCAAAATTGAAAGATTTTCTCCAAGACCTGGTAAGTTTCATAATTAAAAAAATAGAAAAGGAAAAGAGAAAATAACTAAAAAAAAAAACAAATAAAACATTGAATAGTTAACAAGGATTCACAGTTAGTGAATATTCCGGGAGATATAACTGCAATGAACACCCAAATAGGTTTAATTTTCTTATTTTTTTGAAAAAAACAAAAACCAACAAAAAACAAATAATAAATATGAAAATAGATATTTCGATTCCAGGATTCTTAAAATTAAATTTAGATGAAAGTTTAATAATTGGGAAAGTAATTGGAAAAGGAGGAGCTGGAGATTTATATGCTGCTGAAGTTATTAATCTTGATGTCCTCCGTCAATTTCATGAAAAATATGTGGTTGTTAAATATATTAAAGGTTTTTTATTTTTTGATTTTTTGAAAAGAAATCTCCATTAAATAAATCTTTTAGATCTTCCAGGACAAAGTAAAGAAGTATCCCTTCGACATTTCCATGATGAAATTTCAATTAATTGGTATAAATTATTTTGTTTTTTAAAAAAATCAATCAATCAATAAACAAATAACTTTAGGGCATTAAACTATGAACCAAATATCATTAAAATGGTTGGATATTGTGATGAACCTAAATGTTTAATTACAAAATTATATGAAAGAGATTTATTTAGTTTATTACATGATCCTTCTCAACTTCTTTTCCTTTCTTTTTCTCTCTTGCTTTTTTCTTTTTCTTTATTCTAATAAATAAATAAATAGAATTTGGATTCGTTAGAAAGTTAACATTAGCACTTCAGATATCAAAAGGAATTCAATCCATTCATAAAATGTCTGCAACCCATCGTGATATTAAATCTAAAAATGTTTTTTTTTTCTTTTTCTTTATAAAAATTAATCAAATAAAAATATAAAATAAACTATTTTTAAAAAAGATATTAATTGAGAGAGGTATGACAGAAAAAGAAGAAGATATTCGAGCAGTAATTTGTGATTTTGGATTAGCAATTATGAGTCAATCAAGAATTGGAAGAGATACTCATCTTCACTCTTTAAATGGTTCTTTTCCCTTTTTTTTTTTCAAATTTTCTTCAATTAAAATCAAAAATGAAATAGGATTATCATCTCAGTATGCACCACCAGAAGCATTTACCAAGAAAGAGAATAAAAAAGTAAATGATGAAGGTTTTTCGATTGAAGAGATTCAAGGATATCAAAAAGGTGATATTTTTGCATTTGGAGTTGTTCTTTGGGAAATTATTACAAGACAAATCCCTTGGAATAATTTGGGTCATCATCAAATTGAACAATTAATTAGGTTTCTATTTCTATTCTTTTATTTCTTAATTTTTTAATATGAAATTAAATAAAATAAAATAAAAGATCAGGAAGAAGATTAGAAATCAATGAAGGAATAGAACTCTCACCAATAGAAAAGAAATTATTCAATATCGCTCAAACATGTTGGAATGAAGATCCATCTCAAAGACCTACCATTTCTTCTCTAGTTTCTGATATCGAAACTTCTCTTTCTGAACTTGTACCAAAAATACCTTTGTAATTTATAATTTAGTTTATTTAGTCTCTTATTTTGATTTACTCTTCTTTTATTTTATTTCTCAGCAAGTTTCTTTTTGATTGATTGATTCACTCATTTGCTTTTGATTTCAAGATCTTCTAAAAACAATCATTTCAGCAATATGAATTTCTCAATTTTATTCTTTGATTCAAGTCAAGTCATTATCATCAAGAAGAAGAGTAACTTACAAACTATCATAATATTATTATTGAATTATCTTATTATTTGAGTTTGATTCTAACTTGAATTTCAAACAGCTTTCTTGAATTTGTCTTGAATTTCACTTGATCACTTTTTGTCTAAATCAAACTTATTCAAAAGGTGGAGAAGTGAATCATTTCGATTTCGTTGCGCTACTTTATTTTGCTTCCCAACCTTTGAGCCTCTCTTCAACTTCATTTTGATCAAGCATAACTATTTTATTTTCTTCACATTTCTAATACTTTTAACATTATTTCAATATCATACTAAACTTATTAAAATAATAGGAATTGTTCAAAAAGGTTTGAGGTGAAGAGCTTTGGTTTGAAATGAAGGGAGGAGTGTTGAAGGACTTGGTCTTCTTTGTTGATGTTCATTCACAAGATAACCCAAATGGAGCTCAGAGTATTCAGAGTATGGTTGAAACATTAGGTGGAAAGGTAATTTGTTTCTTATTCTTTGTTATATTGTTTTAATGTTCTTTATTTTGTCTTGTTGAATTATTGTTTTTCTATGTGCATAATGATAGTTTTAATATTTGTTGAAAACAATTTTGTGTTGTCTTTGATGTTAAAAGTTAGTAATTTGTTGAATAACTTTTAAAATTTTGTGTTTGAATGAGTTTTATAGTTTACATTTTGAAATAACTCTTGTCAGATTAATAATTTTATTCTCATTTTTATTATTATTGATTGGAAAATCTCTTATTTTTGAATTATCATTCGGTTGCATAATTCATATTTTAAATAAAAAAATATTATTAGGTGAGGAAGACATTATCTCAAGATATTACACACATAGTAATTTTATTCATTTATTCATTTCATTTCTTTCTTTGAATAAAAATTTTGAAACTTAATTAGATCTTTCAAAATGGGAAAAAATCAACATTGACAAAAGTTCAAAATCGTCCTGAAGTTAAAATGGTCTCAGTTTTATGGGTTGATAAATGTAAAGAAACTCAAAAAATTCCATTGGAATCTGATTTTCCTGCATGTGCTGAAGTTGGTCCAAAGAAGGTTTTAAAATCTTATTTTTTTACTTTAATTCAAAAAAAAAACTCACAAAAAATTATATTTTGATTTTTCTTAGAAACCTGTGAACACAAACACGAAAAAAAATTCAAGTGCTAGCAGTAGTAAAGATAATTCACCTCATCCAGGTTGATTTTTACTTTCTTTCTTTCTTTTCTTTTCTTTTTTTTTTTGGTAACAAAAAATAAAATCATAATAGATCAAGGAAATAATGATGAAAAAAATGAACAAGATGATCATGTTTTTTCATTTCCTGATGGACCAGACGATCATAGCAATGAAAAACAACTCCAGTAATTTTTTCTTTTTTCTTTTTACCTTTTTTCTTTCTTTTCTAAAATGTTGATTATTGATTTATATATCAGAAATCAAGCAAAAAGTCCAAATAAGACAGCAACATCCAATAGTCCAACTAAAGCAAAGCAATCAAAATTAAATATCACTAAAGTATTACCTGTTGAGAATCCTGAACCTATTACAGAAGAAAATCTTGAGTTTAGTCTCACTCCTCCAACTTATGTGCCTCCAAAATCAACATATAAAAGGAAAAGTAAGAAAACTGATAAAGAGTCAAGTATTGAGAATCAACAATCACATCCTGAAGAATCATCAACTTCAACTTCATCTTCTACAAAACAAATTTCTCAAGGCTCATTAAATCCTGAAGAAAATGGAGAAAATGGAGATAAAGATAAAGTTGAACCTCCTTCAAATGAATCTCATCAAAAAAATAGTAATCAAGTAGAGGAGAAGATGAGTAAAGTAGCAGAAGAAGTGGAACAAAAAGAGGAAATTCTTCAAGAAAAAGAAGGACAAGATGATCAAAACCAAAAAGAAGAGCCTCAAAAAGAAAGTGAAGAAGTTGTTAAAGTAAAAGAAAAAGAAAAGGAAAAAGAAAAAGAGGAGAAGGAAAGAGAAGAGAGGGAGAAAAAGGAGAAAGAGGAAGAAGCAGAGAAGGAAAAAGAAAAAGAAAAAGAAAAGAAAAGAAAATTGATAGAAACAGAAGAAAAGGAAAAGGACAAAGAAAAGAAAAAAGGAAGAAAAACCGGAAAAAGATTAATTAAAGGATCTGAAATTGAAAAAGAAAAGGAAAAGGAAAAGGAAAGTGAAATTGAAACCAAGGAAAGTCATTCCGAAGAAATAGCTCAAAAGGAAAATCAAAAGGAAAATCAGGAACAAGAACCAATGCAAATAGAAAATTCAAATCAAAAACCTAAAAGAAAAAGTGACTCACCTCAAAAATCAGTAACCTTTGATCTTCAAGATGAATCACTTAATGAAATTCAAGGAGCTTTACCTAGTCGTAGTAAACGTCAAAGAAGATCAAAAATTTCTCAAATGGAAATTGATAATAACGATGAAAAGATTCAAGAAGAAGATATTTCAGAATCTAAGGAACAGAAGAAAAAAAGAAAAAGTGGAAGTAAAGATCAAGAGAGTGAAAACAATCCAACTCCAACAAAAAAATTAAGAGCAAAAGAAAAGTTACAAGATGAACCAAAAGAAAATGGAATTCAAGAAAATGAAAGTGGAAATGATAGTGAAAAGGAAAATAAGGAAAATAGTAATATCCAAAAGGTTTTCTTTCAATTTCTTTTATAAATTTTTCTTCTTCTTTAACTCTTAATTATTAATAGAGTCCAGATGCTGGTGTTTCAAAAACAGGAGTAATTATTGTAACAGGTGCATCAAGAAGGTTTTCCAATCACTTTTATTTACAAAAAACAATAGTAATAATAAATTAATCATAGTATTCGAGATATTGTCACACAAACAACAAAACATCTTGGAAACTTTAGAATTACAACAAAATTTAATCAAAAACTATTGCCAACTCATGTCATTTGTGAGGATAATAAAAGAACACTTTCAGTTCTTTATGGAATTGTTCATAATTGTTGGATTTTGAAACCTGAATGGGTAATGACTTCTCTTGAAAAAGGTATTCATTTTTTAAAAAAAATGGTAAAGTAAAAATTTTTACAATGATGAAAATAAATAATAAAATAAAAGGTTATTGGGTTGATGAAAAAGATTTCCTTTCTCCTGATTTTGCTATATCTCATGCGCATAGAGAAAATAATGAAAAGGCAAATCAAGCTAAAATTATGAAATCTTCACCAGAAATTTATGTTGGAGAAGAAACTTTAGGAAATGTGAGTGATATTACTTCCTTAATCAAACTTTGTGGTGGAAAAATTGTTGATTCAATTACTTCCTCAGCTATTTGTCTTGGAACTGTCAAAGATCAACTTAATTGTCAAAGAGTCAAAGAACAATGGTTATATGGTTCAATTTTTTTTTTCTTTCTCCAAATAACTTTATTTGATGAACTTATTTATTCATTCAAAATTAGATTGTATATCAAATTGTAAAGAACTCCCAGTTCAAGATTATTTATTAAATCAACCTTCACTCCCTGCAGCTGAAAGTCCTGAATACTAATTTCTTTACCACAATTCATTTTTTCTTCTTTTTTCTCAATTTTTGTAAATAATACATGAATAAATAAAATTCAAACTCCAAATTCAATTTATAAACTTTTTATTGGAGATAACTTTTGATCAATTTGTTTAAAAGTAGGTCTTTCATTTGGATTTTGACTCCAACACATTTCAATCATTTTTGAAAGCATTTCAAGGTTTTCATCACCTTTAGAATCTGGAATCTCTTCTCTTTTTCCTGATCTAACACGAGCTTCAATTTCTGCTGTCTCGTTCACTAAAAAATAATAGAAAAAACGGAATTAAATCAAAATGAAATTGAAATCAAGAAGAACTAAAAAATATACAATGAGCCCAAGGAATCTTTCTTGACATCATTTCCCAAAGAATTAAAGCATAAGAATACACATCACTTTTCATTTCATCTTCAATTGATACAGTTGAGAGATTTGTTAACACTTTTCCAAATACTTCTGGTGCTGTGTATCTTGGTGAAAATCCTTTTACATTGACTATCTTTCTTTGAACCTAAATTTAATGGACAAAAGTTAAAATAAGAAAGAAAAAGGAAGGGAAAGAAAGAAGAAATATACTCGAGAATCTCTCAGTATTGCTAAACCAAAATCACAAATTGCTGCATTAATTCTTCCTTTGGAATTTTCTAATAGTACATTTGATCTGTTTTTTTGGATTTTGAATATCATTCCTTTTGTTCAATAAGAAGAAGAAGAAAAAAATAATAAGGAAAAAAAAGAAACGATTTCAGATCTCTATGGGCAATTCCAACTGAATTCATCATATTCATTCCTGATGCAATATCACTTGCTATTTTCAAGATAATATCAATAGGAATAGCTTCTGAATAGCTTCGAATATACATTAATAAATCTTTTTGATATAACTAGTATTATTACAAAAGTATTTTTTTTTTTGTTATAAGATTAGAATGCACTGAACATAAGAAAAAAAATTACTTTTGTAATAATACAACGAGGTTTTTCTGAGTAACCAATTAAAGTGATAATATTTGGATGAGATGAAACTCCCCACATGATTGCTATCTCTTGTTCAAATCGATTTTTATTTTCTTCATCAGAAACATTTTGGTCATCAAATACTTCTTTCAATGCCACTTCCTCACATCCAAATTTCTTTTCCAATTATTTATGAATTTGTATTTGAATTTTCTTTCTTTTTTTTAAAAAAAAACCTCTTTTAAAGAAATGTCTAAAATGACGCCTTTATAAATGGCAGCACAACCACCACCTCCAATTTTTTCTTCTTTTCTAATTTGTTTCAAATAATCAATTTTTATGAATCCTGGCATGGATACTTCAACATTTGTGTTCATCAATGTCATGTTATTAACTACAGAATTAATTTTTCATGATTAGAAAAAATAGGTAAAAGAAAGAAAGAAAGAAATATACTTTGAGTATTGGACATCCTTTCAAGATCAAGTTTCGTGCCTTTGTTATCTTGTGTCTTCTTTTTCTTTTTTTTAAAAATTTTTTTGGATTGCTTTGAATTCAAAAATTACTTTTCTCTGAAGGAAGAATAGAATCAACAAAATCAGGAGAATCAGTGCCAATAAACCAAAAGTAATACCGACTCCAAGTCCAACTGTTTGATTACTTTCACTTTTTTCATTGTGAGATTGGTTACAAGTAAAACCATTTCCTGAATATCCTTCTTTACATGAACAACTAAAACTACCTGGTGTATTTATACAAATTGCATTAGAATCACATCCACCATTATTTATTAAACATTCATTGATATCTTTTTCACAATATTTTCCGATATATCCAATACAAAGACATTTTGAAATTCCTCCTGCCGATGAACAAAGTTGATTATTATCACATCCTCTAATGAAACATGATGGTTCACAAGATTTAATAATATTCCAAGATACTGTTACATTATCATCATTTAATAAACAAATTGCTTCTCCTTGTTGATCTTGGAGAGGTGAATAAGGTGAAACATTTTGAAATATGTAATAATTTGCGGAACAATTTGAATATTCTGTTTTATCAATTTCTGTTGATTTAAATTCATTTCCATTTAATGATAATGTGGAACATTTTATCTCTAGTTTTAGATTTATTTTATTTCTTAAAAGCCTTGTCGAAGGAAAAAAAATGAAAAATTACCTTGACAAGTATTTAAATCACTATCTAATAAAAATCCATAATCACAAGGAAGACAAGTTAATGTTTGATTATCAGGATAATGATTAAATGAAATGCATTTACAATCAATTATTGATGTACTTGCTGATGAACTTGTTGAATTCTCAGGACAAGATAGACATGTTGTGTCATTAAATAAATAAAAGTTTTCAGGACATGGGGTACAATCAACATCTTCAATAAAATATCCTGGTAAACAATCACAATTAAAATTTCCATTGAGTCTTGTTGAACATTGTTTGTTTGTTGAACATTGATTTGTTGGGCAACTTGAATCTAAAATTATTGTTATTACAATTGTCATTTTTTTTTTTTGAATAGAAAGGAGCTTATTTACCACATTGGGCTCGTGTATCTGAATAATCATTGGCTTCAACAAGAGAATAATTGGGAATTGGGCAATTCCAATAATTGCTACTTAATTTTCTACAGTAACAAATAAATAAAAAGTCAAGAAAAAGTTAAATTAAAAATTAAAAGAAAAATATCTCATCAAAGTTTACAATTCTTGTAAATTAGGAAAAGGCTCATTGAAAATTGCTCCTGTGAATTGGTTATTATCAAAACATCTATTTTTTTTTATTTATTTAATTTTCATTTGGAAATGAATCTAAAGAAGCGCTCACAAAGTCTCCAATTTTGTCAAACTTTGAAATTGGGTTGGGATGGTTCCATTCAGTTGATTGGTTCCAACATTTCTATTCATTTAATAAAATTAAAGGAGAATCAGAAATGAAGAATTATGTCTCACAAATATGTTAGTTGAATTAAATTTCCTAGTTGAGTTGGAATGGTCCATGTCAATTGATTAGCTCCAAGATTTCTTGAGAAAATAATTTAATTTTTTTTTTTAAAAAAAAGGTTTGATTTACAGTATCAATAAATTGGTTAGGTTTCCTAGCACAGGAGCTATTGTCCCTGTGAGTTGATTATTATCAAGATATCTATTATATATTGGAATCCCAATCGAATGAAAAAATTTGTAAATAGCTTACAGATTCTTTAACAAAGTTAAGCTCCCAAGTTGAGTTGGAATTGTCCCAGAAAGTTTGTTTGTTCCAAGATTTCTTCAGTTTAATTCAAGTTACTTGAATTTCAATCACAAATAGTAAATGAAGAATTATGTCTCACAAAAAACTCAGTTGAATTAAATTTCCTAGTTGAGTTGGAATGGTCCCTTGCAATTGTGTTTGAGCCCCAAGATTTCTAGAGCAAATTTAATTTTTTTTTATAAAAATAAAAAAATTGAATTTACAGTTCAGTTAAACTAGTTAGGTTTCCGATTAATGTTGATATTGTCCCACTTAGTTGACTATGAGCTAGGGATCTATTTTGATTGTGAGATAACTTCTTCTTTTATTTGGCTTGATTGCAAACTTTTTGAAAACAAAATTTGTAAAATTTAAAAATACAATTTTAAAACTCTTTGCGGATTTGAGGCATCACAAGTGACACCAGTTTGTCCACACAAATTATTTGTAACATTCCAATTCAAATTTTCTTTATTAGGCAATGAATTATACCAATCAGCCAAAATTTGTTGTTGTGTAGAATCCAATACACCTATATGAATGTTGATTAAAAAATGAAATCAAATATGCTTTTTTCTTTCTTCAAATAAAAATTTTTTGTGATTAATCCATTTTTCAGAACTTCTCTTTCATTTTGTAATTTTGAGTTTGATCAAGAAGAAAGAAAAACAAACCGTTCGAAAATTGAAAGATTAGACAAGAAACTAGAATAGTTTTCCATATGAGCATCGTTGAAAGTAAATGTCCAAGAACAACTTCTTCAAATACGTATAAACTATTCATAATAACATAAAGAAGATAGAAATTAACATAAGTAACATCTTATAGAAATATAAAATTTATAAATAAATAGAAACGAAATCATTATTGAATCAACAAAGAGGTACCTTACCAATCTATCTTATTGAGAGATTTAGCTGCTTTGAGATCTCTTCTATTTTTTTCAAAAAAAAATTAATACTAAAACTAGATATTAATTATGAATAATAAAGAATCAATTGTTAATTATAAATTGGAATCAATTTTATATGAAATATTGAAGTATAACATTGAGAAAGAAATCATTATGCGTAAGTCAAAGAAAGAAGAGTGAAGAGCGAAACCTTAATTGCATGGGCGAAGCAAGAGATTACTAATAGAGTTGTCCTTTTCCAAAATTAAAGTGCTTCATCAATCACCATCAGAACAACATTGTATGACAAACTATTCAGAATAAAAAGATTAGAAGCAATAAGAGAAAAGCAAAAGGAAACTTGATTTTGTTTGATCCTCAATTCACTTTCGAATTTTTTTTTGAAACTTTTTACAAACAACAATGGAACTAAATGAATCAGCATTCAATTAAATATCAAGGTTTCAAATGAAAAAAAAAAAAATGTTTTAACACTGAAAAAAAAAAAAATGTTTTAACACATCTATAGAGATATAATTGAGTTATATATATTGATTGGATTCATTCTTTCAATATATTGATTTCAAACTGAAGACTTCCAAGAAAACGACTCATTCCTCTCTTTTGATTGGTCCAAATTCATTTTCCAAGAATCTGATTGGTCAACCGAACTTTGAAAACCTTTGATCTCCCTCCAATTCATCACTTATAGCACCAATAACTCTAATAACTTCAATAACTTATAGAACAACCTATATGAAACACTCTA
>ERZ778024.1297-NODE-1297-length-30931-cov-56.595155_pt1 | contig 30931 bp, 28 predicted proteins | sample MGYA00375754_ERZ778024 | MGnify/ENA primary metagenome ERZ778024 (study PRJEB29350, sample SAMN05389827) | bioreactor metagenome | isolation source: Thiocyanate bioreactor | place: South Africa: University of Cape Town | collected 2014-02-18 ...
TATTATCCGATGGAACATCTGAGATTCCAAGTTCAACCGAAGAGAATATTGAAATTTCAACACAAATCTCTTCATTTGATGAAACATCTCAATTACCAGAAGAACCAATAAATGATTCTGAAACAGTAATTAATGATTTAGAAACTTCGACATCGATTTTATTATCCGATGGAACATCTGAGATTCCAAGTTCAACCGAAGAGAATATTGAAATCTCAACACCAATTCTTTCATTGAATGAAACGGACAAAGATTCACAATCGGCATCTTTCGGCACACGAGGTTTAAAATCAAACTCGACATCCAATGAAACATTCCACTTTCCCATTCAAACAGAAAAAGACGCTCAATTAGTATTCTATGGCTTAAGTGGCTCAAAATCAGGTTCTGTACCCAATAAAACATTAAATAATTAATTTTTTCTCTTTCTTTTCTGTTCTTAATGCAAATTCATTAATTAATTTATTTACTTAATAAAAAAAAATTCGTACAGTTCAATCTATCAAATGTTTTGTACTAAAAATAAGAAACTAACTAAATTCAAAATCGTTTCACAGTCGGTAAGTTCACTTGAGATTCCTAAAATACAAATTCAAATATCACAAACGAGAAAAGCAATTTGTTTATGATTAATATGTCAATAAAAACGAAACAATGAAGGTGACATTAACACAAATATGTATTATGTGAGAACATTAATTCATAGCGTGAATTACTTTCTTTTTCTTATGAATCTATATTCGATAGTAAAGGCTAAAAAGAATTTCATGTTTATTTTCGAACGAAACAAATCGATGAACTATCAATTGCAAGATGCTTTTTTTCTCTCTATTTTAACATACCTGTTGATTATTTTCAAGATATTCATCTTGAATTTTATGTACAGCATCGTGAATTGTTGCAACAATGGCTACTGAACAAGTTTTCGTCATTTCAAGTTTTTCCAAAACATCATAATTGTAATCTTTGAAAACGAAACTAAACAAAAATTTGTCTTCGTTTTCAATTTCTTACATCGTAAATTGCATAGAAAGACAATAAATTGACATTCGTTAAGTTCTTTAATCGTTTGAAGAAAGATTTTTCCACCGGTATAATCAATTTGATTCATTGATGAACAATCAATGATAATATAAGCTATCGTTCGACTATCGTCTAAAGAACTGGTTTGTTTCTGACCAGTTTTTGTATCGATACCAACAGAATTCAATATACTATCGCGAAAATAATCAGCATTGAAATAACTGATCGGAGATTCAAAACGAAAGATTCGAATTTGCGGAATTTCATGAACCTATATCATAAAAGAACGAAAAACGGTGACGTATTTATCTTAGAAGTAGTTTTACATTGGAATAACGATTAATGTTTTCATAGATTTCACTTCGAGCATACTGACCAAGAATAGTCGTTCGTGGTCTAATGTCAACGAAATCAATTTTCAAGACTTCAGCTATTTTGATTAATCTTACCGAAATTGTCGAAGAATAACAACGATTAATGACATTAGAATACCAACAATTAAACCGTAATCAACATCGAGAATAATCGTACTCAAACATGTGACTATCCAAACAATCTATAGAATAGAACTTAGATTCAGAATGTATGTGTTTTTTTTTCTTCTTTTACTGATTCGAGTTTAGTCACACGACCAACTGTATAAATGTCTTTTGTTTGTAGAAATAAACCTTTCAAAGCAACAACGATAATCGATGCTAAACATGCCTAGTAATGCAAAACGCTTGTTTCAGATAAACAATCGTGCCTTTTTTTATCGATATTACTTTCGGTAAAGATTCAAACAGGGGTCCAATTTGAAGGATAATCACCAGTAAAGAAATACTTGAAACAAGACTAGCTAACTGTAATGTTTAAAAATAAGAAGACAAAAAAAACGTTTTAAATAATAAACAGACTTGAGTCTGACCGCCAACATTAACAAATACACTTGTGCGAGAGAGAGACGCAGCACAAGCATATGAAGAGAAAAATGAACCGAATATCTAATGAAAACGGAAACATCGATATCATCATCATTGACAGTAATGACAATAACTTACATTGCAAAGACCGTATGCAGATAATTCTTGATTTGAATCGACAGTATATTTAAACTTTTTTGCGTAAGTTTTTGCTAATGATATGCAAATAGCAAATGATACAATGGCTATGATAATAGCATCTTTGATAAGACTAGGCATGAGACTGAATGATGGACCTTGTGGTGGACGAAATCCTCGACCAATTGTATCGACAATTTTAACATTATAACGACCTTTTAAGTCAAGTAAATAGGAAACGACTGTTCCAACAATAATCTATAGCAAACAAAAATGTATCTCGAAGATAAAATAAAATAAACATACAACTAATAATTCAATTGGAATGGGAATTTGGATTTTTTTGAATAGTTTTAATCGTTTTATTTGTTTTTTATAAAATGGATCGATATATTCTTTTACAAGAACGAGACCTATTATCGAACTGATGGATATAATCAATGTAGCGATGTTGGTATTTTTCAAATTTTTAAATATTTCAATATACGTCTGAAATCTCAATCAAATAAATAAAATTCAAATAAAACAAAATTATGACTTTACATAAACGACATTAAATGGTCCAACAAATCGTTTCAACTTCAAACCGAATATATCCGGTACTTGAGAAGTAAAAACAAGAAAAGCTGTGCCAGTTGTATAACCACTGACGAATGAATCGGAAAGAAACGATGTAACAAAACCGAGATGAAATACACATAAAATGAGCTATAGGGAAAATATATTTTCAATCAGAAAACAAAACAAACTAACTTGAACAATTCCAACAGTAAATGCCAGAGTTGTTGCAATTAATATAGAGTAATTTGGATCGATTAAAGCATCAGCAGAAGAAGTTACTGTTATTGTACTATTATTTAAAAGAGTTGAAACAGTTGTTGTTGCTACCGATTGAACACTAAGCCGATCGACAACATTACCGGTCATTAAACTAATTACTGCAATAGCACCTGTAATCAAATGATTTATAAGAGTTAAAAACGAGAAATTCATATCATACGAACCCATCGATAGATGTCTCGATGTACCAAATAAGGCATAGATCAACGAAGGAAAGAAAGAAATATAAAGACCTGGAAATAAAAATGACTATGAATGAATTTAGTAAATAACTTTGTAACGATCATTTTACCGATGATTGCTGGCAAACGAGCTAACAGAGCATAGCCCATTCCCTGTGGAATTTGCATGATAGCAACCTTAAAAATGTACGATTGAAATTAATTTCAAGAAATAGATTTTTAAAAGTGCATTACTGTTATTCCACAGATAATGTCGTTTGGTAGCCAAGAAAGTTGATATACTTTGAGCCAGGACAAAAATGGGAAAAGTATTTTCAAATAAGATTTTCCACATTGTTTCGAAGGAACACATTTCTTTTGTACGTATCCACGTATTTGTTGACCAAGAATGACCGGTGTTCGATCTTCGTATGCTGTTGGAATGAATACTTTATCGAAAGATTTCTGTGTTACAATCGAACGATCTAATACAATACTATTACGACTGAAACGACGATCTCCAGTATACGCTGGATCACCATCGCCAACATGAATATTCGTCATAGCTAAGAAAAAGAGAATAGATCTGTACGTTAAAATTCACAACAAAACTTTTTTTTATATTAACGATGTATCTTTGATTATTCACAAATCATATAGTCATGTTATGGTTCAATAATTATCAAAATTAGATAAGACACGATCCTGTCTGGCAAAACACCCTTTCGTTCTCCAAAAATGTCAGTTGATAATATTTTTCTTACCTCAGTAATGTTTTTAACAAACGAGCAATTCAATCTATCGATTCTACATTATATTTCTATGCAATCTTCTTTTTTCGGCATACTGTTTACATAAATTCAATGAAGTCAATCGTTTCTTAAATAGGAAAAGAATGTACTTTTAACACTTATGATGCCCCTTTTGTTGTCACACATTATAATAGTGAAATAAAATGAGAAATATTAGTAGCAACAGCATGTGATTAATAAATAGAATATATTATAGTTAGCTAATAAAATATGAAGTATCGATATTTGTTTTGATCGATAGACGGACAAAATAATGACGAACGAAAATACTCGGTACATTATAACTAGTGAACTGGGAAAGTCATTTAAATTAATTTTAATTGCTCTATAGTGCATAAACGTTATAATCAATGCAGTTCGACGATGTCACTAGGCAACATAAAGAGAAAAAACTATGAGATGGATGGATCATGGAAGCAAGAAAAAGAATGAAAAAGAAAAGAAATTCATTTACATAGTTAAATATAAAAACGTTTATTGTACAAAATTATCCGATTTAATGTGCAAAAGTGATGAAAAGTGTTGACGATGAAAATATTCTCAAAGATGTGGTAAGTTTTGTAAATAGCTATACGATATTTTTCTTCTATCTATGCGTGCATATCATCTTGAATTATAATGAAATGCTGTCTTTTTTTGTTAGTGTGATTCAAATGGAATTAATTACGATGCAATGCAACGTAATAACAATGGCATCGATACACATGTTGAATCACTTGAAATGTTCTTTTCTGGTTTACCTCGTCTGATAAGTTTCAAACCGTTTCCTAATTTACTTAAACTTGTTATTGCTAATCAACTTATTGAACGTATCGAAGGCTTAGAAACATGTGTCAATTTACAAGAATTGTGGATCACTGAATGTAAACTCAAAGTATGTATACATACGTACCTAGTTCGGAGTCTTGTGACGTCTTATGATTATTATCGAATCTTGCAAGTGTTTTGTTTTTCATATAAGACAAGACAGATATATATATATATATATATACGAGCAGTTTGTGTGTTCGATTTGTTTGTAAAAGAAAGAGCTAGGTAGAAGAACAGAAAAAGTGCATGTAAATACCCATAGCTCTTTATCTGGAGACGAGAGAAAAAAAACATGTCTTCTAAAATTTCACAATAAAAAATATTTAAAGGTTATGACATCAAGTGTAAATAATACTGTTAATCTTAGTTTAATAATAAATTCGACTAAATAAACGCACTTGTAGGACAAAATATTTCATATTCATTGTAATCTTTAGCAAATCGAAGGTCTTAATCGATGCATCAATCTACAACGTTTATATTTGTATGCTAATGCAATAAAAACAATCGAAAATCTCGATGGATTACAACAACTCGAAAGTTTGTGGTTAAATGAAAATTTAATTACAAAGATCGAGGTTCGACTTAGTTTCATTTTGTTTTTCCTCAAATTATATATCGACTTGTTTTTGAAATTCAAGGGTCTATCCGGTGCAAAAAATCTAAGAGAACTCAATTTAGCATCAAATCAAATAAGATTCATAGGTCAATCACTTGCTGAAAATACTGAATTAGAAGTACTAAATCTTGCTGATAATAAAATAAGCTCATTTCAAGTAAAAAACGATCGATATCATATTGAATAATCCTTCTTCTTTTCAAACAAAAAAAATAGGATATAACTATTTTAACAATGCTACCAAAGTTACACAATATTGCTTTCAGTGATCCAGTCTATGGAGCTAAAAGTCCTGTGGCTTCGATGGCCAATTATCATGTTCATATTTTGTATCATTTACCTCAATTAGAATATATTGATGGACTACATATCAGTACTCGTCAGGTGGCCGAACAAGCAGAGGTAAATTTTAGATTTCGAATGTCAAGATCTTCTGTTTTCTTTCCGCAGGCAACAGTAACGAAAAAGAAAATGTGGTATCACATGAAATCGAAAACTTTAGAACGTGAATATGATGAATTCGAAAGTCGACTCAATCAATTACGTAAAAAGAATGAACATGTGCCCGATGAACATATACGTTTGTTAACAAAATGTCTTCAACGATTGAAACAAGACATTTCAGCAACAGATACATCGCATCGAAATCGTTCGGGTGCTGGAGATGTATGTAGTTCAATAGTTTTGTTTTTGTTATTTATTGATTTATTTTGTAAAAAAGGAACGTGATAGAATTGAAAAACAAATTGAACTTCTTCGACAACGATTAATTGTTTGGCAAAATATTCTAAATCTGTATGAATATTCGACACAGTTGAATGTATTTTCGAATATTTCTTTTAGTCTTGCTGGTCAATATGAAACTGCTCATTTTATTCTTCTTCAACAAAAAGCTCAATTAGCTTCACGTATTCAATTAGAATTAATCAGCGGAGGAAATATTCGTTTCGAAGAAGGCACTGTCAATGATGTTTGGTAAATTTTCTCGAGAAAACAAACTTTTCTTTTCGAAAATTAAATTTAGGTTCAATGCTGCGAAAGATCTTCTTCTATCTCGGTTTTGTTCATCAATCTACAGTCGATATAATATAACTGGCATAAAAATTCATCGTATAACACGTTTATTTAATCGACCAAAGAAATTACAATTTGATCATAGTTTGGATTTAATTCTCGAAGAAGAAGACGATCCAATCAAGTAATAAACTATCATTCTCAGCATGGTGTATTAACTAACTAAATGTGTATTTAGAACAAAATCTATTCAATCTAAACTCGAGTATTTATTCTATTCGGCGGCACCCTATCGTCGAGAACAAAATCATCATATGCATCAATTCACAACTATTGAATCTGTGTCTGAACATGGATTTCCTAATGTTGAATTATATAAAGTTTGTTTTGAAAATTGAATCAAAAGAGAAAATGATTTATTTCTCGAATAGCATCTTGGACACGAAGAAGGAATTCCATTTTCTAATTCACTTGCATTGAGTGATTATCTTCGTATCGAACTAGCTGACTTTCATAATCGAGATAAATATCGTTTCGGTAATCTAAAAGAAAACGGTTTTTCTACATTGTTGAATGTCTCGTTGTTGTTCAGGTAGTGTTCTTCTTGCTAAAGTCTATATTGGTTCATCAACAACGACACCAGAGAAAGAGTTCGTATAAACAAAAAAAATCTCGTTTAAAAACCAAAATTTTCATTTTTTTAACAGATTACCATTTCCTGATTATCGATTAGATCCAAAGTTTGATTGATCTTCAATGAAAATTCGTTTTCAATCTGTATTTTTAGTATCACACCAAAAAATTTTGCTAATCATGCCAGTGTATCTCGACATGTCACCTTTCCCGAACGGGCCATATCAAAAACAGGTATACTTTCCAATAAATAAATGTCTCAATCGAATTCGTTTTCTCTCTCTCCATCAAGGTCATTGCGATTGTGGTGCTCAACAACAGCAATGGTTTCTGTTCGATCCTCAGCATGCTTATGCTGAATACATCATCGATTATGAATATTTATTTTCTGTAAGACAATAGATCAATTGAATTTTCGAAGAGATCATTTGTTTTTTATTTTCAGGTTGCGAATAATACATTATGCGATCAAATAAGTCAAATTAAACTCGAAAAAATCGATGATACACCAATGACAAATTACAACGAAGAAATCACACGTGATAGTTACGTTCTACCATCGAAAGATGAAGAACTCCCTCCGAAAATGTTCGATTTTCTTTGAATTAAAAAATAATTTTGTCATTTTTATTATTGAAAATTTTAGTTCTCATCTAACCGAAGAATCTCTTCTGAAATTGACTCACGAAACGAATCTGCTCAATATCGTTGAATTAAATCTAAGTTGTTGCAATTTACAATCAATGAAAATTCTTTCCGAACTCAAAAATCTTCGTTCATTAAATTTCTCATTCAACGAATTGATTAAATTAGATGATCTATGTTATTTCTATTCGCTTGAATCCATTGATTTAAGTTACAATCGTTTAGTATCATTGGACGGAATGAAAGGTCTAACAAAATTAAATTTCCTTTTTGCAACAAATAATTTCTTGAAAAAATCTCTGGATGATTTATTAACATTGAAAAAATATTGCACAAGTTTAGTACACTTAGATCTTCGAGGAAATTCTTTTGAAAAAGTAATTAAGAAAAGTCTTTTTTTCTATTAAAACTATTAACCATGTTGATTTTTAGACAGAAAATCATCGTGCTCGGGCATTAGCACTACTGCCGAATTTGAATGTTTTCGATGGAATTAATGTGTCACTCGATGAACGACACAAAGCACAAGAATGTCAACTAGAATATGCATGTTCACATGTAAAAAAAACGACGGAAAAATAAACGAAAACAAAAGACAAATATTTTATTGTTTAGGAAAATTTAATTCTTCATAGTCGCACACATCCGTTTCGTCCACGAGATTTACGTTGTCATTTTATTTCGAAATATTACGAAGTTCATACGAATGATCCACTTGGTATTCATCAACCGCGAATCGATGATGTCTATTGGATGTCAAAAGTGACGAGTTTATGTTTAAATAATGTTTATCTAACTAAACTTCCGGATTTATCGAATATGATTTGTTTACGTTGGGCATCATTTGATAATAATTGTCTAACAAAAATACGTGTAAATATTCATTTTCTTCGAAAAACAAAATGATGTTTTGTTAAAATAGGGTCTCGAGCAATTGGTTAAATTAGAAGAATTATCATTGAAAAATAATTTTCTAACGATTCTCGATGGAATCGACGGTTTAACTAGTTTAAGACGTTTGAATGTTTCGAAAAATGAGATCACCGAGTTCGAAGGACAAATTCTTACAAATCTAACACGTTTATCATACTTAGCCATCGATCACAATCGTCTGCATAGTTTGGCCAAACTCGGTCGATGTTCGACATTAATCGAACTCTATGCTGGAAATAATCTTATTAAAAACATTCGAGATATATTTCATCTGAAAGTAAAAATGAATAAATCTATTTGATGACGAAGAATTTTTCGATTTGATTTGACTAGACATTGTCCAATCTATTGATCTTAGATCTCTGGGGAAATCCGATTTGTCATGAAGCCGAGAAATATCGTTTATTTATTATTTATCATTTGAAATCACTTCGAGCTTTCGACGGTTTTGCTGTTGAAATCCAAGGTTCCCAAAATAATCAAACAGAAAACACTTTGACATAACGAGCGTTTTATTTTTCTTTCAGAAAGTGGCGAAGCTCGTGAAACATTCGGTGGTAAATTAACACCGGATTTTATCGTCGAAAAACTAGGTCACAGTAACTTCTTGGAAATCAAACAGCTCGAATTACCTCAATCTTCGATTCGAGGTGTTGATTTAAACAATCAATTCGGAGCGTTGAAATGCATCAATCTCGAACATAATCAATTGACGAATTTTTCAGGGTTAATTCATTTACCGAATTTAAAGGTTGGAAAAATAAATAAGAAGAAAAATCATGTGGAGTTTTTTTTTGGTGTAATGTTTAGGTTCTCTGTTTGAATTACAATCGAATCGAGAGTATTTTACCTCGTACAGTGAAATCAAAAGTCGATGCTCGAGGAAAACCAATTATGGAAACTGTCGACAATCGAGTTGTTCTCGAAAATCTCGAAGTTCTTCATCTTGCGTAAGAATATCCTCAAATTCACTAAATAATATTTGTATCTTATCATTAGTTACAACAACATAACTGATCTAACTGTTTTACAATTAAACAAAATTCCGTCATTACGTTCATTATTTCTTCAAGGTTGAATTTTCAATTGCACTTTCTCCTCGTTTTACGAAAATTTTCTGTTTCTAGGAAATGAAATCAGTAAAGTCGATGGTCTTGAAGCATTGCGTAGTCTACGTGAATTAGTTTTGGATAAAAATAAGATTCGTGTCATAACTGAAACATCATTTTTCTTTCAAACGAATTTAATCGAATTACATTTGGAAGAAAATCGAATTCGAGAATTATCATATTTCGATCGAATGATTAAATTAGAAAAGTTATTTCTCGGATCAAATAAAGTTTCGGTAACAATTCTTCTTAGTCAAGATGACAAAAGAAAATCTGTTTGTTTAGGAAGTTTGTGAGATCGAAAAATTAAATCAACTGATCTGTTTAGCTGAACTATCGCTGATTAATAATCCAGTAAAATTTTGAATTTTTTAAAAGAAAACAAAAATCTAAAATTAACTTTGAATAATAGGTTTCGAGAAAGACAACGTATCGATTTTTTGTCATGCATCGTTTACCACAAATTCAAATTCTCGACGAACAAATGATCAGTGAAGACGATCGATTTCGAGCCGAGATCTATTATACCGAAACAGCTGTAATCTCTCATTCTCTCACATCATCAATAGTTCGAATCATTTGATTTCATTTAGCAACCACAAGGAACTATGAATGAATTCTTTTCGGGTTTGATTACGACGGGTCAACAAACTCAACAACAGCAACAACAACAACAAATACGCGGAAATCAAATTGCATTCAACGATGGATATAGTAATTCGAGCATAATCGATCAAAGTAAGACAAACAACTCATCGTACTCGCTAAAATCCTGTTGCTTGTAGTTCGTCATCGACAAATGCAAATTCGTATCGCTGCTGCGAATATCACCAATCCCAATACCAAATTAAACACAGCACGATACAATCAATAGCAAAAACTGTTTTGTATCTAAGCAAAAATGAAAACAAAAACAACAGACTAATTTTTTTTTTCGTTGTGCTTTATGCATGCTTCTATTTCTTTTTCTTTTTCTTTTGATAAATAAAATCGATATAATTTTTTGTTCAATTCAAAATAAAAACGAGAATATTCTCAATGAAATTAATTCACAACGAAAACAATCTGTACAAATCGATTTAACACTTCAATTAGCCGCATATAAACGTTGTACGAATCGAGACGAATTATTGCAAACATATGAAAGTATTTTTTCGAAAAACTATCGAAACGACGATTGGCCTCGGCAAGAACAATTAAATAAGAAATTCTCTGATGGTAACAAAAGATCATCGTGCTTTTGTCTTTCTCTTTCTTATATGATCAAGTTTTGTTTTTGAGTTATCGAAACGATTTATTTCAATGGTTTAAATCTTCGAAATGATTATTTCCTTTCCAATGTGAATGAGAAACATTTTCTCTATGTTGGAATTGCAGAGAATGATTTTCAAAATTTCTCCGTTCGATGTATTCTCTATGGATCATCGACTAATCCATCGCTAACAAGTCAACAACGATTACTTCGTCTAATTTATATCTTAATTGCTTGCGGTATTTTTTTACTTTGTCTTATTAGTTTGAGTATTTTTTATGATCGAAAACGAATGAAAATCGAAGAAGCAGACGAACAACAACAACAACGATATTCTGTTGCACCGAAAAAATCCGTCATTGAACGAATGACATTGGCTAATTTAGGATCGATTGCTGATTCTCGGCCATCAGCAATTCATAGTTTCATTCGAAGTCCAAAATAAAATTTAAAAAAAACGTCCGTTAATCGTCATTTAACTGTTGTCTACTTCTATTTATATAACATTGCAATGGAATTGGTTTGATCAATGGTCCCGATTGTGTTGCTCGTAGTGCATTTAAAGACATCAATGATGGATAATTAGTTGTCAGAGCAAATGAACGATAAGTATGAGACGAATGATGAGTTGGTGATAGAGTTGATATCAATGGATGAGCTTCTTTGAGAGTTGATGATGAACTCGACTGAGATATTGTTGGTTGAAGATTAGTTATAGGTACTGTTTGACTTCGTGCTAGACGAGATATCGGCTGCGTTTGATTTTCTGTACATTCAACAATAAGATTATTTGAATTTGTATTCATTGATTCGGACGAACGTTGTCGTTCTTGATATGTTTCAATAACTTGTCGAATTATAATTAAAATAATAGTTAACATATAAAATATGAATATACTTATGGCAATATAAACAAGAAAGAAATATTCCGAATGATCTTCAGCATGTGTTACACAAATTAATGCAATTATAGCTAAACTAAGGTTAATAACACCGAATATATAGATTGTTCGTTGAGCGAAAATTGTTTTAATATGACGATAGAATCTTCTCAATGGATTCGTCGGTCGATAAAATGTATGTCGTCTCATTGAATAAATCGATAATTTTTTATGTTTAATTTTAACAGGATAAACATCGTTATGTAAAGAAACAATACTTTCCATTTTCGATATCCTTTCTTTTCTTTTATTCTCAATGAAACAAACGTTAAACAAGATTGAATAGCAGAAAGAAAAGAAAAAAAAATCGTCTTCTCAGGAGATTTATTCTCTAGTTTGCTCATCGTCTATCTGTTCATCAACATGCTATACACAGTCGAAACGATAGGCTGTCGTCCGGAATCCTATCGTATTTATTTAAATGAATATTATTCAAATCAATTGTTCAATGAGAAAGGAATAGAAGAAAAACTGTCGAATAAAATCAAACATCTTACAAATCATTGAAATTCAATTAGAAAACAAAGCCAAAAGCTAATTGTTAGGATATTTCATCTTTTTTTTTTCTATTAGATAGATAAAATGTTGCTGATGAGATAGTTGTTGTGTTTCTGACAGTTCGAGGTGGTGAAATACGTCTTAGATTAAAGATGAGATCATTTGCACTAACATCGACAAGATCGTTTTCTTATTTTGTTTGTTTTATTTTTGGAAAAGAAAAGCTATTTTTCTCATCGTTATTAAGTAGAGATTTATCATTAAAGATTAGTTAATTATCTTTCTTATTGTACCATAGCTATGATAACATTGAAAAGAAAACAAGTAACTTGGCGAATCTAAAAAAAGAACACGAACTCTTCGATGTATTCGCATTTCATGCCAATTATCGTTATATCGCATAGTTTTGTTTCAGACAGACGTAATATATACATTCTGTTTCTCTCTCTTTTTTTCTCTTTTTTTGTTCTTTTTCTTCGTTTTGAAAATTATCGACGTATCGTTTTTTTTTCTTGAAATAACAAGAACACAGATAGTTTCCAGTCGACAAACGCGTAATTGACACCGACCTATCTTTTAACTATCATCGACAAGTCAAAACTCATGGACAATATTCTATTTCATTTGTTAACGAAAGGAAAAGAACATCGACAAACATCATAAGACAATCATGTCTTACATATTGACACTAACGATTATGAGTTTTTTATTTATTATATTTAGCCAAGTAACAACGGAAGATTTAATTCCACAGGTAAAACGATTCAGGCACTTTTTAGTTTTTTTTTTCAATTGATAAGAATCAATGAATGTATATATGCACAACGAGTCATATGCAGATTATTCTCATTACAATAATAACAGACTATAACAGAATCTATCGATGTGATTTTATTGATTTTCTTTCTCTCTTTCTCGTCAAAATTTAAAATGTTATCGACTTTTTTTCTTCGTCTTAGAACGAGACAATTATCAAAATATCGACAACAAAATCAAATCAAAGCGAACGAATGAAGGTAAGTACAATGTGAACAAATACAAAAAAAAAGCTACAACTCTATCTAAATCATTCTTCTAGAATATTTATAATAATGCTCTAGCTAAAACACGCGTATGTCCGTAGAAAACACAAAACAAAAACTAAATTCGTAGTCTTGTCTATTTGACAGTTGATTAAATTTTCTTGACGCAGAGAGAGAACTAATTGGCACATTTAGATACAAATGTCACATAAGAAATTCTTCTATGTCGAAGAAAGAAACAGAGAAGAACGAAAAAAAGAAAACATATTTAGTATCGTTATCTGATAATATCAAAAAAATAGAGAAAAAGAGAAGTTGTTGCCATTCTTTTGATAGTGCTAATCCGTCCTTTTGGATATCGATTTACTTAGACGATCGTCAATATTTGATTAGGAATTTATCTCAATATCGAACAGACGAATAAAACGTAAATGGTAACATCTTGGTTACTTTTTGTTTTACTTCGTTTAAATGATGTGAGTCAATTGATTTGATTAAAATTGAAAAACTAAATAGATAAAAAGCATGTCATCGCTAATCAACTGTCAAAATAGATACATTCTCACTTGTAGTTCGTTTTTATTTTTCATTAAAATCAAAATAAAAAAAAAACAAAATTCTATCTATTTATAAATCTTTAGACAATGAAAACAGGAAATCTGACAACAGATCTGTCGGTTGCATCCAAAGTATATTATCGTTTTTTAAGATTGACACATTTGCTGTTCTCATTTATATTTTCTCTAGCCATTTGCAATACCACCAAGTCGATTATTTCATGAATATCTTCGTTGTCGTCAGTTTAAGACATTAAATAAATTGCCTAGTATAAAGTTCATTTTCAAGATCTTCTTCGAATGTTTTGATTTATTTATCTGTAGCTCCATATTCATGTCCGTATCATTACGAAGAAGAAACTGAAGTTTGTTGGGATGCAACAGTAAATGGTTCCTATGCATGGAATACAATTGAATATGATTATGGAATGAATTATTTTTATGATGGTGTTCGTCATGGACTTATGAATTGTAAATGACGACGAATCCTACAAATTCGAATTGATTTCTTCTTATTTCAAGGTACTATTCAACGGTTTTGTCAAAATAATGGTACATGGGCTACGACAACACCCCTTGAAATCCAATGTAGAACATGTTTTGGCAATGGTCGACCAGTTAAAGTAGAAAATCATATTTCTAATCTTTGCTGAAATGAATTTGTTTTTTCTCTAGTTCAATTCAATCAGTATTATGATTGAAACAATGAGTTTAAGTCTTTCCCTGCTCTCATTAACCATAGCTATTCTATGCATGATTAATGTCAAGTATGTTTCCTATATTTACATTAAAATTTTCCGTCTTAATCCTTCTGATTTGAGTACACGAGTTTATCCAGCTCCTCGTCCTCCTAAACCTCAATATTTAGTTGTTTCGCGAAATTTACCTTGTCTATGTCGATATTTGCTTACATTTAGACGTTTGCATTTACCCCGTAACCTGCTTCATATGCATCTTTTCCTTGCTTTTATTTTTCGTTCAATTGTCAAGTTAGTTTTCATACATCTTATCATCGGCGGTTACACACGTACTATGATTACCTATACACGTGATCCATGTGGAAACATAGAAATTATCTCGAAATCATCGAATCTATTTCATGTAATAGAAATAAAAATGAATTTGTTTTGTTTTTTTTTGAATATTTTGTTTTGCTCGTCTCAATCTTTAGACGATAGGCTGTCGAGTATTATCGTCATTATTTTGGTATACGGATGCCGTTGCACAGACATTTATCTTTTGTGAGGCAATGTTTCTATTTACAGCATTGACCAGCCATTTATTTCGCGATCGTGGTTGTTTGTTGTTCGTTCTTTGGGGTTGGTTAAGTCCGTTAGTTTGGTTAATCATGTGGATTGGTTCACATATTATAACTGATCATTTAAAAAATCGGTCAACATGCTGGTTAGAAGCTGATAATACGACTTATTTCTATTATTTTTTCTATGTACCCTATGCGTTTTATTTGCTTATTAATTTCGGTATATTTCTTTTTCTTGTTCGATTATTATATTCGAAATATCAATCGAATAATGTTCAAACAAATCGAACAGGAAATCGGTAAACAAGAAAATTGTTGTTCATCGATGAATATCACTGCGAAAATTCTCTTTCGATTTATTTAGACATTTAATTAAATCAATACTAATCTTAATTCCACTATTTGGTCTTCATTCGTTATTTGTTATGTGGGTTTTCTATCATAAAAATCAAGGTCATACTATTTGGTATTACATCGCTGTTATATTCAAAGCTGTTTTCGGAGATTTACAAGTAAAAAAAACAAACAATCATCAATCAAAGAATATTCGTCATTGAAATTTGTTTTCATAGGGTTTTTTTACTTCATTAATTTATTTTTATTTCAATACAGAAATTCGTCATGAAGTACTTCGACAAGTTCAACGAACATTATTAACAAATGATAATGTTCGTCGTAGTTCAGCTGGTGATACATTATCGACACGTTTATCCGTATTTCGAATATCATTTAGTGATCGACGTCGTCGTCAATCATCGATACCGAATCGAAATGATAAACAACGAGCAATCTCATCTTCACCATCGAATTTAACATATAAAACACATGAAATTTGCTGGAGAAAATTTTGTTCATTCATATGTCCGTGTTTACATATTCGAACAAATCAAATTCTTGAACAAGATCAACCGAGATTATTTCATGAAATGAATAATAATAATAACAACAACAACAATAATAATAATCATGAACAAACACAAAATCTACCGCCGATAATTATCGAAGAAAATGAACTTGTTCAACCATTATTAGCTGAAACTCAATTGATTAAAACGACAACTGTAGATACCGATGGGCTAACATGTGACACGGATATTATTAAACATGAACATGACGATGAACATCTTTCATCAGCAAATGATGTTACAATTCATCAGACATCGTTTACCGGTGATCAACATTCAATGACATCGAATTACACACCAATTCTCGAAAGGAATCATAATAATGAAGATTCACGAAGACGTTCGAAAAGTGATGGACACACATTGAACAATTTAGCGGTTAAATATATGATAGAAGATAATAGATCATTAACATGAATTCAATTTATTGAAAACAAATGTTTCGTGTCTTTTCTCTTGATTTATTATTGTACAGAAAATGGAGATTTTCTTTGTTTTTACATTCCTCTTTTTTGTTGGTTTGGTGTGTCTGTGTGAAAACGAATCATTTTTGTTTTGATTCTCTTCTTTTATTATTATTATTCTTTTCTTTTCTTCTTTAATTTCTATTCAATTAAATCACGAGCTGAAGGCCCTGCAACACAACGGAGCTGTCGAGGCTTTTCAATACTTGATGGTGAAACTATGCATTAATAAAAAAAAAGAAAAGAATTTCAAACACAAATTTTTCGATCTTTTAAACCTTCGGTAAAACCATTTCCTGGAGTGATTTCACGCATTTGTGCGGCATATTGAATAGTTTTTATCAATCGAAGAGCTTCGGTAACATTTCGACCTACAAGACGATCGTTAATAGTGATTTGCCGAATAATTCCTTGATCATCAATGATAAACATTGCTCTAAGAATAAGAACAAAAAAAAATTCAAGACTATCAACTAAAGAAAATAATAAACAAACCGATAAGCACAACCTTCTTCTTCATCAAGAACACCGAATGCTCGAGCAATAGACATTGATTTATCAGCTAATAAAGGCAATCGTAATCCTCGTATACCACCTTCACTTTGAGGAGTATTAAGCCTAATTGAAGCAATAGAAAAAAGAAAATCAATTGAATTTTATATTTGAAAGCAATTGCTTTTTCGTACCATTTTAAATGAGAATAAAAACTTTCAGTTGCACAGGCAACAACATGTGTATTCAAGGCGGTGAATTCATTTAGTTTATCGCTGAATGCAACTAATTCTATGAAGTAGAAAAAAAAATAAAATCACAATTATCGAAGAATTTCTAAACAAACCTGTTGGACAAACATACGTACTTGAAGAATAAATATTCGAAAAGAAAACAGTTTTTTTTGCTTTGCAAATAATTTCTACTTACAAATTCATGGGGAAAAATAAGAGAATAAGATATTTATTTTTATAATCATTTGATGACAAATCAACAACTACATTATTTACAACAGCTTTTCCTTGAAAAAATGGCGCTGGTCTATTCAGTTTTGGTAAATCCATTTTTATCAGTAGAAACACGCAGTTATCGATGTCTTAATGTCACGCTTGAATGCAAAAACATAGTATATATATATATACGCATATTATTCACATGAACTGTTTGAAAAGAATGCATTCAAGTGTATAAATACGATAATGATCGTTTTTAAAACCGAGTCTGCCTCTCTCTCTCTCTCTTTTATTTTGCATAATTGTCCACCGAACCAGGAAGCGAACAAGTGGGTATACTATCTGTCATGATTTTGAAAAGAAGGATGGTTATGATAATGACAATACCTCTAATTAGACTTGTTTTTTTCCTAAAAAAGAATCATTGAAAAAATTTGTATCCAACTGACATTTTTTTTTGAATAAAAAATAACAAGAAACAGAAATTCATTAGCAGTTTATCGTATTAAAAGTGCAACATGGCGGATACTACAAGCTCAGACATGCCATCAGATTTATTTTATGTGATAAACTATTCGTTGAAATTTGTTGTTACATTGATCGGTCTTGTTTTTGGTTTCATAATTATCTTGACAGTCATTTTCAAACAACAATGCCATACTGTTGCCAATCTTCTCGTTTGTAGTACATGTTTGGGTACAATTGGACATATGACTATTGCCTTTGTCGCAGCTATGTATGGTGTTGGCGATCATTGGGCTTGGGCCGAACCGTATTGTACAATACGAGGTTATTTATCTGTTTCATTCATCGGTACAATGTGCTATTCCTATTCTCTTCAAGCAGTGAGTCGAATGTTTTTTGCTGTGTTTTATAAATATCCATATCTTCTTTCAATGCGAACGCATCTTATCATGGTGATAGCCAATTGGTGTCTTGGCTTTTCCGTTGCAGCAATTCCATTGCTATTTTACGAGCGAGGTTATGGTCTTGAAATTGAATCACGTGCTTGTATTATGTCGAGTAAAGTCTTTGGAGCAGCTATGTTTGCATCGATATTTTCCTATTCGATTCCATTGGGTATTGTTACGCTTGTTTACGGTGTTATATTCTATCAAGTTCGTCAATCAAGTCGACGTGTTACAGCATTTAATGACACTTCGAATTCAAATCTTACGCGAACAAATGCAAAACGTGAGCTACGTATTGCTCGACAATTAGTTCAACAGTCCGGTTGTTTATTGGGAGCAGGTGGTCTTTATCTTGTTAATATGTTTTGGCAGAAATTTACCACGATACCTTTGCCAAAGCCAATGTATTTGGTCGGTTTTACGATCATGACAAATATGTTTTCGTTGATGATTGTTTTTCAATTTTTTATGAACAAATCCGTTCGAGAAATTGTTTATCGGCGTTTTCGAAAGAATAACGATCGAAGAACAGACATGACTATTAATTTTACACAACGAATATAAATTCGATTGGAATGTATTAGAGTAATCAATTAAAATGATAGTTTATTGTGAAAATAAACAAGAAAAAAAATATAATTGTCAATTATTTCTTATAGTATCTTAACATGTACTGATGAACAGCAGGACAAACACCTAGTGGAATAGCAGTAATGTCATTTTTGAAATTTTGATAATGATTTCGAATTTGTGTGGAACTTAAATCTTGATTTTTATTACGATTATTTATTAATGGAATATAGAAAGCGTTCGGTAATTGGTTGAATCGTTGGACATTTCGTTCATCCTGATTAAGCCGATGGATAACTCCAACGGCTACATGATTTTGTTTTACTAAAATATCAATCTCTTGGCATTTATTGTAATGATCTAAACCACAGACATAAACAACTGTCAATGGATGTTTGAGAAAATTGTCTCGTTTCCAAAGTGAATTATTTAGAAAATCTCGAAGATTTTCTGTTACCACATCGAAGTTAACAAAATTAGGAGACCATTGAGATTCGCCATCAGATACTGTAATCCATGACGAATATGCTTCTCCTTCATTTTTAATTGCCTCTTCACATAATTTACAACGATCTATACTTGGAATTAAGTTGGTTTTGCCTAGTTTGTCTTGTACATACTTATCTCTATTCATAACAACAATTAAAATTGAGAAGAAAATCGTTTTCGATTAAATTAACATACTGTGACGGTGAAATATATCCCATGAGAACGTTCCATGGCTTTTTAATGTCCTTTTCGAGATACTGTTTGACCGAGTATAAACTTAAAAGATGCGATTGATGGATAGGATTGAAAGAACCGGTGATAATTAAAACACAACTAAACATTAAAAGAAGAAGAAGAAGAAACAAAACTATTATAAATTATGTAATTCTTACTTATTGGGACTCTCAGCTACTTGACGTGCCTGTATAATTTTTTTAAGACGGTCAATATGTGTGTTAGACGAATTGTACATGGATTTTTCGTGTATATTCTGGTTTGGTTCAACCATTACATATGGATCATCTTGAACAAAATTTAATATACAAGTCAATTTAAAAAAGAAAACTTTGAATATACCTGATGAATTTTGTATTTTCATTTTTCTTTGTTCTTTGCCTTTAGGATGGATTGATAGAGATTTCGATGGTTCTTGTGATCCTTCTTTCACATTAATTAATCTTACATCATCATTTTGACTCAGCACATATCTCTCTATGATTTTCCAAATTTCTCTCATAGGATTGGATTGTTCATACGGATCTGTTAAAGCTTCAACGCCATCACAATGTTTGCCTATGTAAGCTGTTAATTCATTTTGACATTTCCAAATCGATACATTCCTCTCATGTTCATATTTATTCAGAACAGAAACAACAGGTATCGATCGAGTTAGATTCCAAACTATGAAATTCAATGTATTGTATGCCAATAAAGATGTTAATGCATCGTTTGTGTAGAAAATAATCAAATGAAGTCCATCTTTTTCATAATTAAGCAAACGTTCCCGAATTAAGAATTTTGCTTCCGTAGCATTTCTGTAGAAATCTTCTTCTCGTAGTTGAGGCACAATAATAAATCGATATAGATTCTTATTATGTTCATAAATGTCTGTTTCTTGAAATTCAAATATTTTATTGTTTATAGGTCCCGGCGAAAGCCTATTGATAAAACTTGATTTGCTTCCATTAGTATTATCGATGACAAGGATTCGACGATGTGCTGTATTCATATCTAAAATAGATACTGAAATTTCTGTTGTTGATAATTTATATGTTGACACAAAAAAAGGAAGAGAAAAATAATCGTAGCAGGCAGATTCAAGGTAAGGAAAAAAGCCCTTTGATAGTTGTCTACATGCGTAAGAAGAACGAAAGAAAAATAATCGAAAACTAATGATGTCGCTCAAACGATTTCGACCTGTTTTTTTCCCATACAATTATGAATCATGTTTGTTTTTGCTGGTTGTTATTTGTTTACTTTAGGAAGTAATTGTAGATATGTCACGATGTGTAATACCAATAATCGCAGAGTTAACCGCATTTAATCCAGCTACTGCATCTGATGATCATCGTCTAGCACATTCATGCTATATGGTAGTTGTTGGACAAGTAGAAGATCCTTCATATTTATCACTACTTGATGATATGATCAAATATTTAGACGAAGATAATGTAAATTCAAATAAAGTCGATGATAGTCTTGCAATAATGGAATGTGAAGAAGTCGAAATTATGTTACAACACATGACACTAGACTACACTATCGATGAATTAAATAATTTACGCCAGAATCATTTCGTATTTGAAGATAATTTTAATATGGCATTAATATCACATTTGAATAGATCTCCATCCTATGAAAAACTGAAACATATTTGTCATAAATATGAAGGAACTTCAGAGAACGATGCCAAGATGGTCATTAGTGAACATGAACGAATTGCGAATCAATCACATGGATATTTTATGCAACGAGGTCTTTCGGAAGATGATGCTCGAGCATCGGCATTTGCCATTACATTTTATACTGGTACGAAAAGTGAACTTTGCAGTCGAGGAGCTAGTCTTATTACACGTCAAGCTAATGGAACTATCATTGAAGACAAAACTATCAATGAATTACAGGAAGCATCAATTATTCTTTACTATTTAGTTAAAGGTCTGTCCTACATTCCTTACTATTGGGGCTATGCTACACGTTCGTGTCAATTAAATTCTGATGAACTTAAACGTTATGTAGCTGGAACGTTGATTACATGGCTTCAATTCAGTAGTTCAACAAAAGGTAAACAAGTAGCAGAGGGTTGTTTTACTACGAGAAATACAGTTTTCAAAATTTACTCATTAACCGGTCGAAAAATACAAGATTTTTCGAATTATGATTATGAAGATGAAGTTTTATTCTTACCACATTCAACATTTCTCATTCTCAAACATGTTCCATCAGAGGATGATACTCAACATACGATCTATATGCGACAAGTGGAATTAGGTCTCTCATCTCGATCAATACTCTGGGTTGACGATAAAATTTTCAATGAAAATTGGGAGAATAAATCTCATATGGAATATGCATCAGCAAAAGCATTGAATTCGAATGTACATTTCATTCCGAAATCATCAACCGACACTGCAATGTCATTTCTTCGATCACCATTTGGACAACGTTTAAAAAATCAAAGATCATTTCGAATTGTTTCTGATATGACTCGAAAAAACGAAGATCCATCTCATAATGCCGGTGCTCGTTTAGTTAAACAATTGAGGCAACTCGGCTTTGAAAACGATTTGCTAATATACACAAGTGATTTGGCAAAAGCATATATGATATTAGAAAACGAATTAACATCAAACGAACTGAAGAATGTTGATATTACAATAGCATCAATTGATTTACATCGTTTTATTAATTTCGATTGATTTAGAAAAGGAAAGATTTTATAATTGAACGAGAACGTGATGTAGCTTCTATGACATATAAATACGGAACCAATCCGGAACAAATCGGAATAAATGTTAATAAAAATATATTCCATTGAGCACCTTTTGCTTTTGGAAATGCAAAACGAAAAAACACTTGAAGAGAGAAAATGATGATTATGTTTATATTCATTCGATTTCAAAGTTAAACATACTTCCAAATAAAGCAAACCAACCGAGTAATACGGGAGAGAAATATTTCAATGTAAAAATCATGACATATTCATGAAATATTGCAGAAATAATCATAACGCCTGCAGTCGAGAGTGTTTTATTTCCATGAAATATCTTAATCAAAGAACGGAAAACTAAATTGATTTAGAAGAATTTCTATTTCTAAATACTCGATTGAGATCTTTGTAAACATAGATATACAACCATTCGTGTACAACAATATTCCACGATCGCCAAAATGTTGCAGCCGATGTAAAATTCCACCAATCCTATACGAGAAACATTGTATCTAATTTATTTTTAGTTCTTATTTACTTCATAAAATCTACGATCAGCAAATCGAAGTAATTCAGCAAAACCATTCAACCAACAATGAAAAAATCCATAGAATACTAAAAATCAAAAACGATCAAAAAAACATCTCTCTGACATAACAAGATTTGCCTAATAGAATAATAAGAACACCAGGTAACATCAACTCATAGATTAGTACAAGTGTCTTATCAGCTGTTAGATTGTAATGTGTGTAGAATTGTTGAAAAACTGGCAACCAATAATAAGCAACAAGATGATAGACGAAACATAGACAAAACAAAAATTGTCCGAACATTTTGAAGACAAAATCCCATTGAATTGTTGATGTTCGAGGATAAGTATCACGGTAGATTAATGTCGGAGCAAAGAGAAAGTAGATGTAATGTTTGAATTGAATTGATATTTGTTGACGTGCATTTTCACGTACGAATGAATGAACTTTCATTAAAAGTCTCAACTAAATCAAGTATATTTATTCAATATGAAACATTTTATTTTTCTTTTAAATTCAACGAACTTGTTCGCCAAGTATCAATGCAGATGATGCATACGGCAATTGATATCTCACAATTTGCCAACATGGCAAAATCAATAAAACTACGATATAAAAAATATACAGACATAACCACAGTAGATCGTAAAGTTCTAAATTTGAAGTCTAATTTTTCAAAATTTTTGATAAATAAAAATTTTTACCGAGATTCTTTAGAACATTTTTTCGATTATTTGCCCATATATTAATTGCATAGAAAACACCGAAAGTACTAACTAATTGCATTGATAGCCAAACGATAAACACAACATGTAATTGTCCAACCGCAAGAAAAAGAAGTTCAAATGACCAATTCAATCTAATTAAAGAATTTTCTCAATTTTAAGAAGAAGAAGCAATTATTTGAGTCACTTTTCATATCGAACAAGATCGTAAACGATTTGTTTCATTATCATGATAATAAAACCAGCAGCGAATGCATTTCGTACGCAATTGATATGTGATATTTGAAATAGATCAGTCAATAATGAATTTCGTGCAATAAATTCGCCTATTTTTCGATGTGCTGTTGAAACTGTCATCTAAATAGAACGTCAGATTCACGAAAATAACAAGCTAACTTCAATTAATATTCGATAAAAGTGATCGAAGAAACGAGTATTTATTTCTTTGAGTAATATTGAATGATGACTCAGTCGTCAACATATACATCTAACGCCTCCGATATTTACCTTTCTTGTATAATTGATAGCAAGATAAATAATACAAAAATAACGAGAACTGAAACGAACATATGGTTAGAAATGGATTATCCTAGTGTCTTAATCAATCAAGTCGACATATGACAATACAATATTCGTTTAAAAAATTGTACTGTTTTTCTTGTTTCATCATAATATATAGACGGTTATTAGATCAGTAATCATTTTTTTCGTCTGCATTACCTGTGTGCGCTATCGTACTTGTTTCTCTCTTTCATGCACTGATGAAGCAAGGTCTTTATTTAAGTTGAAAAAAAAGTACAAAAATAATATTTTTTCAGCGCTAAAATATTTCACATCAATCATATTATTGATCGAACTTAGGATGTTCGCTTCCCACGCTCGATCATAGAGTGATATTCCTATCTAGATGGCGCGACAGAGATTATTCCAATAGTGGGAGAACAAATAATGATGTAATAGAAAAAGATATAGTTCGTTCTCCTAACAGTCGATATTCGAATAGTTGAAAATATTCATCATGAAAGAGAATACGAAGTCGTATTAGTACAATGCGCACTTACGCATATCGTTTTCTACATGTCCCAAGTAACGGTTAATATGAAAAAGGGGCGTGCGTATTCACTCAAGCCTGTCATTCGATCGATTATGAAAGGGAATAAAACTACTGCAAAAGAAATAAATAGTGATCAACAAGCAACAGTTATTCAAATAGAGCAAGAATTAACTGTTGATCTATCGAGTGAAAGTCAGGAATCAACGGCTGATCTATCGAGTGAAAGTCAGGAATCAACGGTTGATCTATCGAGTGAAAGTCAAGAATCAACGATTGAAAAACCAAATCAAAAGCAAGAACCAACTGCTGAGCAATCGATTCAAAAGGAAGCATTAAAAGTTGTTGAAGGGGAATTGTATAAATGGATTCGAGCTTACTTTAATAAATTTGCTGGATTACATGAACAGCGTCCACCACGTTTACATTGGCAAGAATATTTTTGGAGTTTTATTGGAGCATTTCTTAGCATTTTAGCAATTACTCTTTTTCATTATCGATTCCTGTCAAAGTTATTCTTTTTATATATTTCATCGAATTCAAATTGAAATTCTATTATTTTAGACGTAGTTTAATATATGTAATTGGTTCGTTCGGTGCATCGGCAGTATTAATCTACGGCGCACCTCGTTCACCATTTTCACAACCACGAAATTTGATAGGTGGTCATCTGCTAAGTGCTATTTGCGGCTGTGTAGTTCGAGTTGCTATTGATCGATATGAACATTCAGTAGCTTGCGCATTATCTGTTGCCATAGCAATTCTTGTGATGCAATTCACTGAAACGACACATCCACCCGGTGGTGCAACTGCATTACTTGCTATTACAACTCAACCAGCTCTACCTGGGGCACATTTTCTATTTATTTTGATGCCTGTTCTTACTGGCGCAATAACTATGTTGATCGTTGCTTTATTTGTTAATAATCTTTCTCCCAAACGAACTTATCCGACTTTTTGGTGGTAATTTTTATTATTTTCAGTTCATCTTGTTTAAAAACAAGAAATTTTCTTTCAATTTATTAAAAAGAAAATTTCGAAATAAAATAGTCTTTTCTATCCATAAAATAAACAGAAACTTGTTCGAGCCGATTTAAAAAATTAAGATCATGATTCGAATCCATATTATGACATAATTCATGGCATGTGACCATATAATAAAAATTAATGAGTTTTCTTATGGTTGCATTTTGCCGAGATGATAATTGATTGGTTTTTATTATTGATTCTCCTAATTCATCATGAAATACTTGTTCAAAATAACGAACATTATAAAACAACGATCCATTTCGATTAAAAGCAATTCGAGCTAGAAACGAAATGAATTTTCTTTCAGATTCAATGTTAACTTTTAAAGCAAAACTCACCACTATCAACGTCTCGAAATAAATGAATTGTTTCAATTGGCAATGAAAAAATCTGCGGAACAAGATTCGATAAAATCAATGCCAATTCTTGAGCTTGATCGAGTATTAGATTGGTTAATTGAACATTCGTATCGATATAAAAAGCAATTCCTGACAAAAGTTTTTGATATCGAATCATATTCGATTGAGGAACAAATTCACAGGAATTATTGGTTTCAACACGTGAGATTTCTTTTTGAACGTAATCTTTCTCCGAATACGGTCGACTAGTTTTTATTAATTGATTCATTTCTTCGTTTTCATTCGTTCGAGCTGCTGCAAAATTTGTCATTGGATTTCGTTCAATTTCACTTTGAAGATTTTGAACCGGAGTTCTAAGAAAGAAACGCGTTTCGAAAGGAGAAAAGAATTTTTATATTTTACTCTGGTAGATTTGAAGGACGGGCTTTGTCTTTTGGAAGTGTAGCCTGTTGTTGTTGTTGTTGTTGTTGTTGTTGTGGCTGTGGTTGTGATTGTGGTTGTTTCACGGGTTGAATTTCATATTGAATGTCATGTGCAAGATGATCTTGTTTTTGTTTGGTTTTTAATAAACGATCGACAGGAATACCACGTCGTTTAAGAGTTTCCAAAGGTGAATTGAGTTTATCTGAGATTGAATGTACTAATGTATCAATAGCTTTTTTCGAAACAAATCTTGTTAGCTCAGTAGCAAGATCAATAAAATCAATTGTTTCAACTTGTTTATTTACAAATAGAATCACTTTCTTTTTATCGAATTCCAAAGCACAGGAACTACATTCATTTGACTAGAAAATAAAACTAATTTAAAAATCAACAATAGAAAATCTTAACAAACATTAAGAGTAAGAATTTGATTTTGAAAATGAATTTGACATTGAATTGAATCACATTCATAAACCGATAGGCTTTTTTTCAACAACTCTAAACGTTTCTCATCGATATTATCAAAAGTTTCTCCCTGCAAAGACAATAAGCAGATTAAGATCAAATCAATTCAGTGAAATTTACTCGATTATTAACAAATAACATATCTAATCGATGATGAATTAACTCGTATAACTTCTCAGTTCGTTGACTTGTAAATATTCTTCCTGAAGAAAAAATCGAATAAACAAAAATTTCGATTTACACGAAAAGAAAACCAACGAACCTTGATGAATGAGAGTCCGTTTGACATGTTCGGAGAGCCATTTCGATCCGAATTTTTCATAGAATTTCATTAATTCAGGTTCATCAGGCGCACACATTGGTTGAACATCGATGGCAGTTTGATGATCATCATCAAGATAAATATCTTTCGGTTTTGCAATTTGAAAAATGGTTTGTTTCGATTGTTGATTGAATTGATAGGCTAAACACCACGGTTGATTAATAAGACGAGATCGAAGAGGTTCATTGAAAAATTCTCTTGATAAATTCGATGCAATCGATAATTGTTTCAAACAATTCGTATAAACTTTGAGTTTCGCTTTGAGAAATTGTTGATCAGTTTCTTGAAAGAATTCTTTTTGTTTTACAATAAGAATTTCAATGAGATTTTCAGCCGATGGATAACAAGCAACACCGAGACTTGTCAAAAACGCGTTGCCTTCTTTTCCGAAATCAACAAAATCAATTAGATATTCCAGCGCTTGCTTTTCTAGCGAATCTTCTTCGACTTTTGAACGAATGAAAACTTGAGAAATCTTCGCAAATTGATTCTTTTTCGAAGGAATAAATGGAATATTCGAAATTTTCTGTATAAAATGTTGATTGAGACCATCTAATTGATTTAAATAACTGAAATATTTCGATGCATATTCAATATTTAAAAGTTGTTTTTGATTTTGGATTAAATAATCAAATGCTATGGGCAATGTTGGTTTAGCTTTGACGCCTATTAAATTAATATCGAAATTCATTGAAATACATCGAACAACTTCAGGAAGTAGACTTAGAAAGAATGGGTTCTTTTCTTTGAAAACAAACTGAGGTAAACTTAGAATAACTTGATCGGATTGAGGTGAAACCGAAGGAAGAAATGGTATTTCAATTGATGAGTTTGTCCATGTTTTCGAATAGAATTCTCGAAAATTTTGAACAAAAAAAAGAAATGATTTCGATAATTGATAATTTTCAATTGCTTTCGAATTCATTTCATATTCGTATTGAATTCTGTGGATTAAATCATTTAAATTCGGAACTTGTTTAACTCCGAGTTGTTTGAGAAATAAAAATTCAGTTGATTTCGGATCGATTTGTTCCCAATCGAGAACAATTAATTCATCCCAATCTAGATTTTGACCAACAGATGGAAAATGAAGTTGATTGGGTTTGTATTTTTGTATTTGATTGTTCGTCGATCGAAATGCTTTGCCAAAAAGACATTCAGTTGTTTTCAATGCATTCAAATCATTTTGACTCAATGTTTTTCGTCGTTCTAAAAGATTTTCAATAAATAATTGATTGGTTTCGATTGTTTGATTCGACAGATCAATCGATCGACAGCCAATCGATTTTAAAAATTCAATCGAAACAGGATAATCATCTTTATTTTCATTTGATAATTCAGGAATGTGAAGTTCGATTATTGGAATATCTTCATTCATATTTGCACTTTTAAAATAGGATTCCTTTGGAAATTGACTTCCTTTCGTCGTTGGAATACATCGAATTTGACTGAGGATTTCTTTAATTTTGTCGGAATCTTCACGATTAAATTGATTGATATGTTTCGAAACAAAACTGAGAAGAATCTTTGCTATTTCATGATTTGAAAATATTTTGTGTTGATTTGAATTGAAAAGATAAAATTGAATTAAATATTTGTATGACATCGGTTGAAGATTTAATTTTCTTTCTAAATCATCTCGAGATAGATACGAAACGACATCATTCGGCAAGACATTCGATGGAATGAGAATCGCTGGAAGATTTAATTGATCATAATATTGAATATTTTCTAGTTGAATTTTGTTTTTCGAATTTAATTGATAGAAATGAAGTTTCGAAAGGATTTGTTTAATAAACGATGGATTAGTTTGCACATCATTCGTTGATAACCATCGAAGTAAACCAATGACTTGATCGAAATCGAGAATTGTCTGATGAATTTTATTTAAAATAATATCGAACGTAATCTGTTCAATGAATCGATATTGTTTCAATTTGGAAAAGAATTCATTTTGACTTAATTCGAAAGGAACGAGAGGAATCGAAAGAAATCGTTCGATATGTTTCGAATTAGGTAGAAAGGCTTCAGTCGATGGAATCAATGATAAATGTTTGTCATTTGGATTTCGTCGTACGGGAACAAGAAGATCTTTATCCAATGAAAAGAAACCTTCGACAATCAAACGACTTATATTCGGATTTGGTGTTGATTTTTCAAATGAAAATAACGATAGAATTGAATTGATAAATTGATTCGATTGTTGTTCAACACGATTAATCGTATTTAAAAGAATTTGATCGTAAACAAATCTCGAAATTTGTCCAATAGAAATTAATAAATGTTCATTCCAAATCGAAATGTACGGATCTTGTAGATCGATATTTTCTCGTTCGATCGTTGGAATCAAATGAGTAAATATATGCATGCCTAATCCAGTTGTTTGATGAGTCGATAGGCCGATAAAAATTTGTCCGTGAGGATGAAGTTGATTTTGATGGAATTTGAGAGGAATGATTTCTTTTAAAATTTCGTTCTTATCGAAGAATTTCATGTTTTCTTGTTGGAAGATTTCGATTTTGGGAAAGAGAAATTGAATTGAAATCGTTTGTGGAAGTTCTTTTTTGATAATTTGTTGAATTTGTTTTTCAAATTGTTTGTCAATTTGAATACTTGCTTGAACATCGAGATGATTCAATTGAATTGACGAATGATTTTCAATTTCAAATGTTTGTTCAGTTTCAATAAATGAATTCAACCGAACGAACTGATGATCTGTCGAGTTAAGATTGAATTGTTTCGAAGCTAGAGAACATTTCGTTGCTTCGATGATTTGTTTACTTTTGGAAATTTGAAAGACAACTTTTTGATTGATTTCAATTGTCAATCGTTCGATCGATTTCGTAAAACAGAGAACTTTCGTAAAATATTTTTTCAATTCAAATAAATTCAATGTTGGAATGATTTGATTTGTTTGAAGATTTTTCTTTGCTTTCGACGAAAGATTTTCTTTTGTTTGCAGGAGATATTTATTTTTCATGGGAAGAATAATCGATGTTGTTGTTGTTTGTTCATTGGCAGGTAGTTCTTTTCGAAATGTTGTTAAACATTTACCATTTTGCCAAGCAAATGCTAAACAATGTTTGCCTGATTGAATCATTGGCTTTTCGGAATAGGAAAATACGGAAAAAAAACCGACACCAAATTGTCCAATCGCATCGATATTCGTATTTCCTTCAGCTATGGTTATAACTCGTTTCCAATCTTGTTCACTGAATATATTTCCATCGTTGACAGTTCGAATTTCATTAATTAAACAATTGTTTAACGTTTCTTCGAATGAATTCTCTTTGGAATTTTCATTCAAATTGAAGCCTAATGAAGTTTTTAATAGTTGATTAAAACCTTGAATAAGATTTGTTTTTTGAATTGGCTGATAGGATGACGTTAGATCGGGAGGATCACATTGAATTTGTAAACGAAACGAACGAGCTTGAGCATCGTCAGAATTTTGAATTAATTCTCGATAAATAACAAAATCTGACGAATAACGAGCTAACATTTTGTCAATTAACATCCGTTGATTGACTTCAACTCGATCTTCAACACCTTCGCGAACAATTTTCGACCAAAGTTCATTCGAATCTTCACTCATGGTTTCTAAAATATTCAAATCGTTGAATGATTGTATATTTATACTCAAAT